>Ga0265293_10004105_pt1 | contig 26122 bp, 18 predicted proteins | sample Munlanlewell138R_FD_192505 | JGI IMG/M metagenome (GOLD analysis project Ga0265293, IMG submission 192505) | Leachate microbial communities from a municipal landfill in Southern Ontario, Canada - Leachate well 138R | ecosystem: Engineered > Solid waste > Landfill > Unclassified | place: Canada...
TCTCGTGCGCCGTTCTTGATGTACCACTGGCGGGTCGAGACGATCTCGAGCGGGCGGTCGCCCTTCTCGAAGAACTTCACCGGATGGCTGATCTTGCGGATCTCGCCGACCAGTTCGCCGGATTCCTGCAGGGCCTCGACCACGGCGGCTTTCGCGCTGAAGACCGTCTTGCCGGCGATCTGCGCGTACATCTCCCGACCTCGTTCGGAAACAATCTCAGCCGGCGCCTCTGCAAGGACACGGCCATCGAAGCCGAGAATGGCCCGGGTGGGGAGGTCGAGCTCCCGCCACCAGACGACGTCGGTGACGTCGCCGAAGGTGCAGATCATCGCGATTCCGGTGCCCTTGTCCGGTTGCGCGAGGTGGTGCGCAAGGATCGGGACCTCGACATCGAACAGCGGGGTGCGAACGGTGGAGCCGAGGAGGTCACGGTAGCGCTCATCGTCGGGGTGGGCGACGAGCGCGACGCATGCGGCGAGCAGTTCGGGACGGGTCGTGTCGATGAGGATGTCGCCCGATCCGTCGGATTTGTGGAACGCGAGCGCATGATACGCACTCGGCTGTTCCCGGTCTTCGAGCTCGGCCTGCGCTACAGCGGTGCGGAACGTCACGTCCCACAGCGTCGGGGCCTGTGCCTGATAAGCCTCCCCCCGTTTGACGTTGCGGATGAAGGCGAGCTGCGAGGCGCGCAGCGACTCGTCGCCGATCGTCCGATAGGTTTGCGACCAGTCGACGGAGAGCCCGAGCGTACGCCAGAGATCCTCGAACTGCTGCTCGTCTTCAAGCGTGAGTTTCTCGCACAGTTCGATAAAGTTGCGACGTGACACCGGCTGCTGGTCGGCCGCCTTGACGCTCTTTCCGCTTGCGCCGTCGTGCGGAGGCTGGAAGTTCTCGACGTAGGGGAGTGTGGGGTCGCATCGCACGCCGTAGTAATTTTGAACGCGACGTTCCGTCGGCAGTCCGTTATCGTCCCAGCCCATCGGGTAAAAGACCCGCTTGCCCCGCATGCGCTGATACCGTGCAACCGTGTCCGTGTGCGTGTACGAGAACACGTGGCCGACGTGCAGGGAGCCCGACGCTGTCGGTGGGGGCGTATCGATGCTGTAGACGGATTCCCGGGTCGCACCCTCTGTCTCGAACGCGTAGGTGCCCTCTTCCTCCCAGATGCGGCCCCACTTGGCTTCGAGTCCTTCGAGTTTCGGCTTGTCAGGGATCGCGCTCATGTAGGGCTCCGATTTCGATGTGGGCGGCACCGCGTGGTCGCGCCGCCGTGCTGGCGAAGCTGGTGCCTGATGGTCAACCCCACCAGTGTATCCATCCAGCGCCAATGGCGTAGACTTGCAGGCAGCGACTGCGAACCGGCCATCACCGGGGAGTCTTTGGAAGAACAGCACCGCGAGGCACCGCTCTCGATGCCCAGTAGAACCAAACGGGTCTGGCCCGTCACAGCCAAATGAAGTGGCCACAGCCACCCGGAAGGGTGGAAGCGGCAAAGCGGGTGGTACCGCGGGTGAGGGATCCGGATCCCTTCGCTCGTCCCGGCAGCAACATGCACGCAACCGCAGCAGCCGAGAAGGACACCCATGCCGTACCCGCAGCAGCCGACCGGAGCCGAAGATCAGGCGAATTCCGGGGGAGCATCGTTCGGAGTTTCGTCGTCACCTCGCTTTCCGGAGATCGAGCAGCAAGTGCTCGAATTCTGGCGACGCGACGACACGTTCCGTGAGTCGATCAGGCAGCGTGAGGGAGCCCCCGAGTGGGTGTTCAACGACGGTCCGCCATTTGCGAACGGTCTTCCGCACTACGGGCACTTGCTCACCGGTTACGCCAAAGACGTCTTTCCGCGGTTCCAGACGATGCGCGGGAAAAAGGTGGAGCGTCGCTTCGGATGGGACACCCACGGCCTCCCCGCCGAGCTCGAAGTGATGAAACAGCTCGGTATCACTGAGAAGAGTCAGATCGAGGAGATGGGGATCGACGTCTTCAACCGGAAGGCGCGCGAGTCCGTACTGTTCTATACCCGCGAATGGCAGGAGTATGTCACGCGGCAGGCCCGCTGGGTGGACTTCGAGAACGACTACAAGACGCTGAACCTCGGGTTCATGGAGAGCGTGCTCTGGGCCTTCAAGCAGCTGCACGATCGCGGTCTCGCCTACGAGGGGCACCGCGTGCTGCCTTACTGCTGGCGCGACGAGACGCCCCTGTCGAACCACGAGCTGCGAATGGATGACGACGTCTATCAGATGCGTCAGGATCCATCGGTCACGGTGACGTTCCCGCTCACCGGCGCGAAGGCGGAGCTCTTCGACCTTGCGGGTGTGCGGGCTCTTGCCTGGACCACGACACCCTGGACCTTGCCCACGAACCTCGCACTCGCGGTCGGCCCGGATATCGAGTACGCGGTCGTGCCAGAGGGGCCGCTCGACGCCGCGGACGGCGGGCCCGAGCAGGCCCGGTATCTCATCGCAGTTGACCTCGCCGGAAATTACGCGAAGGATCTCGGCTACGAGTCTGCCGAGGCGCTGCACGAAGCCGTCGAGCGCACAATCGCGGGCTCGGTGCTCTCCGGTATGCGTTACGAGGCGCTCTTCGGATACTTCGATGACGCCGAACGCTGGGGCACCGAAGATGCCTGGCAGATCCTCGCCGACGACTATGTCACGACGAGCGACGGCACGGGAATCGTGCACCAGGCACCCGCCTACGGCGAAGACGACATGCGCGTCGCTTCAGCGGCGGGCATCCCGACGATCATGAGCCTCGATGACGGTGGGCGATTCTTGAGCGCGGTGACCGATGTCGCGGGAGAACTCTGGTCTGACGCGAATCGGCCGCTTATCCGCCTCATCAGGGATCGCGGTCGGCTGTTGCGGGAGCAGAGCTACGAGCACAGCTATCCCCACTGCTGGCGGTGCCGCAACCCGCTGATCTACAAGGCTGTCTCGAGCTGGTTCGTGCGCGTGACCGAGATCAAGGAACGGCTGCTCGAGGTGAACGAGGAGATCACCTGGGTGCCTGGCAACGTCAAGCACGGCCAGTTCGGCAAGTGGCTTGAGGGCGCTCGAGACTGGTCGGTGAGCCGCAACCGATACTGGGGCAGCCCGATTCCGGTCTGGAAGAGCGACAACCCCGAATACCCGCGCGTCGACGTCTACGGTTCGCTCACCGAACTCGAACGTGACTTCGGCGAGCTCCCCGTCAATCCGGAAACGGGCGAGGTCGATCTGCACCGTCCGTACATCGACGAGCTCACGCGCCCCAACCCGGATGATCCCACCGGGCGGTCGACAATGCGGAGGATCGAGGACGTGTTCGACGTCTGGTTCGACTCCGGTTCGATGCCGTTCGCGCAGGCCCACTACCCATTCGAAAACCGAGAGTGGTTCGATACCCACCAGCCCGCAGACTTCATCGTCGAATACATCGGTCAGACTCGCGGATGGTTCTATGTGATGCACGTGCTCGCCACGGCGCTCTTCGACCGGCCAGCGTTCAAGAACGTCATCAGCCACGGCATCGTGCTCGGTTCCGACGGCAACAAGATGTCGAAATCCCTGCAGAACTACCCGGACGTCAACGAGGTGTTCGATCGCGACGGGTCAGACGCCATGCGCTGGTTCCTGATGGCCTCGCCCGTCGTGCGCGGAGGCAACCTGATCGTCACCGAGGAGGGTATCCGTGAGGGGGTTCGTCAGTTCATCCTGCCCCTGTGGAACACCTGGTACTTCTTCAGCCTCTATGCGAATGCGGACGGTCTCCTGGCGACCCGCAGCACAAACTCGCAGGATCCGCTCGACCGATACATCCTCGCGAAGACAGGCCAGTTGGTCCGCGAGGTCGCTGCGCACCTCGACGGGCTCGACACGACCTCGGCCGCCGAGTCGCTCCGAGCCTTCGCCGAGGTGTTGACGAACTGGTACGTTCGTCGCTCGCGCGACCGCTTCTGGGAAGGTGTCTCGGGCGAGAACGGACGACCGGAGAACCAACAGGCATTCGACACGCTCTTCACCGTGCTCGAAACCCTGAGCCGGGTCGCCGCACCGATGTCGCCGCTGATCACAGAGGAGCTGTGGCGCGGCCTCACGGGCGGCCGATCCGTGCATCTCGAGGAGTGGCCCGACGCAAACGAGTTCCCGGTTGAAGACGAGCTCGTTGCCGCCATGGATGAGGTTCGCCAGATCACTTCGCAGGCGCTCGCGCTGCGGAAAGCGAGGCGACTGCGCGTGCGGCTTCCGCTCGCCGAGCTCACGGTGGTCACGAGTCGGCCGACCGCACTCGAGCCGTTCGTCGATATCCTGCGGGAAGAGCTGAACGTGAAGACTGTGCGCCTGGTGCAGCAGACCGACTCGAGTGCCGAGGACCACGGGATTGTGCACTCGCTCACCGTGAACGCACGCGCGGCCGGGCCACGCCTTGGCAAGCAGGTGCAGCAGGCGATCAAGGGAGCGAAGTCGGGTGACTGGAGCGAAACCGATGGAACGGTCGTCGCAGGTGGGATCGAGCTCGAACCTCACGAGTACGAGCTGACACTGCGGGTGGGCGACGACGGGGCGGCGGATGCGGCCCTCGCGTTGCTGCCCGGAGGCGGCTTCGTTCTTCTCGACACGGTCACCACCCCGGAGCTTGAAGCGGAGGGCGTCGCGCGCGACGCCATCCGGGCGGTGCAGGAGGCTCGCAAGCAGGCGGGACTCGACGTGAGCGATCGGATCGTGCTCGCGCTGAACGCGACTCCGGAGCACGCGTCCGCACTTGAGCGCCACGCAGACCTGATAGCGGCCGAGACCCTAGCGGTCGGCTTTGCTGTGGCCGAATCCGCTGAACTCGACACCGTGATCGAGCATCTCGCGTCGCCAGGCGACGGCGTGCACGTCTCGGCATCGTCCGCGATCGGCCCGGAGAAGGCGTCGATCGTCATCACCATCGACGCAACCGAAGCCGCCTCGGCGCGGACCGGAGCTACGGCGTGAGCGGCGCACCCGCAGACCGGGTGTACACGGAACTGCTGACACGGGTGGGTGAGGCGCACCCGCGACCCCGGCTCGCACCGGTTCAGCGACTCGCCGAACTCGCGGGGTCGCCGCAGCTCTCCTACCCGGTGATCCACGTTGCGGGTACGAATGGGAAGACGTCCACGAGCCGGGCGATCGAGTCCCTCCTGCGTGCGCAGGGTCTTCGTACGGGGCTCTTCACGAGCCCCCACCTCATCGACGTCACTGAGCGCTTCCAGATTGACGGCGAACCCGTCGACGGCGAGATTCTGGCCGAATCGTGGGCGGAGCTTGCGCTCCCGCTGAGCGTGGTCGACGCGGAGCTCGCGGAAGCGGGCGAGGGACCCATCACGTTTTTCGAAGCTTTCGCCGTGCTCGCCTTCGTCGTTTTTGCCGACGCGCCGGTAGAAATCGCCATCGTCGAGGTCGGCATGGGCGGGGAATGGGATGCGACGAACATCGCCGACGCCGAGGTCGCCGTCCTCACCCCGGTCGATCTCGACCACACGTCGATCCTGGGTGCGGACCTCGCAACCATCGCGCGCACCAAGTCGGGCATCGTGAAAGCCGGGAGTACGGTCGTTGTCGCGGCCCAGCCGGACGAGGCGCTCGACGAGATCGCTGCTGCAGCGACACAGCACGACGCGAGACTCCTGCTGGAGGGCCGCGACTTCCGTCTCCTTGAGGACCGCGTGGCTGTCGGCGGCCGGCAGATCACCGTGGTCGGGCCGAGTGCTGCTCCGCACGAGCCCGCCTTCCTGCCGCTCTTCGGCCGACACCAGGCGGAGAACGCCACGCTTGCTGTCGCAGCGGTCGAGGCGTTCCTGGACCGGCCGCTGTCGAGCGAGGTGCTCGACGTCGGGTTCGGTCAGCTCAGTGTGCCAGGCCGACTCCAGCTCATTTCGAGCGATCCGACGGTGTACGTCGATGCGGCCCACAACCCGCACGGGGCGGCAGCTCTCGCGGGCGCAATTGCCGAATCCTTCGCGTTTGAAGAGCTCGGCGTCGTCGTCGGAGTCCTGGAGGAGAAGGATGCCCGCGGCGTACTCGCCGAGTTGGCGCCGATTGCGGACCGTGTAACCGTCGTGCCGGTCGCGTCACCGAGATCCGTTGACGTCGAGACGCTTCGTGCTCTGGCGGAAGACGTCATTCCGGAAACTCCCATCGAAATCGCCGGGTCACTTCCTGAGGCGCTCGATGAAGCTCGGTCGTGGGCTGAACGCGCCACGGGTCGTGCCGTGCTCGTCGTCGGCTCGGTGGTGCTCGCAGGTGAAGCGATCGCGCACGCGCGCGCAGAGGATTGGGGGATCGGATGACTGAGGCACCGGAGAATGGCGAGGAAGAGTTCCGCCTCTCGCCCTCGGAGACCGCAGCTCATAATTCTGCGATGCGCATCTCAGGTGCGGCACGAGGCGAACGGTCGACTCAGAAGGCACTCGCATCCATCGTGCTCGGGTTCGAGTTGATCATCGTCATCCTCATCGGGCTGACGCTTTTTGGTCTGGGTGCCCTCGAACCGCGGGAGACGGGGCTCTTCCTCGGTGGCGGACTCGCAGTCGTGATCATTCTTGGGCTCGCGTTCATGCGCTTCGGTCGCGTCGGCATCGTCATCGGTTGGGTCGTGCACGCGCTCATGCTCGCGACTGGAATTCTGCTGCCCATGGCGGTGATCGTCGGTCTGCTCTTCACCGCCCTGTGGATCTACTGCATGATTAAGGGTGCGCAGATCGACCGCGACCGCCGGTCCTGGGAAGCCGCGTACCCGCAGTAGACTGCTGAGCGAGAACAACCCGCCAAAACGAAGGAGCGTGCATGTCCGCAGAAGAGACTCTCATCCTGGTGAAGCCCGACGGCGTCGCCCGTGGCCTGACCGGGGAGATCCTCCGACGGATCGAGGCGAAGGGCTATACGATCGTCGACCTGCGCATGCTCCGCGCCGACCGTGAACTGCTTGCGGCCCACTACGCCGAGCACGACGGGAAGCCGTTCTTCGCGCCGCTTCTCGACTTCATGGGCTCCGGCCCGATCGTGGCGGTTCGGGCCTCGGGAGACCGTGTCATTGAGGGTTTCCGATCCCTCGCCGGCGCTACTGACCCCACCGCCGCTGCGCCCGGAACCATTCGCGGTGATCTCGGCCGCGACTGGGGAGTGAGCGTGCAGCAGAACCTCGTTCACGGGAGCGACTCCACCCTCTCAGCGGAGCGCGAACTCGCCCTCTGGTTCGACTGATCGTCGGAGGAGGGGAGTACCCTCGAGGGCATGGAACCCACACGCTCCGTTCGCCCATTCGAGGTGATCAGCGACTATGAGCCCTCTGGTGATCAACCGAAGGCGATCGAGGAGCTCGCGGCCCGCATCAACGCGGGCGAGACAGACGTCGTGCTGCTCGGCGCGACTGGAACGGGTAAGTCCGCGACCACGGCGTGGTTGATCGAGGCCGTGCAGCGACCCACCCTAGTGCTCGCCCACAACAAGACTCTCGCGGCCCAGCTCGCGAACGAGTTCAGAGAGCTGCTGCCGAATAACGCCGTCGAATACTTCGTCTCCTATTACGACTACTACCAGCCCGAGGCGTACGTTCCGCAGACGGACACCTTCATCGAGAAGGACTCCTCGATCAACGCGGAGGTCGAACGGCTGCGGCACTCGACCACGAATGCGCTGCTGTCTCGGCGCGACACCGTCGTTGTCTCCACCGTGTCGTGCATCTACGGTCTCGGGAAACCCGAGGAGTACTACGAGGCGATGGTGCCGCTCGCGGTGGGTGACATTCTGGACCGCGACGTGCTCCTGCGCCGATTCGTCGACATGCAGTACCAGCGCAACGACATTGAATTCGTGCGGGGCAACTTTCGGGTGCGGGGCGACACCGTGGAGATCATCCCGATGTACGAGGAGCTCGCGATTCGCATCGAGTTCTTCGGTGACGAGATCGAGGCGCTCTACTATCTCCACCCCGTGTCGGGGGAGGTGATGAAGCAGGTGGAAACCGTCTCGGTATTCCCAGGCTCGCACTACGTCGCAAGTCGGGACGTGATGAATCGGGCCATGCGGACCATCTCAGATGAGCTCGACGTGCGCACGAAGGAACTGAAACGGCAAAACAAGCTCGTCGAAGAGCAGCGACTGCGCATGCGCACGACATTCGACCTCGAGATGATGGAACAGATCGGCTTCTGCTCCGGCATCGAGAATTACTCTCGACACATTGACGGCCGGGCGCCGGGCGAGGCGCCACACTGTCTTCTCGACTACTTTCCCGACGATTTCCTCGTGGTCATCGACGAATCCCACGTGACTGTGCCACAGATCGGCGCGATGTACGAGGGCGATTCGTCACGCAAACGTACCCTCGTCGAGCACGGTTTCCGTCTGCCGAGTGCACTCGATAACCGTCCGCTCAAGTTTGGCGAGTTCACGGAACGAGTCGGGCAGACCGTGTACCTCTCGGCGACCCCCGGCTCGTACGAACTCGAGCTGGCAGACGGCGTCGTCGAGCAGATCATCCGCCCGACCGGGCTCGTTGATCCTGAGATCGTGGTGAAGCCATCACACGGCCAGATCGACGATCTGCTCGAGGAGGTGCGAGTTCGTGCCGAGCGTGATGAGCGAGTGCTCGTCACGACGCTGACGAAGAAGATGGCCGAACAACTGACCACCTTCATGGAGGAGGCGGGGGTGCGCGTGCGATACCTGCACTCCGACGTGGACACTCTCCGCCGTGTAGAACTGCTTACCGAACTGCGCGCCGGCGTCTTCGACGTTCTCATCGGAATCAACTTGCTGCGCGAGGGCCTCGACCTGCCCGAGGTGTCTCTCGTCTCCATTCTCGACGCCGACAAGGAGGGCTTCCTGCGCTCCTCCACCTCGCTCATCCAGACGATCGGGCGTGCCGCCCGAAACGTCTCCGGAGAAGTGCACATGTACGCCGACACCATCACTCGTTCGATGCGGGCCGCGATCGACGAAACGAGTCGGCGCCGGGCCATTCAGGTCGCCTATAACGAAGAACGAGGGATCGACCCGCAGCCGCTTCGCAAGAAGATCGGGGACATCACGGAGATGCTCGCTCGCGAGGCCGCGGATAGCGAAGACATCCTTTCCCGCTCGGGGGCACACGCTCAACGGAAGGGCGGATCCTCGCAGCGCGCAAAGGGGAAGGCCGCGGCACGGGCCGGCGCCCTCGCAGAGGAAGGCGCCACGAAGCTTGAAGAACTCATCGCCGACCTGACGGAACAGATGCTGGCCGCGGCCGAGGAACTCAAGTTCGAGCTCGCGGCGCGGTTGCGAGACGAAGTGGCTGAGCTGAAGCGGGAGCTTCGCAGCATGGATGCGGCCGGACACCTTTGAGTATCGATTCGTTCGCACATACATTCGAATATTCAGGTGGTCGGGCCTAGAATGGGATGGTGACTTCGCCAAGCGCAGACCCCGCACAGACCCTCCCCATCCGCTCCTCGGCCGCGCACGCCGAGATCAGTGTTCGCGGTGCGCGCGTGCACAATCTCCGAGACGTGGATCTCACGATCCCTCGGGACTCCATGGTCGTGTTCACGGGCCTCTCCGGGAGCGGGAAGTCGAGTCTCGCGTTCGACACCATTTTCGCCGAAGGCCAGCGGCGGTACGTCGAGAGTCTCAGCGCATACGCGCGCCAGTTCCTCGGCCAGGTCGACCGCCCGGATGTGGACTTCATCGAAGGCCTGAGCCCGGCCGTCTCAATCGACCAGAAATCAACGAACCGCAACCCGCGCTCCACGGTCGGCACCATCACCGAGATCTACGATTACATGCGTCTGCTGTGGGCGCGCGTCGGTGTTCCGCACTGCGCTGTGTGCGGCGAACGTATCGAGTCGCAGACCGTGCAACAGATCGCGGATCGGCTGATGGAGCTTCCCGAACGCACGCGGTATCAGGTGCTCGCCCCGGTCGTCAGCAAGAAAAAGGGAGAGTTCGTCGACCTCTTCCACGAGCTCGCGGCCGGGGGATACTCGCGAGCCATCGTCGACGGTGAGATGGTGCAGCTCTCTGACCCGCCGAAGCTGAAGAAACAGGTGAAGCACGACATTTCGGTCGTGATCGATCGACTCGTCGCGGGACCAGACCTCTTGGGGCGACTCACGGACTCGCTCGAGACCGCGCTGCGTCTGGCCTCGGGCGTTGTCACGATCGACTTCGTCGACGAGGCCCCCGGGACCGACGAGCGCACCCGCGTCTTCTCTGAGCGACTGAGCTGTCCCAACCAGCACCCGGTGCAGCTGACAGAGATCGAACCGCGCACCTTCTCCTTCAACGCGCCGTTCGGCGCGTGCCCGACCTGCTCCGGGCTTGGCACGAGCATGTCGGTGGACGAGGATCTGGTGCTTGGCGACCCCGAGCTCTCGATCGCCGAGGGCGTCATCGTGCCGTGGACGAGCCAGGGGAAGAGCCTGTATCAGTACTACGAGAAGCTGCTCCGGGGCCTCGCCAATGATCTCGATTTCTCATTGACTGCGCCCTGGCAAGAGCTCAGTGACGAGGTACGAGACGCGGTGCTGTACGGGAACAACTTCAAGGTGAGCGTCCGCTGGCGTAACCGTTTCGGCCGCGAGGTCAAATACCGGAGCGGGTTCGAAGGGGTCATCCCGTTCATCGAGCGGCAGTACGCCGAGGCTGAATCCGATACGAAGCGTGATCGCTGGCGTGAATTCCTGCGCGAAGTACCGTGCCACGTGTGTCACGGTCAACGACTCAAGCCCGAGGTTCTCGCGGTCACGGTCAACGGTGAATCGATTGCCTCGGTGACGGGATTCAGCCTCACCGACGCCAAACGGTTCTTCGACGATGTGTCGTTGACCGAACGCGAGGCGAAGATTGCTGCTCAGGTCCTGCGCGAGATTCGCCTGCGCTTCGACTTTCTCATCGAGGTGGGCCTCGGTTATCTGACGCTCGCTCGCTCGGCGGGCACACTCTCGGGGGGCGAAGCGCAGCGGATCCGGCTGGCGACACAGATCGGTTCCGGCCTGACTGGCGTGCTCTACGTGCTCGATGAGCCGTCGATCGGCCTGCACCAGCGAGACAATCGTCGGCTGATCGAGACGCTCCTGAAACTCCGCGATCTTGGAAACACGCTCATCGTCGTCGAGCACGATGAGGAGACGATCGAATCGGCGGACTGGATCGTCGACATCGGCCCGGGAGCGGGGGTTGAAGGCGGTACGGTCGTGCACTCCGGCCGCTACGACGATCTGCTCACTGAGTCGCGCTCGATCACGGGGGACTATCTTGCTGGGCGACGGAGTATAGAAACCCCGAAGCGGCGTCGCAAGCGGGAGCGGGGCCGTGAGCTGAAAGTCGTGGGAGCCCGTTCGAACAACCTGCAGAACGTCGACGCGACCTTCCCCCTCGGCATCATGACCGCCGTGACCGGGGTGTCTGGCTCCGGCAAATCGACCCTGGTGAACGACATCCTCTACCGGGTGCTCGCAAATCAGCTCAACGGTGCGCGGCTCGTGCCAGGAAAGCACACCCGAGTGACCGGTCTGGACCACCTCGACAAGGTGGTGCACGTCGACCAGGCGCCAATCGGACGGACCCCCCGTTCGAACCCCGCGACGTACACCGGCGTCTTCGACAAGATTCGGACCCTCTTCTCCGAGACCCCGGAAGCCAAGACGCGCGGATATCTGCCGGGTCGCTTCAGTTTCAATGTCAAGGGAGGCAGGTGCGAGGCCTGTTCCGGTGACGGCACGTTAAAAATCGAAATGAACTTCCTGCCTGACGTTTACGTCGCGTGCGAAGTGTGCGACGGGAGCCGCTACAACCGCGAGACGCTGCAGGTCCGGTACAAGGGGAAGAACATCTCTGAGGTGCTCGACATGCCAATCGTCGAAGCCGAGGAGTTCTTCCGACCGATTTCCTCGATCCATCGGTACATGAAGACGCTGGTCGATGTGGGCCTGGGCTACGTGCGCCTCGGCCAGAGCGCGACGACACTCTCCGGGGGAGAGGCTCAGCGCGTAAAGCTCGCGACAGAACTCCAGAAGCGGTCGAACGGTCGCAGCATCTACGTGCTGGACGAGCCGACGACGGGTCTGCACTTCGAGGATGTGCGCAAGCTTCTGCTCGTGCTGAACGGACTCGTCGACAAGGGGAACACGGTCATCACCATCGAGCACAATCTCGACGTCATTCGGAGCGCCGACTGGGTCATCGACCTCGGGCCAGAGGGCGGATCCGGTGGAGGCACCATCATCGCAGCCGGTACTCCTGAACAGCTCGCGAAGCACCCGGAAAGTCACACCGGTCAGTTCCTCGCCGAGGTCCTGCACGGCCGGAGTGCTGCGCAGCGAGAGAGGGGTCGCGAAGCAGTGAGGGCGGTGGTGTGATCGGCGAAGATCGCCGGGCAGAGTTTCGCCCCGCCACCGGGGAGATACCGACGAGCCCAGGGGTATATCGGTTCAGCGACCGCCACGGCAGGGTCCTGTACATCGGTAAGGCGAAGAACCTCCGCGCGCGGGTAGCCAACTACTTCCAGCCGTTGACCTCGCTGATGCCGCGCACGCGGCGCATGCTCGCACTCGCGGCGTCGCTCGACTGGACCGTGGTCGCGACTGACACGGAGTCCCTGGTGCTGGAGCACACCTGGATCACCGAGTTCAAGCCCCCCTTCAACGTCCAGTTCAAAGACGATAAGACGTATCCCTACCTCGCGGTTACCCTCCGCGACGAGGCTCCACGACTCGTCATCACACGCAACGAGCGGATCCGCGGCGCACGCTATTTCGGGCCCTACCCGAAGGTGTGGGCGCTGAGAGAGACGACCGGCCTGCTGCAGGAAGCATTCCCGATCCGCACCTGCAATGACGCCGACTATCGGCGCGCGATGCTCAGCGGCCGACCCTGCCTTGCTGGCCAGATTGGTCGATGCAGCGGGCCGTGCTCACAGCTGCTGACGGTGCTGGAACACCGGGAACGGGTGGAAGAGCTCGTGGCCTTTCTCAGCGGGGGCGACCGCGGACATCTGCGCCGGCTGCAGCGGGAGATGCGCGACGCTGCGGCGGAGCAGCGCTACGAAGCAGCGGCGAGGCTGCGGGACCAGGTGCAGGCCGTCGAACACGTCATGGAGAAGAACGCCGTCGTGCTCGGTCACGATGTCCACCTGGATGTGTTCGGGCTGCGCTCCGATGAGCTCGCAGCGGCGGCACACCAGTTCATCATCCGCGGCGGTCGCATCCGCGGTGAACGCAGTTGGATCGTGGACGTCGAACTTGACGATTCCCCCGGAACCCTGCTGGAACAGGTGATCCAGACGGCGTACGAGGGAGATCGCGAACCCCCGCCGGAGGTGCTCGTGCCGGTGCTGCCCGAGAATGCGCCGGAACTCGAAGAAGCGCTCGGTGCTCGCCGGCCACGGCGAGGCCGGGTGCGGGTTCGCGTTCCTGAGCGAGGCGCGAAGGCCGACCTCATGGGGCGCGCAAACCTCAACGCGGGGGAGCATCTCATCCGCCACAAGCTCAAACGTGCGGCCGACCTGACCGCACGAACCGATGCACTCGCCGAGCTGCAGCGCGGTCTCGGAATGACGGAGCCGCCCCTTCGGATCGAGTGCATCGATGTGTCGCACCTGCAAGGAACGGGGGTGGTGGCATCGCTCGTCGTCTTCGAAGACGGCCTCCCGGCGAAGGGAGCTTATCGAAAATATCGAATCGAACAGACGACCGACGATACGGACTCGATTTTTCAGGTCGTTGCGCGACGCGCAGCGCAGCTGAACGCCGCCGAGCAGAGCGGCGCTCAGCCGAACGGAATCTATCGCGACCGACCGCAGCTGCTCATCGTCGACGGAGGTGAACCGCAAGTTCGTGCCGCATCCAGGGCGCTCGCGGAGGCGGGGGTCGAGGATGTCGCGCTGTGCGGGATCGCGAAGCGGATGGAGGAGATCTGGCTTCCCGATGATCCCTTCCCAGTGATTCTTCCGCGTACCAGTGAGGCGCTTTTTCTCGTGCAACGCATTCGCGACGAAGCGCACCGGTTCGCAATCACTTTTCAGCGCCAGCGGCGCAGCACCGCGATCGCGAGCGTGCTCACCGAGATTCCGGGCCTCGGGCCGAAGCGAGCTCAAGCGATCCTTCGGCACTTCGGTTCCGTCGCGCGCCTCAGAGCCGCATCGACCGCCGAGCTCGCCGCCGCGCCGGGTGTCGGCCCGAAGCTGGCGGCCCAGATCGTTGCACACTTGGCACCGAATCGTGAAGGATCCGAGGAAGGGGATCGCAGGGGCGCGGCTGGCGCTAAGCTGGGTGGGACCGCATCGCCGGAGCACGAAGAGGGGGAATCTGAATGAACGACACTGCGTCGGCCCAGGAGATCCTGATCGTCACCGGCATGAGTGGTGCCGGGCGCAGCACGGTTGCGAACACGCTCGAGGACCTCGGCTGGTACGTCGTTGACAACCTGCCGCTCGCAATGCTGAAGACCCTCGCCGATATGGCAGATCGCTCGGGCGGCGCGCTGCCGCGAATCGTCGCGGTCGTCGACGTGCGCGGGCGCGACCTGTTCAGCGACATTCAGCAGACAGTCCGAGATCTGCGAGAGAACGCCAAAGTTCGAGTCGTGTTCCTCGATGCTGCGGACGACATCCTCGTACGCCGCTACGAGTCGGTGCGTCGGCCGCATCCGCTGCAGGGCGATGCGACGAGCCTGCTCGAGGGGATCCGTCTTGAACGCGAGCGGCTGCAAGAGCTCCGTGCCTCGAGTGACGTCGTCATCGACACTTCCCGATACAACGTGCACGACCTGTCGACCGCGACCCGCGAGCTCTTTTCCGACGAGGATACTCCTGGGCTGCAGTTGAGCGTGCTGAGCTTCGGCTTCAAATATGGGGCGCCCACGGACGTGGACCTCATGGCGGACATGCGTTTCCTCCCGAACCCGTTCTGGGAGCCAGACCTGCGTGCGCTCACCGGTGTGGACCCCGAGGTGAAGGACTACGTGCTGAGTCGCGAAGGTGCCGCCGATTTCTTGGAAAGCTACGTCGCCGCGCTCACCCCCGTTTTCGCGGGATTCCAACGCGAGAATAAGCGCCACGCGTCGCTCGCCGTCGGCTGCACCGGCGGAAAGCACCGCTCTGTTGCCATAGCCCGAGAACTTGCGGACCGACTGGCCGGCCTCCCCGGAGTGAGTGTCAGCCTGCGCCACCGCGATCTCGGGCGCGAGTGATCCGCAGCGATCACCGCAAACCCAGAACCACCCTGTCTCCTGAGAGGATCATCTGTGCCGTCAACCGCCGAGGTCAAGAACGAGCTCGTCCGCCTGCCCGCCGCCAACACCGGCGAGCGGGTCGCAGAGGTCGCCACCGTCCTGCGACTCGCCGGTGGCCTCCATACGATTTCGGGCAGGATCGCCCTGGAGGTTGAGCTGCACACGCCGCAGATCGTGCAGCGTGTGCGTAAGGATCTCGCGGAGCTCTACGGGGTTCGGTCCGAGGCGAAACAGCTCCCACCGACGAGCACGCGCCCCGGAGCACCGCAGTTTCTCGTCCGCGTCATCGACGGTGAGACGCTCGCGCGACAGCTGGGTCTGCTCGACCAGCGGCGTCGCCCGATCCGCGGGCTACCGAACCGACTGACGACCGGAGCCCAGCCGGAGCTTGCGGCAATCTGGCGGGGCGCGTTCCTCGCCAGAGGCTCGATCACCCCGCCCGGCCGATCCGTTGGGCTTGAGATCGTCTGTCCGACGAACGAGGCCGCGATGGCGCTCGTGGGTGCCGCACACCGGCTCGGTATCGACGCGAAGAGCCGTGAAATCCGCGGTCAGCACAAGGTCCTGATCCGCGACAGCGAAACCATCGGTCGTGTGCTGGGCATCATGGGTGCGAACAATGCGCGGGAGGAGTGGGATGAACTCCGCAAGGCTCGTGAAACACGCGCCACCGCAAATCGGCTCGTCAACTTCGACGACGCGAATCTCAGGCGCTCTGCCCAGGCATCCGTCGCGGCGTGCGCGAGGGTCGAGCGTGCGCTCGAGATTCTGGGGGATGAGGTGCCCGAGCATCTCCGCTATGCCGGTCAGCTCCGACTCACCCACCGTGAGGCGAGCCTCGACGACCTCGGCGCCCGTGCAGAGCCGCCGCTCACGAAGGACGCGATCGCCGGTCGGATCCGGCGACTGCTCGCAATGGCCGATAAGGAGGCCGCCGCGCGAGGGATCCCTGGAACCGAGGCGAGCCTGCCTGAGGAGCTCGACCGGATCTGACCGGATATAGCTATTCGCGAACACCCCCGATGGTTCACCCGCGGGGCCTAGACTTGAACAGACGAATGTCAACTTAGAGATTGGAGTGCCCCATGGCCGCCTACTCACTTCCGGAACTTCCCTACGACTATGCAGCGCTCGAGCCGCACATTAGCGGTAAGATCATGCAGCTGCACCACGACAAGCACCATCAGGCCTACGTCACGGGCGCGAACGCTGCACTGGAGCAGCTGGCCGAGGCTCGCGACGCCGGCAACCTGGGTGCCGTGAACAAGCTCGAGAAGGACCTCGCGTTCAACGTCGGCGGTCACGTCAACCACACGATCTTCTGGAACAACCTCTCACCGGAGGGCGGGGACCGTCCCGAGGGCGAACTGGCGGCTGCGATCGACGAGTACTTCGGTGACTTCGAGAAGTTCCAGGCGCACTTCACCGCCACCGCCATGGGCGTCCAGGGCTCCGGCTGGGCCGTGCTTGCCTGGGATGCGCTCGGTCAGCGCCCGAACATCGTCCAACTGTTCGATCAGCAGGGCAACCTGCCGGCCGGTACCATCCCGCTCCTGATGCTCGATGTGTGGGAGCACGCCTACTACCTCGACTACCTCAACGTGCGTGCCGACTACGTGAAGGCCTTCTGGAACATTGCGAACTGGCAGGACGTCGCGAAGCGCTTCGCGGCAGCCCGGAGCCAGACGCCCGGCCTGATCTGAGTTGCTGAAGGAGCCCACTGCACCCATGCGCACCATTGCATCTCTCGGGGAGCTGCGTTCCCGTACCGTGATCGTGCGGTGCGACCTGAACGTACCGCTCGACGGGGGCGTCATCACCGACGACGGTCGAATCCGTGCCTCGCTCACCACGATCTCCGAGCTGAGGGAGGCTGGGGCACGAATCGTGCTGATCAGCCACCTCGGTCGCCCGAAGGGCGCGCCGGAGGAACGGTTTTCGCTACGTCCGGTGGCTGCGCGCATGGCCGAGCTGCTCGGAGCGCCCGTGCGTTTCGTCGGTGAGACAGTGGGCTCCGAAGCCACGGCCGCTGTCGCGGAGCTCCAGGACGGCGAAGTAGTCCTCCTGGAGAATCTCCGATTCAATGCTGGTGAGACGAGTAAGGACGAAGCCGAGAGGCGTGCCTTCGCCGGTCAATTGGCGGCGCTCGGAGATGCGTTCATATCCGACGGCTTTGGCGTCGTGCACCGCCGCCAGGCGAGCGTTACCGAACTCGCGCAGTTGCTCCCCAGCGCGGCGGGGCGGCTCGTCGCCTCGGAGCTTGAGGTGCTGCAGCGACTCACCGTAGATCCTGCACGCCCGTACACGGTCGTGCTCGGGGGCTCGAAAGTCTCGGACAAGCTCGGCGTGATCGCCCACCTCCTTGAGCGCGTCGATACTCTGCTTATCGGCGGCGGGATGCTCTTCACTTTCCTCGCCGCTCAGGGGCACGGGGTGGCGGCGAGCCTGCTCGAGTCGGACCAGCTGGACACCGTGCGCGGGTACCTCGCTGAGGCGGAGCGCCGCGGTGTCCGCATCGTTCTCCCGACCGACGTGGTCGTCGCCGAGGCCTTTGCGCCGGACGCGGCGCACGAGGTTGTCGCCGCGGACGCGATCGAGAACTCCGCATTCGGCGCGCAGGGCATCGGCCTCGATATCGGGCCCGATTCCGCACGTGAATTCGCGGCGGTGATCGCCGAGTCTGCGACGGTGTTCTGGAACGGCCCAATGGGCGTTTTCGAGATGGCGGCGTTCGCGAACGGAACCCGCGCTGTCGCACAAGCACTCACCGAGACCTCCGCGTTCACGGTCGTTGGCGGCGGAGATTCTGCGGCTGCTGTACGCGCCCTGGGCTTCACGGATGACCAGTTCGGTCACATCTCGACAGGCGGCGGCGCAAGTCTTGAATTTCTCGAGGGGAAGGCGTTGCCCGGACTGGAGGAGCTCCGATGACTGCGAACCGTACCCCGCTGATCGCAGGGAACTGGAAGATGAATTTCGATCACCTCCAGGCGATCGCGTTCGTGCAAAAACTCGCGTGGAGCCTCAAGGACGCGCGGCACGACTATCGCGACGTCGAGGTGGCCGTATTCCCGCCCTTCACCGATCTGCGGTCGGTGCAGACGCTGCTCGCGGCCGACAAGATCGACCTCAGCTTGGGGGCGCAAGACGTTTCACCGCACGACGCCGGTGCCTACACGGGCGACATTGCCGCTGCGATGCTCGCGAAACTCGAGGTCGCGTACGTCATCGTCGGCCATTCGGAACGTCGTCATGGGCACGGAGAAACTGACGACACGGTAGCGGCCAAGGCGCGAGTCGCGCACGAGGCCGGTATCACCCCGGTGATCTGCGTGGGTGAAACTGCCGAGGATCTTCACACGCACGGCGCCGCTGCGATCCCCCTGCGACAGCTGGACGCGGTGATCGCGGCGCTTCCTGAGAGCGCCGAGTTCGTGGTCGCCTACGAGCCGGTTTGGGCGATCGGGAGCGGACAAGCTGCGACATCGGCGCAGGCGGAAGAGGTCGCACAGGCGCTTCGGAATCGCCTGCGTGAACGCCTCGGCGAAGATCGTGCGTCGGCGACACGCATCTTGTACGGGGGGTCGGTGTCAAGCCAGAACATCGCCGGTTTCATGCGCGAGCCCAATATTGACGGTGCCCTCGTCGGCGGTGCCAGCCTCCAAGTGGACGAATTTTCGCGACTCATCCAGTTCAAGAAGCACGTCACTGCCGGCGCGTAGGGCGGCGCTCACACCACCGCGCGGTATACTGGCCGTTGGCTTCCCGCGCACACTACTGGAAAGGTGCACTGCGTGCTCATCCTCAAGATCGCACTGATCGTGCTCCTCGTGATCACGAGTCTGCTGCTGACCCTCTTCATCCTGCTGCACAAGGGGCGGGGCGGGGGGCTCTCCGATATGTTCGGCGGCGGCGTGACCTCAAGCCTTGGCTCCTCCGGGGTCGCCGAGCGCAACCTCAACCGGATCACGGTCGTGGTTTCGTTGGTGTGGGCAGCCTCGATCGTGGGGCTCGGCTTGATCGCCCGGTTCTCGATCGTTTAGTTCTCGAACTCAGTCGCTTCAGGAAGGTTGTTGATGGCTGCAGGAAGTAGTGCGATTCGCGGTGCGCGCGTCGGTTCAGGTCCCATGGGGGAGAAAGACCACGGCGCCCGCGCCGAACGAGTGCAGGTGTCCTACTGGGATGCGCTCGGCAATGAGACGATCCGGTCATTCTCCGCTGATGTTCCGGACGATGAGATCCCCGAGCAGATCGATTGCCCGACAAGCGGTCTGCCCGCTGGTCGTGACAAGAATAATCCGCCCACCCTCGCGAAGAACGAGCCCTACAAGACGCATCTCGCGTACGTGAAGGAGCGCCGCACTCCTGAGGAGGCTGCGGACCTGCTCGAGCAGGCGCTTGAGAAACTTCGTGCTCGCCGCGGTTCTGCAAAGACGACGGCCTGAGCCGGCGTCTCCGGCACTGACGACGGCCTGAGCCGGCATCGTTAATACTGACGAGACGTCCCGATGTGAGCGCACGCTCCTCGGGACGTTTTCGTCTTCTTAGGTGTCGCCCTTGAGCTGTGCGAGGAGTTCGCTGAGTGAGGCCTGCACGTCGTTGAATGCGAGCACGTGCACCGGTCGGCCGCGCTGTGCGAGGACGTTTCGATCTCCGCGGGCCTGAGCTGCGATGAGCTCCGAAAAGCCGCTGTCGGAGCCGGGGATCGCGACCGTTGGCGGATCGAGGTCGAGCACCTGCAGAAACGCGCCGAGGGGTGGCCCTCCCTTGTGGAGTTGCCCCGTCGAGTGCAGGTACGAGGGGCCCCATCCGAGTGCGACGGGCGTTCCGAGCCGCGCTGCGAGGCGCTCCCTGAGTTCGCGGAGGCTCTCAGCTGACGCCGCCCCCGGGTCAACGAACGCTTGGATCGCCACGTACCCGCCCTGGGGAACTGACGTGCCAATTGCGGCGAGGACAGCCGAGGGGTCAGGAGTTTCCGGCGTGGCGAGATCCTGGGGCGGCGAGGCAAGCGCTTCCCGTGCTGCGACCTTCGCGGATTCGACATCTGGTTGATTGAATGGATCGATGCCCATGAGCCGCCCGAGAACGGCAGTGGCGACTTCCCAGAGCAGCATCTGTGCGCCAAGGGATCCCTCGACACGCATGCCGGCTGCAGGTGCCGAATCGAGCTCTTTGTCCCGCTCGTTGGAGTCGCTGAGGACCGGGAGGAGTTGCGGCGGCGTATGACTCGGCACGAACTCATATGCGTCGCGGGGGAGCGCGATCGGCAGGATCCCTCGTCCGTTCTTACCGGTGGACTCCGCGACGAGCTGCTCGATCCAGGCACCCAGGCCCCAGTCCGCCGCCGGTGTTGAGTGCACGCCGAGTATGTACTTCTCGGGGAGGCCAACGAAGATCGAAGTCGCGAGCACCAGTGCCGGGTTCGACGGTGAATTCGACGCAAGCCGATCCCGCACTGCGGCGGCAGACGCCACGAGGGAGCCAGTGTCCGCTCCCGCAAGCCCCGCGGGCACCAGCCCGAACGCGGTCAGCGCCGAGAACCTTCCGCCCACGTTCGGATCGGCGAGGAAGACGCGACGGCCCGCGTCGCGCGAATCGGTTTCGAGGGGCGAGCCCGGGTCGGTGACGATCACGAGGCGGCCCGAAGGGTCAATGCCCGCGTCGCGGAACGCATGGTCGAAAGCGGCGAGGTGACTCCGCGTCTCGATCGTGCTACCCGACTTTGAACTCACCACCACAGCGGTGCGTGACAGGTCGCCAGCGAGCGCGCGCCGGATCGCGGCGGGGTGTGTCGTGTCGATGACCTCGAGGGCGACTCCTGCGTTGCGGGTGATGACCGCGGGGGCGAGGCTTGAGCCGCCCATGCCGCACAGAACGATGCGGTCGACGCCTTCGCGGCCCAGTGCCGCTCGTAGTGAGGCGACCTCGCGCACCGTCTCCTCCGCAGGCCCGGCAAAGTCGGTCCACCCCAGCCTGATCGACGCCTCTGCTTCCGCCTCGGAACCCCAGAGCGAGGCATCCCGTGCGAACAGCCGCGAGGCCACCTCGTCAGCCACGAGGGAACCGAGGACCCGAGAATACTCGGGTCGCGACTCAATTGTTGCCGCAGGAAGAACCCGGAGGTTCATCGCGACTCCTCGAGCGCCCGCTCCACCGTCCTGCACAGGTCGGCCCAGGACGCATCGAACTTCTCTAGCCCCTCACGTTCGAGTTTGGCCGTGACCTCCGTGTATTCGATCCCCTGAGCGTCGATCGCGTTGAGCAGCTGATTCGACTCGAGATACTCTGACCGCACGGAATCACCACGCACCTGACCGTGATCGGCGAGCGCCTCCAGCGTCGCCTCCGGCATCGTGTTCACCACGTCCGGTGCCACGAGCTCGGTCACGTACAGTGTGTCGGGCAAGGAGGGATCCTTCACCCCCGTCGACGCCCAGAGCGGGCGCTGCCGGTTCGCGCCCAGAGCGAGCAGCTGCCGGGCACGTTCAGTGTCGAATGACTGTTCGTAGACCTCGTAGGCGAGCCTTGCATTCGCAACGCCGGCCTGCCCCTTGAGCTCGAGCGCCTCAGGCGACCCATTCGCGGTCAGCCGTGCGTCGATCTCGGTGTCGACCCGCGAGACGAAGAAGGAGGCAACGGAGTGAATCGTCCTGAGGTCCAATCCCGCAGCCCGTGCGCGCTCCAGCCCCGTCAGATAGGCGTTGATGACCTGGCGGTAGCGTTCGAGACTGAAGATGAGCGTCACGTTCACGCTGATGCCCTCGGCGATCGTAGCGGCAATCGCCTCGAGCCCCTCGACCGTAGCGGGGATCTTGATCATCGCGTTCGGCCGTGCGACCTTCGCCCACAGCTCACGTGCCTGCGCGACGGTGCCTGCGGCATCCCGCGCAAGCCCCGGCTCTACCTCGATTGAGACTCGTCCATCACGTCCACCGGAGCTCGAAAAGACCTCGGCGAAGATATCGCATGCGTCAGCGACATCCGCGGTCGTCAACTCGATGATGGTCGCATCGGTGCCGAGCCCGCGCGCGGCGCACGCCTCGATTCGATCCCCATATCCAACGCCACCGCCGATCGCAGCGGCGAAGATCGTCGGGTTGGTGGTGACACCCACCACGTCCCGCTCCGCAATGAGTGCGGAAAGTTCTCCGCTCTCGATGCGTTGGCGCGACAGATCGTCGAGCCAGATACTCACTCCGGCGGCGCTCAGCGCTGCGGTTGGTGAGGCGTTCATGGGTGCCCCCTTCAGCTTGCGATCGAAGCTTGTGCGGCCTCGACGACCGCCTCGGTTGTGATCCCGTACTCGCGGAACAGCGTCTCGTGGTCCGCGGACGCCCCGAACGTCTCAATGGAGACGGAGCGACCGCGGTCGCCGATCAGACGCTCCCAGCCGAGCGAGACGCCGGCTTCCACGCTTACCCGCGCAGTGACGTCGGCGGGGAGAACCTGCTCACGGTACTCGGCAGTTTGCTCCGCGAACCACTCGAGACAGGGCGCGCTGACGACCCGGGCGCCGATGCCAACCTCGGCGAGGCGCTCGCGCGCCTCAACCGCGAGCTGCACCTCGGATCCGGTGCCAATAAGGATGACATCGAGTCGATCCGTCGGCGTATCTGCGAGTACGTACGCGCCTCGGCGCACCCCGTCCGCGGCATCCTCGTCAGACGCAAAGCCATTGCCACGAGGGAGAACTGGTACGTTTTGGCGCGTCAGCGCGATTCCGGTCGGGCCGGCATGCCGGGAGAGGATCTCGTGCCAGGCGGTCGCCGTCTCGTTTGCGTCCGCTGGCCGGACGATCGAGAGGTTCGGAATCGCGCGAAGCGCCGCGAGGTGTTCGACGGGCTGATGTGTCGGCCCATCCTCACCGAGCCCAATCGAATCGTGCGTCCACACAAAGATGCTCGGTATATTCATCAGCGCGGCGAGCCGCACCGCAGGCCGCATATAGTCCGCGAACTGCAGGAACGTGCCGCCGTAACTGCGCGTCGGTCCGTGCAGCTGAATTCCATTCAGGATCGCCGCCATCGCGTGCTCTCGGATGCCGAAGTGCAGCACACGACCGTAGGGGTTACCCGTCCAGGTCGAGGTTGAGCGATGCGCCGGAACGAAGGAAGCCGCGCCGGGAATCGTGGTGTTGTTCGAGCCTGCGAGATCCGCTGAGCCGCCCCACAACTCGGGCATGATCGGACCGAGGGCTGCGAGCACCTTGCCGCTGGCCGAGCGTGTGGCGATGCTTTCGCCGGGTTCGAAGGAGGGGAGTGCCTCGAGGGCGCCCTCGGGCAGCGCTCCCGCTTCAAGCCGGTCGAGCAGCGCTTTGCGGTCCGGGTTCGCGCTCGCCCAGGCGTCGAAGGCTCGCTGCCAAGTCGCGCGGGCCTCGGCGCCTCGATCAACCGCCTTGCGAGTGTGCTCCAGTACACCCTCCGGAAGTTCGAAGTGCTGTTCGGGGTCGAACCCGAGCGTTCGCTTGAGTCCGGCGAGCTCTTCGGCGCCGAGTTTCGATCCGTGGATGCCGCCGGTGTTCTGCTTACCCGGTGACGGCCAGCCGATGATCGTCTTCAAGATGATGAGCGACGGCTTCGACGTCTCGGCCTGAGCCGCCTCGATCGCACGGTGCAGCTCTGCGAGATCCTCGACGTACGCGCCCGTCTTCTTCCAGTCGACCTCAATGACCTGCCAGCCGTACGACTCGTAGCGCTGGGCCACATCCTCCGTGAACGAGATATCGGTGTCGTCCTCAATGGAGATCTGATTCGAATCATAGATCGTGATGAGGTTGCCAAGCTCCTGATGGCCGGCGAGCGAAGACGCTTCGCTCGTCACGCCCTCCTGCAGGTCGCCATCGCCCGCGACCACGTAAATGAAATGATCGAACGGGCTCGTGCCGGGCGCGGCGTCGGGGTCGAAGAGGCCGCGCTCGTAGCGGGCCGCGTAGGCGAACCCGACGGCCGACGCAAGTCCCTGGCCAAGCGGACCGGTAGTGATCTCCACCCCGTCGGTGTACCCGTATTCGGGGTGACCAGGCGTTTTCGAACCCCATGTGCGCAACGCCTGCAGATCCTCGAGCTCGAGGCCGTACCCGCCGAGAAACAGCTGCACATATTGAGTCAACGACGAGTGACCGACGGAAAGGATGAAGCGATCCCTTCCGATCCACTTCGCATCCGCGGGGTCATGCCGCATGATCCGTTGATGCAGGAGATACGCGAGCGGGGCCAAGCTGATCGCGGTCCCAGGGTGGCCGTTGCCAACCTTCTCCACCGCATCAGCCGCGAGCACTCGCGCGGTATCGACGGCGAGATTATCGAGCTCGTCCCACTGCAGTTCGTTTGCCAAGGGTCACCTTTCCGACGGGAGTCCGGGCGCGATGGTGCGCACGCAGCCAATCCTACGGGAGGAGCGGTACGATAGAGGCGATGTCCACCGAGATCTCAGCCCAGCATGACGTCGCGTCGAACGCTCCGCGACGCTCCTTCGGCCGTACCGTGATGAACTACATCGCGCTCACGAAGCCGCGCGTTATGGAACTGCTGCTCGTCGTCACAGTTCCCGCCATGATTCTCGCCGTCGGGGGTCTTCCAAATCTCTGGCTCGTACTCGCCACGCTGATCGGCGGGGCGATGAGCGCGGGATCGGCTGGCGCGTTCAACTGCTACATCGACCGCGAGGCCGACCGACTCATGCAGCGCACCAAGAACCGGCCGCTCGTAACAGGTGAGATTTCCGACCGGAACGCGCTCATTTTTGCCTGGGTGCTCGGTGTGCTCTCGATCGTGTGGCTCTACTTCACGACCAACTGGCTCGCCGCGCTGCTCGGGGTAGGTGCCATCTTCACCTACGTAGTCGTATACACGATGTGGTTAAAGGGCCGGAGCGAACAGAACATCATCTGGGGCGGGATCGCCGGGTGCTTCCCCGTGCTTATCGGGTGGGCCGCAGCGACGGGATCCCTCGACTGGCCGGCCTGGGTCTTCTTCCTCATTATCTTCCTCTGGACGCCGGCGCACTACTGGCCGCTCTCGATGCGGTATCGCGACGACTATGCGGCCGCGGGCGTGCCGATGCTCGGCGTCGTTCGAGGGCGGGTCACCGTGGGGCTGCAGGTCATCCTCTACACCTGGGCGACGGTCGTCTCGAGCCTGCTGCTCATCCCGGCGCCGGGCATCGGCTGGCTCTACGCGGTTGTCGCGGTGCTGTCGGGCGGCTACTTCATCCTGCAGGCTCACCGCCTGTACGGCAGCGCCATCAGAGGCCGGGAGGGGAAGCCGATGCAGGTGTTCCACGGCTCGATCACATACCTCTCTGTGCTCTCGCTCGCGATCGCGATCGATCCGCTGCTGCCCTTCTGACGCCCGCGGAGTAACGTGGTCGGCATGCACGCAGCCGCACCACACGACCCCAGCACCGCCGTCGTCTCGCTCGGACGCCCCGCTCGCAAGGTCGGTGCCGCACTCAACCCGGCGATTGCAATGTCCTCGACCTTCGTGGGCGTCACGACCCCCGAAGGGGGCGAAGACCGGGGATACGCGCGGTTCTCCAATGAAACCTGGGAGCCGCTCGAATCTGCGATCGGCGTACTGGAGGGCTCTCACCTACCCGCGCTCGCGTATGCGTCGGGAATGGCGGCGGTGTCCGCGGCGCTTTCTCTCGTACCCGTCGGCGGAACTGTACTCGTTCCGACAACGTCCTACAACGGAACGATCGGACTCGCACGCTCGCTCGCATCGCACGGCGCCATCACCCTGCGCGAGATCGACCCCGGAGACACTGAATCGACGATCGCTCAGATGACCGACGCCGACCTCGTGTGGTTGGAATCACCCACGAACCCGCTGCTGGAGGTGATCGACCTTCCGCTGCTCATCGGCGCAGCGCGCGAGCGAGGTCTGATGACTGTCGTG
>Ga0265293_10004106_pt1 | contig 26117 bp, 23 predicted proteins | sample Munlanlewell138R_FD_192505 | JGI IMG/M metagenome (GOLD analysis project Ga0265293, IMG submission 192505) | Leachate microbial communities from a municipal landfill in Southern Ontario, Canada - Leachate well 138R | ecosystem: Engineered > Solid waste > Landfill > Unclassified | place: Canada...
CTCCTCACATGTTACTGTTTATATATCATTGACTGGAGTCGAATAAAATGCGAAAACTAATGGTTCTATCAATTTCAATCATCTTAGTTATGTCACTTTTTGTGGCAGGGACATCCTCTTCTGTATTTGCCAGCAGGCTTAATGCCACTCCGCCAACCCTTGGCGACGTAGCGAGTTACTCTGTTCTAGCCGGCACGACCGTGACCAATACTGGCGACACCTCGGTGGAGGGAGATCTTGGCGTCAGCCCGGGTACTGCGATCACTGGATTTCCACCAGGTGTGGTAGGTCCTCCAGGAACAATCCATTCCGCAGACGCACACGCGGCTGCAGCCCAGATTGCTAATGCCATTGCATTCGGCCAACTAGACCAGCCATGTGATGTGGACTACGGCGGTGTTAAAGATCTTTCCGGTCTCTCTCTCGAACCGGGTGTCTATTGTGCTGTTGAATTCGTACTGAATGGGACCCTGACTCTGACTGGCTCAGGCGTCTGGATCTTCAAATCCGCGTCAACCCTCACTTTAAATCAAGGTGCATCAGTCATTGGCGGAGATCCGTGCAATATATGGTGGAGGGTTGGTTCGTCCGCGACTCTTGGTGTGAATAGTAGTTTATACGGTGATATTCTCGCCTACAACAGCATTGCCCTGCAAAAAGGTGCAACCCTGTACGGTCGTGCCCTGGCACAAATAGGTGCGGTGACGCTGGATGACAACACGATCACCTATCCTATTTGCCAGCAACTACCAACATCGACAGCGACAGCCGCAGCGACACCGACTCCAACGGGCACATACGTACCACCGACTCCAACGGGCACATACGTACCGCCGACTCCAACGGGCACATACGTACCACCGACTCCAACGGGCACATACGTACCACCGACTCCAACGGGTACATACGTACCACCGACTCCAACGGGCACATACGTACCACCGACTCCAACGGGTACATACGTACCACCGACTGCGACAGCCGAGGTGCCAACAGCTACAGATATGCCGGTTATGACAGCTTTGCCCCCCACTGGCGGTGCCCCTCTTCGAAGCGAAGGCTCACCCTGGGGCATGCTGATCATTGGCGGCTTCAGTGCTCTAGCCCTTGTCTTAGGTTCGCAAGCCTATCGTAAGACTTCTAAGCCGAGGAAGTAAACTTATTATCGGCCGGAACATCCACATGACCGCCCGACTCAGCTTGCTCGGCTGTTTATTGAGCCTTCTGATAATGGCGATGACACTTGGTGCTTGTGGAATTAAAGAGACGGGAGAGGCGACACCTACACCAATCCCGTCTTTTTCGCCATCACCAGTACCACCACTATCGTTACCTTCCCCGGTGGTTCAACTGACAGCACAACCCAGTGTATCTACCACACCAATGCCCACGCCCACACCAGTTGTCCTTGAACCGCTCTTTGATGAGCATGTTGACATAATGGATGGGCCGGTCGAGGTACCGCTTATACTCGAAATTCCTGCCCTTCAAGTCAACGCTCCTGTGCTCGGGGTTGGTCTAACTTCATCAAACGAGATGGATGCGCCGAAAGGTCCAATCGACGACCCTGTCTGGCATTCAGCTTTTTGGTATCGTGGTAGCGGACTCCCTGGCGAGTCAGGCACGGCCGCCATTGCTGGGCATTTAAGCGATTCGCTTGGGCGAGACGAGATATTTGTTCACCTTGAAGATCTACAGCCGGGCGACAGCATTATTATCCACTACACTAAGCAAAATCTCGACTTTACCTTCACTGTTGATCAGGTCGCACTCTATTCCTTAGAAGAGTCCTCCGATCCAGCCATGCTTGCAAAGATTTTTGGGATCGGACCAGTTACTGGTAAACCAGCACAACCATCTTCGGATGGCATCTCTCGCCTAACCCTCCTTACCTGCATAGGAGGTGTCGTCAACGGAAGGTTTGATCATCACGTTGTCGTTTTTGCGAGGCTGAATAAGTAAGATCTTGGTCGTCTTTTGAAGATTAGGTAAAGATTGTCAATCCTCACAACCAGGTTGTTGCCGGTGATGTCTTTGGCATTGCTAAAGCGGTGAGGTCGACCCATGCGCAAGCCTCAATACTCAAGTGCGCCATACACTCATCGATCTCGAACCTCAGGGAATCGTCTATATCTCCTCGTCCGTTGCACTAAATCATTGAATCCAAGATGATAAAAGTTGACCCCTGTTTACTGAGAATCTTTATTTTCCTGACATCGTTCGGGTTATCACTTGTGGATCCAACATAGAAAACATCAGGAAAAAGACTTCTTTTGCTTTACTCTACTGGTTCCAGTGCAATCACATACCTGGTTTGCGTCCAATATTCCGCGTTGGGGTCAGTAAGCTCGTCCAAAGCCGCTCTGCCACAAAAATAGATCAACAGGGCATTCTCACTTAATTCCGCGAAACCACTCTGTGGGTAAACCTGAGCCAGGTACGGCACCATGTCCATCGTATGCTTCGAAAGCTCTTGCACGCCTCTTGCCGGCACCCGGACTGCGGCCGCCACTTCCCCGCTATAGGCTTGCCCCAATTGTTCCAGACTCACCTGGCTGCCACGTAAACAAATGTTTACCTGACGTTCAATCGTCTCCAGGGTCTGCACTTCATTTAATTCGTCAACCTCAAGAAAATACTGCAGGTCAGTCGCTGGTGAACGCTCGAACCAGAAATCCCAGCCGGAATGGACCCACAATCCATCATATCCCATGTGTTCCCAGGCAACCGCGAGCTTCTTTCCGATGCCAAACTCACCATCCTCAAATACGGTGGGATGCCAGGGGATGATCTTAACTGGCGGAATTGACACACCAATCCCGCCATCACAATTTGTCGTGAAGTTGAATCCAACTTCACCTTGCAGTAAATTCAGTTGACCAAATTTCATCCATTCTGATATCGCTTCAGGTTCTTGCACTTTAATGGAGGGCTCATCCGTTAATTCTTCCACTGCAAATACAGGCGCTTTTGCCATTGCATCAGGTTGACCGGGGTCGGAGGTCTCCCTGGTAGTAAAACCTGGAACAACCGTTAGAACAGGCGAGTTCTTATATCGCAGCGCTTTGCCAATCACGATACCTGCCAACAGACTGAAAACAAGTCCAAGAATCAAAAATAACGATTTCGTTTTTTTGTTCATGTGTTTCTCACCTGAAGATGATTATTTTCCTCGTCTGTCCTGAATCAGGTTCCAGAAATAGAGGCTGAAGCTGGTCAAACCGATTAAGGCGAAAGCCATCCCCGCGCCGATGTATTGACTCGGGTTGCCTTTCGGTCCAACGGTGGGCGGAACTGAAGGAGTAGTGGTTTGAGTAGGGGTTGGGCTTGCGGTTGGCGTGCTTGTAGGGGTTTCAGTTGGCGTGCTTGTAGGGGTTTCAGTTGGCGTGCTTGTAGGGGTCTCCGTTGGCGTGCTCGTTGGAGTATCTGTCGGTGGAAGAGTCACTGTGGGGGTTGGTGATTGTTTTGGAGGTCGTGTTGGAGTGGGAGACGGAAAAGAATACCCTCCTGCCAATTGCATAGGTTCAACCTGCCCAAGCACCTCTGAAGTATCCGGACCCTTCACGACAGCTTCATCATCATTCATGCTTTGCGCTTTTGCAGCCGTTACCGGATCAATCGATGCCCTGACCAGATTTACAAGCTGCCTGCCGATAAACGCACCCAAAAGAATTACAATGATAAAAAACAGCACCAGCCCTAAAGCCAACTGTTTTCCGTGTTTTTTGTCTTGCATAAGTGCCACATCCTTCTATTAACCCGTTTTAAAGCGAATAAGCGCTAAAATCACCAATATAAGTGCAAGTTGTGTACCTATATTGCCTTTTCTGCTAACTGATTTTTCTACTATAATGTGTTTATGGCAAAATCGCTTACCCCTGAACAACGAATCATCAATGCTCGTAAGCTGATCGGCGAAGCCCGCGAAATAACTCGCCCTTCTTCTGTAGGCTGGGAATTCTTCAGTTACACTGCCCAAGTGAAAGATAAATTTAGAAAAGCCTTTGAATTGGTTAAACTGATCCAACACTCCCCCATCGCCCACCCCGAGGTCAAACGTGAAGCAAAAGAACTGATTGACTCCTTGCCTGCGATTGAAAAAGATATCCTGAAACCTTAGTGACCTTTCCAAAATTAAGGCCGTCGCACTGCCCTGCGTGTGAGGCCTGCTTCGCAGATTTATCAACCGCCTCTATCGGCGACTCAATTTTGAGCGTTTGTCAATGAAAGCAATTGCTCATCTTATAGCGAAATTTTCGGTCGACGACAACATCTGTAAAAGGTTTACCTTTTTTTAATAAAGAGGCTGTCCCTCTTATGGAAGACAGCCTCTGTGTATATTGCTGGATTGCAGGGTCAGGAAGTGACAATTCGTTAACCCTGCAATCCAGGTTGATTATGTACCGGTTATTTGAAAACCCCCGGTATGAACTGATAGAACGGCAGCGCACTCAAGTAGTAAGGTGCAGACATGGATTCCACTGTAAGCGATGGGAAGTCCGTCGTATAGGGGAAGTTAAGGTTTTGCTGCGTTGTTGCCAGGTAACCAATGGTGTTCTTTGCGACCACGCGATAGGCAATCTGAGTCCCGTTATAGCTGGCATCGGTAAAGCTGCGCGCGCCGTGCGTGTTGGGTTGATCCAAAGGTGAAGGACTGGTCCCGACACTGACCCAATTAATGCCGTCACTTGTGGCCTGTATGTCAAATTCAGTCTCAGTGATCGAGTTATCTTGCCAGGCCAGCATGAGACCACTACCATTGATCGTATGCAGTAATCCGTCAGGTGCGATCGGAGGCATTGCAACCAGGTTAGGTCGCATCATGTCCATCTCTTCATGAGACAGGATATGACAGTGATACATATATTCCCAACCAAAGTTAACCAGTTGGTTCACAATTGGAACGGTCGGAATGCCATTTGGGTCGATTGGGTTGAACATCGAGGTGTCACCATGTGGCATCATCGGATTCAGTGAACGGATAGAGTTGGGGATTTCAAATGGGAAGATCGGTATGATCGGCCGGATCGCGAAGTAGGTGTCTTCCAGCGGATGTACACGCACCGTTTCCTTCCAGCCAAGCTCGCTGGCGTCTGGTTGTTTGATAATGTTGTCCCAGGTTACCCGGTTCAACAATTGAACATCATACAGATGAACGTGAACCGGGTGCGAGTCGACTCCGTTATGAGTTATTTTCCAAATCTGGGTCCCGTCATCAGAAACTCCTATAGGTGTCACATTCGCTGTGGTCGGCAGGTTGGTGCCGTTGAATATCTCAGTTGGCGGGTTCAAAAACGGGTACAGAACTGTATTCTGAGTTCCAGGTGTTGCCGGCACAATTTCCAAACCAAAATGGCCCATCATGCGCCCAAAAGGTTCGAAATTGGATTCATTCATTTCATCCTGCAGCGCCTTGGGTTCGACATTGATACCAACCTGAGTACCCACAAGGGTATCAAACTTGAAGGTAGTACCACCCTGGTCAGAAATACGGGCGAAACCGTCACATTTCTGGCTTGGGTTTATCGGGCCGTTACACCAACCGGCTGAAGTAAAGTCTTTGCCATAGGAAGCATTGTAAGCTGCCTGACCGACAATAATCGGGTTCTGACCTGACTCGAACACACCTGATCCATCTGCCTTGTGCAGGAAGGCGGAACGCAGGGCGTTGAAGTTATAGGTGGGTGCTGGGGAAATGGGCTGCACTTTTACCTGCATTACCGTACGGATGTTTGGCCCATACCCAGGCAACACCATGGCAGGTGCTATTGGGTACATGTCTGGCATACCCGTGTAGTAGTCGTAAGTTGAAATACGTGCTGGGAATGCCGCAGGCGCATCATTATACAGAATCAAAGTCTGACCAGCGTAAGCTGAGAAGTCCACAATCACGTCAGCGCGTTCTGCAGGGCCCATCAACAGCGAGTGCTGGTCGACATTACCTACATCAAAGCGGGTCGGGTCAGTAATCCAGGTAATAGGCTGAGCAGGGACCTTCACAGGTTGCGGCAGGAATCCACTCTCAGAACCGATTTGAATCCAATCCGGACCGGCCGGGCTCAAACTCAGATCGGGTGTGGGGAAGATATTGGGGTCTAGTTGTGCAGCTGCTAATTCAGCCGGATTCAATGCGACTTCGGTCGCGCCAATCAGCGGGTCTCCGATTTGCGTAGGATCGGCAACGTACCAGTGCAGGTTGAAGAAGCGGTCATTGGCAGCGTTCAGGATACGGAAGCGATAAGCAGTGGGCTCCACAGTGGTAGTTGGATAAGCTGTCCCATTCACAGTAGGTGTGTCGTTGAACTCTTCCATACCAGCCGAGTTGTTAGGTGTCCCAGGGATGAAAGGCGGTTCGCAATAAGGGTCAGTATCATATTGCCAGGTTGTTGGGTCTTCAAGGTTACAAAGGCTTGCCAAGGGAGTGGTCCAATCGTCTGAAGTGAACCTGATCCCATCATCGCCTTCCGGGTCCAACCCAAAATAGGGGTTAGCGATAGGTGGAAAATCTGGGCTGGAAGGCGGCCAGAACCATGGACCGTAGAACCAGCGTCCGTAGGGACTCATACCCGAAGGGTCACCAGGGTTTTCTGCAGGCATATAAACATGTTCATACCAGAGATCGCCCTCGGATCCCCATCGGCTGTAATCCCAGGTTGGGTCGAGTTCGGCCATCTGTTCTGGTGATGAAACAAAGGTCTTGTCCTGGACAACCAGCGGGATTTCGTACTGTCCGCTGGGAAGCAAACCGCTGTCGATCAAAGTTTGCTCAGTTTCATCACGGATGATGTAACCGGCAGCTTCACCAGCGTATACGCTCAAACGCGTGATACCCCAGGCATGATCGTGGAAAAACATAAAGCGAGAACTCTGCTGGTTTGTGTAATAGAAAGTCATACACCCGTCATCAGGTGCGGAACAATCAGGCACCCCAGCAGGGGCATCAAGACCGACCATGTCGGGAACCTGACGAACAGAAACACCTTCGGGCCAACCTGTCATTTCATCAGCAGGGGTGATCCACTGATGGGGAGACCCATCTGAGATCCAGGGGGTGATTCCGCCATGCAGGTGAAGTGTGGCCCGGGTATCCGCGAAACAATCCATACGCTCCATCATACTGCGGTCAGCTTCGCCGCAGATGGGGTTGCGAATTTCGTCAAGAACCGTACCTTCATCAATCGCAGGCATCATCATATCAACGGGGCCCATGCCAGAACCCATAAAAGTTGTGTCGACCGGAAGGAAAAAATCACCGTCCACACCGGTAGGCAAAAGGTTATAGAATACGAGGCGTACTGGGCGATCCTTGTTAGCCTGGATGATCGGGCCTAAATAGTGAGGTTCGCTTACTCCTACCGCCTGGCTGCCATCCGGCATAAGTGCTGGTGTTGTGGTGCCATCGACAAGATGGTTGACTAAGGGCACACTCTCGCTCCAGGAAGCGTTCGCGGCCGTCTCAAGCTGGACGTATTCACGCAGTAGTGTTCCCTGGGCAGGCAGCGAAGAATTCATCTGCTCACGATGTTGCACCAGGGCAATCACATAATAATCAGCCTCCGGGAATGTGGTTGTGTCAGGAACGGCCAATGGAATATACTGCCCGAGATTGTTTGAAGCATCGGCACAGCTGCCCGCGACTGAAGGGTCGCACATCAGAGGCAGCTCGTCCTGGAATTTCTTAATTCCCGTTCCGCTGACATAACCAGAGCCCGGGTTGGTAAGATTGATGTCGGTGACTGCACCAATATCAATAATCGCAGCTGCTTGAGCTCCTGAACCAGAGCCAACAGCATCGGTGATTGTAACTGAGGGAACGCTGGTATAGCCAGCTCCGTAGGTGTCAACCACAATGGACTGCACATTGATCGTGGAGGTCACAATCGCATTGTCCAGGACGTTTACACGAGGAAGAGCTTGAAGTTGTCCTTCCTGAGGGTCCAGGAGGCCTTGTTCTCTGGCTTCTTGTGCGGCGTTGAACTGACGGCGATTCATAGGGTTGAACAGGTTGCCATCGCGGATTACCACATTAGGAGCGCTGGAGTATCCAGACCCTGGACTGTCAATGACTACGCCCGTGATTACACCCGTGACATTATCCCAGATAACATGGCCTTTTGCCTGGAGGCCTCCAATGCCATCCGGCATATCGAAATCAACGGTAGGTTGGGTATAACCGCTGCCGCCATGGGTCAGGCTCAGGCTATCGACACCTCCATACGCAGTTGCAGTCGCATCGGTAGTTGCTCCACCGCCAGTGATTGCAACAGAGGGTTGAATGTAATCCGTTCCTTGGTTGGTGACATTGATAGCCACCACAGTATGAGAAGAGGTGACCACGGCCGTGGCTGTAGCTCCCGTGCCTGCCCCAGTAAAGCTTACATCGGCATAGGTGTAATTGCTGCCGGGGTTGGTTATGGTTATGCCGATGATGGCTCCCCCAGGTCCAACCTTAGCGGTTGCTGTTGCTCCAGATCCATCGCCAGTTATGGTTACATCCACATCAGGCATGGTCAGTGGGCTGAGGTTCCAATTCGGGAAGGGGCCAAAATAGTGTGGGACGACGCTCTCATCTACAGGTGAAGCTGGAAGCTTCACAGGTGAGGCGTCAACATTGTTAGAAAAGCCGCCCGAAAACAGGGAGACTACCAACAGTAAAAGGACTGTTGTGCTAAGAACTTTGCGTTTCATTATTGCACTCTCTTTCATTTTATTTGGGTTGAAAATTGTGTTACTGTGACCGTAAATTCTCTGTTCTGAAAAGAAGAACGGCATCAGAGGACCTGGTTTTGCTCCAAAAATCTTCATATTCTGCCGGAGCGTTGGCAGTCTGGTAATCCTGTCTGTAAAACGACAGGTGGCTTATTTTGATGAGATCGGTTTCGTAATCTTCACGAAAAGGCTCTACTATGTGGTTTGCTAACCTCTGGCTGTAAGAGTTATTGCGGGTGGAGCCTGCGACAATAATTTTCTTTGTTTTCATTTTCGCTTCTTCTGTTTGACAGAGATTAGTTTTGATTGAATATCATCCTATTAATGTAGTTAGACAAGTTTCTGTAAACACTTAAAGTAGGTTAAATGAATTGATTAACATCGGTGACATTTTGTTCCGAGAATAGGATTTATGGTTGCTATCCTTTGAAATGGAGTCAAACCTTCGTATCCTCTAATTTCTGGACTTCAGGCTCCTGGAGAAACTTGCTGCAGCATTTAACTTTCACCTTCGTTGGGCAGTTAACAATATATATTCGTGAAAATAAGATGTGCATTGAAACTCTCCTATCGACAATCGGTAACAAAAAGTATATGATTTTTCCTCCCTAATGCTGTTAGAAATTATTTGAATTTATTAAAAATAATTTCTAAATCTGCTTCTTTTACGGTTGGGATTTGTTATTGTCTTTGGCGTTTCAACCCAAAAGCTCTGTATTTACAAACATATGCAAATGTATGCAAATTATTTCGGAGATTCGATCTGAGAAGCATTCTTTGGAAGATCGAAGGCGGACCGTCGGCCGTTCCATTGCGTTTCGTGTCTGAATCAGCCTTCTCCTTGCCCTTATCAATGAAGCAGCACTGCAAGATGCCTCTGACAAAGTAATATATCGAATATTTGATCTCTTCGGGAGAAGTCAAAGCCTGAAAGAAACTTAAATCCTTGTATGGGGGGAGATAAATGCGGAAATTAGATTGTTATTCGTAGATATGTTCGTAAAACGCAAATTATCACAAATTTAATCAAACGTTTTTACCTTTATATTTGGGTATCGTTTAACAAGTATTGGAGGATGCTATGAAAACAAAAAAATCCATCCTGATTATTGAAGAAGATCTGTCTTTGAAACAAACCCTCGTTCAGGTTTTCAGATCTGTAGACTATCGCGTCGTCAGCACGGGCATAAATATCAAGGCTTTAAAACTGTTGGATGAGGATTCCTATGACCTGGTAGTGCTGGATTTAAACAAAACACAGGACTATGGATTGTCTTTATTCTTTAAAATCAAGAGAGACCATCCCCAGCTGCCGGTTATTTTGCTTTCATCCAGTCTTGACTGTGGCCCCATCCCCTGTATTGAAGAGGAACAGGCCTGGATGAGGATTACCAAGCCTTTTGAACCCTACTTCATTTTGAAGACGACCGAAGAGATGGTTAGCGCTCCCATGGCGGCTTAGGTTTAAACCATCCTGAAACGGGTCAATAACCCTTCAACTGACTTACGGTACCAGTCGATATCCAAAATTGCGCACGGTGATCAAAAGGTGCGGGTCAGACGAATCTTGTTCCAATACTTTTCGAATCTGATGAATATGCCAGCGGCAAATATTGCGTGCTTCGAATCGCTCACAGTCGAAGCCTTGTGATTCCTTTACCAGGTCCTCAAACGACACGGCTTCGGGTGATTTACGCATTAACGTAACCAGGTAGTCGAAGGAAGATGACGGAAAAGAGATTTCAACGTTATCATGCATCAGGTGGCGTGTATGCAGGTCAACCACCAACCCTCCATGTGTAATAAATCTGTCTCCTTCACTGTTTGAAGCTGCCTGTTCGGCCACATCGGGCTGAAGTTTTTCCCTTTCCGGTAAGCGCAGCTCGGACAACAAGCCTTGCATCTGCGAAATAATCTCGCGTTGCCTCTGTGGTCTCTGCGATTCCTTCAGAATTTTTTCGACTCGCATGAGAATGTCATTCGGATCGATAGGTTTTAACAAAAAGTCACGCGCGCCTTCACGTACCGCCTGCACGGCTGCATCCACAGTCGCGTGCGCGGTCAGGATAACCACTGGCAGCCCTGGATCAATTTGGTGAATCTGAGGCAGCAGATCAATTCCAGTCACGTCAGGCAGTTTGATATCCAGGAAGAGCAGTGAATAGGCATCCTGCCGCAGTTTCTGCATACCTTCCTCGCCTGTAACCGCCAAATCAGGAAGATAACCGGTTCTTTTCAGGATAGCTGCCAGTGTCTGACCCAATGCCGGTTCGTCGTCAATAATCAATATTTTATGCATGCCTTCACCTCGCTTCATTCCTTCTTATCAATCGAAGGCAACCACACAGAAAATTCTGCTCCATCACCATAATTATAAGCACTTAGGCGACCTTTGTGGCGTTGAACGATTTCGTAACTGATAGCCAGACCCAGCCCACCGCCTTTTGGTTTCGTGGTTTGGAATGGCTCTAACAATTTGTCCAGGTATTCGGCAGGGATGCCCGGGCCGTGATCCCGCACAATTACGCCAACCTCATGGCTTGCCGGTGGTCCTTGTCTGAAGCTGATCTCCAACCGACCACCTTTCGGTTGCATGGCTTCAATAGCATTGATACAGATATTGATGAAGACCTGTTTTATCTGATCCTTCTCACCCCGGACTTCCCATTCCCCTATCCTTGGTCGCTCTAAAACCCATTCCACCCTTCCTTTTTCCAACTCACCGCTCACCAATGCCTGCACCTGCTCCACCACGGAAACCAAATCGAATGTCGCATCAGTTAATGTTCTCGATGGTCGGTAGATTTCTCTGAGCTGAGCAACCAGTTTGGATATGCGTTCGGTTTCTGTTGCGGCAATTTGCAGGTACTCCACGGCTGGATTATCCGGCGCGGTGTCAGCCTCGATGAGGTAAAGGCTGTTCTTGATTGTTTGGAGGGGATTGTTGATCTCGTGCGTGATTGATGCCAGCATCCTGCCCAGGGCAGCGAGTTTCTCGGCGTGCACTAACTGTTCGTGGATGATCATGTCTTTTGCAATCAGGTCCTCCAACTCCTTGTTGAGTTTCTTCAGCTCTTGCTCCTTGCGCTTGAACTCGGTCAGGTCCTTGATGCTGGCAAAAATTTCAACATTATCATCAGCATAGTTCTCAGTTATGTTGTTGTTGGACGCCAACTTGCTGGCAGGAATATCTTGGTTCTTAAAGATAGTGGCGTTTAGAGCTACCGGGATAACCTTGCCATCGTAAGTTTTGAGTTCCAGCTCAAAGTCCCTGACTTTGCCTTGCTCCCGGACTGCTTTGATTGCCCTCAACGTTCCCTTACTGTCAGAAAATAGATCCAGAAAGTCTGACCCAATTAACTCTTCACGTGACATACCAGTAATTGCTACTGCCGCCGCGTTGACATCACCCATTTTGCCCAACCTCGTGACGGTCATCAGGGTGTCCATATTGGATTCAATGATTGAACGGTTGTAACGGTTGAGCTGGTCAAGATGCTGTTGAGCTTGTTTGGTTTTGGTGATGTCAATTCCAAGTTCAAGGATCATCATCGTTTCATCTTGTACGAACGGAAAGTCGTAAACCTCATAGATTCTGCCGTTAGGCCCTTCCCATTCCCATTGATGTTCAGCGTTTTCTTCAAACGGTTTAAATGACTCACAAATCTCACAGGGTTCTTCTCGTCTAAATAAGCTCTGATAGCATTTCATACCATCTGAATCGCCAAATTGATCACGGAAATACTGGTTCGACATGACGATTTCTCGATCAGGAGACAGCACGACCAAATAAGCGGGCAGGAGATTGATCAGGTCTTGAAACTGCTGTCGTTCTCTTTCTATAGAGGCTTGCTCAATGGCAAGCGTTTGCTCAATATGCTCTTGAACGATCCGGTTGGCTTCTTGTAGTTCCATGGTCCTCGCAGTGACCAGCTCTTCCAGATGCATATTGATCGACTGAAGTGCTTGTTGGGCTTCAACCTGATCTGTTATCTCCATGGAATAGACCCGCAGATGTTGAATTTCAGGCAAATACAGCAGAGACTGCCTGTACCAACGATCTCCAATCTGGATATCGCGGTGTTTGGTCTGGTTTTCGTCAAAACACAGCTCGGAAAAATTCTCGGGTATATCCTTTAACAGCCGATTTGTCATGCTACCGCTGGGTGAAGGTACACCGAAATGCCTGGCGGTCTTGTTTTGATAAATTATTTGACCGAGAGCGTCGATTTCAATCACCTGCCGGGGATTGTTTTCCGGGATAGAAGCCAGCCAGGCTAAGTGAGCTGCATCGCGCTTTTCTTCGGTGATATCAGAAAATATCACACCAAATTTATGCTCTGCGAATTTGTAGGCAAAAACTTTATACTCCGAGCCCAAAATCGAGGGGGCCTCAAATTCCGCAGGGACACCGCTTCGCACGACCTCGGCATAACGCTGCAAAAATATGGGATTCTCAGCAGGCAAACATTCGTTGTGCGCCCTGCCGACCACATCCTCCCTTGAGAGACCAATCAAATGCTGAAAGGTCGGGTTCACATCCAAAAACCTGTAATCAACAGCATTGCCATTCCCGTCATAGATTAACTCGTGCAGAGCAAATCCTTCGTCCCTTCTGGCAAACAGGACTCGGTAATTTTCCCCACATTCAGCAGCTGTCAATAATAGAGTACTTTTTGTAGATTTGCTTTTTTCATCCACCTGAACCGCCTTAATTCATTTCAACCTGGCTGGTAAGTGACAACACACATTTGGTTAAAGATCAGCAATAGTTTCATGCACCCATAAGCTCAGTAAGTAGAAATTGATAGTGTAGCAGGAAGGTCACAAATGCCACCAGTCCTGTCGCATATATGTAAAAACGGTACCGTGCAATCTTGACTTGTTTCTTGAAGCAAGGAATAAACAAGTCGCTAGAATATGCTCTATCCAGGCTATCATCATCCAGTCAAAAAAAGTGGCAATTATCTTTTGGGTCGACTAAATTTTCTCTTGTAGAACGACCGTTATTTTATCACACCAGCAGTCAGCCCGGAGGACCATCTCCGGGCTCTACCGTCCATGATGCCGGACGGGGTTGACTGAACAGGTCATTTTGACTGCTTGAAATTTATCTTATGAGTGATTTCAGCTACTTGGCTGATGGTCGCGTGAATGGAACAATACTTGGAAGCCAAATCAACAAAGCGTGAGAACTGATCTTCGTCTACCTCGTCAAAGACAGTGATGTCCATCTCCACCCATTCGAGCGTTGTGGGCACTTCTTTGCGTTTGTCGCCAGTGACAATAATTTCCATTGCCGGAGTGTCCATTCTTCTCTTGGCATAGATTTCCATCAGGGTGTAATAAAAACAAGAACTCAACGAACCCAAAAAGAGATCGTATGGGAAAAATTCGCCCTCTTTTGATCCGAATTTTAAAATTGCCCGGTCAGTTTCAAGCGTGAAATTGTGTGACGCATATGTGGTTTTAACTTTAAGCATCTCGCTCCGTTTTTAAATGACATTTTATATTTTAGTCATTATATAGTACGGAAAAGCCACAATTCAACTGTTTGTAGGGGGCTTTTGTAGCCTCCCTTTGCTCGATCTTTGCTAGTGCCGCCTGGTCTTCGTCTCTTTTGTGTTGTTCTTTTGTCCGCACACCAGGTCTGACCCGCAAGTCTAAAAAAGGAAGTCTTGTGAAAGATGATGCAATTAATACAATTGACGTCAGGGTCGGGTTGTTCCAAAATCCTTAAATCTTTTCAATCACCCAAAAATGCGACAGTCCTAACCTCTGTAGTGGCGTTTTTTCGAGAGCCTGCAGCACTGACCTCAAGACCCTGCCAAAACCTGGTTTGCGCTCGATGATATTGTCATAAGCCCCAAAGATGGTGCGCCGCTCGATAAATTTCACCGGCAACTCCACGAACAGCCGCGACAGATCTGCTCGCGTATAAACCTCCACGTGTGGTGCTAACTTGTCTCGCAGGCGCCTGGGCAGCCAGTTGATTAGCGGGGTGTTGCCAAAGTGGTATTTCCCCTTCCAATAATGTCCATGGGTCTCAAAAGGGTATCCTCGGTTCGGACAAAACAGCACAATCCGCCCACCCGGCTTCAACAACCTGACCATCTCGCAGATCGCCTTCTGGTCATCCTGAACATGCTCCAACACCTCATGGCTGAAAACCAGGTCGAAACTATCAGAAGGCAACGGCACGTATTCACCAGCGGCACAAAACACATTCGGGCTGTACTGCCGGCTCTCTTGTACACGTGGTAATTCAATATCCAATCCTGCGACCAGACCTGATATCGGAACCAGTCGGGATAAATAAGTCCCTATCCCGCTGCCGTCCACCAGGACTCTGCCCTCCAGGCGCTCTCCTGCCGCCTCCCGCAGCATGCTGAAACGCCTTTCTTGACCTGCTCTCCAGACATGCGATGGCTCGCCGCGTTGGGCGGCTTTGTCTAAATCTTGTGGGATTATTTTGGACATGGTCCTATTTTACTCGCTTTAACTGGCGAAGATGCCTTCTATGCTCCAGCACTTGAAGCGATCTAATGGATATAAAAAGATCTGGTTTTTGTGCACTTGAGGCGCAGATATCCTTTAGTCCCACAGCTGCTTGAAAAAAAGGAAAATCCTACGTCAGTAGGCGCCTCGCCCTATTTTCCCCAATCGACCCTGGTCCTGCTCCTGCCTCTCAACCATTTCTCTGCGGCGATGGCCGCCACTGCTCCATCCCCTGCCGCGATCACCGCCTGCTTCACGTGCGTACAAATCACATCCCCAATTGCGTAAACCCCGGCGATACTGGTTTGAAACTCACGGTCTACCTGCAGACAGCCTTCCTCAGATGTTGGCAGCTGCCCCTGCAAAAAGTCCGTAATCGGTTTGCCGCCCTGTAAATAGACAAACACACCAACAACAGGCAGGCTTTGTTCGCTGTCCGCGTTTCCTCGCTCCACAAACTTCAGCCCCTCAACCTTGCCCTCACCAAAAATCTCCTTAACCACACTGCCCAGATGCAAAACCAGGTTTTCGGACTCTTTCAGCATTGCCATCTCTTCCTGGCTGACATTAATCTCTTTTCCAGGCACGAAAAAGTGCACAGTGCTGGCAAACCTTGTCAGGTAAAGCGCTTCATCCACCGCCTCATCACTCTTGCCAATCACCGCGACGTCTTTTCCCTTGAAAAATGCAGCGTCACAAACCGCGCAATACGAAACGCCTCTCCCTAGTAACTCTGCTTCGCCTTTGATCAGGTTGCTGCGCCCCATTGAACCGGTCGCGATTATGATTGCACGGGTGTTATATACCCCCAAATTACCAAACACCGTTTTCGGCTCAGTGTTCAGATCAGTCCCGATAGCTTTATCATTGATGAATTCAGCTCCAAAGCCGACTGCCTGCTTTCGCATGGTTTGCAGCAGTTCGGCGCCGTCGACTTCCCCTTCCAGCCCAGGGTAATTGGCAATCTTGCTGGTTGTGCCCAGTGCGCCTGTGGTCAGGCCTTTGTCCAAAATGCCCACTTTCAAGCTTGCCCGGGCAGCGTAAATCGCCGCCGTCGTTCCTGCCGGCCCCCCACCGATAATGATTGCATCGTAAACCTGATTTAAACTCTCTGTCATTTCTACCTCTTGTCTTATACTGTTGGTAGTATAACCAGAACGAGCCCTTTCCTTCAACCAAGCTTCTGCAAAGGGGAATGTTCTAATAAAATTATTTTGATAGTTTTTTAGAGCACTTGCTTGCTATAAATGGCCTTACGTATTGCCTATGGAAGTGAAAATGACCAAAAAGTTTTATAAACAAAGTATCTCCCAGCGTCTCAACACACTAGCTTCAGGTTCGAATGTTACTCCTGAAGATCTGCAAGCCTACCTGAAAGATGGTGGGCTGGACCTTGAAAGCGCGAATGCCATGGTCGAGAACGTGGTCGGTCTCTATAGCCTGCCTCTCGCTATCGCTCAGAACTTCGTCGTCAACGGACGTGAAATCTTCATACCCATGGTAATTGAAGAGCCCTCTGTGGTCGCTGGAGTCTCTTTCATGGCCAGGCTCGCCAGAGCCAGCGGTGGTTTTGAAGCCGGCATGACCTCCCAGGAGATGATCGGTCAATTGCAGGTGCTCGACCTGCCAGACATCCAGGCTGCTGCTGAGACAGTGCTGGCACATAAACAAGAACTGCTCCAGGATGTCGCCAATTTTCACCCCAACCTGGCTAAATATGGCGGCGGTCCACGCGATATTCAAACCCGCCTCCTTGCCGAAACCGCGATTGGACCGATGCTGATCATTCACCTGATCGTCGATGTGCAGGATGCCATGGGCGCTAACCTGATCAACTCGATGCTCGAGTTCCTCGCTCCAAAAATCGAAGACCTGACAGGCGGTCGTGTGCACTTGCGCATTCTGTCCAACCTGGCAGACCGCCGCCTTGCCTGGGCGCATGCCCGCTTTGCCTGCCAGGATCTTGCTTTTGGTGATTTCAGTGGTGAGCAGGTTAGAGACGGCATCATTGAAGCCTGGGCTTTCGCCGACGCCGACCCCTACCGTGCTGCCACGCATAACAAAGGCGTCATGAATGGTGTTGACGCCGTTGTCTTGGCTACCGCCAACGACTGGCGCGCCGTGGAAGCCGGTGCCCACGCTTACGCCGCCCGCTCAGGACGTTACCAGAGCCTCACCCACTGGTCCAAAGCCGAGAATGGCGACCTGCTTGGCACCATCGAACTCCCCATGGCATTGGGAATCGTTGGCGGTGCCACCCGAATTCATCCTACAGCCAAAGCTAACCTCAAATTGATGGGAGTACAATCGGTGGCAGAGCTGGGTGGCATTATCGCCGCGGTGGGTCTGGCCCAAAACCTGGCCGCGCTGCGTGCCCTGGCTACCGAAGGCATCCAAAAAGGACACATGAGCCTGCATGCCCGCCAGGTAGCCCTCTCTGCCGGCGCTCTACCAAGCCAGGCAGACAACCTGGCTGCCCAGTTAGTTGCCGAAAAGAATATAAAATTAGCGCGTGCGCTTGAAATTCTGGCGCAATGGAATGGAAAAAATTATGACTGAACACCCACACGTCACAAAACCTGAAAAAAGCAAACTTCTGGTGCCCAAAATCAAGGTTGGCATCCAGGGCTATGGCGCTTATGTGCCCCGCTATCGCTTGCCCGCCAAAGAAATCGGGCGTATCTGGGGCAATACCGGCGGCTTCCCGGTCAAAGAAAAAGCCGTCGCAGGTTTGGATGAAGACGTCATCACCATGTCCATCGAAGCCGCTCGCAACGCTCTCAAGCGTTCTGAAATCAGCGCTCAACAGCTGCGCGCGGTCTGGGTCGGTTCCGAATCACACCCTTACGCGGTCAAGCCCAGCGGCACCGTCGTGGCGGAAGCCATCGGCGCTTCCAACGACATTCAGGCTGGTGACTGGGAATTTGCCTGCAAGGCCGGCACCGAAGCCATGGTAGCGGCGATGGGCATGGTTGGCTCAGGTATGGGTGAGTATGCTCTGGCCATTGGCATGGATACCGCCCAAGGTAAACCTGGAGACGCCCTCGAATACACTGCTGCCAGCGGTGGAGCTGCTTATATCATCGGTCCTGTAAAGGGCTCGCTCGCTTCAATAGAAGCCGCTTACAGTTATGTTTCTGATACGCCTGATTTCTGGCGGCGTGAGAATCAAACCTATCCCGAGCACGGTCAACGTTTTACCGGCGACCCGGCTTATTTTGAACACATACTCAGCTCAGCCCGAACAATTCTCGCTGAAACCGGCTTGAAACCCTCCGATTTTGCCTACGCAGTCTTTCATCAACCCAACACCAAGTTCCCCCAGCGTGCTGGCAAGATGTTGGGCTTTAGCCCTGAACAAATCGCTCCCGGTTTGCTGGCCCCTGTAATTGGCAACACTTATTCTGGTGCGGCCATCATCGGCCTGACCGCAATTCTCGATAACGCCAAAACTGGCGACCTGATTCTGATGACTTCCTATGGCTCCGGCGCTGGCTCGGATTCCTTCATCATCAAAGTCCGCGGTGAACTTAAGAAAAGGCGAGGCAATGTGCTTTCCACTCAGGATTACATCGATCGTCGCACTGAAATCGACTATGCAACCTATCTCCGCTTCCGCGGGGAGATCGTGACCCGTTGATATGCAGCGTACCAATGATGTTTACATCGTCGGCATTGGTCAGACCGAAGTCGGCGAACTCTGGGATATTTCTCTGCGCAGGCTGGCAACCCGGGCTCTCAACGCCGCCAGGGAAGACGCCAGAAGCATTCAACCTCAGGCTATTTTTGTCGGCAACATGCTTGGCGCCAACGCCTCCCACCAGGCTAATCTCGCCGCGTTGATCGCTGAATACGCTGGTCTTGCAGGTAAGGCGGAGGGCTACACTGCGGAAGCGGCTGAAGCTTCTGGCGGCGCGGCAATCTATCTTGCATACAATGCCATCCGCTCAGGTATGGTCGGCATTGCTGCAGTGGTGGGCGTGGAAAAGGTCACCGATGTAGTTGGTGCCGGCATTGAAAACCGGCTACTTTCGACTGGGTTGGATTCTGACTTCGAAGCCTCAGAAGGACTCACCTTGGTCGGACAGGCTTCTCTCTTACTGCAGCGTTACTTACATGAAAACCAATTTCCACGTGAGGCATTGGCTCACTTTCCCATGATTGCCCACAGCAATGCCCTGAATAACCCCAATGCCATGTACCGCCGGGCAATCGACATTAATTCCTATCGCAACGCGCGTGAAGACACCGGCGCCTTCAACCAGTTCGATATTGCTCCCAATGCCGATGGCGCAGCCGCGCTCATCCTGACCAATCAGGAATTCCTGCCCCGCGATCTCGGGCACACACCCATCCGCCTGCTCAGCTCCGCCTATAAAACGGATCGACTGGCATTGCATGACCGACCTGATCCCCTCTTTTTCGAAGGAGCTGCTGTCTCTGTCCAGCAGGCCTTATTAAAAGCTGGGGTCATGCTCTCAGACCTGGATTTCTTTGAGTATTCCGATAACACGACTCTACACGCATTGTTATCTCTCGAGGCAGCTGGTTTTGCCCGCCGTGGGGAGGGCTGGAAGCTCGCTAGCGATGGCTCGCTCACGTTAGATGGATCGCTACCTGTAGCTACTATGGGTGGGCACAAGGCGCGAGGCTTCCCGCTCGGTGCGTCTGGTGTTTATCAGGTAGTGGAAGCCTGCATGCAGTTGCGGGGGGAAGCCGGAGCGAACCAAATCGCTCATGCCAGGTGTGGCATGACCCAATCTCTCGCCGCCACCGCCTCAGCTGCTGCTACCCAAATCCTTTCGGTTTAGACATGCCTCTTCTGCTCACCCAGCTTAGTTAATGGCAGATGAATTGGTTCCATCCAAAGGCTGCTATTAACGTTTCAATATTTTGTTATAATCAAAAATAATCTGGGATGGCAAACGTGACTGATCAAAAACCTTCTTTCAAAATCAAGATCATAAAAGATGGCCCCTATCTGGTTACCGGAGATCTACCGCTTCGCAAAAAATCTCAACATTGCTCATCGTACGGTGAGCCACTGGATTGGGTTGACGGGGGTGAACTGGAGCACAAAAAAGGCTCCTATCTGCTCTGCCGTTGTGGCAAAAGCAAGATCATGCCCTTCTGTGATAACTCCCACATCGATTCCGGATTCGACGGTGAAGAAACAGCAATCACCGATGGCCCCTTTGGGCGCGACCTCGACTACTACGGTCCGGATGGCCTCATGGTCACCAAACACCTTCTTCTGTGTATGAATTCAGGATTTTGCGTGCTGAAGGATACTGATTTTACCGAACTGACCGAGCAGTCAGACGACCCCGTGAAGAGGGCTCGAGCCATAAAAATGGTTGAAGATTGCCCTTCTGGTTCTCTAACCTATAAACTTCACCGTGACGGCGCCGATGTCGAACCTGATCTGCCCATGCAAATCGCCGATACCTTTGAGTGCACTAAATATGGAGAGATCCGAGGACCTCTGTGGGTCATGGGTTATGTCCCCATTGAACGAGCCGATGGTCTAACCTTCACACCTCGCAATCGCGTCACCCTCTGTAGCTGTGGTCACTCCCGCATAAAACCACTCTGCGACGGCATCCATCGCCCCCTCCAGGAACGCCAATTGCAGCGTCAGCTAAGCCAGGAACGACTGGCTCGTAAATCACAGGCTACCCAAAACTCCGACTCCGATTCTACTGACAGCAAAGCCTGACAGTTTTTCATCATCACCTCTTGGGCGCTGAAGCGACTCTTTCCATCCAAATCAATTTCTGTTCTCCAACCAAAAATTGGCAATCAAAATCAAAAAGACTGCCTGCCACAAGCTTTGACAGAAACTTGCCTTAAGCCTGTGAAAAAGGGATAGTTATAAATACTAATATATGACAAACACATGAGGTAAATAATGAAAACAAAAATTGCTGTTATCGTCGGCTCTACTCGCAATAACTCATACAGCCAGAGATTAGCCAACAACTTAGTAGAATTTTTTCCTGAAGACTACCAAACCGAGTTCATCAAAATAAGTCACCTGCCGCTTTACAATCAAGATTACGACACCGCTGACACCCCGGCAGAATACGGAGACTTTCGAGACAAAATAAGGTCCTTCGATGCCGTAGTTTTTGTGACCCCAGAGCACAACCGTTCTTTTTCTGCTGCGCTCAAAAATGCTCTGGATATCGGATCACGGCCCTATAGCAAGAACGTTTGGGATGGCAAGCCAGCCCTGATCGTCAGCCAGTCACCCGGAAATATTTCCGGCTTTGGCGCCAACCACCAACTCCGCCAGGTGTTGACCTTTGTCAATATGCCTGTATTACAGCAACCGGAAGCTTACATCGCCCACACCAATAAACTGTTCGACGAAGACGGCAAGATTATTAAGGAAGGAACAGTCGAATTCCTCCAGACAGTAATTGACGCTTTCGTGGAACTAATCGAGCGTTATGTAGCTACCGGCGAGTAAAAGGTTTCGTTTAAATACATAAAAACGGAGAGCCACTGCGCTCTCCTTTTTAATCCTTAACAAAAATCTGTATCGCTACCCGATTCACTAATTTAGTAAAACCCTTTCGCCGTGCTATAATCTTCCTCGCAAAGGAACTATAGATGAACCAAAAAGTGATCTTCCCCTTCACCGCCATTGTCGGGCAAGAGCGCATGACTCGCGCCTTGATCCTCAACGCAGTCGATCACCGCATCGGTGGCGTCCTGATCCGTGGTGAACGCGGCACCGCCAAATCGACAGCCGCCCGGGCCCTGGCTGCCCTGCTGCCTCCCATCGAAGTAGTCGAAGGCTGCCGCTTCAACTGCGATCCGACCAAACCCATCAGTTGGTGCACCGAATGCCAGGAGCGCTTCCTGGCTGGTGAAGACCCTTTGCCACACGCTCATCATTTGACTCCCTTTGTCAACCTGCCCGTCTCTGCCACCGAAGATCGCGTCGTCGGCACGCTTGACATCGAGCGCGCCATCCAAAAAGGCGAACGTCATTTCGAGCCTGGCGTGCTCGCCGCCGCCAACCGCGGTTTGCTCTACATCGATGAAGTCAACCTGCTTGACGACCATGTCGTCGACATTCTGCTTGACTCGGCCGCAATGGGTGTCAACGTGGTTGAACGCGAGGGCATCTCCTTCAGCCACCCGGCGCGCTTCATCCTCGTCGGCACAATGAACCCAGAAGAGGGTGACTTGCGACCGCAATTGTTAGACCGTTTTGCCCTTTCAGTCGAAATCCGCGGCATACTCGATAAAGCTCAGCGTGTCGAGATCATGCACCGAAACATCGCTTTCGAGACAAACCCGGAAGCTTTTCGTGAGCATTTCCTGCCACAAGAGCTGAAGCTCTCGCAGCAGATTGAGCAAGGCCGCCAATTGGTGGAAGATGTCTCCTACACTCAGCGCGATTTGCTGATCATTGCCGAACTGACTTCCTCAATGGAGGTAGATGGTCACCGCTCTGATCTGGTGATCCTCAAAGGCGCGCGTGCCCAGGCTGCTTTTGAAGGCCGCACTCACATCACACCGCACGATATCGCCCTCGCAGCCGAGTTAGCCCTGCCCCACCGTATCAAAGCTGGTCCTTTCCGTAAAAGCGAAGCCGGTGTTGAAATGCTCAACGCCAAGATCGCCGACTTGAAGGTGCAGACAGTACTGACTCCCGCCGAAGATGAGTCCACAGAACAAGACCAGCCCGAAGACGACGCTAAAAAAAAAGTGACTCGGTAGCTGACGCCGAACCCCAAAACAGCGACTCCGAATGGGACCCCGAGGTTCCTATTGTTGGTGAATCAGGGCAGGACGTTTTTGTACAGCTCAACCCCCAATGGTGGGATGGCGGCAAGGTTGTCAAACCTGGAGAAATCTTCCAGCCTCGTCAACTCGATACTCCGCTGGACGAAATGGTGCGCAAACAAGGTGGGCGCCGTTCTCAAACTAAATCCAAGACCAAACGCGGGCGTTACATTCAATCACGTCCCTCCCCACGAGACAGCAGTGATATTGCCCTTGACGCCACGCTGCGCGCCGCCGCACCTTACCAGCGCCAACGAAAAGATCTGAAGAAAAAACGTCAGGTTGCTTTTGCCGTGCGTAGTGAGGATTTTCAAAAGAAAGTGCGTGTGCGCAAAACCGCCAACCTGATTTTGTTTTTGGTAGACGGCTCCTGGTCGATGGCTGTGGCTGAACGGATGAAGGCCACCAAGGGGGCAATCCTTTCGCTCTTGACCGATGCCTACCAGCGCCGCGATCGTGTCGGTCTGGTGGTCTTCCAAAAAGATCGTGCTACGCTGGTGCTTGCTCCGACCAACTCCGTCCTGCTGGCACAGCGCGCGCTAACCAACATCCCTGTCGGTGGCAAGACGCCCCTTTCAGCTGGGCTGCAAATGGCTTTTGAAGTCCTCCAGCGTGAGAAAATCCTGCACCCGGACGTACAACCCCTGCTGATCGTTCTGACCGACGGCGCCGGCAATGTACCCCTCACCCCTGGACGCCCAGTCACGGAAGAAATGGCCGAACTTGCCAGGATGTTCGCCAACGAGAATATTCACAGTGTGGTTATCAACATGGAGCAGAAGATCTTCGATAGTGGTCTGGCACAACGTCTGGCAGAAAATATGGACGCTGTTTGCTACACCATCGAGGACCTGCGCGGTGAGACACTTTACGAGGCCGTACAGAAAGAAATCCAGGCTCCCTCAGCGCCTACTTACAGAGAGTTGGGTTGAATCAATCCTGATTTGCGGCTTCAAAAATTAATTTTTGTGAAGCAGATTAATATATTTAACGACTTGATAAAGCTAATAAAAAGCGGGGCGCTGAGCTCCAGGTTTGAATCTTCGGGCGGAAACCGAGGTTTGGCGGAAAGTTAGAAATAAGTCGGGTAGATCTATTCGACCTCAACAACCTCCACGTCTGGGAAGAATTGGCGAATTGTCCCAGCAACCCAACCCTGTATGGTCTGGTTGGAATGTCCGCACTCTGCGCAAGCCCCACCAAGACGTACTTTGATAACATCGTTCTCAATCGCAATCAATTCAACCGATCCATAATGAAATTGTTCGACACAAGCACTGATTTGTTCGACGAGACCAGCAATTTGTTCTTCCTTGCTGGCGGAAGGTTTGATGTGAGGGGTCATAGTGGCTCCTTCTCCTGATGTTTGAATTTTATCATGTACCATCTTTTTGATGGAATCAACCTTGTCGTGCCGTATGACAGTTTTTTTAAACCCTCTCAATCGATCTGTCAATCAAATAATCTGCCTTGCAAAAAATGTTCGCTGAAACTGCGCCGGTGCAGTGGGCACAGACCCGCCTCATCGATCGCCTGCCGGTGTTCCCGGCTGCCATAACCCTTGTTTTGAGCAAAGTTATAACAGGGGTAATCGTCTGAGAATTCAATCATGCATTGATCTCGGGCTTGCTTGGCAAGAATTGAAGCGCATGCGATCGATAAACTGCGTTGGTCGCCTTTAACCAGACAAGTTTGTTGAATATCGACTTCAGGAAGCTTGAAATAATCCACTAAAAGGTAATCGGGGTGAAATTGAAGCCCGTTTATGGCCCTCTGAAAGACCAGCCTGCCGGCCTTAGCCATTCCCATTAGATCAATTTCTTCTGGTTCCACCCAGGCAATCGCAAAATCAATTGCGATGGCTTTGATCACGGGCGTCATCTGCTCGTGTTCAAAGTGAGTCATTTGCTTTGAATCACGCACTCCTAAAAGCTTTTCTTCCAAGGCCGCATCAGTCATCGGTAAAACTACCGCGGCGGCATACAGCGGCCCGGCCAGGGCGCCCCTTCCCGCTTCGTCCAATCCTGCCAGCACCTGACAGCCTTGCTGCCACTGGGCTCTCTCAAATTCCAGGTTTGGGAAGGGAGGAATCAGCGAGGTGTCAAAGCGCCTGCCCACGATACAATCCTTTGCGTTTATTAGAACGGATAACCAGCAGGTCTCCAAACATCTGCCAGCTGTCTTTCAGGATGCTAATGCGCGAACCGGGTTGGTATATCCAGGTGATGGGTACTTCCACTACCTCGAAGCCAAGCTCCCGGGCAATAGCCAACACTTCAACATCAAAACTCCAGCCTTCCAGCGTTTGCCTGGGGAAAATTCTTTCGGCTGCGTCCGCACTGAAGCATTTAAACCCGCACTGGGTATCCTGCAATCCAGGCAAGACCAGTATCCGCACAAAAAAGTTAAAAACCCGTCCAATCAGGTGACGGTAAAAGGGCTCGCCAATACGTTTCGAACCTGGCTTCTCGCGCGAAGCGATTGCCACCTGTGGTTCGGGCAGATCAGGCGGCAGGAATTTGCTGATTTCTTCCACCGGCATTGAAAAATCGACATCTGCCATAAAGCGATATTGACCTGTGGCGGCCAGCATCCCCGCCCTGATAGCGTTGCCTTTCCCGGGTTGCTCCAGGCGAATTATTTTCAGTTGCGGGAATTCAATCTGGAACTTCTCTGCAATCGCCGCAGTATCATCTGTGCTGGCGTTTTCAACAAGCAGCACCTCACAATCATAGGCTTGTTGATCAATAAACTTTTGGAGCTGTTTCAGGGCTTGGGGTAAACGATCAGCTTCATTGTGTGCTGGAATAATAAGAGAAAGAAAAGGTTTACTCACACTTTGGTCGCTTTGTTGAGCTATAAGAAAAGTCGGGGTGGGCGGACTCGAACCGTCGACCTCTGCGTCCCAAACGCAGCGCGCTAGCCGACTGCGCTACACCCCGGCGGAGTAAAAGTATATCGTAGTTCGGGCAGATGCGTCAAGTTTATCGCATTAGTTCAACTAAAATGTTACCGAAATGCTATCGTTAGGTCAAATGAAAATGTTACCGAGGTAACGATGGCAGAAAAGGATCCTATGACAGTTAGGCAACGACGCAAGTATATTT
>Ga0265293_10004107_pt1 | contig 26113 bp, 29 predicted proteins | sample Munlanlewell138R_FD_192505 | JGI IMG/M metagenome (GOLD analysis project Ga0265293, IMG submission 192505) | Leachate microbial communities from a municipal landfill in Southern Ontario, Canada - Leachate well 138R | ecosystem: Engineered > Solid waste > Landfill > Unclassified | place: Canada...
CCTTCTTCTAGTATGGCTGTGTGGATTTTTTGCTGGAGCAAGTATCCCTATGTATTTGTATGTCGGTTCAACCTGGTTTCCCTCAAATACAGCCTTCGTCTCAACAAGTTATATCTTCAGTGGTGCAATCGGAAGAATGATCTTCCCCTACCTTGTCACCGTCTTAGCTACCTATACCACAATGAGATTTGCCCTCTTAGTGAGTAGCATTATGTTGTTTGTTGCAGTATTGCTTGTCATGATTATCAAAAACATCACACGCAATACACTTGAAACACTGTATAACCCTACATAGACTCTGAAAACTGGATTTTCACTCCATTAGGGTCTAACACATAAAAGAACTTAATTTCTTTACTTGGTTGAATCACATCTGTAAGTAATGTGATTCCTCTCTCTTGTACAAAAGCAATCATCTCATCTAATGACTCGACAGCAAAACCAAGTGAAATAGCATCCCCACTTGTAAGAGGTTGGCCATCGGGACGGTAGATAAGTTCTATGAGAGTACCTTCGTTTTCTCCTAGAAATATAAAGGAAGAACCATCGTCAGTAGTGAACTGGCGCTGGACTTTCAAACCAACAATTTCGGTGTAAAACTGAACCGATGAGTCAAAATCTTGAACAACGATTGTAGTCCATGCGTACTTCATAGTATCCCTCTTTGTTATGAAAATAGAGCCTCTTTGAGTGAGGCACACTCTTTGATCTCTTCATTGCAATACTCATTGTAGAGTTTTTTCATCATCTTTGTGTGTTTTCTTTTTTGAAGTACCCCTTTCACTCGGTCTCGGTGTTCAACCATGATGTGAAGTTGCTCGATGAAAGAATCTCTACTTCGTTGAGCTTGAATCTCTTTGATATCACCTTGGACAATAGCTCCAATATGATCGGGCCACAGTTCAACTTTTTTTCCATCTAAGGTAGTAAGCCAAAAAGCCCAATCTCCTAAAAGTGGATACTTAGTAGGAAAAGGGGGACATATCTCTTTACGTACCACTACTGAGTGAGTTTCAAATTGAGGTCCCATGACAAGACGCTTAAACCATCGACCATCATTAATAGGGGTATCGATACGGGCTATCACATCCCCTTGTTGGTACATGGTACTACATAAAGCAGCATCTTTATTCATTCGCATGACCAAGTCCATCCCTTTTTCAACCCACATACCTTGTAGTTCATCACCCTCTTTTAAGAAAATGAGATACTCTCCACTCGCTTGTTTCATCCCCTCATTAAAAGCCGAAAAGCGATCTTTCTCTTTGATCGTATATGTTTTTACTGTAGGGTCCAACTCGGGAATAGTCACTTTCTTATTACCCAGTGCAACCATAACAATCTCCTTGTTGTGGTATGTTTGATCTAATAAAGATTGTAACGTTGGAGATATTGCCTCTGTTTGCTCAGCTGCATAAATAAGAGAGACTCTCTTTTCACTCACACTGCGCCTCCTTGTGTCCATAAAACACTTTCTTATGGTAGCATGTGAATAAGGGAGGAACAACCAATGCGTACCTATAGAAAAGAGTTAACTATGCATCTTCCTACTCGGCGTGGCTTAGTGAATATTACGGATACAGTTCAAAAGGCAGTCACCGACAGTAAGATACAAGAGGGATTAGTCCTGATTAATGCGATGAATATCACCGCTAGTGTCTTTATTAATGATGATGAAAGCGGGCTTCATCACGATTGGGAAATCTGGTTAGAGGGCATAGCTCCTGAAAAGCCGTACTCTCAATACCGCCACAATGGATATGAAGATAATGCCGATGCTCATCTAAAAAGGACTATTATGGGGCGAGAGAGCGTTGTGGCTATTACCAAGGGGAAACTCGACTTTGGTACATGGGAGCAAATCTTTTATTACGAGTTCGACGGTAAGCGTGATAAGAGAGTATTAATTAAAATTATCGGAGAGTAAGACTACTAATCACTACTCCAAGTAAGAAGTCTTTTCTCACCTTCAAGACTCTGTAAATCGGTAATATCTTGAGAGACTTCCATCGTTCCGCTATATGTACCATTGTGATCATACAAAGCGATGTAACGGATGAGAATCAATCTCCCTTTGATATAGATTCTAAAGTCGGCCTCACTTCTCTTTTTGGTCTTAAAAGCTTCCACAATGTCGTTCACAATATGGAGACTTGTTGGCGGGTGACAATTTTGAACACTTCGACCAATAACCGATTTTGCCCGTGGAAACACACGATGAACAGGGGTGTTGAAATAGACAACCTTATCATCGGCATCGACGAGTGTAATATCTACTGGAAGGGCATTAAAGAGTTGAATCAGTTGAAAGGCAGTTGGATTTCCGGTAATAAGATCTATACCGTTTTTACCCACCTGGGCTAATGAGGGGTCAACTTGCCCCTCTTGGTGTTCATCTTCTCCAAGTGAAAGTAGTTTATCGTGACTAATGCGTTCAATCATAACAGGAAAGAGAATTTGTTCTTCACGAAAGATCATGGTGTAGAGATCAAAAAAGAGTTTTCCAAATAATCTGTTGAGTGTTCCAAGATGTTCTTCTTTCTCCTCTAACTTTTGGGCAAGAGATTTGAGAGTAAAACGGATATCATCATGAATTGCCCACATGATTGATATGCAATTACTCTCTGTAATACTCTGTTCAACAAGTGGAAACAACACATTCTCTTTACTGCTGTAGTGGTCAGTCAATGTAATGAGTTCATCCACGTTACTTTGAACACGTTTGGTGAGCGATGAGATATCTCCTGTTTCATTGATAACAGAGACACTTCGTTTAAGCGACTCTAAAATTTTTTCAATCTTATCGTTACGTTGCAAGATCTCTTCTATGTAGGGGATACCACGCTCAAAGGGTCGTTTTTGTTGATTGAGCGTTTTACTAAATGAGTGTAATGCTCGAGTGACAATTGTTTTAGCATCATCGACTGAAGGTGTTTGAGAAACAATAGCATCGACTAAATCAAACACTTCTTGTGGGTGAGTATCGTCAAATAGTGGTCGTGCTCGCTCTAATCGATCAGTATTGCTCAAAGGGTCTAAAAGACCTAAACAATAGTCGAGCAAAATGGGAAATCTTTCTCTACTCATAATCTGTATGATGCTCCTTGAAATTGGGTTATCTTACCATAGAGTATCTTAAGATGATGGTCAAACAAGCCCTATATTGTAATCACAGTTCCTGCTCGATTCTCTACAAATCCTTGGTGTCGATTCTTAAGAACCTCGACGGCACGATCTCCAGTACAATGACTTGTTGCTAAGATAGAAATATCTCGTTCCATAAGGGTGTCACTTACAATATTGATTCTCTGCTCATCAGCATCGTGTAAGTGGATTCCACCAATAAGGGCATACAGAGGTTTACTAAAACGATGGGCAAGATTATCTACCATGTTTAAAATGCCAGGATGGGAACAACCAACAATCATCACAAGCCCCTTAGGTGTATCTAAAACGAGTGCCACCTCATCATCAAACGGGTCGACTTTCATCACCCTTTCACCATTGTCCACGATAAATCTCTTGTTCATCCCTTCAATAGGGTGAACTCGGTCAAATTGGGAAAGAAGCCACACCCCTTTACGTACCATAACAGTGTCACAACACGTAGAGTGCCACATCACGTTCTTTGATGAGAGATATTGTTGATCAAAGTCGGGTCCAAGATACCTCAGCCCCTCTTTTTCTTGAGCATACTTACCTAATTCAAAACCACGACCTGTGTACAGATGGAGTCGCTCATACGGAAATTGAGTTAACAGAGGAACCACACCACCGGTATGATCGTAGTGTGCATGACTGAGAATGAGGATATCTAATTCAGATAAATCGACTCCAAGTTTTTCGGCATTTGCTAACAGGGCATCACTTTGTCCTGTGTCAAAAAGAATTCGAGTCTCTTCGTACTCGATAAAACAAGAAAAACCGTGTTCTGCCTTGCATGAGGATTCTTCTATAGCATAATTGTCAATCAGCGTTGTAATTTTCACCATAAGTCAGTCTCTTGTTCTTATAGTAGCCGACAAATGACCACCACGCAAGAAATTAAATAGCTGCTACGTTGTTTGGACTGCTTTACGATCTATTTCCCAAAAAAGTCGAGATGAAAGAGATTCCAAAAAAATGTCACACGTGAGGCGGGGATATCGTAGTATACTCCCATACTTAACGTTCGTTCTCGAAGTTTAAATTGAGGTCCACCCACCGATAAAGGGGTGATACGAACAAAAGGCCCGTACGATTGTAAAGAGAGTACATCTCCCATCACTCCTAATGAGAGATATGCATTAGCATAGGATGGAACATCCCCAGCCCCCTCAAACACACTACTGATAAGGGCATATGAGGCATTCACTGAAGCAAAGAGTTGACTAAAAGGGGTTGGTGTCACTTTGGCAATTATTTGGGCTTCAGCTTCAAATCGTGGAGAAAGACCTACAACAACCCCACTTTGAATAAACGGTCCATCTTCAAACGAGACATTGTTTGGAGGTGCTCCAAACACTCCAATGGAGAGACCAACGTTGTGAGCCCCTAAAGAGAGAGTGAAGACAACAAGCAAAGTAACAAGTAACGTTATTCTTTTCACTTCTCCTCCTTTACCATAAGAAGTGTTGAATCTCAAAGATTCGAACACCCCATCCCCATTGTTCAGAAAGAACATCATATAGAGCACGAAGAGCTAATACACTGACACTTTTGTCTCCAAACTGAAGTCGTAGTGGTGCAATTTCAATTTCAGTAGCTGCCCAGCTCATCTCACCCAAAGCAAAAGCAATAGAGGCCCCTACTTTTGGTGCATATGCACTACTTCGTCTAAAGAAATCTCTTAAAGGGTGTTCTCTCCACACTGCAACCGTAGTTTCTGCTCCAAGGGTGAGAAAACTACGGCTATTATATCCCAATGGGGGAAATCTAAAGCCGAGGCGAACTGCAGGAGTGTATCCATTACCAGGGACGATATTGGTGATGATATCGACATTCCAATATTCGTGATCTTCGTATGTTGCTCCATGATATCCATCAATTGAGATGGCATATCCCCCTACCCAAGGGGCGGCAACAAGTGGAGAAAGAAGAGTTAATACCATAATTGTTACAAGGCTTTTGCGCATGTTCACCCCCACACCTGCATAAGGAGGTGGTTAAACCATGAGCGGATGTCTCGATATGACTCAGCCTCTTCTAATGTGATTACTCTACACTCTTGTAAGAGTTCTTGGATGTAGGTGGTTACTGTATTGGCGATTCGCTTATCTTCATATAAGACATTGAGCTCTCGTGAAAGTGTTTGTGATCTAAAGTTGTAGTTTGCTGAACCAATGGTAACAAGAGTGTTATCAGCTACAATCATCTTTGCATGTAAGAATGCTTCATCTGGAGATTTGTACATATACACAGTAGCACCAGCTTTAATAAGATCGACAATTCGGTACCGTGATGCCATCTCATACTTTGGTTGAGTTGAGTATTCAGAGAGAATGATATTCACCTTTACTCCACGATTTGTTGCAAATTGAATCCGCTCTAACAGAGAGTTTGTCAAAAAGGTATACCCTTGCACCATCCATAACTCTTCATTGGCATAGACACTAAAAAGATCAAAAAGATCACTCACAACTGAGTGCTTTGGCCAACGATGATCAAAGATCCACAAAAAGGTTCTCTCGCTTGTAGATTCATCAAAACCTTTCACAGAGAAAGATTCTGTTTTCAGTGTATCTACAGAGTAGTTGTTCCATGTATCGACAAAGGTATTAATGACAAATTGCGTTGCTCCAGGTGAGACAAATTCAATCATCGTGTCGATATTCCCCACCCCTTCAGGCCATGCAATAGATGTATGATTAACATTCACTCCGCCAAGGGCAAGTATTTCACCATCAACAACCCAATATTTACGGTGGTCTCGATCGAGCATGTTTGGCAAGAAAAAGAGATTACTTGTACTTAATGAGTTGTATTCAACAAACTCAATTCCCAATTCATGCAGTTGCATATATGCCGCTTTGATTCTCTCATTGACAATCGGGACCATCTGAAAGTTCGATGAGGAGTCTATGATCACATAGACTCTTACTCCCTGTTTTACTTTATCTGCAAGGGCTTTCCACACCGGAAACACATGGGGGTTTTCAACACCTAAGAATGTTGAAATAAGGATGTAGTCGTTTGCTTGTTGGATTAACTCAAGTGAGTGGGCATTCCACTCTGCACCGGTGTTATAAAAAACGGGTAACGTCGCTTCAAACGAAGGTATTCCAGCATCATCCATCATCTCACTGACACTTTTTTGTTCGAGGTAGAGTTTATTTAAATAACTAGTTGTAGAACACGAACTGAGAAGAAAAACAACGGTGAAAACAATCAGTACTAAAGTGCGTCTACTGAAAGATTCTCTTTCCATAGCAAGTACTATACCAAATAAAGAACTCTTAGCCACTATAGAAAATAGCTATTTCACGACATTCTCACCTCAAAAGTGGGAAAACAAGGAGAATAATCACAATAAAGCTTCTTTAGTACGGCTTTTCTCATCTTCAAAGATCTTAAAAAGTGCCTAGACATATTCACTCTTATTCGCTATAGTAACTCACCATGAGCGGCTAACTCAGCGGGAGAGTGCCACCCCGACACGGTGGAAGTCGTTGGTTCAAATCCAATGCCGCTCATACAAGCTACCTGTAACAAGGTAGCTTTTTCATTGTTGTGTAACATGCTTTTGATCTATTTTGGCATGCTCCCAATCTATTTTCTTGTAGTAGTAATAACGTGAAACAAGTTCAGCCATCTCAGCAAGAACTAAAGAGCTCCAGAGCCAAATAACAGGAGCTTTAAGAATTACTGATACAACGATGGCTACCGGGACTAATACACCCCACTGTCCAATCATACTCGATTTCAACAATGGTTTGTTTTGACCCGATCCCATAAAAGCTGCACCCATGCCACTCATTAAAGAGCTTACTAATAAAGCCGGGCCAATCATTCTCATCAATTGAGAGGCTGTAGAGCCTACTTCCACTCCTCCCAAAAAGAGTGATAACACTGGAGATGGGAATATCATAATTGGTGTGGCAAAAAGCCCAACGATGATCACACAGTCGATTGTGGTCATAAGAACAGCCTTCTTCGCCCGTTCTATCTCCCCCTCTCCAATAGAGTGTCCTACAACGATTCCACTTCCCATCCCTAAGCCCCACCCTGGCATAAAGGCAAATGAGTAGATTCTCATTGCTATTCCACTGATAGCTATCACCTGTGTTCCATACAATGAAACCATCTTCATAAATAACAACATTGAGAGATTTCGTAAGAGAAGATTTATCCCTGAGGGTAAGCCAATAGAGAACAACTGTTTTGAGATGTGCAAATCTAATGTAACGAGTCTACGAAGATTAATCTTAACTCCACTTTTTCCTCTTAACAGGAGGATGAAACCAACTAAAAAGGCAAAACTGATGGAACCAACAGTTGCAATCGCAGCTCCTCTCATTCCCCATCCAAGACCTCGAATTGAGGTCCCTGGGATGGTATCAAACATCAATAGGGGATCTGCTATCATGTTCATCACTGCACTTATGATCATTAAGATCATGGGTGTTTTTGCATCATCGGTACATCTAAAGATTGTATTCACACTGTAGGATGAGAAAAAGAAGGGTAAAAAGATAATTCTAATAATCCCATACTCAAGACCATACTGTTTTACTAAAGGGTCGTTAGTAAAAAAATCAAACAACAAAGGTAGCATAAGAGCTAAGAGTGCTGATCCTATCAGTGCTAATAAGAATTTAAAAAAGAGTGTTTGTTCACTAATACGATCTCTTCGATCGTACTCCTGTGCTCCATGACTCTGACTGATAAGAGAAACACTGCTTGTTCCTACTATCTCATTTAACACTTCAACAATCCAAAAGAAGGTGTTAAAGAGCGTTGAGGCAGCAACAGCTGCTGGACTAATAAAACCAATCCAAAATAAATCGACAAGGTCGTACAATGCCTGAAGTAACATTCCAACCATGGTAGGTAAAGAGAGACGAATAATTTGGGCATTAACCGACCTAAGGTGGGATTGTTTTTGCATATATAGAGTTGTTGTACCACCTTAACTCGGTTTGTACAAGAATAGAAAAAGAGCGTAATAGAAACTACATAACTTTGGTTCTCAATCCTAGGTCCTATTACCTGTTTGTGTTATATTACCTACCATAAAGGGGGCAACTATGAGGTATGGAAAGAACGTATTAGTTACAGGAGCTACTTCGGGTATTGGTCTTGCTGTCACTCAATTGTATGCTTCACTTAATTACCATGTATGGGGATTAAGCCGCTCGGGAACATGCGACACTCCCCTATCTGAACAAGTTCATCTTTTTAAGGTAGATGTGACAAACCAAGAGTCAGTTGAACAAGGTATCACCCACGTATGGGAAGAGGCAATCGCTCTTACCAATGAGGGTATTGGAATTGTAATTCACTGTGCTGGTTTTGGCATTGGAGGAGCTGCTGAAGATACTCCTTTGTCTACTGCATATAGTCAATTTGAGACTAACTACTTTGGTGTATTACGGGTCAATCAGGTTCTCTTACCTCTTATGAGAACCCTAAAGAGGTCGCTTGTTGTTGTTTTAGGCTCTATTGCAGGAAGAATCAGCATTCCATTTCAAAGTCACTACAGTGCAACTAAATTTGCCTTAGAAGCCTATATTGAAGCACTTCGTATTGAGGGAAAGCAGTTTGGAATTAGAGCAACAATCATTGAAGCTGGAGATACAAAAACACCATTTACAGCTAAAAGAGAGATTGCTCTCCCTCCTAACTCTCCTTATGAGAAACAAGCCCATCTCTCAATTGAAAAGATGGCGTATGATGAACAACACGGGTATTCCCCATCTAAGGTAGCCAAAGCAATTTTAGCTATTTCAAAGAAAAAGAGTCCTCCTGTTCGTAAACCGGTTGGACTCTCTTATGCTTTGTTGATGATTCTCAAAAGGGTATTGCCAGATCGCCTTGCTGAGAGTGTGATTACCACGATGTATATGAAAAAGAAGTAGTGACAAAAGAGTCTACATTCATTCATCTACTACTTGTTAAATAATGCCCAGCTTTTGTGCCTCTTCTCCAATAAGAGAGACAGCGTAATCAATCTCTTGATCTGTATGAATTGCCATACATGAAGTTCTTAATAAAGCTCGTTGGGGTGGAACAGCTGGGGAGATCACCGGATTCACATAAATCCCACGCTCAAAGAGGTTTTTCCATAATAAAAAGGTTTTATCATTATCACCAATTAACAGAGGGACTATTGGAGTTTCAGTTGTTCCGATTTCGAATCCTAAAGAGGTAAACCCATCTCTAAAACGCTTTGCGTTGTGTTGGAGTTTTTGCACCCTCTCAGGTTCTTGAATAATAATATCTAATGCCGTCATTGCTGCTGCAATATTTGCCGGAGGCATCGAAGCACTAAAAATAAGTGGTCGAGAGAAGTGTTTGATATAATCTATCACTTGATAATCTCCAGCAACAAAGCCTCCAATTGATCCAAAGGATTTACTGAAAGTACACATAAGAAGGTCACATGCATCACTACTTTGGTTATGGTGTTCGCACGTTCCTCTTCCTGTCTTTCCCACAACCCCTAAAGCGTGAGCTTCATCAAGATAGACTCCTGCTTGATATCTCTCGGCTAATGCTTTTATTTCAGGTAGTGGTGCAATATCTCCTTCCATGGAAAAGACGCCATCGATGACAATTAATTTCGGTGCTTCAAGTGGAATCTTTTGTAAGACTTTTTCTAAATCTTCTAAGCTATTGTGTTTGTAGCGTTGTAGATTAATATTTCTTTTCATCCCTTCAGCTAAGAAAACTCCATCCATAATAGAGGCGTGATCGTATTTATCGATGATAACGTAATCACCTTTGTTGAGTATTGCTGAAAGAGCTCCTAGGTTTGATTGATAGCCAGTGGTGAAACATAAGGCTGCCTCTTTACCAACAAAGCTTGCTAATTTGTGTTCTAATTCTTCATGTAGATCTAACGTCCCATTCATAAAACGAGAACCGCTACAACTTGTTCCGTATCGCTCAGTGGCCTCTTCTGCAGCTAATTTGAGCCGAGGGTCATTTGCCAAACCTAAATAATTATTAGAGCCAAGCATCAACATCTCTTTGTTATCGATGTAGACTTTTGTCCCCTCACTTCTCCCGATGGGCTTAAAGAAGGGATATAAGCCTGTCGCCCTGATCTCCTCAGCGGCTGTGAACTCATAACATTTCTCAAATATGGAAACCGGTTTGGGACGACTCATAGGGCTCTCCTTATGCATGTGGTAATGGTTGTTGTACTGTAGCGCATTCACTTGCTCGACACAATAGCTATATTCGTCAACAACAAATAAATACTTAACCTTAACAATACAACACTTAGAGCGCTCTTTGGTTTCACCGTAGTAACATCTGCTTATAAAAAGACCCCATATGTTAAGATTATCTATTTCTTACATATGGGGTCTTATGTAACACCAACAATGTGTTATGCTTTCATCTGATTGACCATATCACCAGAGTCAAACATCTCCCACCCCTCTTCGATCTTTCCATTTTCGATTCTAAACGTACTGATGCATGGAATTTTCATGGCATTCCCTTTGGGTTTAACATCACCCCAATCGCCAGTGTGTCTTCCAACAAGGTTAAAGTGACAATCTACTTTATTCCCTTCAGCAATCATAAAATCAATTTCAATACGAATGTCACTAAACACACTTGCCAATACATCTTCATTCCACATCCTTACCCCTTCAGGGCCCTTGGGCAGCTCAGGTAAAAAATGGTGATCAAAATAATCTTCAGTGACAATGTCTCCCATACCAGGACAGCCTGGTGTCGTTGATACTTCATAAAAACGACGGACTAACTCTTTGTTTTTTTCTAACATAACAATCCCTCCAAAATGATTCGTTTTATTACTTATGAGGCAGATAATGATATCCACCTCAAAGAGTTCTCTATCATCAATTACGTGTGATAAAAGCTCTGATTGTTCTGCACATCATGACAGAACTCACTACTCAAGGAGGGTTGTGATTCTTAGGTTAAGGTAGAGCAACACATTAAAAACTATTACGTATCGCGTCTTCGGTTGTTTTCTCTATAGCGAAAAGATGGGTTATCAAACCAGTGTTTAAAGCACCTTTAAGGGCATGAGCATTCACATTCCCGCTACATACACCTATTCGGGTTTTAATGTTCTTCAGCAGTTCTAGTGGAATACGGACCACAAGATCATGTTCTTCCTGAATAAATTGACCTTCGACATCAAAGTAATAGGTAAGCATATGCCCGACAGCTTTTCGTTGGGATAGTGTGTTGCCAAATCGTGAAGCAGTCGCCAAATCAGGAACTGAAGGATAGTTGTCGATATGAAAGATTGCAAGATCGAGTTCTTCCCAATGCTTGTGTATCTTTCTGTATGATTCAGTTCGGCTAAGAAGATCATAATCTTCAAATGATTCGACTAATGCAGGTGCATGAATGTAATTTGGTGTGTATCCTGTAATGGTACTAACGTTACGACAAAGACTATCGGTGTGATAATTTTTGTTAGCCGTATTTGAATTTCCAATGAGGCTTGTTACCTCTCCTGGCATAATTGGATTGTTGTATTGCTCAGCTACTATATGGATGATGGAGTTCATAATATTCCCCCAACTAATTCCAACCTTTACATTTGGTTTCAAACTTTCCATAAAAAACTGGGCAGCGGATCGGGCCATCAATCCCTCAGAAACATTATGTTGACCTGTTGGTGGAATCAATGTTCCACCTTGGATTCCATACCTCTCTTTAAGAAGGTCAATGACGAAATTGTCTGTATCCAGAGGGGACTTTATGGTGATATGTACAATACCAACTTCTCTTGCTTCGGCTAAATATTTACTAATCATCGGGCGAGATAGTTTTAGTTCTTTGGCTATTTGACTTTGGGTCATCCCTTCAAAGTAGTACTTTTTCGCTACTTCAATGAGTTTGTTAATTTTTTTTGTATCGAGATGCGTCAACGAAGTCATTATAACCGAACCTTTTATCTCATGAGATACTGTGAGAAGTTCTTTCAACCTCCACACCATCTTCACCCATATTCTTCCGACAGGAACTTCTTCTCATGTATACATGCTAAGCATATCACGTCAATACTAGATTCTTACATTATAGTCATACAACACCTCTTATCTAAAGAGGCTTAGTAGACACATTACATTGAATTAAGTACCTTTCACTATCTGAGTGTCACATTTGCACTTATAATATGCATCCATCTTTTTTCTAGGCGCTACCTTTTTTAATCACACAAAGGCAACGTAACATTCTACCTTAACCTAGAATGGTATCTTAAGGGGTAATACTATCCACATCCGTTTGGAATCTCAAGTGGAAGCTGCTGTAGCATATGGTAACCTAAGACTAACCCTCTCTAGGCTTTTGTCACATATAATTTCTCGATAACCTCCTTGCACTGTATCTCTTTATGAGAGACTTCTACAGGATGGACACTTTTCGTTGATATTGGAGGCTATCTAAAATAATAGCTAATATCAAAAAGGCACCTTTCGCTGTAATTTGCCAATATGTTTGTACATTCATGAGAGTCATTCCATTATTAAGAATTCCAATAATGAGCACTCCCAAGAATGTCATTCGCACTGAACCTTTTCCACCAGCAAGTGTTGTCCCACCCAGTAACACAGCAGTCACTGCATCTAAAGCATACGACTCTCCGATATATGGCATTGCAGCACCACCAATACCTACAGTAATTAATCCTGCAATTGAGGCCATAAAGCCTGAAAGCACAAATAAAATGATAGTGTTCTTGTTGACATCAATTCCGGCTAATCGAGCTGCGACTCGGTTCCCTCCCGAGGAGAATACCTGGCGGCCAAATACAGTGTTACGTAACATGAAATCGAAAACAATATAGCTAAAAATAACGATGACAATTGGTAAAGGAATTCCCAGCCAAGAGGCTCGACCCATATAGAGCAATCGATAGTCATTGACAAAAACTGCAGTTCCATTTACTAAAATAAAGCTTAATCCTCGAACGACATTCATCATTCCGAGTGTAACAATGAGTGAGTTAAGTTCAAATTTTACAATAATCAGTCCATTTAAAAATCCAACCGCAAGGCCCATGAGAATAGCTGCAGCCATTCCTACATACCACGGATATCCTCTCATCAGCACAAGGTTAGCTAAAATACAGCCCGAGAATGCTACAATGGATCCTACTGTAAGATCTGGCCCTCGCCCAATGATGGCAGCTGTCATCGCAGTTGAAATAACTCCAATGACTGAAACGGCAATAAGAATGTTTTTTAAATTTTTAAATTGGAAGAAATAATGGGTATTTAATGAGAAGAAAAGAACCATCGCAAAGAATATGACAAATAACCCATATTTAATCAAAAAGTCGATGGGGTTTTTCAAATAGTATGTAACCGCTGTGAATTTCTTGTGTGTGTCCTTGTTCGCCATGTTATTAACCTCCAACATGTAAATATTTAGCGACGGCATATTTCATCAGCGTGTCCTGATCTGCCTGTGCAATTGGAACTTCTGCAGTAATATCTCCTTCACACAGGACATAAATACGGTCAGAGATTCCTAACACCTCGAGCAATTCTAATGAAAACACCAATACTGCAACGCCTTCATTAGCGAGCTCTTCTAAAATGGTATATATTTCTGCTTTAGCCCCAACATCTACTCCACGAGTAGGCATATTGAGAATTAAGAGTTTGATATCATTACTCAGCCAACGGGAAATCATCCCTTTTTGTTGATTTCCTCCACTTAGAGACCCGATATTCTGTTGCTGATTTCTACAACGAATATTCATTCGTTTAATCCAATGTTCGGAGACGTTGTACTCCTTCTTTTTCTGAGTAAACAATTTGTATTTAACGAACTTTCTAAAAGAAGCGGTCGTAATGTTAGAACCGAGGCTCATTTCTGGTAATAACCCCTCTGTTTTACGGTCGCTACTTACGTAGCCTACCCCTTTACTATTAGCTTCTCTCAAATTTCTAACTGTGTGCTCTTTCCCATTTAAGTACATCTTTCCGCTTTGAACTGGTGGAGCTCCAATGAGTGCTTTACAAATCTCTTCTTGTCCTGCCCCCATGAGTCCGAAAAACGAAACAATTTCTCCTCTTCTAATGTGAAAACTAATATCTTGAATTTTGTTATTTACATATAAGTTTTCAGCTTGGAAGATAATTTCACCTGGTTCAGAGAGATGCCTTGGGTATAAAGAGCCTACTTCACGCCCAACCATCATTCTCACAAGATCATCATCATTTACATCTTTAGAGTGCACTGTACCGACTGTCTGCCCATCACGAAGGACCGTAATTCGATCGGCCATCTCAAACTGCTCCGAAAGTCTATGGGTAATGAAAATGACAGATTTTCCTTTATCTCGAAGAGAGCGAACAACGTCGAAAAGTTTGCTTGTCTCTTGGTCACTTAATGCAGCAGTAGGTTCATCCATAATTAAGATTTTTGCTTCTCTACTTAAAGCTTTTGCAATCTCTACTAATTGCTGCTCAGCTACCGAAATGTTCTCAACTAGCTCACATACATCAACCTCAATTCCTAATCCACTTAAAAGATCTTCAGCCCATCTGTTCATCTCTTTTTTATCGACAAGTCCTAAAGAGGTTCGAGGTAATTCACCGATGTATATATTCTCAGCCACTGAGAGTGTTTTAACTAAATTAAACTCTTGATAAATAACACGGATTCCAAGATCTAATGACTCAGCGGGCTTTGTGATTTGAACAGGCTCTCCATCCATGAAGATTTCTCCACTATCCATGAAGTAATCTCCAGCCATAATTTTTATGAGGGTAGACTTACCTGCACCATTCTCACCAAGAAGACCGTGAATTTCACCATACTTCAAATCAAATGTTACATCTTTCAAGACATGAGCCGTTCCAAAAGATTTGTTTATTTTTTTTGCAGATAACACAAATTCCATGTTATGTTTCCTAAGATTAAATTTCTTTTTTTTCCATACTAAGTGCCAAAACATTCTGTATGCTGACATATAGGCATTGGGAGTTTTTTATTTCGTTCACTCATATGTTCGAAATAATTCTTTACTCCCGATGTTTATCATCTTAGGAGGAACTCCCATTATTTCATGGAAGTTCCTGCCTATAGATGTGTCGACTTTCGATGCATTACACATCTAAAGTCTTCTTATATCCACTTATCTTGGATATTTTTGATCGACGGTTTGAGGAGTAATAAACTCATAAGGAGCACTAATGATTGGATCTAGTTCAATCCCTTTTTCAAGGTAATTAATAATCATTGGAAGAACATACTCACCCCATCCTAACCAGTTAGAGTCAATACTACCAACTAAGATTCCATCAGGATTTCGTAACATGTCGAGCATTCCAACGTTAAGACCACCACTAACGATTAAACCGTTCTCTTTACCAACAGTGGTTTCAATTGCAGCAATCATTCCAGCTGTTACGTCATCAGAGTGTGTCCAAGCTAAGAATTTCTTACCAGGGTTGTTTGTGAGAATATCGACTGTTCGTTGTCGAGCAACTTCTGCACTACCAGTAGAACTTGTTTCTACGTATTTCACATTTGGAAACACTGATTGCATCCCTTCTAAAGCACCGCGGCTTCTCTCTAAAAACACTCCACCAGCTTCTAAGAATCCCATGCTAATGAAAATAATATCTTCTTCTTTCCAGCCTTTATCTTTTGCATATTGTGCAAGATAAGAAGCAGACTCATAAGCTAAACCATAGTTATCTTCAATTGAGAAAATAAGGGGAGCTGTAGTTCCGTCTGATGCAATTGCATCTGTTGCAATTGTTAAAACTGGAATGCCTGCTGGTACTAAAATATCCATGATCTGTGGGTTTGATGCGATGTCATTGGTATAAAGGATATAGAAATCTACATCTCCTGCTGATACTGCAAGATTCGCATTTGTAACCATTTGAACAGGATCAAGTTTGTTGTCCATAACCCATAGGTCAATGTCTAACTCTTTTGCAGCGCTCTCAAAACCTTTTGCTAAATCACTAGCAACAGGGTTTGTTCCACTAAATTGTGTAAAGACAACTCGGTGTCTTTCTTGTTCTTTTGCCCCTTTTGCAAAAACGGCAGTTGCAATAAGAACGAACACTAAAACTAACAATAATGTTTTATTCTTTCTCATACTTCCTCCTAAAGTGCACTACACACTTTTATTTTTATTGCTGTAGAGATAACTTTATACTCTACAGGGATTGCTTGTTTCTCCGTGTTGAACTCAATGAGAGTTCAACACTCCATGTTTTATTATCGAGATAGATCTTGATATAATTGATACGCCTCATTCACAGTGAAATTGTGGTGAACAATTTTCCCAATTGCTTGGACCATGGCTGATGGGTATTCTGCTTGGAAAATATTTCTTCCCATATCGACACCTAAAGCTCCGCCATCCATTGCCCTAAAAGCTAACTCTAAGGCATCTTTTTCTGGTACTTTTTTTCCACCCGCCACAACAATAGGAACAGGACATGCAGCAGTTACTTTCTCAAAATCTTCGCAGTAATATGTTTTCACAATATGAGCTCCAAGCTCTGCGATCATCCTAGTAGCTAATAGAAAGTATCTTGTGGTACGTTCCATCTCTTTTCCCACTGCGACCACTCCTAAAGTAGGAATGCCAAAACGGTTACCCTCATCAATGGTTTCAGTAAGATTCTTAAGTGATTGAACCTGTCCTCCACCTCCTATAAATACTTGAATGGCCATGCAATCAGCACTCATACGAATGGCATCATCAATACCAACACCACGGTTTTCAAAAGACATATCTTCATCTAATACTGAACCACCAGCACTAGAACGTAAGACAATTCCTTTACCATGATTAGGTTCAACACAACTTCGTAAAGCACCTCTTGTTGCCATAAGGGCATCCACATGTGGAATTAAAGGGGGAACTGCGATATCCAGTCGTTCTAGTCCACTTGTTGGCCCCATGATATATCCATGGTCAAATGCGAGCATGACTGTATTTCCTGATTCTGGATTAAAAATTCGAGATAATCGAGTTTTAAGACCCCAGCCATAATGGTTCATTCCTTTAAGAAAGAATTCACCTTCTTTGTGAGTTACTCTATCCAGTCCAAAATCTTTTGCTTCTTTCAATCCATCAATATCAGCCAAAATGCTCCTCCTTGAGTTTTATTTCCACATGATATTCCAACAGGAAATAGTTCTTTTTTATTTCGTTGAACATCACTTAACTTTTGTAGTAAGGGGTGTAGGAGTACTCGTCCCAATAAGAGAGAAACTCGTCATCCATTCGGGCGATAAAAAGTTGGTATCCACCTGTCTCTTGTACCGTGAGAATTTCCCCTACCATATTAGCGACAACTTCAATTCCTCTCTCTTTGAGATACAAAACTGAGTCGCGATAGGTAATTAACATTTCCATTAACGTGGTAGCGCCACATCCGTTGACGATACACATGAGTCTCTCACCTTTTTTCACATCGAGATCTTTGAGTAATTTTTCCATGAGTAAGGCAACTGTCTCAGCAGAAGTTTTCATAGGAATCTTGTATCCTCCACCTTCTCCATGCTGACCCATACCTACTCCCATCTCATCGTCTTCCAAAACAGCAAGGCTTCCCCCAGTTACTGGGTGGGTAGCTCCAGTAAGTGAAACAGAAATAGCGCCCATATTATCAGCAAACTTTTGTGCAATCGCAGCAACTTCTTCTAAAGTCTTTCCTTGACGAGCAGCTCCTCCCGCAATTTTGTACACGGGAACACAACCCACAAAACCTCGTCTGTTATCAGCATCATCTCTTGGTGCTGTTGTAATATCTTCTTGAGTAACAACTTTTATAACATTAAGATTTTTAGCTTTTGCCTCTTTCATCGTGAGTTTTGCGGTAAGCATATCTCCAGCATGATTCAGCACTACAAATAAGACACCTTTCCCTTTGTCAGCCATCTCTAAAGCTTTAAGACAACTCTCTGGACCAGGAGCAGCAAAGATATCACCACAAACAGCTATATCAACCATTCCCTCTCCAACAAATCCTTGTAGAGCTGGCTCATGCCCTGTACCACCAAGAGTTACAACGGTAACTCGGTCAGCATCTTTAAGTTTTTTGTTCACTACAAGATGACCATCAACTAGCTCAATGATTTCTTCGTTGGCCATTGCCAACCCTTCCAGAAGTTCCTTTGTAAGATCTTCTGGTTTGTTCATAAATTTTTTCATCATATCAAGTCCCCCTCATGTTTCTTTTATATTCTAAAGGACTAAGAGAGCCCTTCAGCCATACCTTGAATTAGTGTAGCTAATGAACATGCACCAGCATCCATCGTTCCGATAGTTGCCTCTTTATGAAATCGAGCACGTCCAAATTTCGCTTGATACTCTTTTGTTCTCTCTGCCCCTTGTTGAGCAGCTTCTCCAATCTTAATCATGTATTGAGGAAGTTCCGCTTTACATTGCATCGCCTCTCTATGTGCAGCAATCAGGACATCCATCATTGTCTTATCTCCCTCTTTGGCATTCGATACCATCGAGAAATTCTCTAAAGCTCCTACGAACATTGCTTTTATTTCATCTCGGCCAATTTCAGTAACTCCCATGAGTCCATCAGCAAAACCATCAAAGACCATCCCATATAAAGGTCCTGCACTTCCTCCATGGACGTTCATGATTCGTTTCCCTAGGTCTTTCAGCATCTGCGAAACAGTATCATATGGAGTTTTTGAAACAGTACGTATCTCATTACTAATACGCTCCATTGTCACCCCGTGATCACCATCTCCAAAAAGGGAATCAATTCTAGAAAACTCATCAATCTTTCCATTGAGAGCGGAACTTGCTGATGCCAGCATGTTCTGAAATTCATTCATACCAATTTTCATATACACTCCAAAATGAAACAACCAATTGCTGCCTCATGTATTTACATATGTTCATTACATCTGGTTACATATGTTAATTCACTATACACCAGATGTCAACTTAATTTGTTAGTTTTTTCTTCTTGGTAAAAAAAAAGGGAGGTATATGTCTAGTACAATGTTACAAAAAGAGTTGCGCCATCGCTTCGTAGCTTCTATCATGGGTAAAAACCGGAATTGGGGGATAGTTTGGAAAAAAATGAACGTACTCTCTATGTTCTTATGGCTGTGATGATTGCTGCTTTGGCTCTAACTGGGATTTGGATTGAAGGGCCAACTCAGGCTGTTACCCAAGTGTTTATGTTACAAAATCAAGATGCTAGGTTGCTAAATGACTTCACCCTTTATGGAGTAGGAGGAGCACTTTTAAATGCTGCTTCAGTGGGAGCTTTGGGCCTTATTTTAGTCTATTTTACCTCTATTAACCTTTCTGGTCCCACTTTAGCGCCCATACTCACAATGATCGGCTTCTCATTTTTTGGTACGACAGTCCTCAATAGTCTCCCAATTATAGGGGGAGTGTATGTGGCAAGTCTCTATGCTAACCAACGTTTTGGTTCGTTTTCTATTATGGCCCTTTTTGGCACTGCTATTGGTCCGGTGGTGACACATTTGATGTTCTATATCGGTCTTCCGCTAGGCTTCTCTATCCCTTTAAGCTTGCTTTTGGGCATTTTAGTAGGATTCATCCTCCCCTCTTTAGCCAGTGCGTTTTTGCAATTCCATCAAGGGTACAATCTCTACAATGTAGGTTTTAGCTGTGGTTTTTTAGGTCTTTTTTTAGCCAGCGTGTTAGTAGCTTTAGGTGTACAAAAACCAATTGATATTCGGTGGAATGATGAGAGCTCTGTTGTGTTACTACTCATTGTTCCTCTTTTTTCACTTTTTCTTATCGCACTTGGTTTTAGGCAAGACAAGGAGGAACACAGTTTAGCGGGTTTTAGAGAAATCCAAAATATGATTGGACGCCTTCCTTCAGATTTTTTTGATAGCTCCCCTTTTGGTAGCACATTACTGAACATGGGAACTTTGGGACTCTTGTATTGGGCTTATGTGCTACTAATAGGAGCACCAATGAATGGACCGGTTGTAGGAGCTCTTTTGACAATCATTGGCTTTGGTGCTTTTGGAAAAACAGTTAACAATACGTGGCCGATTGTTGCAGGAGTTATTCTAGCAACCCTCCTATTTGGTAAAAGCTTAATTGATCCTGGTCCCCTTTTGGCTGCCCTGTTTTGCACTACACTAGCTCCACTTGCTGGACAGTTTGGTAAAATAGTGGGAGTTGTTAGTGGAGCTATTCACTTGACGATGGTTGAAGTGACATCTCACTGGCATGGGGGATTTGATTTGTACAACAATGGCTTTGCTGGAGGTTTAACTGCTATTTTGGTAGTAGCAATTCTACAATGGTTTTCTGCGAATAAGCGTGGAGGAGAGTTAACACTATGAAACGAAAAGAACTTCTAGGGCGTCTCATTGGAGAGATGACCAATTTTTTACTCGACGGTGATCCTCTGCGTCTCGTGGTCTCATTACACCAAGAAGAAGACGGCGCTCACATCAGCTTCTTTGATGATCGCATTAGAACCGAAGCTGAGCTAAAGAAAATTTATGACGCCCTTAACCCCAAGCACAGTCGGCCCGAGCTAGCTGCTTATTATGGTACAATGGCAGGGCACCGTATGGGGTGGAGCGGCAGACTGAATTTGATAGGATGGCAAATCAAAGGAGCCAGTGTAAATAACTCTTCTTCGGGCATTCATATTGACTTGTGGCTTGGTGGAGACTCTTTTAAAGCAGAGCAGTTTACTATCCCCGATACAGACGCTTAGAGTGTATCAAAAACATATGTTTCTAAGCCTCATTACTTAGCGTGTGGTATGTTAAAAAAGTAGTTTCTCTAGCAATTCTTTGATAGTATGAGATTCGCTCATGAATTGTTTTTCCTCCTAGTCTTTTTTCGTTAATAACTAGGTGAGGATGCTCTTATGACCTTTTTAAATCTACCTCTAAATTGCGAACTTTATTGAACGCCACCGAGAAGTACCTTTTTAATATCATGCTTGATTATCATTGCGATAAAAACAAAGAAGCAATATTCCTTTGATTGAAGTATCTTTTGTATGATAGCTCCTACTTCAAGCAGAAAATTTATCACTCGTCAAACTACCAGATCTCTTGGTGAACAGTGAAGAATGGTACATCTCTATACTGGAGGCGGAGCATGTGTCAAAAATAATATTTTGTAATGCTTTAATATTAATTTATCTTAATATTATTGATTTTTTCATTACAACTTAATAGTATGGTGGTACAAGGAGTACTATCATGAGCCAGAGAACCATAAACGTCAATTTCAGAATGGAAGCAGATTTAAAGGATGCATTGGATATCGTGTGTAAAGAAATGGGTCTGACAACAACCGCAGCATTTACGATGTTTGCTAAAAAAGTAACTCGCGAACGGCGAATCCCATTTGAGATTACTGCGGATCCCTTTTACAGTGAGGAAAATCTCTCTCGACTGAGAAAATCCATGGCTGAGATGGAGAGGACGGGAGGTACCATTCACGAGGTAGAGGGGTATGACCAAGGCTTGGAGTGATGAAGCATGGGAAGAGTTTTTGTATTGGGTTCGAGAAGATAAAAAAATTGTGAAACGTATCCTTCTATTGCTTCAAGATATTGAACGTAACGGAAACATTGGCATCGGCAAACCAGAACGTCTAATAGGTGAGTTCAGTAGCTATTGGAGTCGAAGAATTGATGATAAACACCGTCTTGTTTACAGAGTAGACTCTAATACAATAAAAATAATTCAATGTGGTACTCACTACCGAGATAAGTAAATCCATTTATCAGCAATGACCACATAGTCATTAGTAGATGATCCAATCTCATGGGGATGCTTACAATGGATGTATAAGCACTTGAACTTGAAGTGAATCTTTTATCGTTTGAAAGATCTATTACTCTTATTCTACAGTAATAAATTTCTTGCATAGTTTTCACTTCGAAACAAACAAATTGATTACTAACTTATAGTAGTACAACAAGTTAGACAGGCATTTTCAAGAAATTATTGTAGTGCTTTAGCCTTTTCTTTGTTTAAACCAACCTACTCCCAGTCTCAGCACAAACAAAGAAGACCAAACTTTTTTGCTAATCTCTATTGTGATGTCGTAAAGTTCTTTAATCACTGAAGCGCAATAGAATTTTTTATATCGTATTATTGTGCTAAGCCTCATTTGTTTTTGCAGAACATTGGGAGAAGAACCTTTTTAATATCATGCTTGATTATCACTGTGATAAAACAAAGAAGCAATATCCTTTTGGGTGAAGTCTCTTTTGTATGAAAGAATATACCTACACTCCAATGAGCATCCAAAGTATTAAAGAGATTCCTCTTAATCAAAGACCTAGAGAAAAGCTACAGAATTTAGGTCCAACCGCCTTAAGTGATATTGAACTTGTGACTCTGCTATTGGGATCGGGAACAACCAAGGTTTCAGTCTCTCAATTAGCAGAAAAGGTCTTAGGTTTATTAGATAGCACCCCAAGTGATACACTTTTATGTCCCAGGGAAATTCAAAAAATTGAGGGTATTGGATCAGCAAAGGCAACTTTGCTTTGTGCTGCTTTAGAATTGGGCCGAAGAAGACTTCCTTCAAAAAGAAAACAAATTATCTACCCTGCAGACATCTACCCTCTTATACGACACTATGGAGATCGCCCCCAAGAACACTTTTTATGTATCTCCCTTAATGGAGCACATGAAGTACTCTCAATTAATGTAGTCACCATTGGACTTGTAAATATATGTCCCATCCACCCACGTGATGTCTTGACCTCACATTTGATACAATAATAGTAGGGTAAAAAGGGTAAAAACCCCTCTAGAATACTGCATTTTGAGGTTTCCTCAATGCTGGAAGCTCTGTGCTACGACATTTATAAGCTGAGTGTACTTGTAGAACCAGAGCTAGTGTGTAATTTGAAACCTTCGGATTGGGACACGTGGGAATAATCTATTTGTGCAACTATCAATTAAATCTTGCCCCGAATGGTAACCTTCTACGGTGAGTTCTTTTCAAGCTCAGACAGCCCTCGCCTACCTAGATTGTTTGTTTTCATCATCAATTCGTGATTGAAACTGAAATATTCGTATCAAATCCAAATTAGCAGTATTCTCTATCCAATCTTGCAGGTAGCGACTTGCGTCCTCAATTTTCACCGAAGGGATTTTGACTGCTTGCTTCCATATTGGATATCGTTTACTTCGATGATCTGTGTAAGGACTAAAAGCAGTGATTTGTAATTCACTACTCTCATTACATCCTTCAGCATATAGCAATTCTATATCAAAATAGAAATTTTCATGTTTTGACGGCAAGGTGATCACATGTTCTGAATAGTAAGTCTTTTCTGAAAACTCCAGAACCATCCGCTTTCTCTCAAGCATACTTTCTTCATATTCAGCCTCTTCCTTGAGAAAATTAGTATGCAGTTTGCCATGAAGCTCCCTAACCTTTGGATGTAGATTATCCGGCAACTCTTCTGGTTTTATTTCAGCTAATATCTCAGCAGACGTACCGTTCTCCAACGAGGCTAATAATTCCAGTACCCCTTCCTCTGACAATTGCGTGCTTTCAATGCCCCCTTCTAAAGTTTCATGCTCGATTTCATCGATGTAGCCAATAGCATAGGGATATTCAGCATCATTTGAATATTTATAAAGATACATCGTATTAGTGATTCGGCAAATTTGCTCGGGAGTCCAAACCCCCTTTCTATCTGAAGTAATCCAAATACTATATTTTACTTCAATTACGTTGCGAGGTGTATTATCAAAAATATCTTCATAGCAATCTTCAAAAATAGCAAGAGCACTAGTATTTTCAATCCAACGGGCACTCAAAATCTTACAATCAAAAATCTGTTGATTTTTTTCTAGACAATCTTCCCAACTTTTTTTGATTCCAGCTATAATGAGCTTGTGCTGTTTAGCATCAACCGCTTCTTCAAGATATTTAATTGAGTTAAAATCGATTTCCAAAATGCTACCTCGTGATTGTGACTTTGATTCATTGGCAATACTATCACTGAATAATAATTTGGACCAAACAAAATTTTGATAGTATTTTTTTGAGAATACCTAATACTTCTCTAATCTCAATAATTCCAATCAGCATGACTCACAGGAAGACTATTCAACTCGTGTTTCAAAGCCCTCCAGTTTGGGAGAAACGAATCCATCAATTCAATGAAATGTTCATTGTGAGTTCTTTCCAATAGGTGCACCATCTCATGAACCACGATATATTCGATGCACCGTAGCGGTTTCTTAGCCAGTTCCAGGTTAATCAGAATCCTTCCTTTCTCATGATTGCATGTTCCCCAACGAGTTCTCATCTTCTTCACTTGCCAATCAGACACTTGGACCTTCAGAATTGGCTCCCACTTCTCAATGAGACTCGAAACAATCAATTTCAACTCATTCCGATAAAATGCATCCATTATTTCCTGAGCCTTGAAAGGAGATGCACCTGGTCTGATATTCAACTCTAGGGTCTTCTTATTCTTCTGAACCACCTGTTGCTTCTCGTTACTTTCAACCACATCCAGAAGATATCGTAAGCCCAAGAAGTAATGACTTTCCCTTCTTAGGAAATCTCGTGGTGTCTGGCGTTCAACCTTTCTAAAATCTTCCTGCTGTTTTCGAATCCAGCTGATTTTCTTCACCAGAAACAACCTGATGGCATCTCTATCCATATCAAAAGGGACTGTAGCCCGTACAAACCCCTCAGGAGGATAAACTCTGAGATGGATGTTCTTGATATCTTTACGAAATATCTCAACCTCCACATCGAGTATAGAAATAGATTCAACTTGTAGTATGGCGTTCATCAGTATTCCCGTTGATTCCTAGCAAGTTCGACAATATCTGCTTCTGAAAAATCATCGACTCCATGCTTTTCTAGTATACTCCCCACAGCCTTCGTTACTGCCCGTAACTTGATGGGATGGTCTCTCCAACCATCTTTCCTGGAGCCCATGATGGCTTCATGGACATCACTGACAAAGTCATATCCCTTGTTGAAATTGTCCCAGAGAGCCCTCTTGGCAGGTGAATCGATTCCAGAAGGATAGCTGGTAGAATTCTCAGGATTCTTTATCTTGGGAGCGAGGGCAATCAGTTCCTTAAGATACTCTTCATATTCTTTGGTCTGCTTCTTTCGCTCAGATATCAAGGTATCGAGAAGTTCACTCATCTTCGCATAGTAGGCGGGGTTGGTGATTTCCTGTTCTACAATCTCTTTTCTATAGTTTCCCTCTATAACCTCAGCAACCGCCTCCTTGTGTTTCTTGATGTTCTCAGGCAAATCCTTAACAGCATCGGAACCTTTCTCCACCAACATATCAACAAGACTGATATCCTCAAATGCTGCGAGCACGCGACTTTCCTTTGCTCCGATGTAGGAATCAAGGAGGAACCTCATCGCTGGTTCATATTTCTTGAGCTCGATATAATCACCACTGGCAAGTTCCACTGCCCTCTTCATGCTATGGTAGAATGCGACATCCGATTGGATTGAACGTGCCTCCTGTTCAGAGAATCCCGCCTCTTCCATCTCATCCGCAATATTCGCATACGCCCTCACCAAGGAAGTGACCAACTTATACAGTGCAACCCGTTGGGGTTCAGTATCCTGGAGTGTATCCTTAAATTCTGTATCACCCACAAAATAGTCGAGGAAATCAACCTCACTCTTTGGCATATCCACAGCCTCACAAAGAGCTTTAACAGCTTCGAGCGAATCCTCCAGCTTCTTCTTTCCTTCAACAAGCTTGTTCTTCAAGAAGCCACTAACATCCTTGGGATCATAACCAGCGAGAGCTCCAGTGGTGTAATCATAGAACGCACTCTTAAGGCTGTCGAATAAATCCTTGTAATCAATGATATATCCATATTCCTTGTCTTCTCCATCCAAACGGTTGACCCTACACACTGCTTGGAAGAGACCATGATTCTGCAGGGATTTGTCGATGTACATGTAGGTTGCAGGAGGAGCATCAAAACC
>Ga0265293_10004108_pt1 | contig 26090 bp, 23 predicted proteins | sample Munlanlewell138R_FD_192505 | JGI IMG/M metagenome (GOLD analysis project Ga0265293, IMG submission 192505) | Leachate microbial communities from a municipal landfill in Southern Ontario, Canada - Leachate well 138R | ecosystem: Engineered > Solid waste > Landfill > Unclassified | place: Canada...
CCCTTCAGGCCGAGCAGATCTCCCATGGCGGCGATGATTACATGCTTCACCTTGGTCTTGCCGATGGCCGTCTGAAGGGTGGTGGCGAAGTTCTCCAGAATGACGATGGCTTCGGCGCCGGAATCGTTGAGCTGATGCTCCAGCTCGCGCGCTGTATAGAGCGGATTGACGTTGACGACGACGTAACCTGCCCTCAGCACCGCCATCATGGCGATGGGATATTGCAGGACATTGGGCATCATCAGCGCGACGCGGGCTCCCTTTTCAAGGCCGACCGACTGAAGATAGGCCGCAAAATTCGCCGAAAGAGTTTCCAGCTCGGCGAAGGAAATCGTCTTGCCCATGCTGGCGAAAGCAGGCTTGGCGGCAAAGCGATTGCAGGAATCGACGAGCAGCGCACCGATCGAAGATGACGTCAGCGGGCCAATTTCTGCCGGAACGCCAGCGGGATAACTCGCAAGCCATGGCTTCGGCCGCTCTTTTCCACCGGAAGACGGTGCTTTCTGCGCCGCTGCCTTCGCAGCCGGCGCAGCCTTTTTTGCAGCACTTCTGGTTACAGGCTTTTCAGCCGCGGGCCTGGTTGCCGCAGGCGCAGCTTTGTTGGCAGACGCGCCAGCGCTCTTCTTCGCCGGCTTCTTTTCTGCAGCCTTCTCCTTCGCGGCACTGCCTGTGCCTGCGACGGTCTTACTCTTTGCTGAACCTGTAGTTGCCTTGGCCAATGCGTCCTCCCTGGTTTTAGCTTCGGGACTGCGGTCTCATACCGGCTCGCTTCCAGCCGGCAGGCACTTCTTCTCCCCGCCATGCGTCATGGAAGTGCCACCTTACCCACCCTGCATGTTTCTATCTATGGCGACAAACATCCCGCTTGCAAGCCGTGCCGCAGCGGCAGGGGCGCGCGAATCTTGCATCCGGCACGTATAGCGACCGGTTCGGAGCCTCCCTCCAAACACAGATGTCAAGTCATAATAAATCTCTGCCAAGATCAGGGCGGATCGAAAATTTCACCAGCAGGCGAATTTGTGAAATTTTATTGAAGTGACGCTGAGGCAGATCGACAAGGAGTTCCAAAGCCGACAAATCGGTGCTTATATGCTGCCTTCGCCAGGCCGATTACAGCGGCCTGGGTAAATATCAGGGAGTCCTCAATGACCAAGAAGCTGACTATTGCGGCCGCGTTGCTGGCTGCAACCGTCATGGGTGGAGCAGCCAACGCAAAAACGTTTGTATATTGCTCGGAAGGATCGCCGGAAGGCTTCGATCCCGGCATGTATACTGCTGGCACCACCTTCGACGCTGCCGCTCACACCGTCTATAACCGCTTGCTCGAGTTCAAGCCAGGCACGACCGAGACCGAGCCCGGCCTCGCCGAAAGCTGGGAGATTTCCGACGACGGCCTTGAATATACGTTCAAGCTTCGTCAGGGCGTGAAGTTCCAGACCACCGATTTCTTCACCCCGTCGCGTGACCTCAATGCCGATGACGTGGTGTTCTCCTTCGACCGCCAGCTCAACAAGAACAACCCCTGGAACCAGTATGTGGCGGGTGCCTCGTGGGAATATTCCGAGGGCATGGGCTTCCCGACGCTGATCAAGTCGGTCGAGAAGGTCGATGACCAGACCGTCAAGATCATCCTGAACCAGCCGGAAGCACCTTTCCTCGCCAACCTCGCCATGCCGTTCATGTCGATCGTTTCGAAGGAATATTCCGACAAGCTCGAAGCCGAAGGCAAGAAGGAGCAGATGAACCAGATGCCGCTCGGCACCGGTCCGTACAGCTTCGTCGCCTATCAGCAGGACGCCGTGATCCGCTACAAGGCCAATCCCGACTACTGGGGCGGCAAGCAGAAGATCGACGATCTCGTTTTCGCGATCACCACGGATGCCTCGGTCCGCTATCAGAAGCTGAAGGCTGGCGAATGCCACCTGATGCCGTTCCCGAACGCAGCCGACGTCGAGGCCATGAAGGCTGACCCGAACCTCAAGGTGGTGGAGCAGGAAGGCCTCAACATCGCCTATCTCGCCTACAACACCACGCAGGCGCCGTTCGACAAGGTCGAGGTACGCAAGGCGCTCAACATGGCCATCAACAAGAAGGCCATCGTCGACGCCGTGTTCCAGGGCGCAGCCACCGAAGCCAAGAACCCGATCCCGCCGACCATGTGGTCCTACAACGACAACATCAAGGACGACGCGTACGATCCCGAAGCGGCAAAGAAGATGCTGGAGGAAGCCGGTGTCAAGGACCTTTCCATGAAGGTCTGGGCAATGCCGGTTTCGCGTCCTTACATGCTGAACGCCCGCCGCGCGGCCGAACTCATGCAGTCCGACTTCGCCAAGATCGGCGTCAAGGTCGAGATCGTCTCCTATGAGTGGGCCGAGTATCTCGACCGCTCCAAGGCAAAGGACCGCGACGGCGCCGTGATCCTCGGCTGGACCGGTGACAATGGCGACCCGGACAACTTCCTGCACACCCTGCTTGGCTGTGACGCTGTCGGCGGCAACAACCGCGCCCAGTGGTGCAATGAAGAGTTCAACGATCTCGTCGTGAAGGCCAAGGCCACCACCGATCAGGACGAGCGCGTCAAGCTCTACGAGCAGGCACAGGAAGTCTTCAAGCGCGAAGCTCCGTGGGCAACGCTCGACCACTCGCTGTCGGTTGTGCCGATGCGCAAGGAAGTCGAAGGCTTCCACCAGAGCCCGCTCGGCGACTTCGCCTTCGAGGGCGTCGACCTCGTCGAGTAAAGCTTTCCGGTCAGGAAGGGCGCCCGCAATGCGGGCGCCCTTTGCCATACGCGACAGCTGCCAGAGCTGGCGATTTTTTACCAGCCGGCAGAATATGTATGGACATAACGCCGTAAAGTACGTTACGCGATTTCCAGGATCACGTCGGCTTCAGAAGTGTGATTTCAGCAAAAGCTCGCCGCGGCTTTGCTTTTTGGGAATTATGAGAAACAAAGAGGTGGGGAATCTCCGCGTTTCGAAGAAAAGCGGAAATACTCTGGAGATTGCTCCTCCCGAAGGACAACGCGAAGGTTCGTCATGCTTCGGTTTTTTCTGGGGCGGCTTGCCGTCCTGATCCCGACTTTCATCGGGGTCTCGATCATTGCCTTTTCCTTTATCAGGCTTCTGCCTGGCGATCCGGTCGCGCTGCTGTCCGGCGAACGCGTGATGTCGCCGGAGCGTCATGCCGAAATGATGCAGAGACTGGGCTTCGACCGGCCGCTTGTCGTTCAGTATTTCGACTACATCGGCGGGGTCCTGACCGGTGATTTCGGCACGTCGATCGTCACCAAGAAACCGATACTTGATCAGTTCTTCGCACTCTTCCCCGCCACGCTGGAACTGTCTTTGTGCGCCATCATCATCGCCGTGGTCATCGGCATTCCGGCCGGCATCATCGCCGCCACGAAGCGCGGTTCCTTCTTCGACCAGTCGGTGATGGGCGTGGCGCTGGTGGGATATTCCATGCCGATCTTCTGGTGGGGCCTGCTGCTCATCATCCTGTTTGCCGGCATATTGCAATGGACACCGGTGTCGGGCCGCATCTCGCTGATGTATTTCTTCCCCCCGGTCACCGGCTTCATGCTGATCGATTCGCTGCTGTCGGGGCAGAGCGGCGCCTTCAAGTCGGCGCTCAGCCATCTCATCCTGCCGTCCATCGTTCTCAGCACCATTCCGCTGGCCGTCATCGCCAGGCAGACGCGTTCGGCCATGCTTGAAGTTCTCGGCGAGGACTATGTGCGCACCGCCCGCGCCAAGGGTCTGTCGACCTTCCGCGTCATCGGCATTCACTCCCTGCGCAATGCCATGATCCCCGTCATAACCACGATCGGCCTGCAGGTGGGCGTGCTGATGGCAGGCGCCATTCTGACCGAGACCATTTTTTCCTGGCCGGGCATCGGCAAATGGATGGTCGATTCGGTATCGCGGCGCGACTATGCGGTGATTCAGGGCGGACTGCTGCTGATCGCAGCCATCATCATGGTGGTCAATCTGGTCGTCGACCTTCTCTACGGCCTCATCAACCCGCGCATACGGAATTGAGGGCCGCACCATGACAGACACAACAACTGCTGCCGGCATCGGAACCGATCCTTCCCTGAAGGCCCGTTTCGCCGAATTCTGGTTCTACTTCTCCGAAAACCGCGGGGCCGTCATCGGGCTGTGGGTTTTCATAGGGCTGGTGATCGTGGCGCTGCTGGCGCCATGGCTGGCGCCACACGGAGCCGCGGAGCAATATCGCGATGCCGTGCTGATACCGCCGGTGTGGATGGAAGGCGGCAATGCCAGCTTTCTGCTCGGCACCGATCCCGTCGGCCGCGACATTCTCTCACGCCTCATCCACGGCACCCGCTACTCGCTCTTCATCGGCACGATCGTCACCACGCTGGCGCTCACCGGCGGCATCATCGTCGGGGTCATCGCCGGCTATTGCCGGGGCTGGGTCGACACCGTCATCATGCGCCTGATGGACATCATCCTCGCCTTTCCGTCGCTGCTTCTGGCGCTCGTGCTGGTCGCGGTTCTGGGGCCGGGCCTGACCAATGCTATGATCGCCATCGCGCTGGTTCTGCAACCGCATTTCGTGCGCCTTACGCGCGCTGCGGTGATGGCCGAGAAGAACAGGGACTATGTGGTTGCCGCCAAGGTGGCAGGGGCCGGGCACCTCAGGCTGATGTTCAGGACCATTCTGCCAAATTGCCTTGCGCCGCTCATCGTTCAGGGTACGCTCTCCTTCTCCAACGCCATTCTCGACGCGGCCGCCCTCGGCTTCCTCGGCATGGGGGCGCAGCCGCCGACGCCGGAATGGGGAACCATGCTGGCCGAAGCCCGCGAATTCATCATGCGCGCATGGTGGGTGGTGACCTTCCCCGGCATCGCCATTCTCGTCACCGTGCTGGCCATCAATCTGGTTGGCGACGGCCTGCGCGACGCACTCGATCCCAAGCTCAAGAGGTCGTGATGTCACTTCTCGAAATCAGGAACCTCACCGTCTCTTTCGAGACATCCACCGGCCCGTTCATGGCCGTTCAGGGCATCGACATCACCGTCGATGCCGGAGAAGTTCTGGCCATCGTCGGTGAATCCGGCTCCGGGAAGTCGGTGTCGATGCTGGCGGTGATGGGGCTGCTGCCGAAGTCCGCCACAGTGAAGGCCGACCGCATGGCCTTCAACGGCATCGATCTTCCTGGCCTCGATGCCACCCAGCGGCGCAGGATCGTGGGCAAGGACATCGCCATGATCTTCCAGGAGCCGATCGCCAGCCTCAACCCCTGCTTCACGGTTGGCTTCCAGATCGAGGAGGTGCTGCGCTTTCACATGGGCATGGGCAGAGCCCAGCGCCGGACCCGCGCCATCGAACTGTTCACGCTGGTCGGCATTCCAGATCCCGAGCAGCGGCTCGGCTCCTATCCGCACCAGATGTCGGGCGGCCAGTGCCAGCGCGTGATGATCGCCATGGCGATCGCCTGCAATCCGAAGCTGCTGATCGCCGACGAGCCGACCACCGCCCTCGACGTCACCATCCAGAAGCAGATCCTCGATCTCCTGATGAAGCTTCAGGCGGAAAACGGCATGGGCCTGATCATGATCACCCACAACATGGGTGTCGTGGCCGAAACGGCGGATCGCGTCGTCGTCCAGTATCGCGGACGCAAGATGGAAGAGGCGGATGTGCTGTCGCTGTTCGAGAACCCGAAAAGCAACTACACACGCGCCCTGCTCGCCGCACTGCCGGACAATGCCGTCGGCGATCGCCTGCCGACCATTTCCGACATGATGTTCGAGCCTGCTCCGGGAGCCGCACGATGAGCACAGAACCCACACGCACCGTCATCGTCGAAGGCCGCGACATCCGGCGCGACTACCATGTGCGCGGCGGGCTGTTCACGCCGGCCCGCACCGTTCATGCGGTCAAGGGCGTCTCGTTCAGCGTCGAGAAGGGCAAAACGCTGGCCATCGTCGGCGAAAGCGGCTGCGGCAAGTCCACGCTGGCGCGCATCATCACGCTGATCGATCCGGCAACGTCCGGCGAGCTGCTGATCGAAGGCCGCAAGGTCGACATCGCCGCGGAGGCGCTGACGCCGGACATGCGCCGCAAGGTGCAGATCGTGTTCCAGAACCCGTACGGTTCGCTCAATCCGCGCCAGAAGATCGGCGACATATTGTGCGAACCTCTGGTCATCAACACGGACGTAAAGGCGGATGAGCGGCGCGAACGCGCCATGGCCATGCTGAAGAAGGTCGGTCTCGGCACCGAGCACTACAACCGCTATCCGCACATGTTCTCCGGCGGCCAGCGCCAGCGCATCGCCATCGCGCGCGCGCTGATGCTCAACCCGTCGCTGCTGGTGCTGGACGAGCCGGTGTCGGCGCTCGACCTTTCAGTGCAGGCGCAGGTGCTGAACCTGCTTGCCGATCTGCAGGACGAATTCGGCCTCACCTACATCTTCATCAGCCACGATCTTTCGGTGGTGCGCTACATCGCCGACGAAGTGATGGTGATGTATTTCGGCGAAGCGGTCGAATATGGCTCGCGCGAGGCGGTGTTCTCCGACCCGCAGCACAGCTATACGAAAACGCTGTTCGCCGCGACGCCGCGCGCCGACGTGGAGAGCATCAAGGCAAGGCTGGCGCGCAGGAACGCCGCCTGAGCCATGAACTTCAGCCGGGATGGCAGGTCTCCTGCCGTCCCGGATGCCTTCCCCACCCCCTTCATTGCCACATTTATGCAACGCAATGCACCGTCTGTGCGGTCAGCGCGCATACGGCCTCGACTTGGACGCCCTGTTTTCATAGTTTGTGCGGCATCCATCCTCAGGCAGCACGCATGAAAAAACTGATACCCGTCGCAATCGCCCTGTTGGCGGCCGCCGTCGTCCTGCCTGTGAAGGCCGCCACGCTGGTGCCCGCGGGCAACCGTTCGGTCGAACAGCCGCCCATTCCCGGCGCGTCGAGCCGGCGAACGCAGGCGACGAGCACCACCTTTCAGGCCAAGTACCGCAAGATCTATGCGCTGCTGAAGAACGATGCCGCCCTGCGAGCCAAGATAAAGCAGGTGTCGGCGGCCTATGGCATCGAGCCCATCCATGTGGTCGGCGCCATCGTCGGCGAGCACACCTACAATGTCGACGCCTACGACCGGCTGCAAACCTATTACGTCAAGGCGATTTCCTATCTCTCCAACCGCCTGACCTTCTCCTACAAGGGCGAGGACGTTTCCGACTTCGTGCAGCGGCCCGAGTTCGACGCCTGCGACGGCAAGACCGATAGCGATACGCTGTGGCAATGCCGCGAGCGGGTGTGGAACAGATCGTTCCGCGGCAAGACGGTCGGCGGCAAGAGCTTCCCGAACGACCGCTTCGGAGCCACCTTCTTCCAGCCGCTCTATGCCGGACAGACCTTCGGCCTCGGCCAGCTCAACCCGCTGACCGCACTGCAGATGAGCGACATGGTGAACCGCGTCTCCGGCCTGCCGAAGCTGGACGTGCGCGACCCCAACCAGGTCTACAAGACAATCATGGATCCGGATCTGACCCTGCCCTATGTGGCGGCGGTCGTGCGCAATTCCATCGATGCCTACAAGCGCATCGCAGGCTTCGACATTTCCCAGAACCCCGGCATCACATCCACTCTCTACAATATCGGCGATCCCGAGAGCCGGGCGCAGGCACTGCGGGCTGAAAATGCCCGGCGCGCCGCGGCAGGCCAGTCTCCCAAGCTGCCGCAGGAGAACTACTATGGCTGGCTGGTCAACGACCGGCTGGATGAACTCAAGAACCTCTTCTGACCCCGGACCGCAGTCCTCAGCACAATAAAAAGCCGGGACGGCTCAACACCGTCCCGGCTTTTTTCTGAAATGAGAGGCTTTATTCAGCGGGCACCGCTGCCGGGCTGCTGTCGGGCTCGACGATCTCGCCGCGATCATAAGCGGCCTGATCGAGAATGCCCTGACGCTTGGCGACGATGGTCGGCACCAGCGCCTGCCCGGCCACATTCACGGCCGTGCGGCCCATGTCGAGGATCGGGTCGACCGCCAGCAGGAGACCAACGCCTTCCAGCGGCAGGCCGAGCGTCGACAATGTCAGCGTCAGCATCACCGTGGCGCCGGTGAGACCGGCGGTGGCGGCGGAGCCGATGACAGAGACGAAGACGATCAGCAGATAGTCCTGAATGCCGAGATCGATGCCGAAGAACTGGGCCACGAAGATGGCCGAGATCGCCGGATAGATCGAGGCGCAGCCGTCCATCTTGGTGGTGGCGCCGAGCGGCACGGCGAAGGCCGCATATTCGCGCGGCACGCCGAGATTGTTCTCGGTTACCTGCTCGGTCAGCGGCAGGGTGCCGATGGACGAGCGCGACACGAAGGCAAGCTGGATCGCCGGCCACGCGCCCTGGAAAAAGCGCAGCGGGTTGAGCCCGTTGGCGCCGAGCAGCACCGGATAAACCACGAACAGCACCAGCGCGAGACCGATATAGATGGCGGCCGAATACCAGCCGAGCTGCGCCAGCGCATCCCAGCCATAGACGGCGACCGCATTGCCGAGCAGGCCGATGGTGCCGATGGGCGTGAGGCGGATGACCCACCACAGCAGCTTGTGGACGACCTTCAGGAAGGAGCGGTTGAAGGCGAGGAAAGCATCCGCGGCCGGGCCGACGCGCAGGGCCGCCACGCCGACGGCGATCGAGATCACCAGTATCTGCAGCACGTTGAAGCTGAGACTGGTCGAAGCGCCGCCATCGGTCACTCTGGTCGATGCCGAAAGGCCGAGGATGTTGGACGGGATGAGGCCCTTCAGGAAGTCGAGCCAGCTCCCCGTCGAGGACGGCGCGCGCGCCGCACTTTCGGTCACGGCAGTGTGCAGGCCGGGCTGGAGGATGAGGCCGAGCGCGATGCCGATGACCACGGCGATCAGCGCGGTGATGGCGAACCAGATGAGCGTCTGCCAGACCAGCCGGGCCGCGTTGTTCAGTTCACGAAGATTGGCGATCGACGCGACGATGGCGGTGAAGACGAGCACCGGAACCAGCGCCCTGAGCAGGGAGACGAAGGACGAGCCGATGGTCGACAGCGTCACCGTCAGCCAGTTGGCGTTGCCGGCGGCATCGGGGCCCATCTGGCGTGCGACATAGCCGAGCGCAAGGCCGACCACCATGGCGACAAGCACCTGGAAGCCGAAGGACGCATAAAGCGGTTTGGGTTCGCGCGGGGAACGCGAAACGGATGGGGTGGAGGAAGACATGTCCGGACCTTCTTTCAGGCGTGCCGGATCGGGTCCCGGCATGCCAACGGGATTGGCCGGAATTTACAATGGAGTGCTTCTGCGTTCACCGGATGAATTTTTGGCAAAATCAGAGATGATAGAAATTATTTCTCACCTATAAAACTTGTGAGAAAATAATTTCTTCACGCCCGGGCATTCTCCCGAGGCAGGACGGCCGCGCAATCACGGCCGTCCTGAGGAAAATCAGCTGCCGGCTGAGAAGGCCGCGATCGCCGCCATGTTGACGATGTCGCTGTCCTTGGCATTCAGCGGCACGATCTGCACCGGCTTGTTGAGGCCGACGAGCAGGGGGCCGATAACGGTCGAGCCGCCCAATTCCTGCAGCATCTTGGTGGCGATGGAAGCCGAGTGGAAGGCCGGCATGACCAGCACGTTCGCCGGCGCGGTCAGGCGCATGAAGGGGTATTGCTGCATGGCGGCGGGGTTGAGGGCCACGTCGGCCGCCATTTCACCGTCATACTCGAAATCGACGCGACGCTTGTCGAGAAGCTTGACCGCCTCCTGGATGCGCTCCGACCGTTCGCCCTGCGGATGACCGAAGGTGGAATAGGCCAGCATGGCGACGCGGGGCTCATAGCCCATGCGCCGCGCGAAATTGGCCGCCTCCTCGGCAATGTCGGCGATCTGCTGCGCATTCGGCATGTCATGCACGGCGGTATCGGCGACGATCACCGTGCGGCCACGCGACAGCACGATCGAGGCGCCGATGACGCAATGGCCGGGCTTTGCGTCGATGACCCGGCGCACATCCTCCAGCGCCGTCGAATAGTTGCGGGTGACGCCGGTGACGATGCCATCGGCGTCACCCAGCGCCACCATGCAGGCAGCGAAATGGTTGCGGTCGTTGTTGATGAGGCGCTGGCAATCGCGGAACAGATGGCCCTTCCTCTGCATGCGCTCATAGAGATAATCGGCATAGACCGCGTTGCGGCGCGACAGGCGCGCATTGATGATCTCGATGTTGGGCTTGTTGAGGTCGATGCCGGCATTGCGGGCATTTTCCTTGATGATGTCGTCGCGGCCCAGCAGGATCGCGGTGCCCAGCCCCTGGTTGACGTAGGAGACGGCGGCGCGCATGACCTGCTCTTCCTCGCCTTCGGCGAAGACGATGCGCTTGGGCTGGCGGCGCACGCGGTCGTAGATGCGCTGCAGGGTGGACGCGATCGGATCGCGGCGGGCGGAAAGCTCCTGCGCGTAGCGGTCGAGGTTGACGATGGGACGGCGCGCCACCCCGGTTTCCATGGCGGCCTTCGCCACCGCCAGCGGTATGGCGGAGATCAGGCGCGGATCGAACGGCACGGGGATGATGTAGTTGGGGCCGAATTTCGGCCGGTTGCCCTGATAGGCGGCGGCCACGTCGTCGGGCACGTCCTTTCTGGCCAGATCGGCCAGCGCATAGGCGGCGGCGATCTTCATCTCCTCGTTGATCGTGGTCGCCTGCACGTCCAGCGCGCCGCGGAAGATGTAGGGGAAGCCCAGCACATTATTGACCTGGTTCGGGTAATCCGAACGGCCGGTCGCCATGATGGCGTCGGTGCGGATATCGGCCACTTCCTGCGGTGTGATCTCCGGGTCCGGATTGGCCATCGCGAAAATGATGGGGTTCTTCGCCATCGATTCCACCATGGCCGGCGTCAGCGCACCCTTGGCGGAGAGGCCGAAGAAGACGTCGGCACCGTCCATGGCCTCAGCCAGCGTGCGCGCATCCGTCTTCACAGCGTGCGCGGACTTCCACTGGTTCATGCCTTCCTGACGGCCCTGATAGACGACGCCCTTGGTGTCGCACAGGATGACGTTTTCCGGCGCGAAGCCCATAGCCTTGATCAGTTCGATGCAGGCGATGCCGGCGGAGCCGGCGCCGTTGCAGACGAGCTTCGTCGTCTTCATGTCGCGGCCGGTGATCTCCAGTGCGTTGATCAGGCCGGCGGCGGAGATGATGGCGGTGCCGTGCTGGTCGTCATGGAAGACGGGAATGTCCATCAGCTCGCGCAGGCGCTGTTCGATGATGAAGCATTCCGGCGCCTTGATGTCCTCCAGATTGATGCCGCCGAAGGACGGACCGAGATAGCGCACGCTGTTGATGAAGGCGTCGGCATCCTCGGTGTCGATTTCCAGATCGATGGAATCGACATCGGCGAAGCGCTTGAACAGCACCGCCTTGCCTTCCATCACCGGCTTGGAGGCGAGCGCGCCGAGATTGCCGAGACCCAGAATGGCTGTGCCGTTGGAAATCACCGCCACCATGTTGCCGCGGGCGGTGTAGTCGAAGGCGCGCGAAGGATCTTCGGCAATCGCCTTCACCGGCACGGCGACGCCGGGCGAATAGGCAAGCGACAGGTCGCGCTGCGTCGCCATCGGCTTGGTCGGCATGATTTCCAGCTTGCCCGGACGGCCGCGCGCGTGGAATTCCAGCGCCTCCTCGGGGCTGACTGAGGGGCTCGCGTTCTCGTTTATGCTGGGCATGTGCTAAAGGTTTCCTCACCGATGCGGCTGTTGCTCCCGCCGCGACTTGTTTTTGTGGAGTTTGCGCAATTAAGGCTACACTTCCCCGCCGTAAAGCGCCAAGCCAATGCATATAGAAATTTTGGAAACAGTTTCTTGAACCACGACATGCCCGTGCGTCCCGACAGCGTGACACAAGCCGTGCCGGCAGCAGCCGGCGCTACGCCGACGCCCGCGCCGGCAACGGCCGGCGCAACGCCGATGATGGAGCAATATATCGAGATCAAGTCGGCGAACCCTGATTCGCTGCTGTTCTATCGCATGGGCGATTTCTACGAACTGTTCTTCGACGACGCGGAAAAGGCGGCGCAGGCGCTCGGCATCGTCCTGACCAGGCGCGGCAAGCATCAGGGGCAGGACATTCCCATGTGCGGCGTGCCGGTGCATGCCGCCGACGACTATCTGCAGAAGCTGATCGCGCTCGGCTTCCGCGTCGCCGTTTGCGAGCAGATCGAGGACCCGGCCGAGGCGAAGAAGCGCGGCTCCAAATCGGTGGTGCGGCGCGACGTGATCCGGCTGGTGACGCCCGGCACGATTACTGAAGATAAACTGCTGGCGCCGGCCGAATCGAATTTCCTGATGGCGCTCGGGCGGGTGAAGGGTGCGGCCGACCAGGCTCATGCGCTTGCCTGGATAGACATTTCCACCGGCGCCTTCCGGGTCGCGGAAACCACGCATGACCGGCTGCTGGCTGACATATTGCGCGTCGATCCGCGCGAGCTGATCGTGGCCGAGCCGGTGTTTTACGATCCCGAGCTGAAGCCAGTCTTCGACGTGCTGGGGCGGGTGGCCAATCCGCAGCCCTCCAGCCTGTTCGATTCCACCTCCGCGCCCGCCCGCATCGCCCGCTTCTTCGAGGTGGCGACGCCGGACAGTTTCGGCACTTTCGGCCGCGCCGAGCTGTCGGCCATTTCCGGCATCATCGCCTATGTCGAGAAGACCCAGAAGGCGGAGCGGCCGCCCCTGTCGCGGCCCGAGCGCGAGGAAAGCGGCGCGACGCTGTTCATCGACCCGGCGACGCGCGCCAATCTGGAGCTTTTGCGCACGCTTTCGGGCCATCGCGAGGGCTCGCTGTTCAAGGCCATAGACCGCACCGTCACCGGCGGCGGCGCGCGCCTTCTCGCCGAGCGGCTGACGGCCCCGCTGACTGATCCGGCAGCGATCGCGGCGCGCCTCGATTCGGTTTCCTTCTTCCGCTCCGAACCGCGCCTTGGCGAGTCCGTGCGGGCGGCGCTGAAGGGCGTGGCCGACATGCCGCGCGCCCTGTCGCGGCTGGCGCTCAACCGCGGTGGTCCGCGCGATCTCGGCGCGCTGCGGTCGGGTCTGGCGGCGGCTTCCGCAATCATCAGCATATTCGCGAACGCTAAAGTACCAGACGAAATCACGAACGCTTTGCACGCCATCGCCGCCCTGCCCTCCGGGCTGGCACAGCATCTGCAACTGGCGCTGGGCGACGAACTGCCGCTGATCAAACGTGACGGCGGCTTCGTGCGTGCCGGCTACGATGCCGAACTGGACGAGATGCGGGCGCTGCGCGACGAGTCCCGACGCGTGATCGCCGCCATGGAGCGCGATCTGGCCGAAGAGACCGGCATCCGCTCGCTGAAAATCCGGCACAACAATGTGCTCGGCTACTATATCGAGGTGACGGCCAACCATCAGGCGGTGATGAACGGCACGGACGAGGCCAAGGCCCGCTTCATCCACCGCCAGACCATGGCCAATGCCATGCGCTTCACCACCACCGAGCTGGCGGGGCTGGAGAGCAGGATCGCCAATGCCGCGGCCCGTGCGCTGACCATCGAGCTTGCCGTGTTCGAGGCGCTGGTGAAGGAAGCGGTGGCGGAGGCGCAAACCATCCGCGCCGGCGCGGAGGCGCTTGCCGTGCTCGACGTCTCGGCGGCGCTGGCGCTGCTGGCGGAGCGCGAAGGCTGGTGCCGGCCGCAGGTCGATGCAAGCCTCGCCTTCGAGATCGAGGGCGGCCGCCACCCCGTGGTCGAGCAGGCGTTGCGCCGCCTGGGCGAGGGCCCGTTCGTCGCCAATGACTGCGACCTCTCCCCCGAAGGCGACGGCAGGCACGGGGCGATCTGGCTGCTGACCGGCCCCAACATGGGCGGTAAATCGACCTTCCTGCGCCAGAACGCGCTGATCGCCATTCTTGCCCAGACCGGCTCCTTCGTGCCGGCCGCGAAGGCGCATATCGGCGTGGTCGACCGGCTGTTTTCCCGCGTCGGCGCATCCGACGATCTGGCGCGCGGACGTTCGACCTTCATGGTCGAGATGGTGGAAACGGCGGCGATCCTCAATCAGGCCGGCGAGCGCTCGCTGGTCATCCTCGACGAGATCGGGCGCGGCACCGCAACCTTCGACGGCCTCTCCATCGCCTGGGCCGCAGTCGAATATCTGCATGAGCAGAATCGCTGCCGGGCGGTCTTCGCCACCCATTTCCACGAGATGACGGCACTGGCGGAGAAGCTTTCCCGCCTGCACAACGTCACCATGCGGGTGAAGGAATGGGAAGGCGACGTCGTCTTCCTGCACGAGGTGGGCAAAGGTGCCGCCGACCGCAGCTATGGCGTGCAGGTCGCCCGTCTCGCCGGGCTGCCGGAAGCCGTGGTGGCTCGTGCCCGCGAGGTGCTGCACCAGCTCGAAGCCGGCGAGGTTTCCGGCAAGGCAGAGCGTCTGATCGACGACCTGCCGCTGTTTTCGGCCGCCGTGAAGCGCGAGACGACCAAACCCGCTCCGCGCTCCGACGCGCTTTCGCAAGCGCTGGAAGCGATGCACCCCGACGAGATGACGCCGCGCGATGCGCTGGAAGCGCTCTACCGGCTGAAGGGACTGGCGAGCGCCTGAAAGCTTTAGCTGCCGGCGTAGACTGGCGGACGACGGCCGATCCACGCATCCAGCCCTTCATGGATGTCGGATGTGGCGGCCATGCGGGCAAACTGCTCGCTTTCGATCTGCAATCCCTCGCCGATGGTGGCGTTGAGGCCGCGCGTCACGGCGGTGAGGATGCGTGCCGAAGCCAGCGGCGAGTGACGCAGGATGCGGGCGGCCAGATCGAAGGCGGCATCCATGAGATCGTCATGCGCGACCACGCTGTTGACGATGCCGATCTCCCACGCCCTCTCCGGCGTGAAGCTGTCGCCGGTGAGCAGATATTCCAGCGCCCGCTTGCGGCCGGCCAGACGGGGCAGGCGCTGCGTGCCGCCAAAGGTCGGCACAATGCCGATGTTGATTTCCGGCTTGGCGAAAACCGCCCGCTCGCTGGCGATGGCCAGATGCACGGATTCGGTGATCTCGCAGCCGCCGCCATAGGCGATGCCGTTAACCGCCGCGATGACCGGCTTCGGAAATGCCTCGAGACGGCTGGTCATCGCCTGTCCCCGCCGCACGAATTCCCGCACCCCGACATCGACCCCTTCGCGTACACTCTGCGCAAACTCGTGGATGTCGCCGCCGGCCGAGAAGGCACGCCCGGCCCCGGTCAGGATGACCGCGCCGATGCCGTCATCGGCCTCGATCTCGTCCATGAGATGCAGAAGGCAGTCATTGGTGGCGTAGTTCAGTGCGTTGAGCTTTTCGGGGCGGTTGAGGATGAGCAGGGCGACCTTGCCGCGCCGCTCGAACAGAACTGTCTGCCTGGTCATGAGGTTCTCCGTGCCGTTGCATGTCTGTGCCAGCAGGGCTAGCATCCGCTCCACCTCATCTAAACTCACTAGTCGGTATACTAAGAATGGCCCGCAGCAGCAGTGACGCAACACGCGACAGGATCGTAAAGGCGGCCAACAGCCTGTTCTACGGCAAGGGCATCCGCGCGGTGAGCGTCGACGCCGTGGCGGAAAAGGCCGGCATCACCAAGAAGACGCTCTATTATCATTTCCGCAGCAAGGACGACCTCGTCGCGGCCTATCTCGCCTCCCGCGACCAGCCCAATCTGGACGCCTTCGCCGGCTATTTCGAAGCGGCGCAAGGGCCGCTGCCGGCGCGAATACGGGCGATTTTCACCGGCATCGCCACGGCGGCGCGGCATCGCCGCTGGAAGGGATGCGGCTTTCTGCGCATCGCGGCCGAACTGGTCGACACGCCGGGCCATCCGGCGGTGAAGGCGGCAGGCGCGCACAAGAAGCGGGTGGAAACGTGGCTGGCTGAAATCATTGCCGCGGAGGGGGTAGCGGAAGCCGACCGCGTCGCCCGGCAGATCGTGCTTCTCATGGATGGCGCTTTTGCCACCATGCTCGTTCATCACGACGTCGCCTATATCGAAAGTGCTGGCGATGCAGCCGCCACGCTGCTGGCAAACGCAGCGCGCGAAGCCCGATGAGGCTTGCCGCCAGAGCGCACGAGCCCTATGTGCGGGTATCGATTGACGGAAGGCCGCAGGCGCATGACCATTTCAAACGAAGACGAATTCGATGCGCTGAAGGAGATCGGGCGCATCGTTGCCGATACGCTCAAGGCCATGGGTGCGGCTCTGGAACCCGGCATCACGACCGCGGAACTGGATCAGCTCGGCCGCAAGCTGCTGGAGCAGGCGGGCGCACGCTCCGGTCCTGAAGTCACCTACAGCTTTCCCGGCGCGACATGCATCAGCGTCAACGAGGAAATCGCCCACGGCATTCCGGGAAACCGCCGCATCGGCAAGGGTGACCTCGTCAATATCGACGTGTCGGCGGAAAAGAACGGCTTCTTCGCCGATACCGGCGCCTCCTTCACCGTGCCGCCGGTGGCGCGCAACATCGACCGGCTGTGCCGCGACGGCAAGCGCGCCATGTGGGCCGGCATCGCGCAGGTGGGCGCAGACAAGCCGCTTTCCGGCATCGGCAAGGCGATCGGCGCCTTCGCGCAGAAGAACCGCTACACGCTGGTGCGCAACCTCGCCAGCCACGGCGTCGGCCGCTCCCTGCATGAAGAGCCCGAATCCATCGCCACGTGGCCGGACCGTTCGGAGCGCCGGATCATCAATGACGGCCTCGTCTTCACCGTCGAGCCGTTCCTGTCCCTCGGGGCGGAATGGGCGGAGAACGGCGAAGACGACGACTGGACGCTCTACAGCGAGCCGCGCGCGCCGACCGTGCAGTATGAGCACACCATCGTGGCGACCCGTTCCGGGCCGGTGGTCGTGACCCTGCCGGGCTGAAGCCTGCAGGCCAAGCCACAGGGGCCGGCCTTCAGATCGTTTCCAGCGGACGCTTGCGGGCGGGTGGCGCGAAGGCACGGTCGAGCTCGGCGAGGTCTTCCGTGGTCAGGGTAATGTCCAGCGCCGCAACATTCTGGCGCACATGGTCCGGCTTCACCGCTTTTGGAATAGCGATGACGCCACCGGCGCGCATCACCCATGCCAGCGCGATCTGCGCCGGGGTCGCATCGTGGCGGGCAGCGACGGCTGCAACCGCGCGATTGTCCGCCAGCGCCCCCTGCTCGATTGGCGAATAGGCCATGACCGGCATGCTGCGCTGCCGGCTCCATGGCAAAAGATCGAACTCGATGCCGCGCCGGCTGAGATTGTACAGAACCTGATTGGCCTGACAGTTCGCGCCGGACGGCAGGCCGGAGAGTTCTTCCATGTCGCTGGTGTCGAAGTTGGACACGCCCCAGTGGCGGATTTTTCCGGCCGCTTTCAGTTCCTCGAAGGCCGCCACCGTTTCAGCCAGCCGCACGCCACCGCGCCAGTGCAGCAGGTACAGGTCGATGTGGTCGGTGCCGAGGCGTTTGAGGCTGCGCTCGCATGCAGCAATGGTTCCGGCCCGCGAGGCATTGGAAGGCAGCACCTTGGAAACGATGAAGAGGTCGTCGCTACGCCCTTTCACGGCCTCGCCGACAACCAGTTCGGCATCGGCATACATTTCGGCCGTGTCGATCAGCGTGACACCAAGGTCGAGCCCCAGTTGCAACGCCGCCACCTCATCGGCGAAGCTGGCTTTGTGATCGCCCATCATCCATGTGCCGAGACCGAAGACCGGCACGCTCTCGCCACAGGGCAGTTTCGTGGTTGGAATGGACACTTTCAGCCTCCGTCCGGAGTTGCATTTCAGTGATCTGCGGGCCTGTTCTGCTCAAAAGCCGTTTTCTGCTGGTCGGAAGCTTCAAGCTGATAGCGCGCGCGCCACTCTTCATAGGGCATGCCATAGACGATCTTGCGCGACTCTTCCTTTGACAAAGCCGTTCCCCCGGCCTCGGCCGCCTCGCGATACCAGTTGGCAAGGCAGTTGCGGCAGAAGCCGGCGAGGTTCATCAGGTCGATGTTCTGCACGTCCGTGCGCTCGCGCAGATGCTGGAGCAGACGGCGGAAGGCGGCCGCCTCGAAGTCGCGCTGCCTGTTCTGGTCGATCTGCGTCATGGCTATTCCTCCTCGTTCAGACGGGTCCGGTGCGCGAGCCGAAATGGCGCACCTGATGTATATCGGGGCGGCGGTTGATCGCTTCAACCACGGGGGCAAGGCGCTGCGCCCAGCCGGCCGCCATGGCGGGCGTCGCGATCAGGTCCTGCCGGATCTCGATCAGCGCATGCGGATAGCCGTTGACGATGGCGTGGCGGAACATGGTGTCGCCGCGCAGGGCTCCGTCATAGGGCTCGTTGTCGCCGACGACGAGCGAGGGGTCTTGCCCCAAAGCGTCTATCAGCGGCCGCGCCACGCGATCGTCGCGGTCCCACAGCACGCCGGCATGCCATGGTCGGATCCTCCCCTGCATCACCGGCGTGAACGAGTGAACCGAAAACAGGAATGGCGCCCGTCCCGATCTCGCGGCCACCGACGCGGTCGCTGCCGAAACGGCGTCGTGATAAGGACGGTAGAACATGTCGAGCCGGCGCTGGCGCTCGTTTTCGGATAGCGGATAGTTGCCGGTGATGATGGTGCCGTCGTAAAGCTGGCGGATCAGGGTGGGATCGTCCTCGCCGCGGTTGGGATCGATCAGCAGACGCGAGAAACCGGCCAGCACCGCCGGCGCGCCAAGCAGGGCCGCCAGTTCGCGCGTCACGGTCTCGACACCGATGTCGTAGGCAATGTGGCGCTCGAATTCCTCAGGCGGCAGGCCGAGCGTGCCATATTCCTGCGGCAGATCGCGCCTTGCATGGTCGCAAATCAGAAGAATGCCGCGGCTGGCATCGCCTTCGACCAGATCGAAAGAGGCGAAAACTGTGGATCGGGTCATGACTGGAAGGAAAGGTCCGTTTTTCGTTCCCGGCTGGATGATAGTTTCATCCCATGAAGAGGGCATCCATGCAATGCCGTGGTTTGGACAAGGTTTTTGTCAGAAATCCGCCGCAGCCGCCAGATCGCCGCGTCCGCAATATTTAAATCGATTGGATTTTCAGGTCCGGGCGCGTTGACATGCGCCCGGACTTTGCCGAAAAGGGACCAACCACATGAAGAGATCGATGCCGAGGGGAATGAACAAGGTCCGTTCCGGCGCAGGAAAAAAAGCGCTGCTGGCAGCATTGCCGTTCGTTGCCCTGATGGCGCACACGGCGCCTGCCCATGCCGATTTCCGGGTCTGCAACGCCACGCAGAGCCTGGTCGGGGTCGGCATCGGCTATCGCGCCAAGGCGGGCTGGATCACCGAAGGCTGGTGGCACATCGAGGCATCGAGCTGCAAGACGCTGATCGAGGGGCCTCTGTCATCACGGTTTTACTATCTCTACGCAGAAGATGCTGAACGCGGCGGCCGTTGGGACGGTCCGGTCAACATGTGCGTGGCGGAGAAAGAGTTCAAGATAGCAGGCGTGACCGACTGTGTGGCACGGGGCTTCCAGCGGGCCGGCTTTCAGGAATACGACACTGGCGAGCAGTCGAGCTGGATGGTCCAGCTGACCGAGCAGCCGACAGCTGACGGGCCGCCGGCCCCGGGAACGAATGGTCAATGAGACGCAGCCGCAAGGTAAAGATACTCGCAACGATCGGCCCTGCTTCCTCTGAACAGGCGACACTGAAAAAACTGTTTGAAGCGGGCGCAGACGTCTTCCGCATCAATATGAGCCACGCCGATCACGATCTGATGCGCACGCTGATTGGCCGCATCCGTGCCGTCGAGGCCGAGCTGGGACGCCCCATCGGCATTCTGGCGGACCTGCAGGGCCCCAAGCTGCGCGTCGGCCGCTTTGCAAATGGTAAGGAGACGCTTACCGTCGGCCAGGCCTTCACGCTGGACGACAACACCGAAGCCGGCGATGCCACGCGCGTCTATCTTCCGCATCCGGAAATCCTCAAATCAGTCGAACCCGGACATCGCCTGCTGATCGATGATGGCAAGCTGGAGCTGAAGGCAGTGAAATGCGACGGCCGCTCCATCGAATGCGTGGTGGTGGCCGGCACCTCGATTTCCGACCGCAAGGGCGTGTCGCTGCCGGACACCGACCTGCCGGTTGGCGCGCTGACCGAGAAGGACCGCGCCGATCTCGATGCAGCGCTCGAGGCCGGCGTCGACTGGATCGCGCTTTCCTTCATCCAGCGTCCCGAAGACCTGATCGAAGCGCGCCAGATCGCCGATGGCAGGGCGCTGCTTCTGTCGAAGATCGAAAAGCCGCAGGCCGTTACGCGGCTTGCCGAGATCATGGAGCTGAGCGATGCGCTGATGGTGGCGCGCGGCGATCTCGGCGTGGAAATGCCGCCCGAGGCCGTTCCCGGCATCCAGAAGCAGATCACCCGTGCTGCCCGCAAGGCCGGCAAGCCGGTTGTCGTGGCCACTCAAATGCTGGAATCGATGATCTCGGCACCGGTTCCCACCCGCGCGGAGGTGTCCGACGTGGCAACCGCCGTGTTTGAGGGGGCTGACGCCATCATGCTGTCGGCCGAGTCGGCTGCCGGCGCCTATCCGGTCGAGGCCGTCGCCACCATGAACCGCATCGCGGAACGGGTGGAGAAGGACCCCACCTATCCGGCCATCATCAACGCCCAGCGCTCCGCGCCGGAGCCGACCGGCCCGGACGCGATCTCCTATGCGGCGCGCGAGATCGCCGAGACGCTCGAACTGGCGGCCATCGTCAGCTACACCGCCTCGGGCGCTACCGGCCTGCGTGCCGCGCGCGAGCGCCCGAAAGTCCCGATCATCGCCCTTTCACCAATCCTTGCGACGGCACGGCGTCTGTCGCTGGCATGGGGGACGCACTGCGTGGTCACCGAGGATGCCACCAATCTCGATGACATGGTCGACCGCGCCTGCCGCATCACCAGGCAGGAGGGTTTTGGCACCGATGGCGACCGCATCATCGTGACCGCCGGCGTGCCGCTCGGCACCTCGGGCGCCACAAACATGCTGCGGATCGCCAGCATAGGCGAAACTTCGGGACCGGCTGGCTCCGACAAATAAGCCACCGCGTTTCGGTCCTTGCTTCAGCCGGGCGCCTGCAAGGCACGCGCCCGGCACGAAGCCTCGTCAAAGGCCTGCCTGTCTCTCTTCGAGCATTTCTGCTTTTCTCCGAATCGCAGAAATGCTCTATCTCTTTGTTTAAGCTGCATTTATGCGACGCCAGATGTTTCCATCTGGCTGCAAAATGCTCTAGGCGCTGCGGCCTGCAAGTTCCTCGGAAAGCGTGGACAGGCGCTCCTGCGCCGAACGCAGGGCCGGATAGATGTCGAGCACCCGCTGCCAGGCGTCCACGGCAGCTTCCTTGCGCTCTGTATCCGTCATGATGCGCGCAAGGCCGGAAATCGCACCGTAGTGGCGTGGCTCCAGCGCCAGAGCCCGGTTTATGTCGGCCATCGATTTGGCGTAGCTCTTCATCGCATAATGGACGGTGGCGCGGCGGTTCCAGCCCTCGGCATAGTCGGGCTGCAAGGTCACCACCAGATCGAGGAAGTCGAGCGCGACATCATATTTGCCGGAGGCGGCTGCCTTCTGCGCCCATTGCATCATCAGATCGACGGAGGCGCTGCCCGACTGCGACCACTCCTGCTGGATGCGGCGGGCGATGCGATCGGCCGCTTTCGGATTGCCCTCGCGCTTCAGCTCACCAAGCAGCCTGTCCAGCTTCTGCGCGCTGGTCTCAACCACCTGATCGGCGGAAGCCGGATGAGGAAAATCCTCGGCCGCCACAAGGCCCGGGGCTGCGGCCGACAGAAAGATTATTGCGGGCAGAACGACGAAGCGCATGAAAGGAAGCCTATCCCCTTCATGCGCTTCGTCAAACTGAAATTCGCGTGAGCGGCGAAACCGGACAGGCACGATCATGCCCGCCGGGATACGTCCATGCTCAGCCCTGACGGGCCTTGTAGCGCGGATCGGTCTTGTTGATGATGTAGATGCGGCCCTTGCGGCGAACCAGGCGGTTGTCGCGGTGACGTGCCTTCAGCGCCTTGAGCGAGTTCTTGATCTTCATTGTCTTGCCCGTCAATTTGGCCCTTTGCGGGCGTAACTGAAAAGCGCGCCAGAAGCGCGCCGAAGTTGTGACAGGCTCATAAACGACGACACTTGTCCCTGTCAACCTTTCGAGGGCCTGTGGAGGGCAGAATCGCATCCGTCAAATCGCATTCAGCCGCCATTCATCAGCCGGCTGCCATGAATCACCTCATCATCCCGGATCGAATCCTGCCGCCGGTCGTTATGGGAAGTGGTAAGAGACGTGATTGTCCGCGAAAGGTTGAGACAATGAAAAAGATTATCGTGCTTATGGCGCTGCTCGTGCCGCTTGCCGCATGTTCCCAGACCGAGCAGGGCGCGACCATCGGCGGCCTGAGCGGCGCGGCGATCGGCTCGGCCGTTGCCTCCCGGCATAACCGCGCCGAGGGCGCGCTGGTGGGTGGCGCAATCGGCGCTGTGGCCGGTGCGCTGATCGGTTCCGCCAACGAGCCGAACCGCTGCCGCTATCGCGACGGCTATGGCCGCGTCTACACCGCGCAATGCCCGCGCGGCTATGACGACCGCTACAATTCCGGCCGCTACGACAACCGCTATCGCTATGACGATCGCTACAGCCGCAACCGCTATGACGACCGTTATTATGGTCGTCGTTACAACAACGGCTACTGATCGTCAGCAGCTGCACCGGAACCATGAAAAAAGGCCGCGCCGTGAACCGGCGCGGCCTTTTTTGTCCAAAGCGTAAGCTGTGGCTTACTCGGCGCTGGCTTCGGCCGGAGCCGATGCAGCGGCAAGAGCGGCGGCAGCCTCTTCCTGAGCCTTCTTGACCAGAGCCTCGCGCTCCTGTGCCTTCTTGCCGGGCAGGCCCTTGGTCGGGTTCGAGCGGGCGTCGCGCTTGGCGATGCCGGCCTGATCGAGGAAGCGGGCCACGCGGTCGGTCGGCAGGGCGCCGTTGTCGAGCCAATGCTTCACGCGGTCGGCATCGACCTTCACGCGGTCGCCGTCCTTCGGCAGCATCGGGTTCCAGGCGCCCACCGTCTCGATGAAGCGGCCGTCGCGCGGGCTGCGCACGTCGGCGATGACGATGTGGTAGTAAGGACGCTTCTTGGAGCCCGCGCGGGCCAGTCGGATCTTCAGTGCCATTTTCTTTCTCCTAAAGCTCTGATGTCTTGGTCTTTGTGTATGAACCGGCCGGAAATCAGCCGGGTTGGGAGGTGCCACCGTTGGCGGCGATATGCTCGTGATGGCGGATGACCTCGCGGATGACGAAGTTCAGGAACTTCTCCGCAAAGTCGGGGTCGAGATGGGCGTCGTTGGCGAGTCGCCGCAAACGCTCGATCTGCTGGGCCTCGCGCGCCGGATCGGCTGGCGGAAGGCCATGCGTTGCCTTGAGAACGCCCACCGCCTGCGTGCAGCGAAAGCGTTCAGCCAGCATATGGATGAGGGCAGCATCGATATTGTCGATCGAGGAACGGTAGCCGGCAAGCAGCCGGCGCGCTTCATCGATGTTCTTGTCTTCGCTCATCGTCCCCTCACTTCTTCTTGCCCGGAGCGCCGAGGCCGGGCAGCTTCATGCCGCCGGGAAGGCCCGGAAGCCCGCCGCCCCCCAGACCCGGCAGACCGCCGGGCAAGCCGCCCGGAAGGCCGCCGGGAAGACCTTTGCCGAGGCCGGCGGCTTCCGCCTGCTTCTTCAGCGCCTCAAGCTGCTTGGGGTCCATCTTCGACAGGTCCGGCATGCCGCCGCCCATCATGCCGCCGAGGCCGCCCATGCCCATCTTGGAGGCGAGACCGCCCATGAGGCCGCGCATCATGCCGCCGCCCTTGCCCTTGCCACCCATGGCTTTCATCATGTCGGCCATGCCGCGATGCATCTTGAGCAGCTTGTTGATCTCGGCTGCATCGGTGCCGGAGCCGGCGGCGATGCGCTTCTTGCGGCTGTGCTTGAGGATGTCGGGATTGGCGCGCTCGGCCTTCGTCATCGAGGAGATGATGGCGAGCTGGCGGCCGAACATCCTGTCGTCGAGACCGGCGGCGGCCATCTGGTCCTTCATCTTGCCCATGCCGGGCATCATGCCCATGATGCCGCCCATGCCGCCCATCTTCTGCATCTGGCCAAGCTGGTCGGCGAGGTCGTTCAGGTCGAACTTGCCCGACTGCATCTTCTTCGCCATCGCCGCGGCTTTTTCCGCGTCGATGGTCTCGGCAGCCTTTTCCACGAGCGAAACGATGTCACCCATGCCCAGAATGCGGTCTGCGATGCGCTTGGGGTAAAATTCCTCCAGCGCATCCATCTTTTCGCCGGTGCCGATCAGCTTGATCGGCTTGCCGGTCACGGCGCGCATCGAAAGGGCCGCGCCGCCGCGGCCGTCGCCGTCCATGCGGGTCAGCACGAGACCGGTGATGCCGACGCGCTCGTCGAAGTTGCGGGCAAGATTGACGGCGTCCTGACCGGTCAGGGAGTCGGCGACCAGCAGGATCTCATGCGGGTTGGAAGCCGCCCTGATCTCGGCCATCTCGGCCATCAGCGGCTCGTCGATATGGGTACGGCCGGCGGTGTCGAGGATGACGACGTCATGGCCGCCGAGCTTCGCCGCCTGCACGGAGCGGCGGGCGATCTCGACCGGCGACTGGCCGGCGATGATCGGCAGCGTGGCGACCCTGGTCTGCTCGCCAAGCTGGCGAAGCTGTTCCTGCGCGGCCGGACGGCGCGTATCCAGCGAGGCCATCAGCACCTTCTTGCCCTGACGCTCGCTCAGACGGCGCGCGATCTTGGCCGTGGTGGTGGTCTTGCCCGAGCCCTGCAGGCCGACCATCATGATGACAACCGGAGCCGGCGCATTGAGGTCGATCGGCACGCCCTCTTCGCCGAGCATGGAAACCAGCTCGTCATGGACGATCTTGACGACCATCTGGCCGGGCTTGATCGACTTGAGAACCGCAGCGCCAACCGCCTTCTCGCGCACCTTGTCGGTGAAGGAGCGAACGACATCGAGCGCGACGTCGGCCTCCAGCAGGGCGCGGCGGACCTCGCGCAGGGCAGCCGAAACATCGGCCTCCGACAGCGCGCCGCGGCCGGTGAGGCCGTTCAGGATCGAGCCAAGGCGTTCCTGCAGCGATTCAAACATGTCTCTTCCTTTTCCTGCCGTCCATGGATGGACGAAAGGTAATGCCGCTTCGCGCCTTCTCCAAACGAAAGCAAAGCCAAAAAGCACCCGGGGGCGCACCGCGCTGCCGGATGTTGGCCTCCGGGGTCGACTGGCGGGCTTCAATGGCCCATCGCCCCGGTCAGCTTTGCGAAAAGAAGACTTGTCGCAGAATTTTGCGGTGTAGACAGGAAAAACCGGCCAGAGTCAAGTTTGCCGGACCATATGGCGGCCGGCAATGCTTCCGTTCGAAGCAATCGACACCATTCCGCCACATTTAGAGCGACTTCCGCCTGCAATAGCCCGCCACACACGTGCTGTTTACCGGAATGGCAATGACAAGTTCATGTTTGGCTGGCAAATTCGCACGGGGACGTGAATCAGGCACTCAGGAGACCAATATGGCAGTTGTTGCCAAAGTACGGATTTTTACCGCGGCAGCGCTAGCTGCTTTGATGAGCGCAGGCGCTGCGCAGGCAGCCGGCAAATGCGGCAATGACGCCAGCGGCTTCAATGCCTGGGTGGGCGCTTACACCGCCGATGCCAAGGCACGCGGCATCGACACGCGCCCCATGCAGGGCGTGAAGTACGATACCGGCGTGATCAAGATCGACCGGGCTCAGCACAAGGCCTTCCGGGGCAGCCTTGAAGATTTCATGCAGCGCCGCGCGCCCGCCTCCTACGTGAAGAAGGCAAAGGGCTACATGAAGTCGGAAGCGTCGCTGCTGCGCCGCATCGAACAGAAATACGGCGTTCAGCCGGAAGTGCTGCTCGCCATCTGGGGCATGGAAACCGGCTTCGGCGCGAATTCAGGCAACAAGAGCGTGTTCGGACCGCTGGCGACGCTCGCCTATGACTGCCGCC
>Ga0265293_10004109_pt1 | contig 26087 bp, 23 predicted proteins | sample Munlanlewell138R_FD_192505 | JGI IMG/M metagenome (GOLD analysis project Ga0265293, IMG submission 192505) | Leachate microbial communities from a municipal landfill in Southern Ontario, Canada - Leachate well 138R | ecosystem: Engineered > Solid waste > Landfill > Unclassified | place: Canada...
CCAAACTGAAGTGAGAAAAGTCATAATCGGCCAAGATTATATGATTAGACGAATTTTAGTCGGACTACTCGCAAATGGACATCTCCTCTTGGAAGGGGTTCCTGGACTTGCTAAAACCTTGGCCGTCGATAGAAGTTACCCCGCATCATATGCATTCTTACATATGAACTCAAAGCAAGTAAACATACACTTTAAGTGCTGTAGAGGTAAAGTCACACAAGAACATATAGTATATAAGGATAGATAGAAATAAACTTTTGATTGAAACAAATTCGGTTCAATTAAGTTATTTTAATTAAGTGGTTGAGTTGCCAAGACAAGGCCGCTACAACTATGTGTGAAACATATTAAATAGTTCTCACACAAAATAAATATCAATAGACAGTATTGTCACCGTTGGAGGTTTGATGAACATTGATGAACTTAACTTAAGAATACGGGAAAAGAGTGGGATAATTGAGAATGTCCAAACTGAAGTGAGAAAAGTCATAATCGGCCAAGATTATATGATTAGACGAATTTTAGTCGGACTACTCGCAAATGGACATCTCCTCTTGGAAGGGGTTCCTGGACTTGCTAAAACCTTGGCCGTCAATACCATAGCTAATACTTTTAACGCTACGTTTAAAAGAATACAGTTTACGCCAGACCTTCTGCCTGCTGACCTGACCGGAACACTAATATATAACCAGAAAACATCTGAGTTCTACCCTAAAAAAGGACCTATCTTTGCTAACTTCATCTTAGCTGACGAAATTAATAGAGCACCCGCTAAAGTCCAATCCGCCCTCTTAGAATCTATGCAGGAAAGAACTGTGACTATAAGTGATACTACCTATGAACTACCTAAACCATTTCTCGTTATGGCAACACAAAACCCGCTCGAGCAGGAAGGTACTTATCCCCTACCAGAAGCACAAGTAGATAGATTTATGCTTAAGCTCATCGTCAAATATCCTAACCGAGCTGAAGAGAAATTAATTATGGAAAGAATGGTGCCCGATAAAGAGATTACTATCAATAAAGTTGTTACGCCTGAAGAGATTATCGAGCTCAGAGAAGATGTAAAACAGATTTATATAGAAGAAAAAGTGAAAGACTATATTCTTGATCTTGTTTTCGCAACCAGAGAGCCTGAAAATTATTCATCACTGAAAGATTTGAAAAATCTTATTGAATGCGGTGCATCTCCACGTGCGACCATATATCTCGCCCAAGCTGCAAAAGCTAACGCATTTCTTGAAGGTAGAGGTTATGTAACACCAGATGATATTAAAACGATTGGTAAAGACGTCTTGAGACACCGTATCATCCTTACTTACGAAGCTGAAGCTGAGCAAATTACTCAGGATAATATCGTTGATAGACTCTTTGATGAGATAGAAGTTCCGTAATTAAAACGTAAAAGATTGCAGTAACTATGGATACAAGTGAGATTCTTAAACGTATAAGAAAGATAGAGATAACGACCCGAAATATAGTTAATGAGGTCTTCTCTGGTGAATATCACAGCCTCTTCAAGGGACAAGGGCTCGAATTCTCAGAGGTTAGAGAATACCAAATCGGAGATAGCTATAGACAGATCGACTGGAACGTCTCTGCAAAAACGGGGTCTCCTCATATCAAAATATTCTCTGAAACCCGTGAGCTCAACGTTATCTTTGCTGTAGACTGTAGTGCCTCTACCCTGTTTGGAACCGAGAAGTATCTCAAATCGGAGCTAATCACTGAGATTACCGCTGTGCTTGCCTTCTCAGCTATTTCCAACAACGATAAAGTTGGACTGCTACTCTTTTCAGATGAGATAGAAAAATATATCCCACCCCGTAAAGGTAAGAAGACGGCAATGAGAGTTTTAAGAGAAATACTCTACCACCAACCTGAATCGAAAAAAACAGACCTCACTACTACAGCTCGCTACCTGTATACACTATTGAAAAAAAGAAGTATCATCTTTATAATCTCAGACTTCTATACTCAAGGTTACGAAAACGATTTGAAGATACTCGCTAAGAAACACGATGTCGTAGCCATTCAAATCATCGATCGTATGGAAACAGAATTACCAAAGGTAGGATTGCTTAATATAGTCGACCCGGAAACCGGACAAACGCTCACTATTAACACCTTTAGCTCTAAGATAAGAGATGAGTTTAAAGATAAAATAGCCCACCGGCAAACAGAGCTACAAGAGCAGTTCAACAAGATTAAAGTCGACTTGATTACCCTCAAAACAAGAGATAATTACGTTACAGAACTACTTAAGTTCTTCAAACGTAGAAGTAGTATCAGGAAAAACTAACGGAGATGACTCAGCCAATGAAAGCTATTATACGACATTTTATTAGCAAGCATCTAATTATTCTTCTCTTTCTTACAGGACTAAGCACTATTCTTTTTGCTCAAACATTCCCTATACAACAAGACGTTGAGAAACCTGAAACGCTATATATAGGGACACCTTTCACCCTATCAATCAATATTTCTTTGCCGAACTCTCTTACCATCCAACATCCGGTAAAAGATACATTAGACGTCTTTACCCTCCTCGACTATAAAGTATCAAAAGAGGAGGTTGACCAAACTACTAACTATCAATATGACTATAACTTGGCTGCCTTTGAGGTTGGAGAACAGAGAATACCACCACTTGCTTTTGAAGTATACGACGATGACGGTAGCGTTAAGTCTGTTCTGCAAAGCAAGCCTGTATATCTAAATATTATCTCTGTAGTAGCCGATACGAGCATAGTACTCAAGGATATAGCTCCTCCGCTAAAGGTTAAATATGGCTTTTGGGATTTTGCTCTCCCGATCTTCTTAGCGTTAGTGGTTATCGCTATAATCTACCTCATCTGGTTTAAGTTTTTCAAAGATAGAGATGGTGAGTTAATCGACAGAGAGCCTATAGATACTACTCCCCCTTATAAAAAGGCGTTGCAACTGCTTCACCAGCTTAGAGAGAAGAAACACCTCGAAAGAGGAGAGTATCTCCCCTACTACTTCCAAATTTCCTACATAGTTAGATATTTCTGGGGATTACATTTCAATGTTTTAGCCGTTGAGATGACATCGTCAGAAATATTGAACTACCTCAAAGACATAGACTTAGCTGAGTATCCTGAAATAATGAAGTTTCTTCAAGAGACTGACTTAGTAAAATTTGCCAAGAAAGAGACTTCCGTTAATAAAGCGATCGAGCTAACCGAATGGTTAGAAAACTACTTAAAATCTTTTGAAAAAGCCACTATAGAGTCGGAGCAGTAAGCAATGCTTGAATTTGTGAGACCTTCATTATTCTGGTTACTTCTTATCCTGCCTGCATACTGGTATTATGAGCTCTGGTTCAAAAAGAGTAGAGAAGTCAGAATAGATTACAATCGTTTTGATGTTTTGAACGACATCGTAAAACGTAGTAGTTTGATGCGTTTTGTTCCTGTAGTCATACGTTCGCTCATCTTCATCTCAATAATAGTAGCCCTCACACAACCAAGGCTTAAAAACCAAAAAGAGCTGATCCGTGGTGAAGGGATAGACATAATCCTCACTATCGACGTTAGTGGAAGTATGCAGGCTTTAGACTTCAAACCAGTTAATCGATTAGAGGCGGCTAAGAGAGTAGCTCTTGATTTTGTGGAACGCAGGAAGAATGATCGCTTTGGTATAGTCGTCTTTGCCCCTCACGCCTTTACAATTTGCCCACTAACTAATGACTTTAATCTGCTTAAACACTCAATTGAAAACATTGATTTCCCTGAGGATGATTCAGGCACCGCCATCGGTATGGGTGTCGCTACTGCTGTAGCTCGTCTTAAAGACTCTACTGCCAAAACAAAACTGATAATACTAATCACCGACGGGGATAACAACGCTGGTGAAATAGACCCTATAACCGCCGCTCATTTAGCTGAGACTTATGGGATAAAGATTTATGCTATTGGCATCGGCTCTGACGGATTAGTTGACTTTCCATTCCAACACCCTTATTATGGCACCCAATATCGAAAAGTGCATATAGATTTCGATATGGAAACATTACATAAGATTTCTCGCATAACAGGGGTTGACAAAGCGTGGAACGCCACAAATACTAAAGAGTTCGAGCACATCATAAAAGAGATTGACTCAATGGAAACTTCTGAGTATGAAATAGAGCACTACTTTCGATATACTGAAGTATTTCATTATTTCCTACTCTTGGCACTCTTTTTACTGTTTATCGAATTCCTATATCGCACATTATTAGGGGTGGAGTTTATATGAAATGTTTAATAAAAAAGCTTACTATAGCTGATGCTACAACTGGAGACTATTAAAATGAACTGGGGATCTCCTAAGCTTTTATACCTCTTGCTTATTTTACCATTGCTTTTCGTTCTGTTAAGCTTGACCGGCCTATGGAGGAAGAGGCGTTTTTCTAAGTTTGCAGAGGAAAAGTTCTACTCTTACTTCCTTAGTGAGTTCTCAAACTTCCACTGGATACTGAAAAACATTGTCTTCGTTTTAGCTTTATTATTCTTAATTATTGCAGCTGCCAGGCCTCGCTGGGGTAAAGAGGCTCAAATAGTGACTAAAGAGGGCTTGGATATTGCCATATGTATAGACGTTTCTAAGTCAATGGAGGCTACTGATATCAAGCCAAATCGCTTACAAAGAGCAAAAGATCACATCTCACTATTCATAGACCGACTTAATGGTGACAGAATTGCCTTAATCCCATTTGCAGGAGAGAGTTTTGTCCAACTCCCTTTGACTGATGATTACGCCTCAGCTAAAATGTTTTTAAGCCTATTGGATACCGATACGGTCCCTGTAATGGGCACGAATATCGGATATGCTTTAGAAACGGCTTACAACTCATTTCAAGACTCTGAAACCAATAAGGTTATCATTCTTATTAGTGATGGAGAAGACTTGGAACAAGAGGGGATTGATATGGCAAAGAAAATAGGGCAACAAGGGGCTGTAATCTATACCTTAGGCGTAGGCTCATATGAAGGAAGCCCTATCCCTATAAGAAAGAGTAACAATAACATAGAATACGCAAAAGATGAGAGTGGCAACGTAGTCATCACTAAGCTCGACGCTAAGAGTTTAACAGAAATAGCTCAAGTCACCAACGGTCGTTTCTACAGAATTACACCACATCAAGCGGAAATTTTCGAAATATTAAAGGCTATCGAAGGTTTAGAAAGAGAGAAGTTTGAGGCAAGAGAGTTTGTTAGATACCGTGACAAATATCACTACTTTGCCGCTATCGCTCTATTTCTGTTAGCCATAGAATTTCTATTCCTAACGAAACGTAAAGTCGTTAAGTCGAGGTATTTATGATAAGATCTACCTGTGCAGGCTATCCTCTTCTGAGTCGATTAACTCTTGCCTTAATTGGGTTAACCCTTACGATGCAGCTCAACGGAATCAACCTCAATTATGAAAAGGTGAGGAAAAACCTTAAGGGTATCAAGTCGTATGAAAAAGAGGACTATCTTTCAGCGAATCAACACTTTAATGAAAACGTTATCGAAAACCCACAAGATGGCACTCTTCACTTTAACTTAGGCAATAACTACCACAAAATGGGGCAACACGATGCCGCAATCATTGAATACGCACGTGCCTTAAGGGATGACAGCTTTAAAGACAAATCCCTCATCTATCACAACCTTGGCAACACTCTATTTGAACAAGAAAAATATAAAGAAGCATTAGAAAGTTTTAGGAACGCCTTAATCAGTAACTCCGAAAATCAAGACTCACGCTATAATTACGAGCTGTTAAAGCAGCTGATGCAAAGAATGCAAGAAGAAGAGCAAGAAAGTGAACAATCAGGAGAAGGGGATAAGCAGGAACAGCAAGATATGACACCGGCTGAGGAAAGTGATTCTCAAGATGGCGAAGAGGCAGAAATTGCAAAACGAGAAGAGGGTGATGACGAAAAGTCTGATGATGCTGATCCTGAACGACAAAAAAAGCTTGAGAATGCAGAGGAACTGCTAAGAGCGCTAATGACAAGAGAGAAAGACTTGCTTGAAAAAGAGAGAGATAGAGTGAAAGATGCAAAACCTTTAAAGGGACGGTTCTGGTGAAAAAGATTACGCTGTTGATTACTTTTATAGCTGTATTGATATCCACAGCTTATGGAGATATTTCGGTCGAAGCTTACGTGGACAAAACCACTGTCGGAACTGCAGACCAAATACGCTTCACTATTGAGATTTCTGGTGCTGATGCCTCAAAAGTTGGACAGTCAGAATTACCCGAAATAAAAGGTTTAAGAAATTTAGGGGTATCGACCTCTTCCTCATCTTCTTATTCGGTTATAAACGGTAAAATCACAAGCTCCGTTACTAAAAGCTACATCTATACTCTGCAGCCTACAAACACTGGTAAAGTCCTCATTCCCCCCATCACAATCAAAAGCAAAAACAAGTCGGTCACCACCAGCCCAATAAATATTACAGTAATAGACGGCACCGTTAACCCACCCCCTGTATCGCAACAATTCAATACACCACAGGCATCAACGGAACAGATTGGTGATAATCTTTTCATCATTGGTCTTGTAGACAAATCGACTTATTACAAGGGTGAACCGATACCAGTCGAATACAAACTTTACAGCCGATACGACATACATAATCTTTCTTTTGTCGCCGAACCTAACTTTGTCGGGTTTTGGAAAGACGATGTATTCACGGCCAATCGCGCTAACTTTCAAAGAGTTCAATACAAAGGGCAGATGTTCCATATGATGCCTTTAAGAACTGTTGTTCTTTACCCTAATCAAGACGGCCAATTAACTATACCTTCGATGGAGCTTTCGGTTGATATAATTGTCAGGTCACGCAGTTTTTTCGACTTTGATTCAACCAGAAAGATAAACATAAAAAGTGACCCTATCAACATTGAGGTCAAAGAGTTGCCGATAATTGGACGCCCTGCAAGCTTCACAGGTGCTGTTGGTAACTACCGCATCTCTTCGACAATTAGCGATACTAAATTCAATGTCGGTGATACATTTACTTATCAACTAAAGATTACCGGCTCAGGCAACGTTAAACACTTCCAACCGCCTGCTTTCCCTAACCTACCATTTGTGAGGTTAATAGACCCTGAGATTACAACTGAAGCTAACTACGATAAGAAAAGAATGGTGGGCTCACAAACTGTTCTATACCCTGTTATCTTAACAGAAGATGGTAGTCTCGCTATTCCTCCGATTGAGTTTTCATACTTCGACCTCACTACTAAGAGCTATAAAACTGCAAAAACGGAGCAATACATAGTAAATGTGTCTGAGTCTCTTGTAACGACGAGTGGTGGATACTCAGCTCAAAAAGACATCCTTAGCATTGGTTCAGACGTTATTAACATCCAGAAACAGGCCAAGATTAAACATAGCGCTGTTTTAGTTTATAAGCCCTACTTTTGGTTTATAATCGCTCTTACGCTCCTAACCATCCCATTCTCTATCTACTACAAAAATGAGCGAGATAAGCTAATGAGTGACCGCTCTTATCATAGGCAGAAAAGAGCTCACAAAATTCTCAATAAATACCTTAAAGAGGCCTCTTCTGCTGCTGAGAGAGGAAATAGTGATTTTTATGCATATACAAGCTCTGGGCTACAGAAATATTTAACAGATACTCTTAAGATTTCAAGAGGCTCTACTACCTCAGTCATAATTTCAAGCCTTCATAATGCTAATTACCCAAAGGAAGTAGTAGATAAATTAGAGAATCTAATGAACCGTTTTGCCGAGGCAAGGTTCAGACCGGGTGGTTTTGCTAAGGATATGATTGACAATGATTTCGATGATGTTAAAGAGCTCATTTCGCTTTTAAACCGACATAAAAACAAGAAACGTAAATCAAACTCACTAAAAGGATGAAAAGCTGTGAACAAAACAATAGTCTGTTTACTTGTTATCTTAGCTACTCTGCTTACAATATCCTCTTTAGAGGCTGCTGCAAACAAGAGTGAGCTCTTTGACAAAGGTGTTGAAGCTTATGAAGGGCGACAATTTGAAGAAGCTCTCGAATATTTCTTACAGTTAAGCGATGATGGTGCTATCAGCCCGGAACTATACCATAACATTGGTAACACTTATTACCGACTAAATAAAATAGGTATGGCGATTCTTTACTATAAAATGGGTCTTAAACTTAAGCCGAGCGACGTCAGTTTACAAAGCAATGTAGAATTTCTTTTAACTCAGACCGTGGACAAGCAATCAGTTGAAGAGTTAAACCCTTTTCTAAAGTTTACTAAGAGAATGATCGATGCCTTGAGCCTTAACATGCTTCTTGTAATCAGCCTTATCTTCTTCATTGTCAGCGTTTTGATTATCAATTTAACGTTAATCATCTACCCCAATGAAGATCGTACTATCCCCTATCTTTTCTTAACTTTTACCCTAATTCTAACAGCCTTATTCGGTGGCACTTCTATCCATAGACTAAAAAATTTAAATGATGATACAGAAGCCGTTCTTATCGCCTCTTCTGCTAACGGATACAGCGGACCTGCTGAAGACTACACAAATCTGTTTAGGATCCACGAAGGGATGGTTTTCACTGTAGTCAAGACTGATAACGATTGGAGTCAAATAATGCTCCCGACCGGTATATCTGGCTGGGTTAAAAATGACTTATTTTTGAGGGTTAAAGTTCGGAGTAAGTAGCGGATTGCCTAAAACTTCTTTTGCATCTTCATCTTTTATGCAACCTGCTCTTCTCACCCACTGCCATACCCCATCTTTATCTATTTTAGCTACCAAAATATCCTCATTAACTGCATCCCAGTAGCTATTTATATCTTTGTTGAACATTCTGAACCCAGCGTAACCAACTATATAGCAGTTCTCATCGTCGTCAGTGGCAACGGTGATCCCTGAGCCACGGATAACATTACTGATGCTCCGTGTCCAGATCCAGTTACCATCAAAATCCAATTTACTAACGAATACATCTTCAAACTGATCTGCCTCTAAGGTCTCATCTCCAAACTTAACGGTTCTTCCGAAATTACCAGTGATGTAAACATGGCCACTTGGCACAGCTTTGATACCAATGGCTGCGTCCATCACTTGAGCACCGGCAACAGTCACCCATTGCCATTCTCCATCTTTATCAACTTTAGCGACAAAAATATCCCGATCACCTTTGCTTTGAAACTCAAAAGGTCCAAACCTAGCCATGTCTGAGAACCAACCTGTGAAATAGCAATTGTCATCAGAATCGACGTGAACACTACGTCCAACATCCTCAGAAACTCCACCTGCATTAAGGAACCATTTATAATTACCATCCGGTCCTATTTTGAAGAGGATCATATCCGTCGTTCCATACCCTTTTAGTTCCTTGATTTTTCTTTTTCTATCCTCAAGGGTATCATGTTTTTCTAATTTGGTGTCGTAATCTACAAAATAGTAGTTATCAGTGAATCTCCCACATACCAAACAGTTGCCTTCATTATCGACGGAAATACCGAGCGGTATATCCATATCGATTCCTCCGGGGTTATTAGCCCAGAGCCAATTACCATCTTCATCAAGCGCTGCAACGTACATATCTTGACCACCGTATGCGCTAATTTCATCATCACCAAATTTAACCTTTCCGCCAAACCATCCAGCCAAATAGACTAATCCATCGTCGGTAACATCAACATCGACCCCTCTATCATCTCCAGTACTGCCAGCTTGACGTATCCAAATAATGTTACCGTCTTGATCTAATTTGGCAATAAAAGCATCTTTTGAGCCCCTGCTGATCAGTTTATGTTCATCAAAGACTGTTTCATTTTCAAACCAGCCTGTAAAGTAAAGGTTACCTTTCGAGTCTATGGTAAGATTACGCCCTTCATCTATACCTATGCCTGGGAACTCCTTCGTCCAAAGCCAATTACCATTGGTATCGAGCTTCGATAAAAAAATAGCCTTGTTTCTACCACAGTCCAACATTACGTCTCCAAAGTAAGTCACCCCAGAGTGGTATCCAGAAATATAGACATTCCCATCTTGATCTACTGTGATTGCCCTGCCGTAGTTATCAACTTCAGTCCCTGGCTCAGCTGCCCACAGCGAAGCACTTAATAGCAACGATATTGTCAGTACAGTTCTAATTATTCCCTTTAAGGAGCTCTTTTGTGATAGAATCATAGTCCCGTTTAGTATTGATATTAAAAAAGTGTTTTTTATCTTCATCTCGGACGTCGAGATATTTAGCCTCTGCTCCCCTAACGAAGTCAGTTATTTTACAGCGCCCATTTTCGATTTGTTTTTCAATAAGGGGGATGTGTTTTTTGTGGTATATAGAGTGGAGTGGCTCTATCCCTTCACTATGTCTGGGGACGAGTATAGAACCTTCTTCCAGGCTTGTGTAGTATTCGATCATAAGTTGGATTAAGAGTCGGTTTAAATGCGGCATATCACAAGCAAAAATAAAGACGGCATCATACGATGCCATCTTTAAAATTGAGTGGATACCTGCTAAAGGTCCTGCCTCTTTATAGAGATCTTCGCAAAATATTCCATTTGGAAATCTGTTTTTGAGTGAGACTTTAGACGTTGAAATAATAACTTCAGGGAACATTTGCTCTAAGAGCTCGACCATCCCATCAATTATCGGTTCGTCTTTAATCTTCAACAGAGATTTTTCAGTTCCGATCCGCGTATTCTTACCTCCCGCAAGAATAGCGGCAGACATCTTTACTCTTTCTCTATCAAAATTCATCTACTCTGCAAAGAGTTCTCATCAATGAGTAACTTGTCTTCTCTTATTTTGCCTCAGGTTTGTTTGCGCACTTTCTGAAAATAACGTAGTAGACAGTAGCAACAAAACCAGCGCCACCAACGATATTACCTAAAGTAGCAGCGGCTAAGTTATTCATAAACCCGCCCATTGTGATGGAACCGGTTGTGTCGAGAATCATACCCATTGGAATGAAATACATGTTTGCGATGCTATGCTCAAATCCTGATGCTACGAAAGCCATAATTGGGAAGAAGATACCCAATATTTTACCAGGAATATCGTTGGCAGCTAAAGCCAACCATACTGCAAGACAAACTAACCAGTTACAAAGAATGCCTCTGAAGAAAGCTTCTTGGAAGGTTAATCCAGCTTTAGATTTTGCAATGCCAATAGCTGTAGCAGCAACGTCACCAGTGACGATATTTGACATTTTCATAAGCCATACTACTAAAAGTGAACCGATGAAGTTAGCGATGAATACGATCAACCAATAGCCTAACATCGTTCCAACTTTCTTTTTACCAGCTAAAACTGACATCATTATTAGGTTGTTTCCTGTGAAAAGCTCAGCACCAGCAATAACGACCAACATTAGGCCCACGCTAAATACTGCACCGCCAAGGAAAATCCTAAGGCCGAATGGTTCAACGCCTGTCTGAACTCTTGTAGCCAATTGAGCACCGAACGCAATGAATGCGCCGGCTAAGATGCCTAAAAGAACTACTTGAACGAATCCTAACTGACATTTTTTAACACCGACCTTCTCAATAACCGCTTCTGCAATGTTTTCAGGAGCATTAAAGTTTGCCATACAAATACCTCCATATATAGTATATTGATACGAAAAGCTGGCTTAGCTTTTATGTCAACCTTAAACTACACATCAACGACGATAAGGCTAAGTTGTGAAGTCAAGATTACGGCTTTTAAACCCTTCTCCCATTACGTCTGATACTTCTGTAATAATCATAAATGCTTTAGGATCAATGTCTTTAACTATCTCTCTGATTACAGGTAATTGACGTAAACTTACCACACAAAAAACTATTTTATAGTCTTTACCTGTATAAGCTCCTTCGCCTTTCAGATAGGTCACCCCTCGTTCCAACTCACTATGAATTTTCGTTCTTATCTCTGCAGAACGATGTGATATTATATGCACCCCTTTAAGATTGGGTAACCCTTCGCTTGAAATGTCGACTACTCTCGAACTGATAAATAGGTTCACATAGCCCCAAACTACTAACTTTAGGTCTTTGAAGACGAGCCCTATCGTAAAAATAATTAACGACTCCACAAGCAAGAAGCCGTTACCGACGGAGAGTCCTGTCTTTTGTTTAATAATGGCTACTGGAATATCTGTTCCTGCTGTTGATCCTTTCGAGCGGAAGATAATACCCAAGCCAATCCCTAATATGACAGAGCCGGCAATCGCGGACAAGAACATATCATTAGGTCCAAATATAGCATACACCATATTATCGTTTACCATATGTGCAAACGGTTCTAAATCTTTGATTATTCCGAGCTTAAAAAGTGTTGGAAAGCTTAATACGTCGGTAAGTGTTGATGCCGTGAGCATACCGAATATCGATCGCACGCCAAAACCTTTACCAAGAACTAATATACTGAGAACAAAAAGCGGAATGTTCATCAAAATCATACTCAAACCGACTGGAAATCCGAATAAGTGGTAAAATATTTGTGCTAATCCCCCTACTCCACCAGGGGCTATTTTATACGGCACTAAAAACCAGCTATAGGATATAGCTAATAAGGAAGCACCAAGTGCTATTCCTAAATACTGTATGACATCTCTGTATAATTTTTTCTTCATCGACCCTCCAATTTCAATTGCTAAACTCACAGACCCACATTTTGGGTCAATCAAATTCATTCTCAACCCATAAAACGATCGACGAGCTCTATCTTAATAATAATAGATTTCCACTTAATGTCAAGGCGGAAAGTAAGGGGGAATGCCGTAGGCGGCTATAGTCCGCCTACGAGTATACTCCTTACTAACCCCTTAGGTGATAAGGTTTTCCTGTTTTTTTATAGAGAATGGCTATAAATGGTAATTTTGTAGTGAATAGATGACGAAAGAGAGCTGATGCTTTTCTATTTTTTAATAAAAATCAGCTCTTCTCCTTTATAGCTGATGATAGCTGTCTGATTCTTTTGAGGTAGCCTATTGAAAAAGATAAAGCCGGATTTACGAGCACCTGGCATTATATCGCCAAAGTTAAACGACTCTTGATAGAGGTTTGCTTTTGCAGCCATTCTGTCGTTGACGGCTTGCTGATGTTTTTCGCTAAAAGGGGTAAAGCGATCGATTATAAAGTCATCCCAGAAGAAGATATCTCCCACCTGTTCCACTGATTTAACATCGTATTGATTTCGCTCTTCATCCAACAGTTTAATCTCGTTCGGCAGAATGTTAATTGATTCTTTAGACTGGTTTTTAACGGTCAAATAGAAGGTGGTGTTATAGCTGGATATATTCTGTGGTTCTCTTGTCCAGTATAGTGGAGTTATGGCGAAAACAAGATCATCAAACTGAAGCACTGCATAGTTATCGACAACTCTAACTCGCTCACTTGGCTGAGCTGTATAACCTGTTGAGCATCCTGTAAAAGAGAGGCTAATTAGGATAAAAACAAAAAGCGTAAGGATCGTTAACATTCTGGGTGAGAAGTAAAGACTTCTCACCCGAATATTTATATTTTTATAAGCTATCTTGGATAGCTTATTCAGAAGTAGTATCCGGAGTATTGTTTCCGTTTGTTTCTTGATCATCTTCGTCATCTTTTTCTTCAGTAACGCAAGCTACGTCAAAGACTTTATCCCCTTTGTTCAGGGAAATAAGGGTTACCCCTTGTGTGTTCCTTCCGATTACTTTTATATCACTAATCGGCTGGCGGATAATCATTCCATCTTTGGTTACTGTTATCAGATCATCACCATCGACCACCTCTAAAAGAGCCACTAAATAACCGTTTCTCTTAGTTGTTTTTATAGTGATAACACCTTTGGTTCCTCTATTTTTAGCCACATATTCATCTTGTGGACTACGTTTACCGAAACCGTTTTCACTGATTGCCAAAAGAGTACCCTCTTCTCGCCTTAAAACAACCATCGAGACAACATAGTCGTCTTCTCTTAGGTTTATCCCTCTGACCCCTTGCGAGTTACGTCCTACCGCTCTCACATTAGTCTCGCTAAATCTATTCGCATAGCCGTGACGAGTTGCAAGGATAATATCGTTATCCCCTTCAGTGATTTGAGCGTCAATAAGTTCATCACCTTCAATAAGTTTAATAGCGATGATACCGCTTGAGCGTGGGCGTGAGTATGCCTCTAAAGTAGTCTTTTTAATCGTTCCTTTTTTGGTTACCATTGTCAGGAAGTGATCTTCATCGAACTCTCTAACAGCGACGTAAGCCTTAATTTTGTCACCTTCTTCTAATGGAAGAAGGTTTACAATAGCTTTACCTCTCGCCTGTCGACTTCCCAGTGGTAGCTCATATACTTTCAGCCAATAGCACTTTCCAAAGTTACTAAAGAAAAGTATATAGGCGTGTGTTGAGGCGACGAAAATCTTTTCTATAAAGTCATTGTCTTTCAGATTAGTCGCCGATAGCCCTTTGCCACCCCTTCTCTGTTGGCGATATGTGTCAACTGGCATACGCTTTATATACCCTTCATGTGAAATAGTAACCACCATTTCCTCTTCGGTTATCAGATCTTCCATATCCAGGTCGGTAATATGGTCGACTATCTCAGAGCGTCGCTCATCAGCATACTGTTTCTTAATCTCTTTTATCTCGTCTTTAATGATGCTCATTCTGAGGTTAATATCACCAAGTATCTCTCTTAAATAAGCGATAGTTTTGAGGAGCTCTTGATACTCTTGTTCAATTTTATCCCGCTCTAAACCGGTGAGGCGTTGCAATCTCATCTCGAGGATTGCTTTAGCTTGGATTTCACTTAACGAGAACTTCGCTTGAAGCTTTTCGTTAGCTTCAGGTGTGCTTTTAGACTCTTTAATAGTCTGGATAACTTCATCAATATTTTCTAAGGCAATTCTTAAGCCCTCTAAAATGTGAAGTCTTTTTTCGGCGTTATCTAATTCAAACTGAGTTCTTCTGGTCACAACTTCGTGTCTAAACTCGATAAAATGGTCTAACATCTCTGTTATACTTAAAACTTTCGGCTCGCCGTTGACCAAAGCAAGGTTGATTACTCCAAAAGTGTCTTGCAGCTGAGTAAACTTGTAAAGCTGGTTGAGTACCACCTGAGCGTCCTCATTACGCTTGACCTCGATGACTAATCTCATACCGTCACGACCAGACTCATCACGGATATCGCTTATCCCTTCGATTCTCTTCTCTTTGACTAAGCTTACAATCCTATCAATTAGAACTGTTTTGTTTACCTGATACGGGATTTCTGAGATAATGATGGATTCACCGCCATTGGCACGCTCTTCAACCTCTGCCTTACCCCTAACCCTTACTTTACCATAGCCGGTCTGGAAATATTCAATGATACTCGCTCGACCAAGTATATACCCACCTGTTGGGAAGTCAGGACCCTTTATATAGTCCATTATCTCGAGCGGAGTTAGCTCTCTATCATCTATGTAAGCGATCAGAGCATCGCAAACTTCGCCCATATTATGAGGTGGCATATTTGTTGCCATACCAACTGCAATACCGGAGCTTCCATTCACTAATAAGTTTGGAATTCTTGTTGGAAAAATAGTTGGCTCGGTTCGTGTCTCATCATAGTTTGATCTAAAATCAACAGTATCTTTTTCTATATCAACTAATAGCTCAGTAGCTATTTTCTGCATTTTGGCTTCAGTATATCGCATCGCTGCAGGGGGGTCTCCGTCAATCGAACCAAAGTTACCCTGTCCATTCACTAAGGTATAGCGTAAGTTCCAAGGCTGAGCCATTCTGACCAGCGTTGGATAGATAACCTGCTCACCGTGTGGGTGGTAGTTACCAGAGGTATCACCGGCAATTTTAGCACATTTTCTGAACCCTCTTTCTGGGGTTAAGTTTAGCTCGTGCATTGCATAGATAATACGTCGTTGAGATGGCTTAAGTCCATCCCTTATATCGGGCAAAGCCCTTGAGACAATAACGCTCATCGAGTATTCAAGGTACGCCCTTTTTAGCTCGTCTTCAATCTCCACATTTATGATTCTTGATTTATCTTCTGTCATTCATCCTCCAATACTTTTTCACTCATCGCATTATCTATACACATTTTAGCTTATGTCGAGATTCTGTACGTAAAGTGCGTTCTCTTGTATAAACTTTCTTCTCGGCTCAACTTCGTCACCCATTAGAATGGTAAACATTCTGTCAGCCTCTATCGCATCGTCTATTCTTACCGAAACTAAAGTCCTTCTACTCGGATCGAGAGTGGTCTCCCACAATTGCTCTGGGTTCATCTCACCAAGACCTTTGTATCGCTGTATAGTCACACCTCTACGATCTATTTCGTCTAAAAACTCATCCCGCTCTCTGTCTGAGAATACGTATTTCTTAATCTTGCCTTTACGTATCTGGTAAAGTGGGGGTTTGGCTATGTAAACATGACCGTTTTCAACTAAAGGTCGCATATACCTGAAGAAGAAAGTCAGCAGAAGCGTCGAAATATGAGCACCGTCAACATCAGCGTCAGCCATGATTATAATCTTACCATAACGGAGCTTAGTAATATCAAACTCATCACCAATACCAGCGCCTAACGCTAATATTATCGGTTGAATCTTGTCGTTGTTGAGAACTCTGTCTATTCTCGCTTTCTCTGTGTTTAACATCTTACCCCATAAAGGTAATACCGCTTGAAATACCCTATCCCTACCCTGCTTTGCTGAACCACCCGCAGAGTCACCTTCCACCAATAGAATCTCGGTCTCATTAGGGTCGCGTGAGCTACAGTCTGCCAGTTTACCCGGTAGACTACCGCTCTCCAACACAGTTTTACGACGTGTGAGTTCACGCGCTTTTCTGGCAGCTTCTCTGGAGCGAGCACCTAAGATCGCTTTTTGAGCTATGCTTCTGGCTTCATTAGGATTCTCTTCAAAAAACTCTAATAGCTTTTCACCCACTATTGAGTTGACTATCCCGTCTACTTCAGAGTTTTGAAGCTTTGTTTTGGTCTGACCTTCGAATTGTGGATCTTGTAGTTTAACACTAATTATAGCAGTTATTCCCTCTCGGATGTCACTCCCTTGGGGGACTATTTTCTCATTCTTGAGCAGGTTAATATTTCTGATATAAGTGTTTACCGATCTGGTTATAGCGGTTTTAAAGCCGCTCAAGTGGGTTCCACCTTCGATGGTATTAATATTGTTTGCAAAGCTTAAGATGTTCTCTTGGAATCCATCATTGTATTGGATCGATACCTCAAAAGCCATGTTTTCACGCTCGCCCGAGATATAAATAGGGTCTTTAAATAGACTACGCTTACCCTCGTTCAAATAGGATACAAATGAAACAATCCCACCTTCATAATGGAAGTCATTGTATTTGCCCCCTATCTCGTCCTTAAGGGTAATATTTATCCCACGATTAAGGAACGCTAACTCTCTTAAGCGCACTGTCAGATATTCAAAACTAAAGGTAACTGTCTCAAAGATAGTCGCATCCGGCTTAAAACGGATTAAAGTCCCTGTCTTTTCAGTCTTACCGATTATCTCTAAGTCTTTTAATGGTCGACCACAAGAGTAAGTTTGATGGTATATATTGCCGTTCTTGAAGACCTTGATATCCATCGACTCAGCCAATGCATTAACAACTGAAACACCCACACCGTGGAGACCGCCTGACACTTTATAAGTCTTGTCGTCAAACTTTCCACCCGCGTGTAGAACCGTCATCACCACCTGTAGTGCTGGCAAATTAGAGTCTTTGTGTATATCAACTGGAATACCCCTTCCATTATCCTCAATCGACACTGAGCCGTCATCGTGGATAATAACATTTATCTTATCGCAATGACCAGCTAACGCCTCGTCAATACTGTTATCGATAACTTCATATACTAAATGATGCAGGCCGCGCTCACCAACACCACCAATATACATAGTTGGGCGCTTCCTTACAGCTTCAAGTCCTTTCAATACTTTAATATTCGTCGCTGTATAATCTTGTACTTTCGTCATTCTTACTCCTTCTTCTTATGACTTAAAATTGCTATTCATAACCCTATATTAAGGGATTAAAGTTCTCTTAGGATCACTTCTATTCTTCTATCTCATCCAAGATATTGCGATAACGCTCTCTTTTTTGAGATGAGTCTGGCAGTCGACCTAAACTTACCGTTATATTTATCTTACGATTCTTCTGAGTATAGACGTCTGCCTTCGGATCTGAATCTATTATTTTGTCTTTCTCCACCACATCAGAATAGTTGTATGATACTGTTCCCAAAATCAGTCCAACATTCTGAAGACGTAGCTTAGCTTCCCTTTCGGTTATGTTATCTAAGTAAGGGACACGTATCGGTTCCGAGCCTTTACTCACTATTACCTCAATAGTTCTGCTACTTTTAGTTATCTTGTCTGCCACAGGGTCTTGGGAGATAATCTGATTGGCTGGCACTTCGTCGTCTACAACTTCATCAGTCACTTTAAGATACAGGTTTAACTCTTTACATTTCTTACGCGCTGAGTCTACATGCATTCCAATTATGTTTGGCACTCTCACTTCATTCTTAGAGCCTACTATGATAGTCATTACTACGTTTATTCCAACGAGTCCGACAATAAACAGTGCACCGAAGATCAGTGCGGCTATTAAGAGAGATTTAAGTTTCTTTATCAAATTTATTTACCCCTTTTGACCATCTTAGCAGCAAAAGCTCCATCAATCATATGCCTATGCGGTAAAGTTCTTAGCACCCCATTAGATACATATTTCGACGGGATACTGCTTCCGGCATCTACAAGCTCGAACTCACCATTTTTCTGTAAAAACTTCTCTATCTGCTCTTCATTCTCTTGCCTATTAATGGTGCACGTACTATACACTAAGATTCCGCCAACTTTAACAAACTGGGCTCCAGTTGTCAAGGCATTCTCTTGCAATTTAATTAGTGATTTCATATCCTGGTTGTGTTGCCATCTAAGCTCCGCTTTTTTCTGTAAAACACCCCATCCGGAACAGGGAACATCCAATAACACTCTGTCGTAAGCTGCTACTTTCGGTCCGTATTTGAAAGCATCTTCAGTGATGATTTTCATATTGGTAATCTGAAGTCGATGTATAGCCGATTTAATAAGCTTTGTTTTTTGCGGAAACTTATCGACAGCTATAACTTCACCTGTATTCTCAATAATCTCTGAAATGTAGGTGCATTTACCACCTGGTCCTGCAAAAAGATCTAATATATAGTCGTCCATCTGTGGGTCTAAGAGCTCAACTACCATAGCCGCCGAACCATCTTGGATTGAAAAATACCCCTCTTCAAATGAAACGTCATTTAACACTGCCTGGTTAAAGGTAGTCGTAAAAATATGATCTGAACATTCAGACGCACTCAGCTCATACCCTTTTTTATCCATATACTTTTTCACTTTGCCAAAGTCAGTAGCAATTCTATTCACTCTTATCGATAGCTTTGGATTCTCATTAAAGTATAGGCAGAGAAGCTCTGTCTCATCTTCTCCATAATCTTCGATCCAACTCTCAATGAGTTCTGAAGGGAAAGAGTGTTCTGCAGCCATCCTTTCAACAGGGTTACTCGGATATTCAATCTTAGGATTTCTAAGGTAATTTCTCAATAGTGCATTGACGTAATCTGCCACCTTTGGATTTAGGAGCTGCTTTGCCAGCTCAACCGTCTCATCTACTGCTGAGTGTTCTGGCACTGAGTTACAATATTTAAGCTGAAACAACCCGAGATACAAGAGTACTTTTATCTTTAGGTCTGTCTTAGCATATTTCTCTTTATCGGATAGACTTGCTGCGATATATTCAAGGTTGCCCTTCATTTTAATAGTGCCACGCACAAGGTGGTTTAAGAAGTTTTTATCTTGGTCATCTTCTATTTTTTTAAAAGCTTGATCGAGTAATCTATCGGAGTGAACATGGTTCTTAAGAACCTTTAATATAATGTTATATGCTTCTTTTCTGATCAAGTCCATCTCATTATCCTTTTTTCTTTGTGGATGCACTACTCTTATATAAGTGTTGAATAGTTAGCTTAATAAGCATCTCTGAGGTAATATTTTCTTCTGTTTCGATTATATTATCAAAAGCGGCTCTAATATCGGATGTTTTATACCCGAGGGTAAGGAGTGCAGTCTCCGCTTCTGCCGCCATTTTATTAACACCAACCCCTTCATATTCTGCAATTTCGAGCGCTTCAAACGAGGCCACTTTATCTTTTAGCTCAAGCACTAAGCGCTGTGACTTCTTTTTGCCTAATCCTGGGGCGATAGTAAGGACTTTATCGTCATCATTTCTTACTGCATTGAGAAATGTTGTGACCGACATAGAAGAAAGGATGGACAACCCTATTTTAGGGCCAAATCCACTGACATTGGTTATTAGCAAGAAGAGTTCTTTTTCGGCGTGAGTATGAAACCCGAAGAGTCTAAGTCCATCATCTGAAACTGCTAAATGTGTAAACAGTTTTGTTTCAGTTCCTATAACTCCCAGTTTTTCGAAAGTGCTGAGCGGTATTTGGATCTCATATCCAATATTAGCGCACTCTATCACGGCCTTCACCGGACTCTTTTCAACTAAATATCCCTTAATGTAGGAAAACATCTATGGTCACCTAAACCTTTCTTTATTGTATAGAGAGTAAGCCACGGCTAAAGCATCAGCAGCATCTTCAGGTAGCTTATCAAGCTTAACACCTAAAAGTTTCGGCAGCATAAATTGCACTTGTTGTTTGGAAGCGTTTCCGTTACCTGTGACTGCTTTTTTCACTTCACGTGGCGAGATTTCAACTAATGGGAGCTTATTTTGTGCAACTAACAGCAATATAGCCCCTCTTATATGTCCGAGGGTGAAGGCGGATTGGATATTCTTTCCATAGAATATCGTCTCAACGCCTATCACATCGGGCTTTATCTCTTTTATTACTTGATTTAATTTATTGTAAATAATTTCAATTCTATCTGACAAAGGGGCTGTTGGCTTGAGCTTAATAGTATCGTATCCGATAGAGATTATTCTCTGTCGTTCAGTCTCTATTGCCCCGTAGCCACATACTCTGCTCCCTGGGTCTATTCCTAACAGAATCAATTATCTGCAAGTTCCTCAAGAATGTTATCACTTATCTCAAAGTTGGCAAAGACCTTTTGTGTGTCATCAAGGTCTTCTAACTTCTCTATTAAGTTAAGGAGTTTCTCAGCTACATCATCGGCGTTTACAGTATTGGTTGGTATTCTTGTCAGCTCAGCATTTTTGATTTCCAGCTGTTGTTCTTCAAAGTAGCTCATCACGGTATGAAAGTCCTGCAGTGAGGTGTAGACTACCAGCATATTATCTTCATAGGTTGCATCATCGGCTCCCGCCTCTAATGCGAGCATAATAGCCTCATCTTCATCCATTTCGCCTACCTCAACTTCCATATACCCTTTTTGATCAAAAACCCACGACACAGCACCGTTTTCCGCCAGAGTTCCACCATACTTAGAAAAAGCATGTCTAACTTCAGCTACTGTACGATTTTTGTTATCGGTCATAACTTCAACCATTATAGCCACTCCGTTATGTCCATACCCTTCATACACCATTTCTTCGTAGACAGCCCCTTCTATTTCACCGGTACCTCTTTTAATAGCTCTTTCGATATTAGCGTTCGGCATATTAGCCCCTTTGGCAGCGGATACTGCCGCTCTGAGCCTTGGATTACCGTCTATATCACCTGAGCCACCTTTTGCCGCAATGATAATTTCTTTTGCAAGACGAGTAAAAAGCTTTCCTCTTTTTGCATCAGCAGCCCCTTTTTTATGCTTAATGGAGCTCCATTTATTATGACCGGCCATACTTTTCTCCTCCTTAATAAGTTTTTATGTTGAGTTTCATCGCTATCGATAGCTAATTATTGATCGCTATCTTGGTATGATGCAATGATTTTCTCAGCTAACTCATCTGGAAGTTTCTCGAAGTGGGAGAACTTCTGATCGAAGCGTCCTCTACCTTGTGTGAGCGACTTCAGAGCTGGGAAATAAGCAAACAGTTCTGCTAATGGAATCTGAGCGTTAAGGATTTGCTTCTTACCTTTTTGCTCCATTCCGACAATCTTTCCACGACGTGTAGAGACGTCACCCATAACGTCACCCATATATTCACTTGGGATGACTATTTGTACTTCGTGAATGGGCTCTAAGATAATCGGTCTTGCCTCTTGGAAGCCTTTCTTAAGCGCTTGAGAAGCTGCCAGTTTGAACGCCAACTCTGAAGAGTCAACATCGTGGTAACTACCGAAATAACAATCAACAAAGATGTCGACCACAGGGTAGCCAGCTACTATTCCTTTTTCCAAAGTCTCTACAATACCTTTCTCAACTGCTGGGATGAATTTGCTCGGAATAGTTCCACCGACGATTGAGTTGATGAACTCATACCCTTCTCCCCTTCCTTTTGGCCCAATTCTAAAGTGTACGTGACCGTATTGTCCTCTACCGCCTGACTGTTTTTTATGTTTATATTGGGTATCTGATTTACCCATAATAGTCTCTTTATATGGTATTTTTGGATCGTTGAGTTCGGTATCAATTTTATAGCGATTCTTCATTTTCTTCTGTACCATACCGATTTGCAGCTCGCCGATTCCTGAGAGTACGTTTTCGGTAGTTTCGGCGTTAAACTCGAATCTAAGGGTTGGATCCTCATCCAGAAGTCTTGTTAGACCGTTACCAATTTTATCCTCATCACTCTGGTTGACCGCTTTAATAGTTTTCCAGTAGACAGGTGTAGGCAGCTGTGGAGTTATAAAAGATAGTTTACTTGATGTATCAACGATAGAGTTGAATCCGCGTCCCACTCTCATTTTAACCAATGCTCCAATATCGCCCGCCTTCAGGGTTGAAGTTTCAGAGCGATTTTTACCGAGCATACGGTACATTGAACTTATTTTATCTCTACTGTCTTTTTCGGGAATAAAGACGTCCATTCCCGGCTTGATTGAGCCTGAAAACATTCTTACATAACCTACGTCACCAGTGATAGGGTCGGCAACAGACTTAAAAATATATCCTAAAGTAGCGCCGTCTTCAGAGACGATTAGCTCTTTTTCTTTACCGTTTTCCAGCACCATTACTTTTTCTTTATCAAGTGGTGATGGGAAATATTCTACAAATGCGTCTAATACAGGATGAATACCTACTTCTGTTGCGGCTGAGCAGCATAATGCAGGGAGTATCATACCTTGGGCGATACCAGCCTTAAGGCCTTTTTCGATCTCTTCGTCGGTAAGAGTTCCAGCTTCAAAATACTTTTCCATTAACTCTTCTTCTGTTTCGGCGATAGCTTCAATAAGCTCCCCTCTCTTCTCTTCGACGTAATCTTGCATATTAGCTGGAATATCGGTGTAGCTACCGCGAACAAACGCTTTATTTTTCACAAGATCTACAATACCTTCAAAAGCATTCTCTTTACCAATAGGTACAAAAACTGGTACTGGGGTAATTCCTAAGTTTTCACGGATAAGCTCTAACACTTTATCATAATCAGCGTTCTCGTTATCCATTCTGTTGATGATCAAAGCTTTTGATACATCTTTCTTGTCGTTAAGCTGATCCAATGTCTGCTCAAGACCGACCTCTAACAAACCTGCAGCATTAGCTACTATTGCCACGATATCAGCCGCCGCTATACCAGCAATCTGGTCGCCAACAAAGTCAGCACTGCCTGGAGTATCTATTAGATTAATGTTGTGATTTTTCCATTTGAACTGGGCAATTGCAAGGGTAAGCGACATCCCTTTACTAATTTCCTCCTGATCAAAGTCCATTACGGTATTTCCATCTTCAACTTTTCCAATCCTACTGGTCGCTTTAGCTTGAAATAACAGATGTTCTGTGAGCGTTGTTTTACCAGCTCCACTTGAACCAACAAACGCTATATTCCTGATCTGTTTCATATCGTTATTCTTCATAATTCCCCCGTTACACATATTTTTCAAACTTCTCTCAATTAATTATAACGTACCTATCTTGTCAATAGAAAGATACACTCTCTAAAACCTTATCGCTCATTGCAATATAACTGCTCCTGAAATCTAAAGGCTATACGCCAATAGAACACTAACTACCAAATAGACAAAGACTTTACTCGGAATGAGAAAAATCGCCTCAATAATTAGCTAATTCTTATCGACGTTGACAGCTTGTTTTAGTTTTTCTCTGGTGTCAAGTAAAAACAACTCTAAAATTGAAGAGAGCTATTTCTTCTTGACAACTAATATCTTTTTAGCGACACGTAAATAGTAAACTATGATTTATGAGAGGAGTGTTTTGATCAATAAAAATGGCCTGACCGCCGAACAGTCCAAAATGAAAGAAAAGCTGCTCGATATAGCTATCGAAGTGTTTATTGAATTTGGATTCCAACACACCGGAATGCTTGATATAAGTAAACGAGCAGGCATCGCCGTGGGATCCATCTATACCTACTTCCAAAGTAAGAATGACCTCATTTTAGAGGCTATCAACAAGATTACGAAAACTATCCTTTATGAAATACAACTGCGCGTTAAGTACGAGACAAATCCCTATAAGCAGATCAATACATTCATTGATGTTAACTTCGAAATTATGTCTAAACGACGCGACTGGGCAACCATAATGATCTTTGAAATCTATGTTGTTCCACGCCGCCTCCTCTATAATCCACAAATATCCAACTTCTCTCGCTACGTCGAATACATCAAATCAATCTTTGATGAAGGGGTTGAGCAAAAGATATTTAAGCCCGCAAATACATACGTCTTAACACTCCATCTGCTCGGCTCTTTCGACTATATGGTCAGAAAATGGATCTTAGACGATTTTAGCTACGACCTTGATCAGTTTAAGCAGCAATTAAAAGATACCTTTTTCAACGGCATTATCGTGAAATAACCCTGTTTTATTCCTTCCAATTTATCGCTTAAAATTTAGGGATCGACGGTGTATGATATAGTAGTAATGCTCATAAGCGTATCAAAAATAGTCCGATAATCGTCGTGTACAAACTGAATAGTCCTTCCATCCAGCCTTTTGGTATATGGTATCAAGGCAGCTACATCGGCAAATGAGGCACTATTGAATTTCATTTCAAGGGTAACGGGCGACTCTACCTTATAGAGGGAGCTAAGGTTTGGTATTCTCGAAATTGCTTTTTTAACCTTCTCTTTCGTCTCTTCCCTGACCCTTATTTGTGAGTAATTTTTCACTGCAAATTTACTCAACGCCTCTTTAGTCACCACGTATTCAGCATTGTTAAGGGGTGTGTTTTCCAACTGATTTTTGAGTGCTAAGTCACCACTGATGAAGATCACCGGCACATCAAAAGTTCCTGCATATGCAGCGTTAATTAGTGGCTCGTTGACAATCTGGCCATTTACTTTGATTTGATGTATTCTTCGATTGGCATAGGTGTGATCCATATTGGCTAAAAGTGTTCCAGCACCTGCATGGTAGCCAATAAAAAATACTGCTGAAATCTCTTCGCTAAATCCAGGCATCATATAATTTGATCTTGGTAACCCTGAGATTAGGTTGATTCTTCTATCAAGAGCAGTTATCTCATAGCTCAGGTTGTCGCCCGCCGAGTGTGAGTCGGCTATGATGATCTCCTTAATCTTTCGTTGATCATCTGTTTCCAAAATAGCTTCGACCACATCTTTTGTATGTTCAAACATAGCTTTTTTAACAGAACCTCGGTCTGTTTTCTCCTGAGCCCAGTTCCAAGTTCCAGGTACACCCTCCATATCCACCGACAGAAAATAACGCATAATACCCCCTCATAATTGATATTCTTACAGCCAGTGAAACAGTATGCAATAAAGTGTCAAATCAATAATAAATAGCGGCAATATTTTTCAACAAAAGAGTGAATAAACCGTAGTTAAAAAGAGAAGAGAAAGCGCTATATTTTGACACATTTAGCATATTTCCTTAATTCCTACATCATTTTACAGCTATCTTATTACTCTACATAGGGATAACAAGGAGCATCTAAGGAGAATAGTCGTAGGCGGCCTATACCCGCCTTTTTTCTGGAAAGTATAGATAACTTGTCAAGATCAGGATGATCTTAAGGCTGGCGTAAAAGAGAGTGATCCGCCTTAGGCTTCGAGCCAATG
>Ga0265293_10004110_pt1 | contig 26084 bp, 24 predicted proteins | sample Munlanlewell138R_FD_192505 | JGI IMG/M metagenome (GOLD analysis project Ga0265293, IMG submission 192505) | Leachate microbial communities from a municipal landfill in Southern Ontario, Canada - Leachate well 138R | ecosystem: Engineered > Solid waste > Landfill > Unclassified | place: Canada...
CACGATCACATCAATTCCCTGGTCCAGCAGCTGATTGACAAGCTCAGGCGAAGAGGTGCCCGTATCAACGGTAATGACCAGATCCGGCCTGTGGCGGGAGATTTCATCGATCAGGGCCGGCGAAAGCCCGTAGCCGTCATCAAAGCGGTCGGGGATCAGAACCTGGGGCTCAAGGCCCAGAGCATGAAAATAACGCGACAGCAGGGCCGCCGCCGTCAGGCCATCGGCGTCATAATCGCCGAAAATCAAAAGCCGGGCCGAAGGCTTGTCCAGCTGCCTGCGGATCAATTGGCAGGCCGCCTCCATATCACGGAAAAGAAAGGGATCCGGCAGGTCATCCAGGGAGTAGTGGAAGAACCGCCTTTGTTCTTCCTCCCCTTCCAGGCCCCGGGCCCGCAAAAGTCGCGTCAGCGCAGGTTCACCCGGGACAGGCGCCTGCTTTTCGGCCAGCTCCCAGGGAGCCGGCATCAACCAGTTCAGATCTTCCTGTCTGCGCATGTCATGTCCCACGGTCAGCTCCTCAAAGTCTCCCATAGAAAAGAGGCCCGCTGTCAGGCACAACGAACCTCTTCTTTTTCGTCCTTGAAAAATCAGCGCTTGCGCTTTCTGGCGGCTTCGGCTTTCTTTTTGCGTCTGACACTCGGTTTTTCATAGTGTTCGCGTTTGCGTACTTCAGCCAGCACGCCGGAACGGGCGCAGGAACGCTTGAAACGTCTTAGCGCACTGTCCAGGGATTCATTTTCTTTAACACGAATCTCCGTCAATCTTATCCCTCCCCTCGCAGTGGACTCTGCCCAACCCCTCGGGATTGGCAGTACCCAAGCAGTATACAATGAATCAGGCGCCAAGGTCAAATAAAGACCGCCCATGAGGGCGGTCAGGAGGGCCTTATGGAAAGCGGATCAAGGGGCCGTCAGAAGGGCCGAGGCTATGCAGATACAGGCAATGCCCAGCCCCTGGCCAAAGGCCGTCAATCCCTCGCCCGAAGTAGCCGTAAGGGCCACGCGTTCGACCGGAAGCCCTGTCAGACTGGCGATCTTCCGGCGCATGGGGTTCAGGAAAGGGGCCAGTATGGGCTTTTTTGCCTCAATTGAAAAGGACAGATGGGTCAGCCGGATTGAGCCCAGGCAGACCAGGGCCAAGTCAAGATAGTGGCGGCTGTCAGTCAAACCCTGCCGGCAAAGGGCATCGGCTGCTTCCCCCAGGATGGGCTGGCCGCAAAGGCCGGACAGGGCATTGGTCAGGGCGTGGAGGACCACGTCGGCGTCGCTGTTGCCATCCAGGGGGGGGTGACCTTCCAGGATCAGGCCGCCCAGGACAAGCGGCCGCCCCTTTGCTCTGGGGTCATCTTCAGCCAGAAAGCGATGGCTGTCCTGGCCGACGGCGCTGATTGATACAGGATAGGGATGGGGATCTGTCTCTTTCATGGCATCATTCTTCCTTCCATGCTCTGAGTACATGATACCCCTTGGAGCGGGCCATGGTCTCCAGTCCGTCAAAGAGGCGCTCCAGTTCCCGCCTGGCTGAATCGGCCCCCTGTTTGACCCGGATGACCACATAGAAGGAGCCGCCGGGCGCTAGCGCGGCCGCAACCTGGCCAAAGAGTCCATAGACAGTTTCCTTGCCAGCCCGGATGGGCGGATTCGTTAGAACCAAATCGTAGGATCCGGGGGGCACCCCATCCAAAGCCAGGGTTCTGACCCGGTCTTTGACCCCTGCCCGGACCGCGTTCTTTGCGGCCAGACGGACGGCCCGTTCATTGATATCACTGGCCGTGACCTGGAAAAGGGGGCGGAGCCTGGCCAGGACAACGGCCAGAACGCCGATGCCGGTACCCAGGTCCAAAACCTCAAGGGGCCGGTCTTCCCAATCCTTCAGAACTGTTTTAAGCAAAAGCTGACTTCCCGGATCCATATGCTGGCGGGAGAAAACACTGCGGTCGGTCTCAAAGATGAAATTGACTCCCCCGAAGAAGATCTCATATTGGCCGTATGCGTGGGAGGTCGAGGGGTCCTGATCGAAGTAGTGGGAGGGGCAGGTCATGAGTGCCACCTTCTTTCCTTTTCCTGCTCAGCCAGATAAACCCGCTGAGCCCAGGGCGTCTTTGCAAGAGCCATGGCAAGGGGCAGGCCCAGACCCAGGACAACAAGGGCCTGGGACACCAGGATGGAGGCCACACTGCCGGCAACCATCAGGAAGGTGACCTGTCGGCCCGCCACAAGAAAGGGCAGGTAGCTGCCGACCACCAGGGCATTGAGAATCAGGGGCGGGAGCAGGGGCAGGATCCGGATGGCTGCCAGCCTGACCCCCTTGTCTTCCTTGCCGCTCTTCCCCCCTGCCACCTGTTCCGCCAGGTGACGGCGCCAGGGCCTGGCCAGATACCAGGTCAGGACAGCCGCGGCCAGGGTGGTGGCGCTGCCCGCCAGAACATCGATGGGGCCCAGGGGTGAGGGATTCAGAAGATTGGCCAGCAGACAGCCGGCAAACAGGCCCGGAATGGCCGAAGGGAAAAGGGCTGCCAGGGCAGTCAATGCCTCCGCCAGCCTCAGCTGGATAACCGAAAAACTGATCAGGCTGGTGGCCAGAGTCAGGGCCAGGTAGGCGGCCGTAATAAGGGCGCTTTGGGTCAGGGCGGCCAGCGTCCAGCTTACCGGGCTTTTGCCTCCTGATGACGCGGGCCGGGCCACAGGATCCTCATCAGACGGCTGTCAGCCGGGCGACAGCCAAAGTCATGGGAGAGCCGTTGATATCCCATTCCTGGATCTTGACATCCGCAGGCAGGTCTTCCCCTTGATCATAATAGACCAGCTGGTCGGCCAGGACATCGGTCATGATGGCATCGGCGTTGCCGTCAACGACACGGTCCAGAGATCCCCGTTTGACATAGAGGACAATGCGGTCAACCACGTCGAAACCGCTTGTCCGCCGCATGGTTTGAATCTTGCTGACCAGCTCCCGGACCAAGCCTTCCTCGATCAGCTGGGGAGTCAGATGGGTGGTCAGGGCCACTTTGACAGCCCCGCCGCTTTCGACGGCATAGCCTGCTGCCGGGATCTCCTCGACCAGAAGATCCTCCAGAGTCAGCTGGTAGCTGGTCTCTCCGACTGTCAGGTCAATAGAGCCCGAGGCTTGCAGCTGGTCCATGGTAGCCCGGCCCGGCAGGGCCTCAATCAGGGGACGTGCCGCAGGCAGATCGCCGCCCATGAGGCGGCCCAGGGTCCGCAGCTGGGGCTTGAAGGAATAATCAACCAGGCTGCGGTCGCTGTCTTCGAAAACCGCTTCCTTGACATTCAGCTCGTCCAGAACCAGCCGCGTCAGCTCGTCGGACAGGGGTTCCTGACCGACCACCAGAAGTTTGGCAAGGGGCTGGCGGATCTTGAGCTGGGCGTTGTTACGGGCAGCCCGTCCCAGGGAGACCAGTTCCAGAACCCGGTCCATCTGGACCTCCAGATCCCGGTCGATCCTGGCTGGATCCGCTTGCGGATAATCGCAGAGATGGACACTTTCAGGGGCACCCGCCTTGCGGCCGGCAACCAGATTCCGGTAGACCATTTCCGCCATGAAAGGCGTAAAGGGCGCGATCAGGTGGGCCATGGTCACCAGAAGATCGTGGAGAACAAGGTAAGCGGTGATCTTGTCAGGGTCCATGTCAGGTCCCCAGTAGCGTTCGCGTGACCGGCGGACGTACCAGTTGGACAGATCATCGACGAAGGTCTCAAGGGCGCGGGCGGCGGTGGTGATATCGCAGGCCTCCAGTCTCCGGTCTACCTCCTGGATCAGGGAATTGAGGCGGCTCTCAATCCAGCGGTCCATGACAGTTTTATGGTCATCAACCGGGAAGTCTTCATAATCCCTGCGGTCGAATTGATCAATATTGGCATAGAGGACGAAAAAGGCGTAGGCATTCCAGAAGGTGCCCATGAAGCGCCGCTTGGCTTCATTGACTGATTCCTCGGAGAAGCGTGCTGACAACCAGGGGTTGCTGCCCGAATAGAACATCCACCGCATGGCGTCCGCACCCTCTGCGTCCAGGATATGGCCCGGCTCAACGATATTGCCCAGATGCTTGGACATTTTGATGCCGTCCTTGTCCAGGACATGGCCCAGAACCAGGCAGGTCTTGTAGGCTTCCTGGTCAAAGAGAGCGGTGCTGATGGCGTGAAGACTGTAAAACCAGCCCCGGGTCTGATCGATAGCCTCGGAGATGAAGTCGGCCGGCATCCGCTCCCGGGTCAGGTCCTGGTTCTCAAAGGGGTAGTGATACTGGGCAAAGGGCATGGCGCCCGAATCATACCAGCCGTCAATTACCTCCGGCACCCGGGTCATGCGGCCGGAGCAATCGGGACAGGTCAGGTGGACCCGGTCGATCATGGGCTTGTGGAGCTCAATGTCTTCCGGGCAGTCGGGTGACATGGCCTTGAGCTCTGCGATGGAGCCGACCATGTGCCGTTTGGAGCAATCCTGGCACTGCCAGACCGGCAGGGGGGTTCCCCAATAGCGCTCGCGCGAAACACACCAGTCAATGACACTCTCAAGGAAGTGGCCGAAGCGGCCCGGTCCGATATGAGCGGGGATCCACTCGATCTTGCTGTTGTGCTCCAGAAGCTGGTCCCGAAGACGGGTCATTTCAATAAACCAGGCCGTCCTGGCGTAATAGATCAGGGGGGTGTCACAGCGCCAGCAGAAGGGGTAGGTGTGCTCGACCATCTCCTCAGCCAGCAGAAGTCCCTTCTGGCGAAGAAGATCGACCAGGCCCTGGTCAGCGTCTTTGACGAAGACGCCGGCAAATCCCGTTACCTCCCGGGTCATGGTGCCGTCTTCGGCGACAAACTGGATCAGGGGCAGATCATTGGCGCGCGCGATCCGGGCGTCATCCTCACCGAAGGCGGGGGCGATATGGACGATGCCCGTCCCGTCGGTCAGGGTGACATAGGGATCCGCCACCACATAATAGGCTTTCTTGCCGGAGGCCCGGACGGTCTCAAGGCCGAAGGGGTAAAGGGGCTCATACTCCTTGCCTACCAGGTCCCGGCCCATGAAGCTCTCCAGCAGGCGGGCTTCCTTGCCCAGAACCTTCTGGTAGAGCGGCTCGGCAATAATATAGCGGACCTTGCCCGGCCTGCCGTCAGGATTGCCGTCCACCTCACAGAGGACGTAGCGCTCCTCGGCGTTGACACAAAGGGCCACGTTGGAAGGCAGGGTCCAGGGAGTGGTTGTCCAGACAGCAAAGTAGGTGTCCGCCTGGCCCTTGACCGGCATACGGACATAGACGGACCGCTCGGTGATATCGCGGTAGCCCTGGGCCACCTCGTGGCTGGACAGGGAGGTCCCGCAGCGGGGGCAATAGGGAACCACCTTGTGGCCCTGGTAGATCAGGCCCTTGTCCCAGATTTCCTTGAGCGACCACCAGACCGATTCAATGTAGTCGTTCTCATAGGTAATGTAGGGATGCTCCATGTCGGCCCAAAAACCGATCCGCTCCGACATCTCCTCCCATTCACCCTTGTATTTCCAGACCGACTCTTTGCATTCCCTGATGAAGGCTTCAACGCCGTATTCCTCAATTTGCTCCTTGCCGTCCAGGCCCAGCCGTTTCTCCACTTCCAGTTCAACCGGCAGGCCGTGGGTGTCCCAGCCGGCTTTGCGCGGTACGAAGAAGCCCTTCATGGTCCGGTAGCGGGGAATCAGGTCTTTGATGACCCGGGTCAGAACATGGCCGGCATGCGGCATGCCGTTGGCCGTCGGGGGCCCGTCATAAAAGGAATAGATAGGCTTGCCTTCCCTGATCTCCATAGATCGTTTGAAAATATCATGATCACGCCAAAAAGCAAGGATTTCCTTTTCGCGCGGAACAAAATCAAGACTGCTGTCGACTTTTTCGTACATGGGTGGTTTTCTCCTTGGTCAGCCGCCTGCCGGGCCCCTTTCCAAAAAGGATCAGGGCCGCACGGATTGAGCGGCCAATATCCAAATGATTATAGAGTCAGGCCAGGCTCCCTGTCAAACAAAAGCGCCTGGTCCGGCGCCTGACAGCGCCTGGCAAAAGCTCATCTCCGGGACCTTTGCATGGGAGATCAGATCCTGGGCTCCCCTCTTTTCCCTAACCCGTCCCAGAGATCAGACTTGGCGGTCCCAAAGCGGGCAACTTCACAATTGACTCCCTCATCCAAGACCCCTCAAAGATAGTAGTACCAAGTCCTCTTACCTTCTTGGGACCTGCAAATATGGCGCCGTTAATGATATGTTCACAAATCAATGCTACTTTTAGGAAGGAGATTTCTCCACAGAGGATTCTTGAGGAGGTATTTATGTTAGAAAAATCGTTTAAGCTCAAAGAACGCGGCGTAACCGTGAAGGGCGAGCTTGCGGCCGGTTTGACCACGTTTATGACGATGGCTTATATCCTGGCTGTCAACCCCCAGATTTTGAGCGCAACGGGCATGAATGCGGGCGGCGTTCTGATCGCGACGGCACTGTCGTCGGCAGTCGCTTGTGTGTGTATGGCCTTTATGGCCAACCTGCCCTTCGCACTGGCACCCGGTATGGGATTGAATGCCTATTTTGCTTACACCGTCGTACTCAGCATGGGTTATCCCTGGGAGTTTGCCCTCTTTGCCGTTTTTGTCGAAGGTCTGATCTTCATCGTACTCTCTTTGACAAACGTCCGGGAGGCCATCTTCGACGCCATCCCGCTGACCTTGAAGCACGCGGTCGGCGCTGGCATCGGGCTCTTCATCGCCTTCATCGGCCTTCAGAACTCCGGTCTGGTCCAAGGCGGTCCAACCCTGGTCGAACTGATACCTTTCAAGGACACCATGGGCGGTGCTGGACTTCCGGCTCTTCTGACCCTGCTCGGCGTACTCATCATCGGCGTCCTGGCTTACAAGAAGGTCCGGGGTTCACTCCTGATCGGCATGTTCGCCATCTGGATTGTCGGTATCATTCTTCAGGCTGCGGGGCTCTATGTACCCAATCCTGAGGCGGGACTCTTCTCCCTCTATCCCAGCTGGGGGCTGCCCGATTTCGCAGGCTTCGGCTCCATCGCCGGCAAGGCCTTCAGCCCGGTTGTCTTCCAGAATTTCAACATCCCGGATTTCCTGATCATCATGATCTCCTTCCTCTTTGTTGATATCTTTGACACCCTGGGAACCCTGATCGGCGTCGCCGATAAGGCCGACATGCTGGACAAGGACGGCAAACTGCCCCGAATCAAGGGCGCCCTCATGGCGGACGCAGTTGGTACCGTCGTCGGCGCAGTGGCCGGTACATCAACCGTCACCACTTATGTCGAGAGCGCATCCGGCGTGGCTGAAGGAGGCCGGACCGGCCTGACGGCACTGACAACCGGTGTCCTCTTCCTCTTGGCGATTATTCTGGCACCGATCTTTATTTCGGTCCCCGCATTCGCCACATCAGCGGCTCTGATCTACGTCGGTTTCCTCATGCTGTCGTCCATCCTGAAAGTTGATTTCTCAGACATCTCCGAAGCTCTCCCCGCTTATATTGCCCTCTTTGCGATGCCCTTCTTCTACAGCATCTCTCACGGCATCATGTTCGGGATCATCTTCTATGTCCTGATCAACATGCTCAGCGGGAAATTCAAGAAGATCAGCCCGCTCATGTACGTTTTGGCCCTCGCATTTATCCTGAAATTCGCTTTCCTGGGATAAGAACATCGCTTGACTTAACACATCAATTAATCCTCTGTTTCGAAAAGCCCGGGCCAGCGCCCGGGCTTTCCAATGGCCGCAGGCAGGGCTTGCGGGGCCGGAGGGGGTTCAGGTAGGCTGTTGTCCATGAAGACTTCTTATCTCATCCTCATGATTCTGACGGCCGCTGCGGCGGCCTGCCTCCTCTACGGTTTTTTTCTGGAGCCCCGCTGGATAAGAGTCAGGAAATTCCGTCTGGCGCGAGGCCCACACCTTGAGGGCCTGTCCATCCTCTTCTTCTCCGATCTCCACCTGGGCCGGTCCACCAGCGAGGGCAAACTGGACCGACTGATCCGCAAGATCATGAAATACCAGCCCGACGCCCTGATCTTTGGTGGGGATCTGGTTGAGGAAAAGACACCTCTTTATGACCCGGCCTTTCGAGCCCGGATCCTGGAGGCATTGGATTCGCTCCAGGCTCCCCTGGGCAAGTGGGCCATCTACGGCAACCACGATGTCGAAGCGCCGCGTTTTCGCAAATGGGTGACCGAAATCCTCCAGGATTCAGGCTTTCAGATTCTGGAAAACAGCCAGAGCCAGATAGGTGGCCTGCCGGTCTGGGGCTTTGCCAACACCCACCACGGTCTGCCCGCTCTGGATAAGGGAGCTTTTAACAAGGCAGAGGGAGAAGAATCCTTCCGGCTTTTTCTGGTTCACGAATGCGACTGGTACCCCGCTGCCATGCCCTGGAAAGGGCCGGGCCTGGTCCTTTCAGGTCACTCCCACTATGGCCAGGTCACCTTGCTGGGGCTTCCCCTGATCCGGCCGGCGGGCGCCAAAAAATATTGGCGGGGCTCCTATAAACTGGGGGAAAAACTTGGCATGATTGTCAGCGCCGGAGTCGGAACGGTCCACATCCACGCGCGCTTCTTCGCACGCCCTGACCTGATCCTCTTAAACTTCGAAGCCGAATAAGGCCTTCTTGCGCTGGACCTGCAGATCCAGGCGATCCATGTAGACCAGGAGATCCTTGGGATTGTGAAGGCGTTTGGCCGCCCCCTGACGGATAACTTTGGAGGTGGCTCCGCTCCCCAGTCCAATGACAGGGACCTGATCACTCATCATAGCCACATTGTAGAGAGATCCGCTTCCCTCCCGGGCAAAGCCTGTATTCTCCAGGCCCGATCTGCAGTTTTTCTGCTTGTAGAGATAGTAGGGAGCATAACCGTTTTGATTGAGCAGTTCCTGAGCTTCCTCCACAGCCTCCATGAGGGCCGGATCAGGAAGCAGGACATCCCGGCTGCCCAGAAGGCGATCCAGATAGGAGCCTTTTTTGACGGACAGGGTATGGAGGGTGATGGCCTGAGGACCCAGGTCCATAACCGCCTTGACTGATTCCAGGAGGTGGTCCCCGGTCTCTCCGGGAAGGCCCGCAATCAGATCCATGTTGATATCAGAAAAACCCATCTTCCTTGCCAGCTGAAAGGCCTGAAGAGTCTGCCGGCTGGTGTGCCGCCGACCGATCGCCCGCAGGGTCTCATCCCGCATGGTTTGGGGGTTGATACAGAGCTTGTGGAAACCGGCCGTCTGAATAATTTCCAATTTTTCCCGGTCCACAGTATCCGGACGACCCGCCTCCATGGTCAGCTCAGTCCCCGGTTTCAAGGGGAGCAGACAGAGCAGATCCTGCACATAGCGGCGAAAAAGTGGGGCAGGAAGACTGGTCGGTGTCCCGCCCCCGTAATAGACGGCGGCCAGTGGCCCTGGATCCCCGGCTTCCAGAAACTCCCGGGCCTCCCGGATCAGGGCGTCGACATAGGAAGTCAGGCTGGCTTCCTGGCGGCCGGCATCCTGGGTGATGAAACTGCAATAAAGACAGCGGCTGGGGCAAAAGGGCAGGCCCGCGTAGAGAATAGCGTCGCCCTCCTCAATCTGTGACAGGCGCGCCTCCTCAGCCAGGGCAGTCCGGACAGCCAGCCGGGCCTTGGAGGGGGCCAGCTGCCAATAATCTTCCAGAATCTTTTGGGCTGCCTGGGGACCTGCCTCATGGATGACCTCCAGGGCAATCTGCGTGGGCCGGATTCCGGTCAAGGTCCCCCAGGGAAAGCGGATTCCCGTTTCCCGGGACAGGAGCTCGTAGAGCTGGTGCCTGAGCAGGCGGCGGATCTCATGGAGGCCGGCCGTCTCCGACCTCTGACCGCTGGCGGATCCAAGCACCTGTGTGGAGACACGGACTTGTTCTTCTGAGAAACCCAAGCGGCTGGCGGCCCGGATCTGAGGGGGGTCAATCGGGGGCTCAATCCGGGAGATCAGGTGAAGATCAGAGGTCCAGGCCGCCTGCAGTTCCCGGTCATCTGACTGGGTGACCGGGCCGAAGAAAAGGCGTAGAACCTCTGCCAGGGCGGCAAGTTCTTCATGCCCCTCTGTCTGAACAAGCAAGGCCACCTCTTTGATCCTAGCCGAAAATACCCGTCTTATTGAGCAGGAAGAGGATGAAGAGAATGATGGGCTGGTGGGCAAAATAAACCCAGAGCGAGTGGCGGCCCATGAAGCGGATGGGGCGGCTGAGCCTGTAAAAACGCCCCCGGGGGCCGGTGAAGGCCTGGCCGTCCGCGTAGAGTGTATGGCCGATGGCCGCGCCGGAAAGGAAGAAACCCATCCAGGGGAAAAGCGGCATATGGTCCAGCTGGCGGACCCCCTTGGCGGCTGAACCCAGCATGATCAGCAAGGGGTTGGAGGTGTATTCGGGGAGGATGGGTTGGATCAGGGTCCAGGCAAAGATGCCCACCATGCCGACAATGACCAGAAGGCCGGCAAAACGCTGCGGATGATAGGCACCCGGCTGGTCATCCTCTTGCGGGATTTCAGCCCCCGTCCGGATGTCGGGGATCCATTTGACCTTCATGGCCAGCCGCTCCAGAAGCGCATAGACCACGGTGGAGACGGCGACCACGTGAATGACATTGAAGAGAATCCAGCCCGTGCCGGCAAAGCCGTCTACAAAAATGGTCAGGGCGGTAGCGGCGATGCTGAAGAGCACCATGCGAAAACCCCGTTTCATGCCATTGCGTGAAAAGCGTGAACTGGCGCCCGAAACCGACAGAAAGACAATCAGAACCAGGGGGCGGCCGATCTCATAGAACCAGTAGTCGTGCTGAAAGGCAACAGCCTGAACATGATAGATATCATAGAGATCGCCGATGGTGTGGTGGAACATCATGAGAGTCAGGGCCAGGCCCCTGAGAAAATCCAGCTCAGGTATCCTCTCCCTTGAGCCCGTCCGCAAGGTCTCCATAAGTCTCCTCCGTCTTCAACAATAAACAAACGGCACCGGAGATCCATTGTAGACCTCCGGTGCCGCCATGGGCAAGTTAGGCCGGCTTATTTCTTTCGCGGATAGCGAAGAGCTGCCTGTGCCGCTGCCAGCCGGGCAATGGGAACCCGGTAGGGGGAGCAGGACACGTAGTCCAGGCCCACCATCTGGCAGAACTCCACCGAGTAGGGGTCTCCGCCGTGTTCGCCGCAGATGCCCAGTTCCAGATCCGGTTTGACCTTGCGGCCCAGCTCAACGGCTGTCCGCATGAGGGAGCCGACACCGGCCCGGTCCAGATGGGCGGTGGGGTCGACTTCGAAGATGCCGGCCTGGTAATAGGTTTCCAGGATCTTGCCGGCGTCATCGCGGGACAGACCATAGGTCATCTGGGTCAGGTCATTGGTCCCGAAGCTGAAGAAATCAGCCGCTTCGGCTACCTGGTCCGCTGTCAGACAGGCGCGGGGGATCTCGATCATGGTGCCTACCCAGTACTTGAGGGACAGACCCGACTCCTGGATCAGGCGGTCGGCGGTCGACTTGATGACCTTGTTGAGGAATTCAAGTTCCTTGACCTCACTGATCAGGGGGACCATGATCTCGGGCAGAACCGTAATGCCTTCCCGGGCCGCCTGGAGGGCAGCGCCGATGATGGCTTCGGTTTGCATTTCAGCGATCTCCGGATAGCTGACGGCCAGACGGCAGCCCCTGTGACCCAGCATGGGGTTGAGCTCGTGCAATTCATCAATGATCTCGCAAAGACGCTCAAAGGGCATACCCAGCTCGTCGGCCAGTTCCTTGATTTCGCCTTCGGCCGTGGGCAGGAACTCGTGGAGAGGGGGGTCCAGCAGGCGGATGATGACCGGATAACCGTTCATGACCCGGAAGAGACCCAGGAAGTCTTCCTGCTGCATGGGCTTGATCTTGGCCAGGGCCTTGCGCCGGTCTTCTTCTGTTCTTGCCACAATCATCTGGCGGAACATGAAGACCCGGTCAGCCTCGAAGAACATGTGCTCGGTACGCGTCAGGCCGATGCCCTTGGCGCCCAGATCCAGGGCAACCTTGGTGTCGTGCGGGGTATCGGCGTTAGCCCGGACCCGCATCTCACTCATCTCGTCCGCCCAGTCCATGATGGTCTGGAAATTCTCGGACATTTCGGCTTCGCGGGTGGCGATGCTGCCTTCATAAACCAGGCCGGTTGACCCGTCCAGGGAGATGAAGTCGTCGCTTCCGTAAACACGGCCGCCAACCGTCATGGTCCCGTTCTTTTCATTGATCAGGACTTCCGAGCAGCCCGAGACGCAGCATTTGCCCATACCGCGGGCGACAACCGCCGCATGCGAGGTCATGCCGCCGCGGGCGGTCAGGATGCCTTCTGCGGCCGCCATGCCCTGAATGTCCTCGGGGGATGTCTCTTCGCGGACCAGGATAACGGGCCGGCCGGCCTCTTTGGCCGCTGTTGCCTGTTCGGCGGTGAATGCGATCTGGCCTGTGGCCGCGCCCGGTGAGGCGGGCAGGCCCTTGGCGATCCGCTTGCCCGACTTGAGGGCCTCCGGATCAAAGGCAGGGTGCAGGAGGGCGTCCAGCTGCTTGGGGTCGATGCCCAGGAGAGCTTCCTGGCGTGTCACAAGACCTTCGGCGACCAGATCGACCGCGATCTGCAGGGCGGCTGTCGCCGTGCGCTTGCCGTTACGGGTCTGGAGGATAAAGAGCTTGCCGTTTTCAATGGTGAACTCCAGGTCCTGCATGTCGCCGTAGTGGCGTTCCAGCTGCAGGGCGATATCTACAAACTGCTGATAGACATCCGGCATCTGTTCGGCCAGATGGTCGATGGTGAAGGGGGTGCGCACACCGGCGACCACGTCTTCACCCTGGGCGTTCATCAGGTATTCACCGTAGAGCTTGTTCTCGCCGGTCGAGGGGTTACGGGAGAAGGCAACACCGGTTCCCGAGGTATCGCCCATATTGCCGTAGACCATTTCCTGGACGTTGACGGCTGTGCCCCAGTGGCCCGGGATGTTGTGCATCTGACGGTAGTAGACGGCCCGGTCCGTATTCCAGGAGCGGAAGACAGCCTCAATGGCCAGAATCAGCTGCTCTTTGACATCCTGGGGGAAGGCCTGGCCTTTCTCCCTGGCGTAGATTGCTTTGAATTCGTTTTCGATCCGCTCCAGATCTTCGGCGTTCAGATCCAGGTCGGCTTCGATGCCGCGTTCTTTTTTGACTGCCTCGAAGGCCTCCTCAAAGAAGCTGCGTGAGATACCCATGACCACATCGGAGAACATCATGATGAAGCGGCGGTAGCTGTCGAAGACGAAGCGGGGGTTGCCGGTCAGGGCCACCAGACCCTTGGCGACTTCGTCATTGAGGCCCAGGTTGAGGACCGTGTCCATCATACCCGGCATGGAGGCGCGGGCACCGGAACGGACGGACAGAAGCAGGGGTTTGGACGGATCGCCGAAAATCTTGCCCGTTTCTTTCTCCATACGGGCCAGGGTCCGGAAGATCTCGTCATAGATCTCGGGCGCGATGGTTTTCTGATCGTCGTAGTAGCGGTTGCAGGCTTCGGTTGTTACGGTGAAGCCATTGGGCACAGGCAGCCCCAGCCCGGACATCTCGGCCAGGTTGGCGCCTTTTCCTCCCAAAAGATCCCGCATGGACGCGTTTCCTTCTGAAAACATGTAGACGTATTTCGTCATTGAATATCCTCCCAAATTATGATTATCCATCGGGCGCCCGGCCACTCCAGCCTGCGCCGTGAACAGCAGATGCATCAGGGCAGATCGAATCTGCCCGCAAAGTGGTCAGCCAGCCCGTCAATGGGCAGGCGGACCTGTTCCATGGAATCCCGTTCGCGGACCGTCACAGCTCCATCTTCCAGGGATTCAAAGTCAAAAGTTACACAGTAGGGGGTTCCGATCTCATCCTGGCGGCGATAGCGGCGGCCGATGGACTGGCGGTCGTCGTACTCGCACAGGTAATGCTTGAGAAGCTGGTGATAGACGGCCTCGGCCCCTTCACGCAGCTTGTTGGAAAGCGGCAGGACGGCGATCTGGACAGGCGCCAGGGCCGGCAGAAGGCGCAGAACCGTGCGCGTCTCCCCCTGGCCGATTTCCTCCTCCTCGTAGGCTTCTGCCAACAGGGCCAGAAAAAGCCGGTCAACGCCCAGGGAGGGCTCGACAACGTAGGGAAGGTATTTCTCATTTTTATCGGGGTCGAAATAGCGCAGATCTTCCTTGGAATAGGCCATGTGCTGCTTGAGATCGTAGTCGGTCCGGTCGGCGATGCCCCAGAGCTCGCCCCAGCCGAAAGGATAAAGGTACTCAATATCCGTGGTGGCCAGTGAATAGAAAGAGAGCTCCTCTTTGGCGTGGTCCCGCAGTCTCAGATTCTCCTCCGCAATCCCCAGGTCCAGCAGCCAGCGGTGACAGAAGGACCGCCAGTAGTCGAACCATTCCAGGTCCGTGCCCGGTTCACAGAAAAACTCGAGCTCCATCTGCTCAAACTCCCGGGTGCGGAAGATGAAGTTGCCCGGGGTGATCTCATTGCGGAAAGATTTGCCTATCTGGGCGATCCCGAAGGGAATCTTGCGGCGTGAGGTCCGCTGGACATTCCTGAAATTGACGAAGATCCCCTGGGCTGTCTCGGGTCTCAGGTAGAGCTGGGCCAGGTTGTCTTCCGTGACTCCCTGGAAGGTCTTGAACATGAGATTGAACTGGCGGACATCGGTGAAGTCGTGTTCGCCGCAGGCAGGACAGACGATGCCGTGCTCGCGGATATAGGCCAGGTAGGCTTCGTTGGTCCAGCCGTCCGTGGAAAGGGAAAAACCTTCTTTGGTGTTCCAGTCATCGATCAGCTGGTCGGCCCGCCAGCGGGTCCGGCATTTGCGGCAGTCGATCATGGGGTCTGAGAAACCGCCCACATGGCCCGAGGCCACCCAGACGGACGCGTTCATCAAGATAGCTGAGTCCAGGCCCACATTATGGGGACAGGTCTCTACAAAGCGTTTCCACCAGGCAGCCTTGATGCGCTGCTTGAGGGTTGTGCCGTAAGGGCCGTAATCCCAGGAGTTGGCCAGCCCTCCATAGATTTCTGATCCCTGGTAAACAAAGCCTCTGTTCCCTGCCAAGGCGACGATACTCGCCAAAGCGTGCTGTTTATTTGCCATGCCTGCTCCCGTTTATCCCGTCCGGCTTTTCAAAAAGCCTCAATCTACAAGTTCCTCCTGGGTTTGGACCGGCTGGAGTTCAGCCTGCTCTTCCTCGGCCTTGCGCTCTTCTTCTTCCAGCTGGGCAACATGGCTGATCAGCTGTTCGGCGATCCGTGACGCGTCTTCCGCAGAAATTCCGGCCTGTTCAAAAACATCTTCACCGGGGGCCCTGTCCAGCTGACGCATGATCCGGCTCTGCTCCTCCAGGCGCTCTTCTTCTTCCTTGGCCCTGGCTTCGCGCAAAGCAGCCTCACGGGCGGCAATAATCCTGGGATGCTCGGGGATGATGATGTCCAGCTTGCCGTAGCGGTAAGCTACGGAGCCCGCCCCGATCTCTTCGCTGGCCAGGGTAACCGGGTTGGGAGTCTCCGTCTCAAAAGTCGGGCAGGCTCCCGCGGTCAGCTGGCGGGCGCGGCGCGCCGCCAACATGGCCAGCACGTAGCGGTTCTCGGCAAGCGGCAACAATGATTCAGTCGATGGTTGTGTCAGCATGGGTCGCTCCTATTCGAATAAAAGACCATAGGTCTCCAGTCAAGTCTTTGAAAAAAACGATAACCTCATGGATTATACCGTTACCAGGTCGCAATCGTCAACAAAAAAGCGTGCGGTACGTCGCTTCTCCGCCCTCATGATGGCGCTGACAGCGGCTGCGGCGTCCTCAATCACATCGTTGATGACCCAGTAATCGAAGAGGCTGATGGTGGCCAGCTCGTCCCGGGCTGCCTCCAGGCGGCGCTCGATGGCTTCAGGAGACTCCGTTCCCCGGCCTGTCAGCCGCTGGCGGAGGGTTTCTTCGCTTGATGCCGTGATAAAGACAATGACCGCGCTGGGGCAGTTGCTTTTAAGCTCCAGGGCTCCTTTGACGGTCAGGTCCAGGAGGACGTCCGTGTTTTCCTCGATCATGCGGTCGATGGGCCCCTTGGGCGTCCCATAGTACTCCCCGCAATAGGTGTCATACTCCAGAATTTCACCCTGGCTGATCAGCTGCTCGAAGTGCTCCTTGCTGGTGAAATGATAGGAGGTACCCTCTTGTTCATCCTTGCGGGGTTTTCGCGTCGTCATGGAAACGGAGTGGAAGCGCCTGGGATCTTCCCGTCTCAGGGCATCAATGATGGAGTTCTTTCCCACGCCGGACGGCCCCGAGAGAACAACCAGCAGACCCTGTTCGTCAAAACTCCGCTCATAGGTGATCATGACTTGGATCCTCCCCCTGGGACACGGCCGCATCCAGTTTGAGCGACTGGGGATCCAGAGCCGACAGGACCACGTGGTCGCTGTCCATGATCAGGACCGACCGCGTCCGCCTGCCCCCTGTGGCGTCAATCAGGGCCGACCGCTCACGTGCATCCTGAACCAGACGCCTGGCTGGTGCCGAATCGGAGGTTACAAGCGCGATCACACGCGACCGGGCCACAAAGTTTCCATAACCGATGGGGATCATTTCGTAAGCCATCCACTACCTCTATTCGATGTTTTGAACCTGTTCGCGGATCTTCTCCAGGAGGGTCTTGGCCGCGACCACCGTCTGGGTCAGTTCCAGGTCATTGGCCTTGGAACCGATGGTATTGATCTCCCGGAAGAGCTCCTGGATCAGGAAATCCAGCTGGCGGCCGACCGGCTGATCGGATTCAAGGGTCTCTTCCAGGGCTCGCAGATGAGCCCCAAGCCGGATGATCTCCTCATCGATGGAGGCACGGTCCGCAAAGAGGGCGGTTTCCGCGAAGAGCCGCTGGTCATCGTACCATTCCGGCCGATGGTCCGCCAGGAGTTCCTCGGCTCTCTGGAGCAGTCTCTCCCTGTAAATTTCCGGAATAAGAGGAGCTCTGGCTGCCATGGCGGCGGTCAGGTCCTTGAGTTCACGGGTCTTAACGGCCAGGTCCTCAGCCAGGCGGCCGCCTTCAGCGGATCGGGTCTGGTTCAGGTCTTCCAGGGCGGCCTGGAGGGCCTGGCTGACCCGCTCTTCCAGCAAGGCCTGATCCTCTTCCGTGTCTCCGGCAGTAAAGATTCCCGGCCGGGTGGCCAGGAAACCAACCGGATCCATGCTGGTCATGCCCGTGATCTCTTCAAGGCGGTGAAGGCCCTTCCAGTAGGCCTTGGCAAGCCCGTCATCCAGATTGACCTGGGCCGCCTGGTCCGCTCCCCGCTCATCGCTGACCCTGATCTCAACCCTGCCCCTGCCCAGGGCCTTCTGGGCCAGGGTCCGGATCAGGGGTTCCACGGCGCTGTAACGGGAGGGTGTGCGGATGGAAATATCCAGGTAGCGGTGATTGACAGACCGGCACTCGACCCGGATCATTGAGTCGGCTGCCGCCGCCAGTCCCTCACCATAACCAGTCATACTCTTGAGCATTCTTTACTCTCCTTCAGCATCCATGTGAAATTGCCCGTCCTGGCCGACCAGGAAGGGGCGGAAGTCGATTTGATCGGACGCCACCATTATATAACGGACCCCGCCCATTTGCGGCCGGCTCTGGTAAAAAGGGGCGGGATGGTGGATATGGCCGAAGAGGCAAACCTGGATCTGCTCCCGGCAGAGGATCTGGCTGAAGCCGGACTCTTTGCCCTTTTCCGAAAGGGGCGGGTAGTGCATGAGAGCCACGGTGGGCCGGCTTTGGCCCTCTTCCTTTTCCAACATCCTCAAAGCCTCTATGGAGAGCTCCAGGCGCGCCAGTTCGCGCTTGTAAATTTTCTCGTCCTGGGCCGAGAAGGCATCGTCGGCGGGCAGGAGCCAGCCACGAGTTCCGCAGATATGAAAACCAGCCTCAGCCCGGGCATCGTTGCGCAGGAAGGACAGGCTCTCCAGCGACTGCTCCCGGCAGAAGGCCTCCAGCTTGCGGACCGTAGTCCACCAGTAATCGTGGTTGCCCCGCAAGAGGACTTTCCTGCCCGGCAGGGAGTGAATGAGGGCCAGGTCCGGCAGGGCCTCCTCCAGGGATTTGGCCCAGGAGATATCTCCGCCGACAAGGACCGTATCCTCCGGCCCCACAGCCTCTTGCCAGGCCTGGACCAGCCTTTCGGTGTGATTGGCCCAGCGGGCGCCGAAAACCGCCATGGGTTTGTCGACCGCGCCCGACAGGTGAAGATCTGCGATGGCAAAGAGTTTCATGCCCGCTCTCCTGGCGGGGCCTGCCCCTGTCCCTGGAAGTGGTCATGAACTGCCTGGGCGACAGACTGCGGAAGCCCCGGTATGGCGGTCAATTCATCCAGACTGGCCTCGGCAATCCGCCTGGTCGAACCCAGAGCCGACAGGAGCAGCTTGCGTCTGGCCGGGCCGACGCCGGCAATGGCCTCCAGGCTGAAGCGGCGGCTTCGCTGGTGGCGTCTGCGCTCATTATGGCGGAGGGCGAAGCGGTGAGCTTCGTCCTGGATAGCGGAAAGCAGGTGCAGCAGTCCCAGGCGGCTGGCCCGGTCCTCCTCGGTCTCCGCTTCCAGGAAGTCTGCGGGCAGAGCCGCTGGGGAGAGTTCGACGATCCGGCCCGATGCCAGAACCAGTCCCCGGGTCCTGTGGCGGTCATCCTTGACCATACCGGCCAGGGCCAGGCCCAGATCATCTGTCAGGGGCAGGCAGGCAGAGACATGACCGCGTCCGCCGTCCACCAGGATCAGATCCGGCCGGCTGCCAAAGGATTCATCGGCCAGCCTGGCCAGCCGCCGGGAAAGGACCTCGCGCATGGACTGGTAGTCGTCAATGCCTTCAAAGCCCTTAATGGTGAATTGCCGGTAGGAGGACCGCTCCGGCCTGCCATCCCGGAAGACCACCAGGGAACCGGACCTGTCTCCCTGGCCCAGGTGTGAAATGTCGTAGGCTTCAATCCGGCTGGGCGGACCGCCGGCTCCAGTCAGCTCCCCCAGCCAGGTCAGCGTGGCCTCCAGAGCCCGGGGATCGGAGCCGCGGGTGCGAGCCCGCCGTTCCAGGGCGCTCCCGGCATTCTGGCGGGCCATATCGACCAGGGCCTTTTTGACACCCCGTTTGGGGTAACTGAGCTGGACCGCCCCGTCCCGCCTTTGCCTGAGCAACTCAAGGAGCAGGGGCTCATCGGCCAGAGGAGAGGCCAGGAGGATCTCACGCGGTATCTGACCGCGGGACCGATACTGCTCCCTGATGAAGGAAGCCAGATAGTCGCCGTCCTCCCCGCCCACGTCCTGGGCGAAGACTTGAACACAGCCCGTCACCCGGCCATCGCGGATCTCCAGTTTGGAGATGGCTGCCTCATTGCCGTTTCTGGCCACTGCCAGAGCGTCCCGGTCCCCGCCCTTCTGATCCACAACCCGCTGTTCCTCCCGAAGGCGGGTCAGAGCCTGCCACCTGCCCCGAAGTCTTGCGGCCTTCTCAAATTCAAGGTCCTCCGCGGCCTGGTTCATTTCATTGTAGAAGCGCTTGATCAGGTCATCGGTTCTGCCTTCCAGGAAATCGATGACCTGGTCGACGAAAATCCGATAATCCTCCCGGGAAATCAAACCGGCGCAGGGAGCCATGCAGCGGCCGATATGGAAATTGAGACAGGGCCGTTCCTTGCCGATGTCACGCGGCAGGTCGCGCGAACAGGTCCGGAGGGGGAAGACGGTTTCCAGGACCTTGAGGGCCCGGTTGATATCCCCGGCCAGCCAGGGCCCGTAGTAGCGGGCACCTTCCTCCTGATCACTGCCGATGCGGAAGGCCTTCATGACGCGCGGGAATGCCTCGTTCAAGGTGACGCGGATGTAGGGATACTCCTTGTCATCCCGCATGAGGATGTTGTAGGGCGGCTGGTATTGCTTGATCAGGGTGGCTTCCAGGATCAGGGCCTCCAGTTCGTTGGCACAGACAATGGTGTCAAAGGAGGCAATCTTGGAGATCATGACCGCAATCCGGCGGTCGACGGCGGGCTTGGGCGTAAAATAGTTTCTCAGGCGCTGGCGCAGGGAGTTGGCTTTGCCCACATACAAAACAGAACCCTTGGCGTCGCGCATGATGTAGACGCCGGGTTCTTCAGTTACCAGTTCCACCTGTGGGTTGAATCGTTTTGTTTCTTTTATATCTTCTGTCATTCGGGAGACAATCTCCTCTTGTCACCCCTTGCGAGACTCCGACTCCGGTTTTTTCTAAGGCACTGCCGGTTCCATATAGCCTTTCAGCTGGCAGATGGCCAGTTCGCCGTCATTGCCGTCAGCCGTTATCTCCAGGCAATCACCGTCGGCGATTCCAAGAGACAGAACGCCCAAAAGGCTTTTCGCGTTGGCGCGCCGCCCTTGCTTGGCGATATAGATGCTGGCACTGAATCCCGAGGAAATCTGAATCAACATGGCAACGGCCTTCATCAGCGTCTCCTCTTTGCACCGAAAGATTACGTTTTCTTTCAACATGTCCCCTCCGAACACTGAATCTGTCTCGAATGCGAACTTGGGTATTACTAAGTATATGAACTAAGTATGACAAATGTCAATTACGGAATGGCCAGCTTCAAGTCTTTCCTGGCTTCCTTTTTTGTTCATTCTTCCAGCTGGCTGTCAATCGAACCGGTCATGAGCAGAGCTGTCTCGCCGGTATCCTTGTAGTAGCCGGCTCTCCTGCCGCTTTCCTCAAAACCAAATGAGCGGTAAAGGGCCAGGGCCTCCCGGTTTTTCTCCCGGACCTCCAGGATCCAGGTCCCGCAGCCGGCCTGGCCTGCTCTCTCTCTCATGGCTTCCATGAGCAGGCGGCCCAGGCCCCTGCCCCGTTTGGCAGGTGTCACGGCCAGATTGAGAATCTCCAGGGTGTCCTGCAGAAGGCGGGCCAGCCCGAATCCCAGGGCCTGACCAGGAAAGGCAGCGCTTGCGGCCACCAGAAAAACCAGATCATCCGCTTCCCTCAGATAGAGGCGGAAAGCCGCTTCCGACCAGGGGGTCACCTGGGACTCCCCTTCAATCCGGACCAGAGCCTCCAGGTCGGCCGGGACCGCGTCACGGACCATCCAGGCCATGCGATTACTCCTGGCCGGCAAGGCGGGCCCGTTCGGCAGACGAGGCAATCCCATAGCGGGCCTCGAGACGCAGAGGGCTGGTTTCTGCGGGCCCGGCGGCAAGGTCGGCCAGGACCAGTTCAATGACGGCCGAAGCCCGGATGAAACGAAAAGAAGGCGGAACCGCCAGAGCCCGGAAAGGCACCTGCCCACTGAGAGCAGGATCCTCCTCCAGGGCAGCCTCCCAGACGGCCAGGCCATCCCCGGCCAGGTAAACTTCATCCTCAGGGCCGACCAAGCCCTGGAGGGCTGTGAGCAGATCCCGGATGGAACGGGGTTCTTCTTCCAGGAGCTGAACATCCGACCGGAAAAGGGAGGAGAAGACCCGGCCGCCCCGAGCGTCCAGCATGGGCAGGACCAGCCTGTCCGCCTGACCGGCCGACCAGGCCAGAGCCCGCAGGGAAGAGACGCCCATGGCCTTGGCTCCTGTTGCCCAGGCCATTGCCTGGACGGCTGCCAGACCGATCCGGATGCCGGTGAAGGAGCCGGGACCGGCTGCCAGGGCAAACAGTTCAATATCCTGCAAAGTCATGCGGCAGCTGGTCAGCAGTTCATCCACGGTGGGCTGCAAGGTCAGGGAGTGGCGGTAACCGATTCCCAGCATGCGTTCACCCAAGAGCTCCCCGCCGCAGGCAAGGGCCGCAGACAGGGTCCGGCCGGAAGTGTCAAGACCCAGCGTAATCACGGACAGCAAGCTTCCTCCAGATCTATAACCCGTCCTGGGGGCAGGAAAAAAGTAAAGAGACGTCCCTCCGGAATTTGAGGATCACTCTCGATCCTTATTTCAATGGCCGGATCCGTCAGAACACTGCGAACCCGGTCGCCCCACTCGATCAAGGTGATCGCCTGGCCGCCCGTGTATTCATCCAAGCCGTTTTCCAGGAAATCGCTGGCCTTCTCCAGCCGGTAGACATCAAAGTGATGGAGGGGAATTCCCTGAGGATCCAGAGGTTCATGCAGGTGAAGAAGGGTGAAGGTAGGGCTGGACACATGGCCCCGAAGGTTCATGGCGGAAGCGATTCCCCGGGCCAGACAGGTCTTGCCCGCGCCCAGGCTCCCTGTCAGAAGGACAAGGTCACCCCGCCTGAGCTGTGAGGCCAGCCTGGCACCCAGCTGGAAGGTTTCTTCCGGCGAAGAGGTTTTGCAGCTTAATACAGATGACATGGCGGGGTTTTCCCTCCGGGCTGCCGGCAAACCGGCCGTCAGGGTCAAAAGCCCCGTACAGGGACGGGGCTTTTGCTCTTGTCCAATCCGTAAGCGGATTATCTCTTGGAGAACTGGGAAGCTTTTCTGGCCTTCTTGAGGCCGGGCTTCTTGCGTTCCTTGATGCGTGAATCGCGTGTCAGGAAGCCGGCCTTCTTGAGGATGGCCTTGTACTGCTCCTGATCGGCGTCGACCAGGGCACGCGAAATGCCGTGGCGGATGGCGCCCGCCTGGCCGGCGATGCCGCCCCCGCGGACGTTGACAATAATATCGTAGCGATCCTGTGAACCCGTGGCCACCATGGGCTGGCGGACGATGACGCGGAGCGTCTCCACGGGGAAGTAGTCTTCGAATCCCTTTTTATTGATGGTGATCTGTCCGGAACCCGGGTAGAGGCGGACACGCGCAACTGCCTCTTTCCTTCTCCCCGTCCCGTAGAAAAACCGTTTGGTCTGGTTAGCCATTCTCTTTGTCCCCCCAGTTAAAATTCAATCTTGACCGGCTGCTGAGCCTGATGCTTATGGTCCGGTCCTGCGTAAACCTTCAATTTGCGAAACATGGCGCGCCCCAGCGTGTTCTTGGGGAGCATGCCGCGGACGGCCTTCTCCAGAACGCGCTCGGGATGTTTTTCCATCATCCGCTCGTAAGGAACTTCACGCAAGCCGCCCGGGTAACCGGTATGGCGGCGGTATATTTTCTGCTGTTCTTTCTTGCCGGTCAAGATAAGCTTGTCGGCATTGACAACAACAACGAAGTCACCCATGTCCATATGGGGGGTGAATTCCGGTTTATTTTTCCCGCGTAGAATGCTCGCAATCTCTGTCGCCAAACGGCCCAGTACCTGGCCCTCTGCATCGACGACATACCATTTGCGATCGATATCTTCCGCTTTCGGCATATAGGTTTTCATGCTGAACGATCGTCCTCCCTAACTTTTAACGGCGCGGAACCTGGCCGCGGCGCGAACCACATCTTAGCAGGCATCCCGGTGTCTGTCAAGAAACAAATTAAAATAGGTCACGAAAGCTCTCGTTTCCGACTTATATGTGCCTTATTCACCTCGAATCGACGGCTGAAGACACGCTTTATCTGCCGCGCGGCCGACTTTTCATCCGCCATTTGTTGATAAAGATCAGAAAGGCTGTGATGCCGGTAACAATGGCTCCGATGATGGCCAGGGCGCCCAGGGCCGCAAGGACAAGGATCAGGGGCTTGGTCTGGCCGATGGCATTGGTGAAGAAGGGATCCTCTTCAATTCCCCCGCTGGGGCTGGTCTGATCCTGGCTTGAACCGCCCTGGGACTCCGAGGGAGCCGATTCTTCAGGAAGAGGAGGCGGGGCCAGAAGGTCGACGTCTTCCCTCAGGGGCGCCCCCTCCAGACGGGCTGCTTCCTCAAGAAGGGCCCGGACCGGCAGGGCCCGCGCCAGCAAGGGAGTTTCGGCCATATCCGTCGGGTTGATCCCCAAAGCCGCGGCGATAAAGCGGCGGCCATCCACCGTAATGCCGGAACCGACCAGGCATTTGCCTGCCTGTGGCGTCGTTCCGGTCTTTACACCGGTGTAGCTCTTGTAATAGCGGGACTGCAGGAAGTCCGCTCCGTAAATGACCAGGGCGTTGGTGGAGGACAAGGTCGCCCACCAGGCTTCCGGGTGATCCAGGCTGACAGGCAGCCGGTAGTACTGGAGAGAACAGGCCTGGGCGATCAGAGGATGCTTCATGGCCTCCGCGGCGATCAGGGCCAAGTCACGGGCTGTTGTATAGTGGCTTCCATCCATCTCGTCAAAGCCCGCCGGGTTGGTGAAGTGAGTGGACAGGGCTCCCAGCTCAGCCGCCCTTTTGTTCATCCGCTCCACAAAGAGGATCTGGGCAGCGGCCGGATCCGCCTTGCGTTCAGGGTCTACAGCCCCGAAGGTTCCGCCGTAGTTCTCGGCTATCACACGGGCGATATCATTGGCCGAGGCAACCAAGAGGGCCGCCAGGCAGTCTGCGCTCCGGAGCTGGTCGCCTGCCTTGAGGCCTTTGATGCGGACTGAGGCGGGGTCCGAGAAGATCAGAGACCTTTCGGATACGGTCAGAAGCTTGTCAGGATCAAAGTTCTCATCCTCCACAAGCAGGAGGGCTGTCATGATTTTGGTGGTGGAGGCATTCGCCCTGGACACATCCGGTTTGTAAGAGAGAATCTCCTTGCCGGTCTCCGCGTCGATGACACAGTAGGACTCGATCTGGACCTCGTCATAAGCGGGCCATCCATCCTGGTCGACTGCATGGACCCCCAGGGGCATAAACCAGGATGATCCCAGCCACAAGAGGGTGAGGATCAGGGCAAAAAGGCCGGTGGCCGTCCGGATTCCCTGAGTCTTTTTTGTAAGCTTGCCGTTCATTGCTTCCTCCTAAACTTCCGGGCCGCAGGCGGCCAGGAAGGAATCGATTGTCTGACGGATGGAACCCTGCAGGAGAGGCAGGGGGGCCGCCTCTTCCTCCCGGCCTGTCTCAAACAGGCCCGGCCAGGCCGGTACGCCTGTCTCTTCAATCAAGACCGCCAGGGCCTCCTGGCCGGTCAGGTCTTTTTGCCCGAATACCGCCCGGTAAGAGGCCAGGGGATCCAGCAGGGGCGACCGCAGCTGGACAAAACAGACCGGGTTGGTGTCCCTTTTCCTGGAATTCCTGGACCAGGCAGCCAGGGCGTCAGCCGTATCCCGGCCGAAAAGGTAGTCGGTCTGATCGTAAACGGTCCGCATGAGCTGGAGGCCGTATTTGTAGTCACAGGCCGCCACCACAATGGACTGATTGAGCAGCTGGATCTCTTCGTCGCGCAGGGGCGCTCCCTGAGGATTGGTCAGTTCCTCCATGAGGGCCCGGATCCTCTTCTCGTCCCGGCCGGTCACCTCAAAGAGCAGGCGTTCCAGGTTGACCGGGAAGGCTGCCCCGGAACCGGGATGCCGCCTGTTTTTGTCCTCAAGGGGGATTCTCCCGGATTTGAAAAGGGTGGTCAGGGAAGGGGGTTCACTCTCCCCGATATAGGCGACCCCCACCGGGATACCCAGGCTGCTGGCATCTACCAGTCCGGCCAGAAAAGACAGATGACCTTTGGGGACAACAAAATCCACCCGACAGTTCTCATCATCGGTTTCCAGGATATGGGCGACGGACGCCGTCGCCAGCGCCCCGGCTGTCAAAACGGCTGCCAGGTGACCCGGAGTCAGGAAAAGGGGTGCCAGCCCACGGCTTCGCAGGTCCGCCTCAAAAGCAAGGTCGCCCGCCAGGTCTGTCAATTCACGGTAGCGGGATCCCAGCTCCTCGGAAAAGACCCTGACTTCCTGGCCCGGCTTCAGCTGGCCCAAAAGTTCCCCAGCACGCAGCGGCGGGTCAGGTACAAGGAGCAGCTTGGGCGCGCCGGCCAGGCTTCCCCAAAAAGCAAGAGCCAGATCCCAGGAGCCCAGGCCAATGACAAGCGGCTGCAGGCCGCCGGACTGGCGCTGGATCCATTCGAAAAGTCCGGACAGGATGGCTGCGGTCAGATCGGCCATGCTGCCCGTCGGAAAATAATCGGTGTTGATCAGATAGTAGCGGTCCAGATAGGGATTGAGTTTTGCCAGGGGCAGGGCGGCTGTGTCTTCCTCTGGAGTCAGGGAAGCAAAGGCCTGCTCTACCAGGCTTTCCCATTCGCCCAGGGTCAGATCCGGAATATAGCCGTGGTAATACCTGGCCATGACCTGCTGAAAGGTCAGACCCCG
>Ga0265293_10004111_pt1 | contig 26082 bp, 13 predicted proteins | sample Munlanlewell138R_FD_192505 | JGI IMG/M metagenome (GOLD analysis project Ga0265293, IMG submission 192505) | Leachate microbial communities from a municipal landfill in Southern Ontario, Canada - Leachate well 138R | ecosystem: Engineered > Solid waste > Landfill > Unclassified | place: Canada...
TTCTTCTGTTATAATTGTTTTCATAGGAAAGATCTCTCCGATACTTGATTGTTGTCGTAAACTTCATTATATCAGAGGTCTTTCCTTTTTTCATCTTTTTTGTCACAAATGTATTATCTCATATCATTTTAGAATTTGGTTTTGGCACTATTTTAGAATTTGGTTTTGGCACAATATATTTGCGTACATTGCAATATGCCTTTATCCGCCGTATTTAAGCAAGGTTTAACGCTATACAACCCCCGCTCCGCTATAAGTCTATATCTTGCCCGGTATCAGCCTTAATTTGCCCTTTTACAGCCTTTTTAACATATCCGTTAAGACTTTCCCCTTGTGCCTGTGCAATGTCTTGTATAACTTGTTTTTTGCCTTTGGGAACTTTGATTTCCATCCGGTCATAATTATTTCTGACATACTTTGCGGTTGCACTTTGTTGCGTCTTTGATACTTTCGGAGTATCCATTCTTTCACCCGCCTTTCAAGTCGGTTGTTTTAACCTTAATGAGGCTTTTTTTAATTCGGTTTGCTATTTCGCTGTAATGTTTGCCCCAAACATCGGAATGTTCGGATAGAAATAACGGTAGCGTAAAATAAATATGAAAACCTGGTACAAAATTAATGCAAAATAGCCTACCCTTTGCTTTAGTAGAGTATAAATACTCGTTTATGAATTGTCAAGGGTAAAACGAACATGCTAATGCATGCCCTACGACCATTCATAAGCCGACCATTAAATATATATCTATGTAAAGGTTAGGCTATAAGTAAAAACCGCTGTTTTTCCTTTTTCAATAATGACAGCCCTGCAACCTGTGCAGGTGTTAGGTTTGAAAGCGCAGAGTGCGGTCTTACAAAGTTAAAGAAAAAGATAAACATTGATATTAAATTGTTAGCACCAATTGCTGATTGTAGTATGTGAAACTTTAATATTGTTGGCAATTCTAAGTATCAAGGCAATGTTCCTGAAAGAATTTTTGCCTAAATAAAACATAGATAATGCCATTAAAATAATATGGACGGGGTAACGCATACGCTTAAAATCAGTTTTACCGAACAATTTAGACATTGAAGGAGCCGATATCGCAGTCGGCTTAGGCACAAACATTGAATGGTTACATTTCTTATCGCAGCAGCGGTAGTTAGAATAAAACTCGTAATCGTGATGCAGAAATGTGGCTCTGTTACAATGAGGGCATGGCGGATATTTTCCGCTGTAGGGTCTGCCAACCCTTGCTTTGGGACTGCCTGGGGCGAATTGGTGGAAACAAAGATGGGTAAAATAAAGCAACTGGCATGTGATATTGAAACATTCAGCAGCGTTGACCTCAAAAAGGCGGGTGTATATAAATACGGCGAATCACCTGATTTTGAGATTTTATTATTTGGCTATTCCGTTGACGGCGGAAAGGTGCAGGTCATTGATGTTGCGGCGGGTGAAACGCTTCCAACCGACATCATTGATGCATTGACCGATAACAAAGTACAAAAATGGCCATTCAAGCAAAATTCGCAAAGTTCCCGATGCCGGATGAGGTTTGGGATGAATACGCCCTCGACCAAGAAATCAATGACCGTGGCGTTCAGATTGATATGCAGTTTGTAAAAAGTGCCATCACCATCGATACGGTTAGTCGCTCTGCAGCGTTGCAAAAAATGCGAGGGCTCACCGAGCTTGACAATCCCAACAGCGTAGCGCAGATGAAACATTGGTTGGCAGACAACGGGATGGAAACTGATACCCTCGGCAAAAAAGCGGTCACAAAATTGCTCGAAAATGCGTCACCACTCCTTGGCAATGTGCTGTCGTTGCGGCAATCCCTGGCGAAATCTTCCGTCAAGAAATACACTGCTTTGGAACTGCTCTATGATTCTGTGCCGGAGGTATTGTCGGAGCTTATTCGTACAGCGTTTGTACCGAAGGACGGTCATAAGTTCATTATCGCCGACTTCTCGGCGATTGAAGCCCGAGCCATTGCATGGTTTGCCGGGGAAAGCTGGCGTAACGAGGTGTTTGCCGGACACGGCAAGATTTACGAAGCCTCGGCAAGTCAGATGTTCGGCTCCCCTCGCGTGACCTACGAGGGTGTCAGCAGTGCGAAGAAATGGGGGCGGCTCGATACTTACGAACCTAAACTCGTGGAAAACATTGTGCAGGCAACAAGCCGTGATATTCTCAGCTATGCTATGCAAGCTCTGCGAAACTGCGCCATTGTAATGCATGTCCACGATGAAGTCGTCATTGAAGCCGACCACCGCTTATCCACCGAGGATATATGCCGGCAAATGAGCCAGACACCACCGTGGGCACCCGGGCTTTTACTCCGTGCCGATGGTTTTGAAACGAACTTTTATAACTTCGTGGTAGATGTCCCCCGCCTCTATAGGCGGCGGGTTCCGATTTGTCAATAAAGTGGCGGGTGATATCCCCCACTCCGTTGGAACGCACTAATACAAGAAAAAATTTTTACAATCGAAATTTTTTCTACCGTTGCGTTATAAAAAAGAATAAAACCACTAAGGAAAATCGCTCCTTACTGTCCTTTCATAAGCGAGGGCGGTTTTCGCCTATAAAAATAAAGGAAGTATCAGACATGTTCTATGTAAAAACAAATTTTGGCTATGCGGACAATATTCCTCCCGGCACTAATTTTCCGGAATTGGTTAAGTCGGCGTTGGGGGAAAATGAATGCTTCATATACCCCGACTTTGCAAACTTTGCATACAACGAAATGGCAAGCCGTGTGCAGGTTATAGGGCCTGTTAACGGTGAACGGGGATATTTGCGTGATATTATCGGCAACCGACATTTTTGGATTGTTAAAGTACATTAGGAGGAACAGACTAAAAAGTGGCATTTTACCTATGATGAGCGAAAACAGATATGGGCTGAAGCTAAAGCTATATAGAAAAGCGGAGAAAAGCTGTACCTTAAAGGATATTTAATTGAATATGCAGAAGTTGCGCAGCGTGAAGCTATGGAAACAGATGAGCGCCAAGGAACAGCAGAAAAATACCTCGAAACACCCCTGCCGGATAATTGGGATGATATGGATATATACGCCCGCAGAGATTATATCCATGAACCCGATTATTCCTAAAACTTTAAAACAATTGCTAATTATACCTTGGTATGATATAATATCTTCACAGAATAAAACGAAATCAAAGATTTCTGTATTTAGGGGAAGCATCGCAATACATGACAATATTATGAAAAAAGCACATCCCCAACAATTTTAACAGGGGGAAGTGATGGCAGGATGGAAGAAAGGCGCAACAGAATATTTAAAATGAATGACCGTGCCGTATCGGCGGCGGTGTTCTCGCTGTTTTTTGCCTGGCTGCTTGCCTTCCCGTTCGAAGGGCAGATTTTGTATGCCATTGCCGACAGCTTTAATACGGAGCCTCACGACATGCTCTTTGGAGCCATTGCCATGCATTTTGCGGGGTTGCTTTTGTGCGGCTTTTTCATAAAGGAAATACGGTTTGCAAAGCGGCTGATGCTTGTGTCCATTGCTTTTTGCATTTTAGCCAGCGGCGTATTTTTCTTTCCCCCGTCATTTTTATGGATGGTCGCGATTATTTCGAGCTCTTTTCTGGCAGGCGGCTTTGTGGCGGCCTGGGGGTTTTATCTGAAAGAATCCACTCCCAAAAACGAGCGCATCAAAACCGTTGCCGATGGGCTTATATATTCAAACATTTTAATGATTGCCCTCAACATGGCCGCCATCCATCTGACGCCGCAAATCGGGCTTTCATTGTCAATATTGGTGCTTGTGACAGCAATTTTCTTTACGCTCCGGCTTTCTCCCGCAGGTTGCGGACATCATATGGTTGTATCCTCCAACACCCAATCAGGGACCACGGTCTGCATCGGAAAACCCCTTGCTCTTTTATACCTTTTCGTTGTGATTATCACCATCAACTCCGGACTGATGTATCATGTCATAAACCCCGCCTTCGCCCACCTTCAGTGGCTGACAAGCTGGTATTGGGCTGTTCCCTATATTGCCGCCCTGTATATTATGAGAAACCTGCCCCAAAAAACGAATAGGACTTACATACTTTATGTAGCCATTTCTATGATCGGCTTTTCCTTTATTGCGTTTATAATGCTTGACCGTTCGGCGGCAAGCTATCTGGCGGTTGACACGCTCATGCTGGGGGCCTGTGGCGTGTACGATTTGTTTTGGTGGAGTATTTTAGGTGAAATGCTGGATTTCGACCGGAATCCGGCAAAGGTTTTCGGCATCGGGCTTTCCGCAAATGTGCTGGGCGTACTGTTGGGCGGACTGATCGGAAACGCCATCGCTCCGGATGGTCAAAACGGTTGGAATCCGACTTTGCTGGCGCTGGGGGTACTTTGCGTAACCTTGTCCATCCTTCCCCTTTTGCACAGGCAGCTGTCTTTAGTGCTCAAAGACCATGCGTATCTGACGGCACTTTCCGAAATGCCGCCGGAGGAGCAGACGAAAGCGCTTTACAGCGTTATTTCCCTGGGGCAGCTTACCAGGCGCGAGAGTGAGATTGCCGATTTGCTTATCAGAGGCAAAAGCTACAAAAAGATTGCTCAGGAGCTGTGCGTCAGCGAAAACACAATAAAGACCCATGTCAGGAATATTTATTCAAAGATTAAGATACAAAGCCGGGCGGAGCTGACCAATCTCGTAATGAAGCAGCACTCCTTATGATCGAACCGCCAAAGGCACCGATAGTATGTTTTAACTCCTCTTTTGAAAAAAAGAGGAGTTTTTTTGAAAAATCACCCTTTTTGGCGATATACATTTCCGGGGTTATCCGTTAAGATAGAGATGTGAAAAAATATTATCTTAGGAGGGGTTGATTTGAAAAAAAGAATAACAAGCTTATCTATTATGTTGGCGGTAGTTTTATCGCTGTTTCCTATTGCGAATGTCGGTGCGGCAAGTATCCAAGTCGGCGATTACCTTGTAATGGGCAAGTACTATGACGAGCTCATACTTTGGCGTTGTGTGGATATAGATGAAAAGGGTCCCCTAATGCTAAGCGATAAAATATTGTGCCTTAAAATGTTTGATGCCGGCGGTGATAACGCAAGCAGCTCTCATGGTCGAATTATGTTTAAAGATAAATATTATCGCAAGACCAACGGTTCCAATTATTGGAAAGATAGCAATTTGCGCTCATGGTTAAATTCCACCGCCGACGCCGGCAATGTAGTCTGGCTTTGCGGCAATCCGCCGACTGCGGAAAACGGTTATAACGATTATAACCCATATGCACATGAAAAGGGTTTTTTGGCAAGCGGTAACTTTACGGCAAGCGAGCGAAACGCCATAAAAACCGTTACGCAAAAATCCGTGCTTGACGGCTATGAATATTCATCATCCAAAAACCCCAATTCTCTTATAAAAAATGAAAACATTTCAGAGGTTCTGCAAAATTATGCCACGGCGTATTCGGAGAAGGCAACGGACAAGGTGTTTCCACTTGATGAAAAACAGATATATGGGGTGTACGAAAACCGCGGTATATTGGGTTCCTCTTATTATATGGCCAAACCGACTCAAAAAGCTGTGGATAATTCCGATTATAGAACCGCCCTCCTGTCTCCTTCAGGGTACTTTTTGTATTGGCTTCGTTCCCCGTCTACCAGCTCCTCCCAGGGCGACATGGTCCGCGTTGTTGACTGGCGCAGCTATGTTCCCGCCAACGTTGCTGGCTCCGGCTCTGTCGGCGTTCGCCCCGCTTTTTACTTAAACCTGCCGGTCGTAACATTTACATCCGGCAGCGGCAGTATCGGAAATCCGTATACCGTTATCGGGGCAAGCAGTAGCAACAGTGCGGCGGCAACTACCACCAAAACAATTACGGTATATGAAAACAAAAACGATATGTCAAGCGCCGCGGATCACTATATTGCATCAAGCGGAGCGGTTGTAAATGCAGGCGGAGACGATTATATTACCGACACATACGGAAATGTAACAATTCCGGCAAATGCGGACGTTGTAATCAGCAGAGCAAATTATATTACGCAAACCATAACGGCAAATGAACTTGCAAATTCCAATAAGGTGTATCTGGAAAAGGAGGGCGGCGGCTTGCCCATAATAAAAGCCGTTACCCTAAACGGACAAAACCTATGCAATGAAAGCGTGAGGGTCAAGGGCGACGGCAATATTAAGGCTGATATTGACTGGAACGGCAATACGGCTCAAGCGGTTTATATAGAGCATGGGGCTGTGAATATTCCGGTAAACAACGGGGAAACAGGCATGGTGGAGCTGGCAAGCCTGTTAAACAGCAAGCAAAAGACATATATAATAGCGAAAACGGCAGACGGGCTTGAAACGAAAAAAATATTAAATATTTCCTCCGTACTGACGGATATTGTAATTCCCAAGAATATTAATTTCGGCAATGCAATTAGCAATATCTCCGCAAGCCCTATACCCATTATCGGAAACGAATTAAAGCTTGGTGTTAATATACCTAATTTCCCCATAGAGGTTACCGTAAAAGGCAATAAAGCGATTGCAACATTTGGAATAGACTTGGCGCAGTGGAAATATGAAAAGGATTTTGGAAACGACCAATCGGGCGAGTGGGATAATAAATATAATATAAATAAAGATGTCGCAGATGTGCTAAAGGACACGATAAGCGAGCTGGGGAAGGATTTAATAAGCGGCAAGGAGGGAAAGGAATTGTGCGATAAAATGTATAAAAATATTTTATCGCACGGGAAAGGCAAAGATGTATTCAAAACCAAGCCTGCCAAAATTGGGTTTGATGCAAATATTGCTTTTTTAGGCTACATAGAAATGACGCTTGACCAATATGGTATTTATGTCAACGACAGCGGTATGATTGGGCGTGCAACCGCAAAATTAAACGCAACGGGGCATTATGCAATCGCCCCCATGCCGGTGCCCCTTTATTGGGAGGCATATGTGGAGGGGGAAATTGCCGCACAGCTTGGCATTCAGCGGGAGGTGCGGATAGAGAACTTCAAACCGCAAGGCTCGTTTGAGGCAAAAGGCACGTTGGGAGCGGGCTCGGGCGTGGGCGTATCGGGCATAATGTCAGGCGGCTTGGGCGTTGAAGGCTCACTATCCGCTAAATTTCAATTTATAACCGACACAAACTTCACCCTTAACGCGGAGGCAGGCGCTTATGTAAAAGTTTGCTTTGCCATTTGGGAAGTAAAACATTTTTGGGCTAAGCGGGAATGGCAGTTATATCCCGATAAGCAGCCTGCAAGCCAGGGCGTTTCGTTAATGTCGGTTTTAACCGATACCAATAACTATTCCATACAAGACCGCTCGTATATAGCCAATCCGTCTGAATTCACGGCAAATGACAGGCAAAAGATATCTTTATTCGGAGCGTCGCCGCCAAATAAAATTGAAAGCACAATTAAGACAAATGTGTATCCGAACTCTGCGCCTCAGCTTGTTGATTTAGGCAACGATAAGCAACTATTGGTGTGGGTTGATGATGATACATCCCGCACATCGGCCAACAGAACAAGCCTTTATTATTCGCTGTTTAACGGCGCATGGTCACAGCCTCAAGCGGTTCATAACGATGGCACTGCGGATTTTTCGCCGCAATTAAAAAATATAAACGGCAATACATATTTAGTTTGGCAAAACGCCAAAACAACCTTTTTGGATGATGTAACTTTAGAGCAAATGGCGCAAAACTTAGAGATTTATGTTGCGAAATATAATGATACCAACAACACATTTGTTGAGGTTGAAAATGTGTCAAATAACGATTATGTGGATATGCTGCCAACCGTCTATGGCAATGGCAGTGAAGTGAATGTTGTGTGGGTGTCCAACACCGAAAACGATATTTTCGGGCAAAATACCAATAATCAAATTATGAAATATACCTTTGGCGGCAGCGTGACCGCCGTTGCAAGCGGGCTAAAAGCAATAGACAGCGTAACCGCCGACAATGATATCATTGCATACTGCGTTGAAATGGACGGCGATATACAAACGGTTGAGGATAAAGAAATATATATAATCAAAAACGGAGCATCATCAAGGCTTACCGATAATGAAATAATTGACTCAAAACCATATTTCGCAGGTGACGGTAAGCTGTATTGGTACAGCGGCGGGAAAATCAATTATATTGATAATTTTAATACAAACGAGGTTAATACTATACTAAGCGATGAAACGGTTATCCCCACCGACAGGTTTGTTGTTGCTGTCAACGCAAATAACGATGCCGCCGTTTTATTCGAACAGGCAAGCGGATTAAATGCGGATTTACACTCGTTCATTTACGACAAAACCCAGGATAAATGGAGCGAAAATGTTGCGTTAACAGAGCTTGACAGCTTTATAAACGGCTTTTCAGGCTTTATTGCAAATGACGGACAGATAAAGTTAGCTTTTAACAAGCAAAAAGTTATTGCACAAATTGGAGAAGAAAACCCATACGGCACAGCGGATTTATGTGACTTGACAATTTCACCCTCATACAACTTATCAATAGAGGGGGATTTATTCTACGACCCCGATATGCTGATAGCAGGAAACGACCTTGAAATAAATATAACGGTTAAAAATAACGGCGAGCTTACCGTAAACAGCCTATTGCTTGAAATATTGGATGAAGGTGACAATGTGCTGCAAACTACCGAAATATCAGAAGCTATTGTTCCGGGTGAAACAAAGGAATATACCGCTATTTATACAATATCGGAGGGGTTTATCGGTATCAGCGTAAAGGTGAATGTCTTGCCCGTCGGCTGTGATGACTTTGACTTGTCCGACAACACCAAACAGGTTATGCTTGACTGTATTGACGCATCTCTTGAAGATGTGTATTTGAGCAAAACAGAGGAAGGGAAAGATATAATTTATGCTCATATTGTAAACCGAGGTACAAAAGATACGGGAACTTTTACACTTAAATTGGCGGAGGGCACGCCAAATGGAACGGTAGTTGAAACAAAACAGGTATCTTCCCTTGCACCCCTTAGCGCGACAGTTGAAAGCTTTGAATATTCAAACCCGGATATATTTAAAACAAAAACACTATATATCTTGATTGAAGAATTGGCGGACGAAAGCTTTGTGGGAAACAATTCGGACTTTGTGGTGCTAAAAGGCATAAAAAAACTTGATATGACAGTGTCGAATGTCGAAATTATTTCGCAAGACGAAGCTTGCATAGAGCTGAGGCTGACGATTGATACGGAAAAAAATACGGAAGAAAGTTTAACAGGTCACTTTCTCTTGGCGGCATATACGGAAAGCGGATTGTTGTTATCAATTTCAAAGGAGCCTGTTTCAATTATCAATATAACAGATACCCTCATTGCTGACATAACCCTGCCTGTTAAACCGGACGAAAACATCTTGTTTAAAATGTTTGTTTGGAACAGCTTAGGGCAGATACAGCCGCTTAGTTATTTTAGCGGGTATTTGCATAAGCCGGTTTGAGGGGGAAATTAAATTTAAAGAGGGGTCGTTTTTTAAAAAATAATTAGCTTATCTATTATGTTATCGGTAGTTTTGCCGCTGTTTCCTGCTGCGCATGCCGGTGCGGCAAGCATCAAGGTCGGCGATTACCTTGTAATGGGCAGAAGATGATAATATTTTAGGGATGTATTTTGATTGTGACGGTATATCGGAATTACAAGAAGCCGTGAAATCAATAAGTTTGCCTTTGCAAATTTTTCCTTGGCACTAATCCTTGCACGCGGAATTCTTGACTATTTTAATAATGTTTGATAAAATAGTTTTAGAAAACGAAAGGCATGGATACCATATGAGAGTAATAAGTAACTACAAAGGAAAGCGAAGTGTAGCTGTTTCTTGGCTTCTGTCCTATATTTTTGTTTTATTGATTCCAGTTTTTATAAGTTGTTTCATATATTTTCAATCGACTAACATTTTGCAGTCAGAAATAACGCGAGCCAATCAATCAATGCTTGCGGAGGTGCGGCAGGACGCAGACTCGAAGCAGAGGGATATGGAAAGAATAAGCGCCGAAATATCTATTAATAACCGGATTGATCTAATGAACAGTAAAAAATATTTCAGCCTCGACACCAATACGGCTTATGACTTTGCCGAATTTGCAAAGGAATTGAATTTAGCAACATTGGGAAGTGATTTCATCGAGGCGTTTTGCATTTTTCACAAGGACAGCGATGTGCTTATAAGTAAGTCAGCCCGTTTTAACGAGAAGATATTTTATGATGCTTATATCAACCCCTTTGGTGGGTCCTATGAAGCCTTTTTGGAGTTTTTACAAAGCGATGTAACAAACAATGCAATGGCGTTTCCTCATAACGATGAAATCGACTCGAAGGAACAGATTCTCTTGTTCCAATTTCCGTTTGCTTACGGTAACGATGTTAAGTATATTTTTGTTGTAAATGAAAGAAAATTTCTTAGTGCGGCTTATAATGTTACGCAGACCTTTGAATCTGACCTGTATATTATTGACAGGCATAACCGAGTCGTTTCAACGAATTGCAGCAAGGATTACTCATTTATTGATTATGAATATCTTTCTGATGATAGCAAGCTCATTAAGGCAAAGCACAACGGCGATGAGTTTATTATTATGCATACAAGATCCAATGCAAACGACTGGAAATACGCAATGATAGTAAGCTCAAAGGTTTTTTGGGAGAAAGAAAAATACATATCCATGCTAATGGTGCTGTCTATTATTGCGTGTCTGCTGATTGGGGTGGCGGCATCATGGGTTCTTATGAAAAAGAATTACAGTTCTATTCGCGGGCTTGTCAATATAATGGTAAACCGAGCGGGGAAAAAGCTTGACACGAAATACAATGAAATGCAATTCCTTTATGAGGCAATAACTGAAACCATAGGTGAAAAAGAGCAATTGACGGACTGGACGGAGAGACAGAGCAAAAACATACGTGATAATTTTCTTATAAAGCTTATAAGCAGCGGGATTGAAACAGATTTGTCCGCAGACGAAATTCATCGCGATTACAATATTAGGCTTGAATCTGATCATTTTGGTGTCATATTATTCTGTGCAGAGGATTATAGTGCGTTCAGCCGGCAAACTGACAGCTTCAAGGAATTTATGCTTGTACAATTAATAATAACCAATATTGTTGGGGAATTGGCTGGGGTGGACAATAACGCATATGTATTTGAAACGGATAAAATGATAGTGTGCCTTGTGAATTTCAAAGAAACCAATATCTCCGATGGAGATGGTGAACTTTTAAGGGTAGCGCGTGAGACCCAGCGGGTTATTGACAAAAATTTTGAAATACAGCTATCCGCTTCAATAAGCAATATCCACCAAACCCTACGAGGCGTTGTTTTTGCCTATCGGGAGGCATTAGAGGCAATGGAATATAAGATGGTCGTTGGCATGGGGCAAATATTGCATTATAACGACATAATGAAGTATGGCGCGGATGATGGGAAAAAGTACCACTATCCGCTTCAATTGGAGTATCAACTGATAAACTTTATTAAGGCTGCTGATATTGAATCCTCCAAAAGAATCGTTTATGACATTTTTGAAAAGAATTTTTCAGACAGGGCATTGGCGGTGCAAACGGCGAAAAATCTATTGATAAATATAATTGGCACTATAACAAAAGCCATTAATGAAATCGGCGATTTTTTTGAAGCGTTAGACCCTGTGGCGTTCATCGCGAAAAATGAAACGGTTGAAAAAATGAAACATGAAATAATCAGAATTTTGGAAGAAACCTGCGCTTTTGTCGAGAAGGAAAGAAAAAGCAGGGGTCAGCAGATTTGCGAAAGCGTTCAAAAATATGTTGAAGGCAATTACAAAGACCCGACCCTAAATATAACCAAAATAGGAGAATATTTTAATATAACTCCTCCGTATTTGTCAAAGCTGTTCGCGGAGCAGGCGGGAGTGGGGCTTCTTGATTATATCAGAAAGAAAAGGTGTGATGAGGCAAAGACATTTTTAAAGCAACACAACTATACTGTTCGGGAGATAAGTGTATTGGTGGGGTTTTCAGATATAAAGACCTTTACGCGCAGCTTTAAAAAATTTGAAGGGATAACACCGGGGGAATACAGCGGATTGGCTTAAAAAATTTGATAATGATTTAAAGGCAGAATTGTTATGTATTACAATTCTGTCTTTTCTTTTTCTGTTTTTCGGGCATTTATATTAAAAACTGACCATCCGTTTTCGATGTTTTGACCCTGATATCTGAATTGTGCTTATTTACTTTGCAGGTATATCGCGTTATCATAAAACATATGATGTTTACTCCAACATCGGGTAAGCAGGGCGTGTGGCATCTTAGTCTTTGGCGAAGCGCACATGCGCAAGGCACCATTTATACGGCTTGCCCGGCTCGCGGCAAGTGCGTAGGTGCAAGTTTTAATATAATTTTGTGAGCCGGAAAGGCTAATGGTGCTTAAAAATGACTGAAAAGAGTGGTTTTTTTATCAGATGGGCATGCGTGCTGATTATCATTGCGTTTGCGCTTTCGGCATGTGCTGTCAGACAGACGCAAACGGGAATTAACGGTATGGTTACCGATGAAATTGTATTTCCGATGCAGGAGGGGGCTTCGCTTACATATTGGGTGCCGCTTCACGCGAACGCTTTGCCTATTATCAACAGCTTTAGCGAGACGGAGTGGTACAAAGAATTGGAGAAGCTAACCGGGGTAAAGGTTGATTTTATCCACCCTGTATCGGGGCAGGAGAGAGAACAGCTTAATGTTATGTTAGCATCCCGTGATTTGCCGGATATTATTGAAAACACATTTGAAAATTATTCGGGAGGCATTATTAAAGCGGGCTCTGATGGGCTTGTTATTGACCTTAAAGACCTTCATAAAAAATATGCACCGAATTTGATGAAACTATACGAGATGTATCCTGAACTTTTACTTGATATTGAGACCGATGAGGGGGCTATTCTGCGGGTGCCGTTTATCCGCGGACACGATAATTTAAGAACTTTCAGAGGCCTTGTTGTTAGGAATGACTGGCTTGGGGATTTAGGGTTGTCGGCACCGGAAACCATTGATGAGTGGTACAGTATGCTGTCGGCGTTCAAGGAAATAAAAGGGGCCACTGTTCCATTTCTCACAAGTACCAATGAGTTAAAACGCGATTATGGTTTTGTCGGCGCTTTCGGCATAAACAACAGCTATTTTGCCGAGAACGGGAAAATAGTTTACGGACCCGCAGACCCGAGATATAAAGATTTCTTAGCTACTTTGAACAGATGGTATAAAGAAGGGCTTATATACTCGGAACTTGCGCTAAGCAGCAATACAAAGGTCAACGATGCACTTGTTGTCAACGGTCAGGTAGGCAGTATGATGACGATATTGGGTGGCGGTGTAGGCAAATATATCGAATTGATGAAGGATATTGACCCCGAATTTGATTTGTTGGCAACTCCTTATCCGACATTGCAAAAAGGCGAGATACCCAAGTTTATTCACCAGGATCCAACGGTGTATCACGCAGGCTCGGCATCGGTAACTTCAAGTTGTAAAACTCCTGAAATTGCACTTGCGTGGTTGGATTATGGATACAGTAAGGAAGGTAACATGATTCACAATTTTGGGATTGAAGGGATAAGCTATGAAATGGTGAATGATTATCCCGAATATACGGAGATTATAACAAATAATCCCGATGGTGTTCCTATGGCGACAATAGGGCATAAATATTGCCGTGCATTCGCGCAGGGTCCTTTTGTGCAGGATGAGCGGTATTTGGAACAATACCTAAATCTTCCGCAGCAGATAAAAGCAATTGAGGTGTGGACCAAATACGCGGATGAAGTGAATAAGGTTAACACGAAGGTATACGGCGAGCTGAATCCCCAGGAATCGTCCAAGATAACGCCTATGCAGGTGGAGATAACCACCTATGTTGACGAGATGTTTTTGAAATTTGTCCTCGGAAGGGAGCCTCTTGATAAATTTGATGAATACACCTCCCGTATCAGACAGTTGGGCATTGATGAGATTATTAAGATTAAGCAAACCGCATATGACAGGTTCATCTCAAAGTTTCCGCAAGCGAAGGAATTAAAATCAATCAATGCTATTGAGTTTTACAGGAGATAACAACAAAGGAGGCATAGCAAGATGCCATCGGTAACAATTCAAATCCCTGCACGAAAATCAAAAAAGAGAAATCTTTGGCGTGAAATTGCTAAAGACTATAAAAGGAACAAGTATCTTATCCTGATGGCTTTGCCGGTATTGACATGGTATTTCATATTCCACTATTTGCCTATGTATGGGGTTATTATCGCATTCAAGGATTTTAATCCCATGCGCGGAATATTAGGCAGCGAATGGATAGGCTTTGCTCATTTTAAATCTTTTTTTAACGGCTTTTATGCATGGAGGGTCATTAAAAATACGCTGATGATAAGCGTGTATCAATTGGTTTTCGGGTTTCCCATGCCGATAATACTTGCCCTGCTTCTGAACGAGTTGCAAAATAAGGCTTTTAAAAAAACCATTCAGACAATAACATATCTACCGCATTTCGTATCGTTGGTAGTTATATGCGGAATGATTGTGGATTTTACATCGAAAAATGGAATAATAAATGACGCTATCGAGCTTTTGGGCATGGAGAGAAGGAGTTTACTGCTTTATCCGGAATATTTTAGAACCATTTATACCGGCAGCGGCATCTGGCAAAGTGTCGGGTGGGGCTCAATCATTTATTTGGCCGCCTTATCAGGGATAGACCAAGAGCTGTATAGTGCCGCATCAATTGACGGAGCCGGAAGGTGGAAACAATTTCTGAATGTAACTCTGCCCGGGATTGCGCCTACTGTCATTGTCCTGCTAATTTTAAACATAGGACGAATGATGAACGAGGGATTTGAAAAAATTATATTGCTTTATAATGCTACAATATATGAAACGGCGGATACTATTTCTTCTTTCGTTTATCGACGGGGATTGGTCGAGGCAAATTATAGCTTTAGCTCAGCGGTCGGATTGTTTAATTCCATGGTAAATGTGATTTTGATAGTGTCGGCCAACAGGATTAGTCGAATGGTAAATGAAACCAGCTTGTGGTAAGGAGGTGCTGAAATGGTAGTAAAACGATCGATAAGTAACATTATATTTGATATATCGAATTATTTATTTCTGACCCTTCTTATGGTTATTACTCTTTATCCGTTCTGGCATGTAATAATGGCATCGTTTAGCAATCATGTTGAATTGACGGCTCATACGGGTTTATTACTTAGACCCGCCGGGTTTTCATTGGATGCGTATAAGGCGGTTTTGGACAACCGTATGATTTACAGCGGTTACCGGAATACTTTATTCTATGTCGTAATCGGTACTGCGCTTAACCTCATTATGACTTCAATGGGGGCTTATGTGCTTGTCAGAAAGGGATTTTTTTGGAGAAGGTTTATTTTTACACTTATTTTAATAACAATGTTCTTTAGCGGTGGGCTTATTCCTACATATTTATTGGTTCAAAGCCTAGGGCTGGTTGACTCGATATGGGCGCTTATTCTCCCGGGGCTTATCAGCACATGGAATTTAATTATAATGCGCACTAACTTTGCTTCGGTTCCGGATAGTGTTATCGAGTCCTCTACAATTGACGGAGCAAACGAATTTGTAACGCTATTTCGTATTATGCTGCCCTTGTCTTTGCCGGTCATAGCGGTGATGACACTCTATTATGGAGTGCATCACTGGAACGCATGGTTCGGTGCAATGATTTATTTAAGATCAAGAAGCCTATATCCGCTTCAACTGATACTCAGGGAAATTCTTTTGGCCAACGATACGAATTCTATGATGGTCGGAGTGGGGCATACCGACCGTGAAAGCGTCAGCGAAACAATAAAATACGCCACCATAATGGCGGCAACATTGCCCATATTATGCGCATATCCATTTGTGCAAAAGTATTTTGTTAAAGGGGTAATGATTGGTGCGGTCAAAGGGTAAGGAGGATTTGAAATGATAAAAACTTATCGCGTTTTTGCTTTGATTTTAATATATGCCGCATTGCTTATGATAATACCGTCCGGTGTAGGCGCTGCCAATGATGTGTCGTGGGAGGCGTCATTAGCTTATGAAAAACCTGTCTCAATAATGAAGGGCACGGTCAATAGCAAAGGAGCGCTGACAGGTCTTGTAGATGGTATCGTTACCGGTGACGACGGGACATACATTAGATTGAATTCAAATTCATTAAGCGATGAGAGATGGACATGGTTTAAAGTTGACTTGGAAACCGTTAAGGAGGTCAATTACTTTAAGCTTCAAACTTTTAGGATATACGAGAACTCGCATGACAGCTATATTAAAACAATAAGAATAGACGGGTCGAAGGATGATAACGATTATGAAACGATAATACCTCACACATCACCCGACATGGGAGTTGCTTTTCCACACAGCGTCTTTCTTGAATTCAAGGTCGATAAAAAAGTTGCGGTGAGGTATGTCAGGGTGTGGGTTCAACTCATAGCACAGGAGGGCGATCAGATGATTGTGCCGGCATTATCGGAAATAGGAATATATAATATAGATGAAACCATGGGGTTGGATCATGGGATTAACGAGATTAGTTCGGAAACCCCGGAAAATATTCCGCATCGGGGAAACGAACAGACGCTTGACATATCGGGAGAACCGGTCATGGTATCCACCGGGAAAGGCGAAGTCGTAACCTATCCTACTCCGCCTTGTTATTTGGAAAGCAGGTCTTTTGCCGTTGTGGCGGAGGGTCGGCGGATACCTGTAATAGAGTATGAGGACGCGGGTCGAACCGAATATCATTATGCTCATTTTTCGTTTAGCGGAACGGCGCAGATTCGTGTGACCGCTTCCCAAGAAATATCGACATATAAAATAAGACCTTTGAGCTATGGTATTGAGGGTGAAGTTGACGAACGCAACCTGACATTTACCATTTCCCAGTCAAGATACCTTCTGATAAACATAAACGATATGCAAAATTTGATAATTATTACAGATAATCTTGAAACTGATGTACCGCCGGCAATTGGAAACGGTATATTCAATATTACCTCGAATCAATACAACGCGGATAGAACAGGCACGCAGGATGTTACAGGTCTTTTTCAAAAGGCGATAGATGACGCCAACGCCGCACCGGGCGGCGGAGTTGTTTATGTGCCGGCAGGGTTATACAAGATAAGCTCATTCACTATGAAGGGTAATGTGAGCCTTTATTTAGAGGGGGGAGCTGTTATTCGCGGGACAGGTAAGCAGGCTGACTATGTCAGGGAGAACCCTACCTCAAATTCACAATCAATAACTACGCTTATAAACTTTCGTGAGCACGACGCCAACATGAAGATATATGGACGGGGAACATTGGATTGCAATGGCGAGGAACTCTATGTTGACGGGGGGGATACTGACCCCGCAGCGCTAAGGATATGCGGGGTGCGACCGAATAAAAACAGCTTTGTTACCCTTGATGGAGTTATTATAAGCCACGGTAGAACATGGACGGTAGCCCCGCAGCAATCAGACAACATTTTGATTACAAACCTAAAGGTGCTCAATAGTGAAAACAGAAATGAGAATGACGGTATAGATATAAACAGTTGTCAAGATGTTTTGGTATATCACTGCTTAACATATACCAATGACGATTCCCTTTGTGTTAAAGCGTGTAACGCCAATAGTTTTAAAAACATGTTGAAAGGTCCTGAAGAAAAGGCATACAATATAACCTTTGACGATATAGTAACATACGGTCGTTGCGCAGGCACGAAAATGGGTATGCAGGGATATACGCATACCCACAACATATGGTTTAAAAACATTGATGTGTTAAAAGCCAGCCGCGGAATTGCTTTTGAACACGAGCAGGGAATGGAAACAATGGAGGGCATACATTTCATAAATATAAATGTAGAGGAATTAGCATATAGAATATACAATCCCTATCCGGTGCAAATGAAAATTACCGCAGGAGGCAAAATTAGGGATGTAGAGATTAATAATGCTACCTTTCAAACCTTCGGTAATGGAACTTCCGCAGACGGGTATAACGAAAAGGGTTCGGATATCCTCGGTCAAAGCCCCGCGGCGATGATTGAGAATGTCGCATTTACCAATTTGAGTATTGCAGGCAAACCTATACTTGACGCCGATGCAGGTCGTTTTAATGTTAATGATTTTACATCGAATATAACCTTTGCTGCTACAAACATTCCGGTAATTGCAACACCCTTTGAGGATTTAAAAACTGTTTTATGGGCAAAGCAATACATTGAAATGTTAGCGGCTTACGAACTTGTCAGCGGTGTTGGCAATGGGAAATTCGAACCGAATCTTACGGTTAAACGCGAGGAGTTTGCGAAAATGATTGTTGATGCTTTTGGACTTGAAAAAACCGGTGTTGTTACTGATTTGTCGGATGTCGAACAGGGCGCATGGTATTATCCTTATGTGGCGGCGGCTCAAAAGGCTGGTATAGTGCATGGTATCGGCGATAACAAGTTTGGAATCGGGGGTAGAATAACCCAGCAGGATATGTGTGTTATGATTGGAAGGGCGTTGGATATGGCAGACATAAGGTTGCCGGAAACGGTTGCCGCCATCCCGCTCGACATGGAAAACTCCGTTGCTGAATATGCAAAAGATATTATTTATTCAATGCAAAGGGCCGCTTTTATAAGTGATTTTGGCGAGAACAAATTTGCTCCGAAGGAATACGTGACCAGGGCTCAGGCGGCGCATATAATAGGGAAAAGCTATATATTATTCCGCTATAAAAGGGAGGACAGGCACCAAATTATAGATATGTCTCCTGTAACGGCAATAAAAATCAATGTTGGAAATGAGTATCCCTATACGGATGCGAGTAAAAATGAATATCTTTCGGATAGGTTTCACTCCGGTGACACATCGACTAATCTTAGGGACAACACAATCATAGGGACAAATGAGCAGCTGCTATACCAGGCATATCGGTTTGGCGAAAAGATATCATATGCCATTCCGGCGGAAAACGGAGCATATAAGGTTATTCTGCGGATGATGGAACCCACTTTCACTGATACGGGCAGACGGTTGTTCGATATAAGCTTGGAAGGCGTTATCGTTGCTTCTAAGATAGACATTTTTAATGAAGCCGGCAGACATACCGCTTTTGATATGGAATTTACCACTACTGTGACCGACGGGGAATTGAATATCGAACTGGAGGCTTCTGAAAATAACGCGATTTTATCGGCGATAGAAATTGTCAAGCAATAGAGGGAGCGAAGATGATGAGAAGGTATACGAAGCTATTTTCAATAATACTTGCGGCGGCGCTTGCGTTGGGACTTGCTCAGCTTTCGGTATATGGGCAAGAACGGTCGTGGGAGGAATCTTTGGCTTACGGGAAACCCGTTTCAATTATGCAGGGGGGCGTTCACAGTAGCGGACCCGTGAAAAATCTTACGGACGGAGACGAAAATACATTTTTGAGGTTAAATACCAACGCCATCGGATTAGACCGATGGACATGGGTATCGGTCGATTTAGGTAGTGTTCAAAATGTGAATTGCTTTAAAATACACACGCATAGGGTATATACCGCCTCACCCCACAGTTATATACAGGCTATTCGGATAGAAGGGTCTGTCAGCGGTATTGAATTTGATACTATCATTCCGGATTCTACACCGGATGGCGCTGAGGCGTATCCTTATAACTATACGCTTGAATTCAGCGGAACAGAGACATCAGCGCGGTATATACGGCTGTGGATTCGGCTAATAGATTCGGATTTGGATGTAAACGGGCAGTCGGTAGTTCCTGCGCTAAAGGAGTTCGGCGTGTATAATTGGAACTCGGGTGAGGCAAACAATGAACTGGCGGTTCGGCTCGTCTCTCCGACCAATGGCGCATTTTACTCAAGGTATGTGCCTTTTGACGGTCATAACACCAATGTTTCCGTTATAGTAACGGCCGAGGTTACGGGAGCAAGCGGCATTGCCAGAGTGGATTTTTATAACTGCGGTGAACCAATGTTGGGAACAGTCACACAGACAATGAACCATTACAGCATAACTATGGACAATCCGGATTTGCCGGTGAATTATATTACGGCGAAGGCGGTTGACGATACCGGTCTTGAGGCGGTATCCGAGCCTGTTGCCTTCTACACCAACATAGCGTTAAACAAACCCGTGACGGCAAGCGATAAAGGATATGATGCGGACAGTAACCCCGAATCGGTTGTTGATGGAATTATGCACCTCGATACGCTTGCCGCCAACAAGTGGTATATTCGGAATACGGCTTTGGCCACTTTGGAAATTGATTTTGAAGAGGTTTTCACCCTTGCCGGAACGAAAATACACAGCGGTCGGACAGGCAATGATGCAGGAATTTTACGAAATTTTAAAATAGAGTATGACAACAATGGACAATGGACGGACATTCCGGGTGCGGCTGTGACAGACAATACCGATAAGAATATAACAGTAGTATTCGCACAACCCGTATCTACGCACAGGATAAGATATTCCTTGATTGATGCCGGCAACGATGCAAGCACCGAATATCGTATAAGAGAAATTGAGGTGTTTGGCGCCCCGAAAAGCAAACCGAATATCAATATTCTAAGTATGGCAGACGGAGAAACATTGGACTTAAAGGGCGATGTTGGAATAGAGGTCGAGATTGGAGTGGAGGACTCAACTATAGCCAAAGTTGAGGTTTATGTCAACGGCGCGCTTGCGCAGACACTACCGGGTGCGGGCGCTTTTAATCTTTACAAATTTAATTTAACGAATGTGCAATATGGTCTGATAAGGTTTGATGTAAGGGTTTTGAGCAGCTCGGGTACATTTGCGGCAAAAAGCCTAACAATTAATAATTTCCCATTCGATTTCATGACCAAAATTAACGCAGCGGGGAATATCGACGCAATATACAGCGCCCTACGCAAGTATGGCGATTTGTTGACCGGTGCGGGATTTCATACCGGGCAATATATCCTCCTGCCAGATATGGAGCGGGAAGGCGTATGCGATGCACTGCTGGGTAAGGAAAACTATTCCCATGATGCCAATGGACTTAGCGCTCTTACGAACGATTTTAATAAGATGGTATTATTATCCTCCGTCAATACGGCAAACAACGCAGAGGCTTTAAGACAAGCAATTGAAAAATGCGGTGATTTATTAGACAGCATAGACATAAGCACAGACAGTGATTTTGACAAGCTCGAATATGCAATAAAACAAGCGGTTTTTGAAAAGTTATACCGTTATCGCACATCGCTTACGGGTGGGGTGTTTACTGATTTTTCGGATATAGAGGGTGTATTTGAAAAGTTTACTGTGCTATGCGCAATTTCAAAGTCATATTGGGGACAACTTGACAGCTTGTTCATCCAATATAACAATCTGCTGAATTTGCCGCTTAGCGGAGACTATGCACAGAAATTGGATGCGGAAGGGCGGGCTGAGGTATGTAGGGGTTTTGCGAATGTTGTTTTTAATGAATATGACGAGCTTAAAACTTTTTTTGAGAATAAGGTTAGCATCGCTTTAGCCGCAAGATCAAGCCGGGGTAACGGCAATTCAGGAGGCGGCGGCACTTCCACGGTATCATCGGGAATACCAAATGCCCTGCCTTTGATACCTCAGGCGGTGCCGGGCACCGGGACAAAGGGCGCAGGAATTGCTTTTTCTGATTTGCACGGCGTTGAATGGGCAATAGAAAGCATAGAGGAACTGGTTGCGCTCAACATCGTTGAGGGGTTTGGCAATGGCAAATTCGGTCCGGACGAAATGGTGACTCGTGAACAGTTTATTAAGATGTTAGTGCTTGCTTTGGAACTTGCAGATGAAGGTGCACAATCCACTTTTTCCGACACTTTTCGAGACGATTGGCATTATATATATATAGCCAGTGCGCAAAATGCCGGAATTTCAAATGGAATGGGTGATGGCAGTTTTGGGGTTGGCAGGCAAATTATAAGACAGGAAATGGTTGCGTTGGCTTATCGCGCCTGCCAAGCAGTCGGCTTGCGGCTTATTCAGGTCAATCCGCCGATTGAGTTTGAGGATAATAATGAAATAAGCGGTTATGCAAAACAAAGCGTGGCGGAAATGCAAAAGGCGGGGATAATAAGCGGCATCGGTGGCGGAAGGTTTGCGCCGAACGAAACATCAACTCGCGCTCAGGCATCCAATATTGTGTACGGCATTTTGCGGTTAAGGGGGAATAAATAAATGCGGCAGGTTATGAGAATATTATCGGGAAGCATAGCAATCGTATTCCTGCTCGGAGTTTTTCCCGCGGCGGTTGTAAATTCAGCGGATGATATATCTTGGGGAGCATCGCTTGCGTACGGAAAAAGCGTAGCTTTTATGAGGGGCGCTGTACACAGCAGTGGACCGGCGGATGGACTTGTCGATGGGCTGGAAGATTCATTCATGCGCTTAAATTCGACCGCGTTGAACAGCGAGCGTTGGACATGGGTTCAGGTTGATTTGGACGGAGAATACGAGGTAAACTATTTCAAAATAGCAACCCACAAAGTGTATAACGCTTCTGCTGATAGCTTCATTAAAACAATACGGATAGAGGGCTCGGATGATGGTGAAATATTTGAAACGATAATCCCAAACTCCTCACCTGCTGTCGGCACTGCGTATCCCATGAACACAACGCTGGAATTCGCCTCGCTGCGTATGTGGAATGTGTCCCATGTGAGACTGTGGATTCAGCTTATAGATCAGGAAGATGGTGCGCAGACAGTTGTCCCGGCGCTGAGGGAGTTTGGCGTTTACAGGGTTGGGGACGAGGAGTTGCTTGCTCGCGCAGACAAAGGCGGAGGGCGGCGCAAGGACGATGTATCCATGGATTTTATATCCGAAACGCCGACACGGGGTATTTTCGCAGATACCGTCGGCACAAAGTTTGAACAGGTGTCGGAGCGACTGACCCGCTTTGGCATTATGTCTGGTTATGAAGACGGGACTTTTAAGCCGGAAAACATTATGACCCGCGCGGAATTTGCTGTTGTAATCTGTAACCTGCTCAATTTATCCGAAGTGGCTGAATTGAACAGCGGCGCGGCATTTTCGGATGTGCCGATAACTCACCCGGCATTCGGATATATAAGGACTGTTGCAGATGCAAATATTATCGGCACATACGCCGGGGGGAACTTTGAACCAAACCGACCTGTAACATATGAACAGGTGATAACGGTGCTGGTAAGTATATTGGGGTATACTCCCCAAGCCGAGGTTAGGGGCGGATATCCAACCGGATATTGGTTAGTTGCGGCGGAACTGAAAATCACCGATGGGCGAGTCAGCATATCCGATGATGCCGAAAGGGGGGGTATTGCCATATTGATATGCAATGCCCTTGAAGTTGACATGATGAAGCAATCAAATTTCGGAGATAATCCTAAATATACGGTGTCAAAGGGTGCAACATTACTTTGCGAAAAACTGAAGATATATAAGGAAAAAGGGCAAATCACCGCTAACGGCAACTCAACGCTTACCGGGAAAAGCAATTTAAGGGATGATGAGGTAAGAATTAGCGGCGGTATTTATAAAGTGGGGGAAATCGATGCGCAGGCGCTTTTGGGTTATAATGTTACATATTATTGGCGCGAGAAAGATGATAAGATAAACAAAGTTTTGCTCGATATCCGCCTCAACGCCCAAAACCATGAGATTATCGTAGATACTAAAGATATAGACCAGGCGCAAAGCGACCGCGACCGGCTTGTTTATACGGTAAACTCACATACTGCAACGGCGGCTATTCATACGGCGCCCTATGTTATATTTAACGGAGGCGCGGCTAATAAGTTTGAAAAGAGCAGCTTTTATATACCTTGCGGCAATATACGGTTGCTTGATTCAGACGGGGATGGGATTTATGAAATGGTTTTTATTACCTCGTATGAGGTCTATTTAGCCGATGTGATAGACACAGCAAACTTTACTGTGTACGATAGGCTTGGAAATCCGCCCCTGTGCCTTGACCCAACAGATCGAAATTTGAAAATTAAAGTCAAAAAACAGGGAAAGGAAATGGCGGCAGGTGATATAAGACCACAGGATGTATTGATGGTAGCAAAAAGCCGCAACGGCAATATAATTCACATTGATATAAGCAATTATGTCATTGAGGGAGATATAACGGAGATAATCACCGACGGGGATGGCAAGATTGACTCACTTGTTATAAACGGCAAGGTTCTTAAGGCGTCACCATTTTTCAAAGAACACATCAGCGTAGGCGATGGCGGAACCTTTTATCTGGATAGCCGCGGGGAAATAGTCAGCCTTGGCGCCCAGAGAATAATCAAAGGCCGATATGCGTGGCTTTTTAACATGATGCTGGGAACGGGGCTGGATGCAACGGTCAATTTTAAGCTGCTCACCGATTCGGGAAAGTGGGAGATACTAAAAAGCGCCCATAAGGTCAGGCTAAACGGGGAAACAAGCATATCGGCGAGGGATTTGCTTAGAATTGGCGAATTGTATAACCAACAAGCGGTCAAAGTAAAACCGCAATTGATCAAGTACAGCACAAACGATAAGGGCCTAATAACAGAGATATATGTCGCGGCGAACAACAGCCCAAAGGTTATGGATTACGGAACCGAAATCTTTACTGTTGACAGGAGCAATATATCAGGAAAATACTCATCAGGTTACCTCACCCGTGATACAAAGGTTTCACCAAGTGCAATTGTGTTCGTGGTATCCGATACGGATGACGAGGAGTTGTTCGGTGTGTATGAAGCTTCAACGTTTTTTATGACAAACCAGGACTATAAAAATGTTATGGTATACGATTTTGATGCACTATTTGAGGCAAGAGTTTTTGTTATTAACCAGGCTAAAACCCAAGTGATGAACCATTTGACCACAACCGCCGAGATAGCGCTTATAGACGGCATTGGGAGAAGCGTGGATCGCGTAGGAAGGGAAGGATGGAGCGTACATCTGTTAGGCAGTGACGGGAACAGGAAAGTCATCGCGGCCAATGAATATACCGCGCTTACAAATATGTATCTGATAGGCTTGTACAATAACGTAAAGTTTGAAGAGTTAAGAAAAGGCGATGTCATTCAATTTACGGAAAGAAACGGCATTATGCAGTCATTCAGATTGCTGAACCGGGCTTCGGATAAGAGTGAAAGATATATCGGCAGGGCGGGCGGTTCCGCCTCAGCCACGGCGCCTGACATTGAGGTCGTTTACGGCACATTATTTGAGCGGTTCGGAAATAGAATAGGAATCAGAACGGGCGGTCAGCCGGGATACGAAACACTATATCATTTCACACTCGGAAAAGAAAGGGTATATCGGTATGATTCTGAGCGCGATGTCTTTTTCATGTCATCATCAAGCGACACCGTTCCTGAAAAAAACGATTCGGGTAGCGGAACAAGGATGTTTGTAGCCGCGCGCAGAAACGAAGTAGTTTTCATCGTTGTTTATTAGCATCTTAATTATAAAGAACCTTTGATATGGAACAGCTTATGCCAAAGCCTTTTTGTACCAATATATTGCGCGCACAGTTGCGAGCACAGCCAAAAATTGTTTTCAAATCCTTTCCTATGTTCATCGCAACATTAGGCGGTAGGATGTAATGAAAGAGCTATTTAATATAAAAAGTTTTAAGGGGGAAGTAAAAATGAAAAGAAAGATTACAGCAGCTATGTTGACAGCCTATATGTTATTTGCAACAGTCACGGTGACAATGCCTGTCGTTCATGCGGAGGATACTTTAGATTTTTTCGCCGTGGCGAATGTGCATCTTGCGGCAACTGCCGCGCAAGTAGGCAATAATGACAATTACTATGCAAGCAGCGCAACCGGCAGAACTAATGTATCCAACGCCGGGACGGACGAAACTGTCCTTTCTCTTTCTCGCGTAAACCCTTCTTCGACCAGCGACAGTTTTAGCACAGCCTTGTCCTATATGCAATTTGACATCAGCGGCTTGTCCGCAGAGGAGCGACAAAGTATTGCCAATGTTTCACTTACCCTTACCGCGTATGCCGGCAATAAGCAGATCTCTGTTTTTAAATTAAATTC
>Ga0265293_10004112_pt1 | contig 26077 bp, 21 predicted proteins | sample Munlanlewell138R_FD_192505 | JGI IMG/M metagenome (GOLD analysis project Ga0265293, IMG submission 192505) | Leachate microbial communities from a municipal landfill in Southern Ontario, Canada - Leachate well 138R | ecosystem: Engineered > Solid waste > Landfill > Unclassified | place: Canada...
TCTTTAACATAAGCAAAACTTCCCTTTGGACCTGCTGTCACAACAATAATATTCTCATCTCTTAAAGACATCTCTATAGCCCTACTATCTGTAAATTTATATCCATATAGACTCTCAAATTCATTGGTATTCATTTTAACCAAATAGATGTCCTTTAAAAAGGGCTTTAACTTAGTAACCTTGGCAGATGACACCGCCTCAGCAATAAGCTTTTTATGGGAATAGTTTCTAGTAAGGTATCTAATGGTATCTTCTTTTAAGTTACAATCAAAAATAATGCAAGCAGCATTTTCCAATATCCTTCTTTTTTCTTCCAAATGAGATAAAGAAAGACTTTCTATGGCCTTTGTTTCATTAATGGCACAAAAAAGGCTTCCATCGTTTTGTAATACTGATAGATACTTATCTGAGCTCAAAGTTTCAGAAAAATATGCATGCTCTAAAGAAAGATGCTTATTTTCAATCTCTTTTAAAAGGATTGGCCCAAGAAAATCTTTTGATAAAACACTTATTAAATATGTATTAAGAGATAGATTTGCCAGGTTTCTAGCAATATTAGTTCCAACTCCCCCAGGGCTAATATTAATTTGGCCAATATTAGATTCATTATTAATAATTTCATCAAAAGCTTTGCCAGTAATATCAGCATTAACCGCACCAATTACTACAATATATTTATTATTCATTTTTACCACCTGTATAAATAATATCATAAAATATGTGGAAAATAACCTACCTCTTTAATATATACATTGGGTTGACAAGTTAATTTCTAAACTTTAAGATACTTTTATGGAAAGCATATTATTAAGTAATCAAGTGGATAAACTATACTCTGTATACAATGAAAAGATCTTAAACGAGATTGAAAAACACACCATCATAAAAAAAGATATTTGTTTTACAAAAGATGACCTTTTTAATAATAAAGAGGCTTTTAAAAATGTGAAATATATATTTTCTTCTTGGGGTATGGTTACTTTAAATAAAGAGGAAGTAAGAGATATCTTTCCTAATTTAAAACACATCTTCTATGGAGCAGGTTCAGTTCAATATTTTGCTAAGCCCTTTATGGATAATCAGGTTCTTATCCACTCAGCCTATTTAGCTAATGCCATACCTGTAGCTCAATTTACTCTTTCTCAAATTATGCTTTCCAATAAAAATTACTTTTTAAACTCTATAGAACATACAAAAGGTAATATTGAAAAAGCATATAGCATTAGAAATAAGGTTCTAGGAAATTATAATTCAAAAATTGGGATACTAGGAGCAGGTGCTATAGGAAGCAAGGTTATAGAGTATTTAAATGCAATGGGTAATTTTGAAATTTATGTCTTTGATCCTTTTTTATCTGATACAAGAGCGCTTGAATTACAAGTTATTAAAAGCGACTTATCTACAATTTTTAAAAACTGCAATATTATTTCTAACCACCTAGCTGACAATGACCAAACCAAGGGAATTTTAGATTACAAGTTCTTTTCCTTAATGCCAGACTACTCTACCTTTATCAATACAGGAAGAGGGGCTCAAGTTATTGAAAATGATTTAGTTAGAGCCTTAGAAGAAAATCCTACACTCTTTGCCCTTTTAGATGTGACCTATCCTGAACCTCCTAAAGAGGACTCTTTACTATATTCAAGAAAAAACATCTTAATCAGCTCACATATTGCAGGAGCTTTAGCCAATGAACACCAAAGAATGAGTGAATACATGTACAATGACTTTTTAGCGGTTTTAAAGAATCAAGAGCCTAAGTATATTATTACAAAGAAGATGCTTGAAACAATGGCTTAGGGCTTTTTTAACTTTAAATAAAAGAAAAACCCTAGCAGGGTTTTGTTCTAACTTCTCATATATTAACCTAAGACATATAATACATCATTCTATCCTTATATCCTTATATCCTCAGATTAATCTTTTTGTTTTTGGTAGACTCTTTGTACAAAACAAACTTTCTTCCAATAACTTGAACTATCTCAGCTCCAATTTCACCTGCAACAATGTTAGCTACTTCTTTAGCATCATAATCACAGTTTTTTAATACATTTGCTTTTATAAGCTCATGGGCTTCTAGGGCTTCTTCAAACATTATAAAGGTGTTTTCAGAAATTCCATCTTTTCCTATTTGCACCAAAGCATTTAGGCTTTGAGCTAAAGATCTTAAATATGCTCTTTGTTTTGTTGATATCATAGTTACCTCTATCTTACATAATCAAATTCAAATTCATCCATTACTACTGGGTCATCTTCTTGTATGCCTAAACTTTCCAACTCATCGATAACACCTTTTTCTCTAATGAGACTTTGGAAATAGCGTAAGGATTCACTATCGTATATATTTGTAGAATTAACCAGCTTTTTAATCCAGCTTCCTTCAACAAAATATGTATTTCCTTCTTTTCTAACTGTAAACAATTCTTTTTCTTCCTCAATAACTTCTTGTACTTCTGGAATATTTAAAAATGTTTCAGGTAATTCTTTTAAGAGTTCTCCTGCTCTTTTTACCAATTTTGAGGTTCCTTCTTTGGTAGCTGCTGAAATACGAATAACTTCAAAGCCCTGGCTTTTTATCTTTTCTTCTATCTCATCAACCCTATCTAGCATTTCTTGATTGTAGCAAAGGTCAATTTTGTTTAAAACACAAACCTGAGTTCTTTGGGCTAGATCAGGATTGTATTTTTCCAACTCCCTATTTATAATCTCAAAATCCTCAAGGGCATCTCTACCTTCTAATTCAGAGGCATCAAGTAGATGCAATAGAAGTCTGGTTCTTTCTATGTGCTTTAAAAATTCATGGCCAAGACCTAGACCTTCAGAAGCACCCTCAATTAAACCTGGGATATCTGCAACAACAAACTCATAATCATCAGAGACCTTAACCACTCCTAAGTTAGGAACTAAGGTTGTAAAGTGATAATCAGCAATTTTAGGTCTAGCTGCTGTTATTACTGAAATCAAGGTAGATTTACCTACAGAGGGCATACCAATAATCCCTATATCAGCAAGAAGTCTTAATTCTAGAAATAGATTTTTTTCTTCCCCTTCATTTCCTGCCTCAGCAAACTCAGGTGCTTGTCTTGTTGAGCTTTTAAAGTGGGTGTTTCCCCTTCCACCTTTTCCGCCTTTACAAACTATGTATGTCATATCTGCTTGGTTCATATCTTTAAGTAAGGCATTTCTTTCCTCATCCCAAACCAAGGTTCCAACAGGCACTTTGATTATTAGATCTTGTCCTGATTTTCCATACATATTCTTTTTTTGACCATTTTCTCCGTTTTGAGCTGCATACTTTTTAGTATATTTAAAGTCAAGTAAAGTTCTGATGTTGTTATCGGTTATTAAAACAACATCTCCTCCCTTGCCTCCATCTCCTCCATCAGGACCACCTGCGGGAACATACTTTTCCCTTCTAAAGGATTTAGAACCATCTCCACCGTTTCCGGCTTTTACATAAATTTTAACTTCATCTAAAAACATATTTAAAAAAACCGCTTCTTTCATAGAAGCGGATGTTTTGTTACTGGGTTAGGATACTTACTTGCTTTCTCTTTTTTCCTAAACGAGAAAAACTAACTGTTCCGTCTGCCTTAGCATATAAAGTATCGTCACTTCCGATTCCAACGTTCAAACCTGGATGGATTTTTGTTCCTCTTTGTCTTACAAGAATGGTACCAGCTAAAACTGCTTGCCCATCTCCTCTTTTAACTCCAAGTCTTTTACTTTCACTATCTCTACCGTTTTTTGTACTTCCAACACCTTTTTTCTGTGCCATACGATTTCACCTCCAATTATAAAGATATCTTGTCAATTTTAACCTTGGTATACGGTTGTCTATGACCTTGTTTTCTTCTATAACCTTTTTTAGCTTTGTACTTGAAAACAATAATCTTTTTGTTTTTACCGTTCTTTTCAACCGTTGCAGAAACCTTTGCACTGTCTACATATGGTTTTCCAACTTTTAAGTTTCCATCTGCAGAAACGGCAAGAATCTTGTCAAATTCAATATTACTTCCTTCTTCAGCATCAAGTTTTTCAACATAGATGGTGTCTCCTTCGGAAACTCTATATTGTTTTCCTCCGGTCTCAATAATTGCGTACATATTTTGCCTCCTACTAGCCAGTCTCGCCTCAAATAGGTAGTATTGCAACTTTAAAAACCCTCCGAGTGCGGCCACCTGAGAATTTTACCATAGCAATATGGACCTGTCAACATGAAAAAACTTAGATTAGAGGCCTTCCCAATCAACATAAACTTGGCCATTTTCAACAAATTCATATATGGTTAAACTTAAATCTCTAAAGACATCAAAAGACTCTTCCATAACTATTTTACTTGAACAATATGAGAGTATATAGGTGTTTTTAGCAAAAACTATTGAGGTCTCATTGTAGGTTGGTAAACCGTAATTAATCCCTGTTTTTAATCCTACTTGTACATCTTTTGGCAATATGGATCTGGAACTTACCCCATAGGCTACATTATTAGTACTAAGGGTTTCTATGAATCTTTCATAAAAAGAAGGATTTTCTTCATACTTCCTATAAAGCTCTTGGAAGTATAGTAAAAGGTCATAAGGGCAGGTCTTCCATCTATTGTTAATGTAATCAACCTTAGCTCCCAACTTATTCATGTAATTTACCATATTCCATTCACCTGCTATTCTCATAAGCATATTAATTGCACAATTATCACTATATAAAATGGCATAGTCTGTCAATTCTAAAATGGTAAACTCTTTTCCATATTCTTCATAAATAATTATTCCAGTACCGGCTTCTGTATCATCTTCTGTATACTCTACTAAGGTATCAAAGGACATCTTTCCTTCTTCCACCATCTTATATATATACATAACAAAAGGAACCTTTGTAGAAGATGCAGCCACATAAAAATCTATTTCATTAATACCCATATATTCTTCAGTATTTAGATTTAAAAAACTAAGCCCATACATACCCTCATTTTTGTTCAATAAATAGTTAACATAGTCTTCTAAGCCTTGAAAGCTATCTATTAAATAAGCAGATGTTGGAGGTTGAGAGGGATTAACCTGGCTTGGACTAGGGCTAGGACTAATAGGCTCATGTGTAGCACTATTAGTAGGACTAGGAAGATTAGATGCTATATCCTTTGAGGGACTTGGACTAGGTGTAACCTCTATATCAGGGGTTTTAGGGTTTTGTAGATATATAAAGGCAAAAACTAAACCTAAGGTTATAAAAACAAGGCCTATTAAAATGGATATTAATTTATTTTTTTCCTTACTCTTTTTTTTAGTCACCCTTTTTACCTCGCATCAAAAAGTATATCACAAAACTTTTAAAGGTCTATTATCAATTTAAACTTGTAGGGTACATAGTTAGAGATTAAAAAATTCTCTAGTGTCACCAAGACAATAGGATAAATTGTTAAAAGAGTTATTTACACTGTAGATTAATTAATTTTTTACCAGTAATCAAGACCTAGGAAATTGAGCAACAATCCAATATTCTGAATTCTTAACCATATATCACTATCGTCACTTATTATATTCACATAACCAATATTAAACCCATCATCTGGAATATCCCATGCAACAACTGATATGGCCTCCCCTTTGTAATAGCAGGTGCTTTCGGATCTCTTTGTAAGTTCAATGTCAGGCTTTCCGCCAAGTTGTTCCTCAATTTTTAAAGCTATTGATTCTGCAAAGAATTTTATTGTTTGGTCTTTTAGTATAGTTCTGTCATCCATATTGCCTTGAAGAATATCCAAAACTGCACATTGAAATATCTTCTGATATGGGGTTCTGTTTAGAAAACTCTCAATTACTGCTTCTTGTTCTGTCATTATGAAGGCATTTTTGTATGTTGTAAGAAAGTCGCAATAGTATAGACCTTCACCTTCTGATACAAAGTAGTCGTATGTGTCAGAAAAGCCCATTGTCATCACAGTATCATTCTTGGCCATCCTGTATTCATATTGGACTAAAAGTGCAGGTCCACTTAAGTAAGTCTCCCAGTCACATATTTTCATACAAAAAGGCTCTTTATACCAGTATTCAGTCACATCCACAAGAATATCCCCATATACAAGCTCTATCTTTTCAAATCCCTTGAACCATTCATAATCTCTTTCAGGTTGTACATCTGAAGGTACATTATATGTATCATCTAGCCTAAGCTCCTCATCAAAATCATCTATAGAGCAATCAAGAAGCATCCATATATCCTTATCACCATACCTTACATTGGCATAGACTCCCTTATCTGGCAAACCCTTACCGTAAATATCCAATGAAATATGTGCTTTTATGGAATGTATATATGTGTAGTTTCTTACATTTGTATATAAGGCTATATTATCAGGTTCTTTATCCATATAACTTTCCAAATACTTTGCAATATTGTATATAGGGATGGTCTTTTTGGGGGTCCATATATATGAATCATCATACTTTAGAGCTACACTGTCATACATCATCATAAATACATCACCACTAAAATATTCCTGTAAAACAAGCCCCCTTTCATCATCTTCTTGATGAGAGCCAAGATAAAACATGTCATAAAAAAGAGAGATATTGGGTATGTAATAACTGCTATATGGTTCACCTCCCCCTACACTGCTAAGTGTGCCATAATCAGAACCTCTATATGGAGTAAAATTCGTTCTTTCTAAAGCACTAAGTGAAAACTCCATGCCATCTTTGGTAAAGCGGATATGATCTTTTTTGTTCAAAGTATCTAATTCATTAAAGTATCGAAATACAGGTTTTCCCATAACCTGCTTGAAAGATTCCCATATATGGCTTACATCCATATAATTACCATCAACAAAGACCTCAACCTTGTCGAATTTATCATTCAAAAAATCAAGTTTAATGTTTTCAGGCTCAGGTTCAACTGTCGGACTAGGGCTAGGGCTAGGAGAAACAAGAGGAGAAGTTGTGGGACTAGGTATTTCATTTGTCTCAGTTGGTAATGTAGTAGCTGTTTCTGTAGTCATTTGAGACGGTGTAATGCTATTTAAGGGTACATTATAGCAAGATGATAAAACTGATAGTAGTATCATGATAGCCAGCAATCTTTTTACTTTTTTCATGTAAAGCCTCCAATTTAACACAACAAAAAAATCAGAAAATATTCAATTGAAATTTGCACCTTTATTCTACTACCCTCAATTGACTTCGTCAAATCCATAAGGTTAAACTTTTTAGTTTATGGTATTATAAATATAATATTATTTTTATTGGAGGCTTTCATGAAGAACTATCACAAGGACGTGTCCATCATAGGCAAAGGGGTCTTAAAACCTAGAGCAACCTCTATACCTTATTCAGATATTAATGATGCAAAACTTGATAAAAGAGGCTTATCCCCCTACTTTCACCTACTTAATGGCAAGTGGGAATTTAAATTTTGTGCCAATGAGTATGATGTGCCAGAGAATTTCTATTCAGAAGATTTTAACGATGAGTATTGGGACTCTATCCCAGTTCCCTCTTCTTGGCAGGCATTAGGCTATGATATGCCCAACTATATCAATGTAAAATATCCCTATGTTATGGATCCCCCCCATATTCCAGATGAAAACCCAGTAGGCCTTTACAGAACAATCTTTGTTTTACCTACTAGTTTTGAAGAAAGAAAAACAATTTTACATTTTGGTGGAGTTAACTCTTCATTTATTCTTTATGTAAATGGAAAAGAAGTTGGCTATTCACAAGGCTCCCATATGCCTTCAGAGTTTGATATTACTCAATTTGTTCACACTGGAGCAAATCTAATAGCAGTTTCAGTTTACAAGCTAAGTGCAACCAGCTATTTGGAAGACCAAGACTTTTTTAGGCATTCTGGTATCTTTAGAGAAGTTTATGCTTATTCAGTGGATAAAAACTCTATTTATGATTTTTCTGTTAAAACAAGCCTTAAAGATATTTCAGTTAAGGTAGAAACAGTTACAGATAAAGCTTGTTCAGTTCAATTTGAACTTTTTGATACCAATGACAAGCAAGTATTTAGTGTTACATCCAAAGAAAACTTTATAGATATGCATATAGAAGGAGTACTACCTTGGACAGCTGAAACACCCAACCTCTACACCCTAGTAATGAGCCTAAAAGATGCTAAAGGTAAGGTTTGTGATATTAGAACTGTTAAAGTAGGTTTTAGAAGCATATCTATAGTAGATGGAGTCTTTATGATTAACAATACTCCAGTAAAGATAAAAGGTGCTAATAGGCATGACACCTATGCCCTAACCGGTCACTATGTTTCTTATGATGTTATGGAAAATGACGTAGTTCTTATGAAAAGACATAATATAAATGCTATAAGGACAGCCCATTATCCCAATGACCCCTACTTATACCAATTATGTGACCAATATGGACTCTATGTTATAGATGAAGCAGATATTGAAACCCATGGTTTCCACTATTCAGATCCTGATTATGACCTTTCAGACAAACCTGAATGGGAAGCACACTTTGTAAGTAGAGCTCAAAGAATGGTAGAAAGAGATAAAAATCATCCATCTATCATTATGTGGTCTTTAGGTAATGAAACAAGATTTGGAAAAAACCATCTTTCCATGATTGACTACATTAGAAGTGTTGATGACAGACCAATACATTTTGAACAAGGCAAAACAGACCCAGTCTTTGATGTTGTATCAGAAATGTATACAAAACAAGATGAACTAGACAGACAAGGTGCTATGCAAGAAAAAAGACCTTTCTTCTTGTGTGAATATGCCCATGGCATGGGTTCTGGTCCTGGAAGCCTAAAAGAATATTGGGACATTATATATAAGTATCCAAGGCTTATGGGTGGTTGTGTTTGGGAATGGACAGATCATGGAATACTAGCCTATTCAGAAGATGGAGATCCCTTTATGGCCTATGGTGGAGACTTTGGAGATTATCCCAATGATTCAAACTTCTGTCAAGATGGCTACACAACAGCAGATAGAATACCCAAAGCAGCCCTAATTGAGTTAAGAAAAGTTTATGAACCGGTTAAACTTTTAGAATACAAAAAACAAACCAATACAGTTGCTATTAAAAACGTTCAGGACTTTTTAGATACCTCCAACCTGGAAGCCTATTATGAGCTAACAAAGGATGGATTAGTTGTAAATACAGGTGTAATAAAAGACTTTAACTTAATGCCTCAAGAAACAAAATACTTCAACTTAGACTTTGACGCTAATATTCTTGGTGATGTCCAACTCACCTTCTATTTTGAGCTAAAAGATGGTACTACTTATGCAGAAAAAGGCTATGAAGTTTCCAGATCTCAACTGATTTTGGATGAAAAGTTTGAATACAAAGCACCTGCTGACAAGAGTAAACTTATGTATATAGAAACCAAGACTGAATATCTAGTTCTTGGACAAGACTTTAAGTTATCCTTCTCTAAAGTATATGGAACCTTAAACTCCTACTCCTATAAAGGAAATGAATACATTATTGGAAAAGGACTTCTTGAAGACTTTTACAGGGCTCCTACAGACAATGATATGCATGTCAAAAACACCTGGAAGAAATATGGCTTAGATAGACTAGTAAGAAGAATTGACTCCTATTCTTTTGAAAAAGGTGATAAGCAAGCAAGTTTTTCTGTAACTTCTGTCTTTGGTGCTACCACCATGAAACCTGTGCTGCAAACTACAAGTACATTTACAGTATTTACAAATGGACAAGTGACAGTTGAATCCTCATATGAACCTTTGAACCAACTTAAAGAATTCCAATACAAGGACGGAGCATGGAATGAATTATTCCTGCCTAGATTTGGAATAGCTATGCAAGTTCCTGATGAATATGAATATATCAAGTGGTTTGGTAGAGGCTTCCACCTAAACTATGAAGACTTTAAAGAAAGTGCTGTATTAGGAATTTATGAAGGTCTAGTAGAAGACATGTCAGAACACTATGAAAAGCCTCAAGATAGTGCCAATAGAACTGATACTAGATGGTTTAGCCTAAAAAATACCCTAGGCCAAGGAATCTTCTTTGGAGGTCTAGATACCTTTAGCTTCAGTGCCCACTACTATGATGCAAAACAAATGGAATACACAAAACACAAATATCAATTAGAAAGAGATGGAAGTATTTATCTAAACATTGATTACAGACAAAGCGGTGTTGGTACCAACTCCTGTGGTCCTATCCCCCTTGATGACTACCTACTCTTTACTAACCCTAATTCATTTAAGTTTACCTTTGCTCCATATGATCAAAGCATTATAGATGAGCACCTTATGTATAAGTTAAGACATGTTAAGTAAATAATAGGAATTTTTTAAAAATTAACAAAATAAGACCACACTAGATACAAATTCTGGTGTGGTCAAACTTTATCATCTTTCTTCCACATATTTTTGAAACTCTTTATATGCATTCTCAGTATCCATATTGGCAATCATTTTCAATGGCTTTTTTTCTAACATCCATTTGACAAACTTGCAGCCAATAAAATAACCTAGATCTGATTGTCCTTTATATTTTTGCCAGTCCCCAAAAAAGTCTTGTGCACTGCTATTTGTTTTTAATCGACGCAAAAATTCAAGGTCAAGCTCATCTTTGTGGGCAATACACCAATCTAACCAACCATTTACATTCTGATGATAGTAGTTGAAGTCTTCAATTAGAAGTTGTTCAAAGTACATGGCTATGCCTTCATTGACCAATTGCTTAATATACTTCTCACCCATAGTTGATGTTTTACTCTGTAGACTACCAACAGAATTATGCCAAACATGTCCTAACTCATGATAAATTAATGCAGTCATAGTTTCTTTATCATACCAGTTGAGCTCAATAATCTTCTCCACACCAAGTAACACTGTAGGTTTTCCATCAAGGGTTGTAACCCATCCTGCGCCATTACATAATCCAATATAAAAAACAAGTTGAGCTTGTAAAGCTGAACCTGTTTTTGTCATAATCTTAATATCAAGATCCTCTATTATAGTAAGAAAAGATTGGTGAGCTTTCTCTATTTTTTCCATATGACCAAGCAGTAAATTCATAACAGGAAGAATTTCATTCTCATAGTCATAATCACTACTATCTTTAGTTACCTTTAGAAGTAGTTCTGATGAAATATCTTCTAAATATTGTTCCCATGCTGGTTTTTGAAATGTATCTCCCATCTTTTCAATGAGTGACATCATTTCAGGATAAGTATCTATAATAGTCAATCCCATGTGCTCACCCATTAAAACTCACTTCTTATTTAATGCATTTACTTTAATCATTGGAACTAATAGGAAGATCTCTTGGATAGAACTTCTTCTTCATATTTTTGAATGTCTCTTATCCAGTCTAGTCCTGTTTTTACTCCATTTTTTTCACAGTAATAATCCCAAACAGCTCCAAAGGGTGCAGATTTGAATTCTTCTCTTGCTGCAAACATGAAAGAAATATCACCTTTTTTCTCTGCTTCATCTAACATGTCAATTGGTTGTAGCATAGCATATAGAAGGGCTTTTCTAGCATTTCTTTGACCAGTAACCCAAGCGGTTATACGGTTGATTGAAGCATCAAAATAGTCTGTTCCAATATATGTTTGGTCAAGCTTGTTCATTTTATATAGTTCTTCAAAAATTGTCTTAGTTTCATCATCAAAAGCTACTACATGGTCAGAATCCCATCTAACAGGTCTACTTACATGAAGGGCTAATTGCTTTTTAAAGGTAAACACTGCAGATAGTTTTGCTGAAACCATTTCTGTTGGATGGAAGTGGCCAGTATCTAGAGTAAGAATTATGTGATTCTTTTTCTTATCCATTACATAGCCAATACAAAACTCAAAGCTTCCTACTGTGTAGCTTTCTAAACCTATTCCAAATAATTTACTTTCAATTCCATCTACTACTCCTTTAATATCCTTCGTAGCTTCAAATATTTGGTCATAAGAATCTTTAAGTCTCAATCTGGGAGATAAGCTATCATGAGGTGTTTCTTTAGCACCATCAGGTGTCCAGTGGTTTATGAAACAAGGTTTTCCTGTTCTTTCATAAAAATATTCACCTATTCTTCTAGTTGCAATACCATGTTTTATCCAAAACTCTCTAATCTTTTCATCTGCATTGGAAAGAGTTCCATTTTCACTCAAAGGATGTGAAAAATATGTTGGATTAAAATCTAGGCCAATACCCTTTTCTACAGCCCAGTCGGCCCATTTGGAAAAATGTTCTGGTCCTATTGCATCTCTGTCTACAAAAGAATCAGCTTCTTGATAATTGGCATGAAGGTTTACTCTTTTTGTTCCAGGTACATACTTCATTGTAAAGTCTAAATCATCTCTTAATTCTTTGGCAGAAGTTGCTTTTCCTGGATAGTTTCCAGTTACTTGTATACCACCAGATAAGTCACTAGCACTTTTTTCAAAACCACCTACATCATCCCCTTGCCAGCAGTGGATAGAAATGGGTACGCGGTCACACATTTTGATAATTTTATCTGTATTAATACCATATTGCTTATAATACTCTTTTGCTTGCTTATATGCTTTTTCAATACTGTACATAAATCCCTCCTGTTTTGTATATTCTACCATTTATTAAAAACTTTTTCAGCAAAGCCTACCAAGTCTTTGAATTTTATTCGCTCACTATTATCCAAAACTGCCTCTCCTTCAAAACGCCCAAATACTTGGTTTTGTTGGCTTTTAATAATTACAGCTGAATCGCTGGCACTTCTATTTAAAATGGGATAAAACTTCATATCCAATCGTTTGTCTGAGCTTTTAATATTCCATGGAGATAAGAAGTCCTCTTTATTATCCTTCATGGGTATTTCAAAAGTAATATCCTCAATTTTATGGCCCTTATCCTTGTAAAAGATCATATTTTCGCTAGCCTTAGAGTTATCACCAAAGCCATAGCCAATATTAAATCCAAAAGGCTCCTTGTTCACATAACCTGAAGCTGAGCCCCAATACCAGGTATTTTTGTAGGTCCAGACTCCTCTACCCCAGTCTAGAACTGCCATTGAATCTTCTTTTTTAAAATCATATCTTACTCCATTAAAGTCCACATAGCCTTCAGCTTTTAAGCAATTTATCTTTTGATTGTAATAAAAGGCTAAGGGATCCTTTAAAAAAGGAGTAACCTTTACAATGGAGTCTTTTTTATCATTGTCTAGAATTATGTAGGCTGTAAGAGGGATTTTATCCATAAAGTCTTTAAATTCCGCTTTAAGCACCCTTTTATCTTTATCAGCCATAAAAGAAAGAGAGTAGTTTTTACCAAAACTAACAGTGTTTCCAAAGGCAGATGTAGAGGGCATATTCTTCTTGCCTTTAGTCATAAAGGCCATATAGGATTTGGTATGAGACCATTTTTTATCAAAATCCATGAAAGAAAGAGAATCTAGACCCATATATGAATTATCTGCAATGGTTAAGGCTAGAGCATATTTATTATTCCCTATTAGATAATAGTCCCACTCTTTTATTCTTAAAGGATTGGCTTTAATCTTTTGTCTATCATAGGTTAATATTAGGTCTTTTGCATAACCAGCTTCATTAAGTTGTCCCTTTTCATTTAGCAGAGCTTGCTTTTTAATTATTTCATATTGCATTTTAATCACCCATTTGATTTTAACATAGACATATGAAATAAACTATATGGTCTTTATGCTAGGCCTCTCTTTTTACAAACTCATCCTTATGAATCTCACCAGATTTACTTAAGGCCACCTTAGCTAATAAAGGACCTACCAATTCAAGAATTAAGGTCGCACAAAGCACTACCGTTCTAACTGGTCCACCATATTCAGGTAATTGAGCCATTACTATTTGAGACATACCTATAGCTACCCCTGCTTGAGGCAAAAGAGCTAATCCTAAATATTTTTTTACATTTTCATCAGCATTTGCTAGATGAGCTCCTAGATATGCACCAAAATATTTGCCAATAGCCCGAGATATTAGATACAAAGCACCTAAAAGACCTACTGAAACAATCATTCTTACATCCAATTCTGCACCAGATATTACAAAGAATAGTAGGTATAAAGGAGGTGTCCACCTGTCATAAACTTCCAAGACCCTATGCAAATCTCTAAATAGATTTGCATAAACAGCTCCAATTGTCATACAGGTCAAAAGAGCAGATAGGTTTAATAAATTACTTAGTGCTACTCCCCCAATTACCACAGTTATAATTAAGCTAATACGATTAGCCCTTGATTTAAAAACTTTCATAGATAAAGCCAATACATAACCTATAAGGCCACCTATTAATAAAGACATGAATATTTCCCATAGGGGCATTAAAAGGGCTGTTTTTATGGTTATTCCCTGATTTGAAGTTAAAGCCTTTGCTATAGCTAAAGATAAGGAAAATATAATTAGGCCAATGGCATCGTCTCCTGCTACCACTGGCAATAAAGTTTCTGTTACAATGCCTCTTGCTTTGTATTGTCTAACCACCATTAAAGTAGCTGCTGGTGCTGTGGCTGTAGCAATGGCACCTAAAAGTAGAACCAAGGGTAAATCAAAGCCTGGTACAAATAGGCCAACTATAATTAGGACCAAATCTACTACTATTACTGTCATTATTGCTTGTACAAAAGTTATAATCAGAACTTTTTTACCTAATCTTTTTAAGTAATCAAGTTTAAATTCACCACCTATGGAAAAAGCCACAAAACCTAGAGCCACTGTAGTTATTATTGAAAAGGCCTCAAGAGATTCTTCTGTTATAAACTTAAAACAAAAGGGTCCTGCTAATAAACCAGCTACTATATAACCAGTTACATTGGGTAAGCCTAAAGGTTTTACTAACCTTGTCATCAAAAGACCTAAAGCCATTACTAAAGTCAAACTTAATAATATATCCATAACTAAATAACTAGCCTTTCTTTAGTTTTTTGGTCATTTAAAAAGAGCCTATTTCTTAAATTTATGTTCATAAAATTGCTTTTCACAAAATCCCTTCTCTCGTAAAAAAATGTGGAAGAAAAATACTTCCACTTTTCAATTTACTCCTTTGATTCTAAAAAAGCAAGATAAATATTATATATTTTAAAAGTCGTCTTTAATTAAACTGCCAAGCATTACAAGTTATGTATACAAGTCTCTAGAGACTTTACTGGCTTCAAATTTAACCTTTTCTTCGTCTATGGTTAGAAGCTCCCTATCTTTCATTAATAACTTACCCTTAACCATAACTGTATCAACATCACAAGCAGATGCACTGTAGACTAAAGCAGATATGGGGTCGTGATAAGGGGTCATGTTTAATGAATCTTTTTTTATCATGATAAGGTCTGCTTCCATATTTTTCTTTAATACTCCAATTTTATCAAAGCCTAAAGCTAAGGCTCCATTGGCTGTAGCCATTTTGAGCACGTCTAAAGCCTTAATTGCTGAACTATTAAAGTTATAGCCCTTGTGTATTAGGGCTGCTAAATGCATCTCTTTAAACATGTTTAAGGTGTTGTTACTGGCAGCTCCGTCGGTACCAAGGGCTGGCTTTATACCAATTTCCAACATTTTTGGTATATTTGCAAAACCAGAACCTAAAAACATATTACTAGAAGGATTATGAACAGGTACAACACCTCTATCTCTCATAAGCTGCATATCTTCGTCATTTACATGGACTGTGTGGGCAGCTGTTACCCTATTTTCCAAAAGCCCTACTTCTTCACATACTTGAAGTGGGGTTTTACCATATCTTTTGATGCAGTTTTCTACCTCATTTTGTGTTTCATGAAGATGAATATGAATAATTGAATTGGTTTCTTTAGCCAATTTTGCAGAAAGGGCCAACTCCTCATAATCTACCAAGTAGACAGAGTGAACTTCTATGGATGTGTTAAGTCTATTACCAAAGAGGCCTCTTTTTTCTAAAAGAAAGTCTTTACAGTACTTATAGGCACCTACTTTACCTAATTCTTTTACCTTTGATGAGGTAGAAACCCCATAGGATAAATTAGCCCTTATACCTGTTTCTTTTATGGCTTCCACTGATGCTTCATGTAAATAGTACATATCTAAATAGGAGGTTGTTCCCCCCTTTATCATTTCTGCTATACCCAGCATAGCCCCTTTATATACATGGTCGGGATTTAATTTGGCTTCTACTGGGAAAATCGCCTCTTCTAACCAGGTTTCAAGAGGAAGATCATTGGACCTATTTCTCATTAAGGTCATAGCACAGTGGGTATGAGAATTAATTAAGCCTGGCATAATGATTTTATCTCTAGCATCAATTATTTTTTGAGGTATAAAAAACAAAGGCTCTTCATCACCTATAAAGGTAATGTGGCCTTGTTCAATACATATAACCTGATTCAAAACTAGCATGTTATCAGGATCCATTGTAAGTACATCTGCATTTTTAATTAAGATATTCATTTGGTATACCTTTACACAATATTTTTAAAATTAATTTATTATATCCATTATACCAAAAATTCTGTTAGAAGGTCTTCTAGCTCTTGTTTTTTCCTGATTATTGCAATACTTCCATCTTCTTTTAATAAGATTTCTGCTGGCTTTAGCCTATTGTTGTAATTTGAACTCATAGAATACCCATAAGCCCCTACATCCATAATGGCTAGAATATCATTTTCTTTAATTATTGGTAGCATTCTTTCTTCAGCTAGAATATCCCCACTTTCACAGATATTCCCAGTAATATTTACTGGTTTTCTCTCTTCATCTTTAACAATCAAGTCATTTCTGTATACTTCAATATCATGATGAGATCCATAAAGGGTAGGTCTAATTAGCACTGAAAAACCTAAATCAGTACCTACAAATATTTTTCTGTAATTTTCTTTTTTAGCATGAACCGTTCCCAATAATACTCCAGCTTCTGCTACAACAAAACGACCTGGCTCTGATTTAAACTCTAAACTCTGCTTATGGGTCTTTTGCCAGTCTTCTAAAAGTTCTCTAAGTTTTAGGCCAAGGGCATCTAAATCAAGAGGCTTTTGACCTTCTTGCTTATTGTATGGAATACCAAAGCCTCCTCCAAAGTCAATAAACTCTAGGTCTTTAAAATGTAAGGAGGTTTCCAGCATTTCTCTTGCCCCTCTTAAGTATTCTGTACTTGACATAAACAAAGAGCCAATATGTTGGTTTATACCTACAATCCTTAAATTATATTTTTTAGCAATGTCCAAAATCTCTTGGATTTTTTCAATATTTATACCAAATTTAGTAGTTTTTCCACCAGTAACTACCTTTTGATGATGACCTGCTCCAATGCCTGGATTTAATCTAACAGCAACCTTAGTATTAGGAAAATTTTTTCCATATAGAATCAGTTGAGAAAGTGAATCTACACTTACCATAATCTTTCTATCCACTGCATACTTCATCTCTTTAGCAGATACATTATTGCAAACAAAAAAGATCTCTTCTGGCTTGTAGCCAGCTTTTTCTAATACAAATATTTCTCCTATACTCATGGCATCTGCATGCAAGCCTTCTTCTCTTAAAATTTTTAAAAGAAAAAGATTAGTATTTGCCTTTACAGAATAAGAGACGGTAAAATTATTAAGACCAACAAAATTTTTAATCTTCCTAGCCTGAGATCTTAAAATTGATTCATTATATACATATAAGGGAGAGCCATAGTCTTCTAAAAGCTTAGATGGCAGATGTCCCATAAAAAAATTAACACTTTCACTGTAGTACAACATTATATACTTATCTTATCCTTACCTACCCATTTTCTTAAAACCTCTGGTACAGTTACAGAACCATCTGCATTTTGGAATTGCTCAACAATTGCAGGAAATACCCTGCTTGTTGCAAGACCAGAAGCATTTAAGGTATGCATATATTCATTTTTGCCACTTTCACTTCTTTTAAATCTCATAGCTCCTCTGATTGCTTGGAAGTCGTAAGCATTTGAAGCTGAACTCACCTCTTTGTAAATTCCCATGCTGGGAATCCATACTTCAATGTCATAGGTTTTTCCCATGGCAAAAGAGCAATCTGCAGCAGCTAGTTTACTTGTCCTAAAATGAAGACCCAATCCATCCATAAGCCTTTCAGCCTTTTCTACTAATTCTAATAAGGCTTGTTCACTATCTTCAGGTCTTGTATATTGGAACATCTCCACCTTATTAAATTGATGTCCTCTAATCATGCCTCTTTCTTCAGCTCTGTAGCTACCAGCTTCTTTTCTATAGCAAGGAGTATAGGCAAAATACTTTTTAGGCAATTCTTCTTCTTTTAGCACTTCATTTCTATGCACATTTATTAGGGCTGTTTCAGCTGTAGGCAATAAAAACTGATTTTCTTCTTCAAATCTAAAGACATCCTCAGTAAATTTTGGGAATTGCCCTGCTGTATATCCACACTCATAATTTAGAATGTGAGGTGGTAGTAAAAACTCATATCCATCTTTAATATGTTCTTCCACAAAATAGTTTAGTAGTGCCCATTCTAGTAAGGCTCCATCTTTTTTGTATATCCAATGGCCACTTCCACCTAGTTTAACTCCTCTTTTGTAATCTATGAGTTCTAATTTTTCACATAAATCTACATGATCTTTAGGTTTAAAAGCAAATTCAGGTTTTGTACCAAAATACCTTATAGGTTGATTAAAGGAAGCATCACCAGCTATAACATCATCAGCAGGAACATTGGGAATAAGGTCCATAAAATTCTTTATGTCTTCTTCTATTTGTCTAATATCTTTTTCATATTCAGATATTTCTAAAGATAATTCCTTCATCTCAGCTATGAGAGTAGAAACATCCTGACCTTCTTTTTTAAGTCTGGGAACATCATCAGAAACCTTGTTTCTTTTAGCCTTCATTTGTTCCACATTGAATATTTTTTCTCTTCTTAATGTATCCCACTCTAAAACTTGAGTAAAATCTACTTCAAAGTTCTTTTTCAAGAGGGCTTCTTCCATTGCCTTTTGATTATTTCTTATCTTATTAATATCCAGCATTTTAACTTCCCTTCATTAGCATGTGTTTGAATGTATCAATAGATACTATACATTTTCTGACACATTACACGATTTATTAATATATTTGTATATAATAGGGTTTTTATGGCTATAAGTCAATAAAACACCCTCTTTTAACTATTCTTCATCCTCTTCTTCACTGGCATAAAGGCATTCAATAAACTCTTTTTCAATCTCCTCTATTTCTTTAGCCTCTAAAAGTTCATCATCTTCTTCTACTTCATCAATCTCATCAACTTCATTTTCTACATCTTTTTCCTCTAGCTCTTCTTTATATAAATGATCATAGGCTTTTTTCATCCGCTCCATTGCTTCTTCTAAGCGATATTTACCAGTAGCTAGATTAATTCTTTGGAAGTATTCACCATCTTTTCCAAAACGCTGACCTATATTAAACCAAAGCTTTGCATCATCTTTAAAAAAGTCATCAATCTCTTGTGGACTAAGTCCCATATCATGGCAGTCTAGCCACATCAAATATGTTCCTTGAGGTTTAACAACCTTTATTTTTGGAGTATTTTTTTCAATAAAAGAAGTTACATAATCTAAGTTCTTTTTAATATATGTCTTAACCTGCTTTAACCATGTACCAGATGAAGAATAGGCTGCAACACAAGCTGCCATACCTAGGGTGTTAACTCCCCCATTGTAACAAGCCTTTAGGGTATCATCATAAAGTTTTCTTAATTTAGGATTGGCAATAAAGGTGTTGGATACCTTTAGCCCAGCAATATTAAAGGTTTTACTGGGAGAGGTGCAAATAACACAATTGTTTTCAAACTTTTCATTTAAGTTTGCCAAAACAGTATGGGTGTGAGGTTCATATATAAAGTCTTGGTGTATCTCATCACTTACCACTAAGACCTTGTATTTACAACATATGTGAGCCATTCTAATTAGTTCATTTTTTGTAAAAACCTTACCAACAGGATTGTGAGGATTAGAAAGAAGAAAGATTTTTACATTGTTTTCTTTTATCTTGTTTTCAAAGTCTACATAATCTACAAAGTATTCTCCATTTTCATAGACCAAGGAATTTCCCACTATTACTCGATTGTTGTTTTCTATAACTTTGTAAAAAGGAGAATAAACTGGGGTCTGAACCATTATTGCATCCCCTTCTTCTGAAAAAGCTCGAATAGCTGTTGAAATTGCAAACATTACCCCTGGTAAAACAAAGCACCATTCTCTTTCAATCTTGTAGTTATGCTCTTTTCTCATCCACTTTGCTAGCACTTCATAGTAGTAATTAGACATCCCAGTATAGCCATAGATACCCATGGAGTTAATAGAGCTTATAACCGATTTAATCTCTTCTGCCACAGGAAAATCCATGTCTGCAACCCATAAGGGTATGTGTTCTTTTGTATAGCCATAGTCCTCTGGAAAGTCATATTTAATTGAATTAGTGTTGTTTCTGTTGATTTTTCTGTCAAAATTATATTTTCGCAAATCCCTTACTTCCTTTAACATTATCACAAAATATTATAACACTAAAAAGTATAATATAGCAGTCAACTTGGTTTTTCTTTATATCTTTATTCATCGTCTTTTTGGTACAACCTTCTTTTGTTAATTCATAAAAACTTTATATATAATGAATAATGTGTAATAATAGTTATTGAGAATAATATTTTAAGAGAGAAAGTTTATTATGAAGAAATTTTCATCCAGATTTATGGAAGATTTTTTGTCCAAAGTTCTGCCTTTGTCACTTATGTTAGGCATAATGTATGCAATACTTACTGCAAGCGGAAATTTAAAAAATATTAAAATTGGTGATTATGATACGCCAAAAGTTATAAGAGATGGTAATTTAAGCATGTTTAAATCTCTAATCATTAGCAATAGGATTTTACTAGGAATTTTATTAATCTTAATTTCAATTTCATTGATTGCAATTATTACACTTATATTTAAGAATAAAAAAATCAATGCAATAGTTAAGGTTAGTATCATAGGATCCGTTTTTATCATATTTATAATCTCATATTTCTATAAAAGCACCCCATATGCATTAAATGGTGTTTATAACACTATTGAAAGTAAAGCAGAACATTACATAAGCGATTTTACTAATAAAGAATTTGATAAAATGATTACAAATTATACTGTTAGCAATAATATGAAAAAATTTGTTAGCAAGAACTTGTATTCTCAATCCATGAATAAAACTCTAAGAAAATATGGTCAAATAAGAGAAATAGAAGATCCTATTAAAATATATATTGAAGAATATACTGTTCTATCTTATCCTGTAATACATGGAGATAATCAAACAGTATATTACAACATTGCTTTTAACAGCAAAAATGAGATATCCGGTTTATTTACTACTCTTACATTGCCTTAGACATTTCTTAATACTTTAATACTTACTTTTTAAGAGTTTTACATTTTTAAAATTACTTTTTCAATTCATCACCTTTTCTTATAAAATATTTTCTATTGTATGTTTTCTTTCTTTTGATATAATTAAAAGAAACAGCTTAAGTAAATGAATCTTAAAATTTTATTATGTGATGACGACCCAATAGTACATGAAGCCCTAGGTGTTTATTTCGAGAAATACAACATCTCTTTTGTTTCTGCCTACAATGGTAGGGATTGTTTGAATATCTTTAAGAGTAATGAAGATAAATTTGATTTGATTATTCTAGATATTATGATGCCCTATTTAGATGGAATTGAGGTCTGCAAAAGGATAAGAAGCAAAAGCGATATACCAATCATAATGTTAACTGCAAAATCAGAAGAAATTGATACCCTTTTAGGCTTTGAGCTAGGCGCAGATGACTATATTACTAAACCTTTTTCTTCCATGGAGGTCATAGCTAGGATAAGGGCCATTGTAAGTAGAAGCAAGAAAAAAGATGGTCGTAGCGATGACAAGAAAATTTCATTTGAAAAAGTTGAAGTTGATTTAAGCAGGTATACTTTAATTGTTGATGGACAAATTGTTCATGCAACTCCTAAAGAAATTGAGGTTTTGTTTCTTTTAATGAATAATCCTAAAAAAGTCTTTACCCGTAGTGATATTATGAAAAGTGTTTGGGGCTTTGAATATGCTAAGGATACTAGGACGGTAGATACTCACATTAAAAGAATAAGGGCAAAGCTTACCCCCTATGTAGAGTCTTGTATCCAGACAGTTTATGGCATGGGCTACAAGTTTGATTGTATAAATGAAGATGTTTAAGTATAGACCCCTATTTGTAAAAATAATGCTTTTGGTTTTAACTGTTCTAGTTATTTCCTTAATTGCAACCAGTATCATATACAATATGGCTGCAAAATCTCTTTTTGCAAAACATCAATTGGATAAGCTAAGAGAAGAAAGTGATCTTTTAGCCTATTTAATACAAAATGAATGGAGCAATAAGGACTATCTTATTGGCTTTTTTTCTAAGGTTATTCAGGTTGAGTCCACCTTGCTCAGTTCCTATGTTGTGGTTGCAGATCGTTTTAATATAGAGACTTATTCATACACACCAGATGATTACACCATGAACAAAAGGAAAATGGACTATTTCTATGCCAGCCAACTTAAAGAATATTTCAAGAAGGCTGTTGCTGGTCAAAATATAGTGTTGGTTGAAAAATTTGATGACTTTGATACTGAAATGATAGTTATTATAAGGCCCATTTTATCTGAGCAGAATCAAGTTGAAGCAGTTTTAACTATTTGTAAATATGTAGAAGACTATGATGCTTCATATAAGAGCATAAACTACTCTTTAAGTATAATTATGGCAATTGTGGCCTTTTTAACCCTCTTCCCTGTTTATTTATTCTCTAAATCTATAACAAAACCCTTAAAAGAAATTGAAAATACTGCCTTAAAAATGGCTGATGGTAACTTTACAATTAAGGCAAATGAAGAATACCCCAACGAAATTGGCCAGCTGGCAAAAACCATGAATTATCTAGCCAGTAGATTATCTAGGACAATTTTGCACTTAACACGAGAAACCAATGTGCTACAAGGGGTTTTAAACACCATGAATGAAGGTATATTGGCTCTTGATACTCATGGAAATATTATGCTTAAAAATCCTGCTATTTCTAATCTTTTTAAGTCCTCTAACTTGGAAACAGAAAAAGATATGATTATACCCATACAAGAAATTTGGGATGACTTTGAAAAGTCTATAGAGAATAATATGGAAATTACCAACATCTTTAGATTTGAAGATAAGATAATCTTATCAATTATAAATCCTCTCATGGTGGAAAATGTAGTTATAGGTGCTATGGGAATCTTTTCAGACACCACAAAAGAATACCGACTAGAACAAACCAGAAGAGATTATGTTGCCAATGTTTCTCATGAATTAAAAACACCACTTACAGGTATTATGGGCTTGGTTGAACCGCTAAAAGATGGACTTATTGAAGATGAAGAAAGAAAAGAAAAATATTATAACTTGATTTACAACGAAGTAAATAGATTAAATAGACTTATAAATGACCTGCTAATTTTATCCAGACTCCAATCTTCTACAGATCCTTTTTCTACTAGCATTATAAATCTGCAAGAATTAGTCTATAACATTATTGAGCGTTACACCCTTTTACATAAGGGACAAAATATTATCATCAAGTCTCTTATAGAAGATTCTATCTACATAAATGGTAATATAGATAGAATTGACCATGTTTTAACCATACTTTTAGAAAATGCAATTAAATTCTCTAAACAAGATGACACTTTGGAATTAGCTTCTAATCAGACTAGTGGGCTAAGAAAAAAACAAGCTAAAAAGGAAAAAGGTATCTTAATAGAAATTAGTGCAGAAATAGAAGATGATATTTGCAAGGTCATGGTAAAAGATTATGGTATTGGGATTAGTAAAGAAACTATAGAGCATGTCTTCGATAGATTTTATAAGGTAGATACATCTAGATCATCTAAAGGCTTTGGCTTAGGTCTTGCTATTGCAAAAGAAACCTTAAACCAAATGAATCAAACTATAGGTGTAGAAAGCGAAATAAATGATGGCTCAACCTTTTACTTCACCTTAGAGTTAGCTAAGAAAGATTAACATGTAAGGCCCCATAAACAGATTCCATATCTTTAGTATAACCAGCTATACCACAATAATATTTTAGGGCAGTTTTTAGAACTGCTTGATCATAAATATTAAAAATAATTGGCTTTTTAATTATATCTTGGCACTCTTCTACAAATTTAATTATATATTCTTTTGATTCTCCCCTATAGGTAACCACTACCACATCTTCATGAGAGTCTAAAATATCATAAGCTAAATCCACAAAGTCATCTTCTGTTTGACCATCTAAATCTAAAACATATTTTAAGTAATCTTTATCTATATCCAGATAAGAAAACTGAGAAAACAAATAATTTGATTGATCTGTCTTAATAGTGACTTGTCTACTCTCTTTTTTTATATAGTTTAAATCTTTAATATATTCAGGACTTGTACCACAACAGCCTCCAGTAATACCTAAGTTATATTTTAAAAGACTCTTCATGTTCATGCAAAAGGTTGGACTATCTTGGTCATAATATACTAGGCCATCTTTCATATGAGGCATTCCAGCATTGGGTTTAACACAGGTAAAATCTTCAAACTTAGAAATGTCAGTTAAAATTCTATCCATTTTATCTGGCCCATTGGAGCAATTTACTCCAACTACATCAGCACCAATTTTCTTTAATATACCTGAACAGATAAAGGGAGATTGACCCATAAGAGTCATGTTATTTTGCTCAAAGGTCATATTGGCTACAACTGGCAAATTAACAGTATCTCTATTAGCTATAAGGGCAATTCTCATTTGTTTAAGATCGGTAAAGGTCTCAAAATTTAGCAAATCAGCATCTTTACAGGCTAAAATTTGCTCTTTAAATAGGTCATAAGCTTCATCAAAGCTTAAACTTCCTGATGGATAAACAAGCTCAGGTAAAGGGCCAATAGAAGCTGCAACCAAGATATCTCTATCACCTATTGCTTTTCTTGCCAAATCTATAGATTTTTTATTAATTAAGTCTAGTTTATCTTCAAGTCCATGTTGAGCTAAAGTCATTCTGTTAGCACATAGGGTATTGGTCTGGATTATGTCACTTCCAGCATCACAATATTCTTTATATATGCGTAAAACAATATCTTCTTTTTCTAAATTATAATTTTCAGCTAACTCCCCCGGTTGCATACCATATTTTAAAAGCATAGAGCCCTTGGAGCCATCAAAGAGATATATCCTATTCTTATCAAATAATCTTACTTTCATTTCTTAATCCCATCTAATCTTATCTTTAAACTTTGATTTATTGTATGAATTGATACAACCACAGTACTTTTGCCTATAAAGACCTAGGTCTGCAGCCTTTTTTTGACCTTGCCTAAAACCTTCTCTAAAGTCGTAATAGAAAAAATCAATATCATACTTTTTTGCAACTTGTTCGCATATTTTAATAATTTCTTCATGATCTTGATAGATACTAACTAAAAGAGTTGTGCAAAAGGCCTTATAACCCATTTCTTTAGCTGTCTTAGCAGTTTTTTCAAACCTAAGATTATAGCAGTCAACACATTTAAAGTTTTCTGTCCAAAGTTCTTGTTGAAATTCTGGATCAATTATCAATTCTAAATTATTTTTTTGTGTGTAATCCACTAGAGTCTTTAGTCTTCTTTCATGTTCCATAATAGGATGAATGTTGGGGTTGTAAAAAAAGACATCATAATCAACCTTTAACTCTTCTAGTTTATCTTGTACATAAACCAAACATGGAGCACAGCAAGTATGCATTAAGACCTTATTTTTCTTCATATTTCACACCTAAATGCTTGTAAGCTGCCACAGTGGCACATCTTCCCTTTGGTGTTTTTTGCAAAAATCCTAATTGCAATAAGTAGGGTTCATAGACATCTTCTATGGTATCTTTTTCTTCATTAATAGAAGCCGCCATGGTATCCAATCCAACCGGTCCTCCACCAAACTTATTTATAATTGTATCTAGTATTTCAATATCTGTAGTATCCAAGCCTAGCTTGTCAATTTCTAGCTTTTCTAAGCCAAAATCAGCAATTTCACTGGTTATAACATCTAGACCTTCCACTTGAGCAAAGTCTCTAATTCTTCTTAATAACCTACTAATAG
>Ga0265293_10004114_pt1 | contig 26068 bp, 31 predicted proteins | sample Munlanlewell138R_FD_192505 | JGI IMG/M metagenome (GOLD analysis project Ga0265293, IMG submission 192505) | Leachate microbial communities from a municipal landfill in Southern Ontario, Canada - Leachate well 138R | ecosystem: Engineered > Solid waste > Landfill > Unclassified | place: Canada...
TAAGTTTTGGGATGTAAATTTGTTTTTTATTTTCACTTAATTTAACACCTTGTGGCAACTGAAATGATTGTTTACTATATTTTGATTTAAATTTTGGAAAACCAGCACCTCTAAAAAAATTTGTATACGCATTATCAAGGTTTCTCATTGTCATCTGTAAAGCTTGTGATGGACAATCGTTTAACCAAGTTAAATCTTTCTTTAAATCAGTGATTTGTTTGTTTAAATCAAAACAGGTTAAATGTTTTTTATTTCCTGTATATGCTTGGATTTTAGTTTCTAAACCTAGATTATACACAAACCTGACTTGTCCAAAAATTTTTGAAAGAAGTTCTTTTTGATTTTGATCAGGATATATTCTATATTTGTAAGACTTTAACATTTTTACAGAATTTTTTTATGTTATGTAATTATATATTAAATTCAAAAGGTCAATTTTTTCCATTTTTGATGAATTTAAGTGTTAAATTTATTTAAAATGTTAAAAATCAGTTGATTAAAATGTTAAAAATAATTAAAATTAATTTGAAATTCATCCAACAAACTGAAGATTTGTTGGTTTTCTTTCAAAAATCATATAAATATTTAATAACTTCTGTATTATTATAATCTGCGGCTAACCTGATTGTCCAATCATAAGTCATTGTTATATTATCACCTTTACTTATTGCATCTTTAACTATTTCTATAATACCAAATTTACAACCATTTATCAATTTGTCATTTGGTGACATTTCATTGTTATTTATAACATCTTGTATAACTTTATCTTTTGGATTAGGTTTCAAAAAATGCCTAATTGATTCACCAACAAAAGTATTATAATATTTTATATTTTCCATTTTCTATATGACCAAAAACTTTTTACTTATATATTAAAATTAACTTTTTAAAAAAGATCGTGCAGCATTATGATATATATATTTTAAATCTTTTTATTCTTTTTGGTATATATTATTAAAAAACTTTATGAATTTATTTTTTAAGAAACCTCTATTTGATATTTTTAAATCATTGTCTGTTAATAAGTTAATTGTTCTAGAAGGATGTGATGCAGCAGGTAAAGGAACCATAACTAATTTAATTAAAGATTATTATGAATCTATTGGTAAAACTGTAAAGTATATTCATTTCCCGATGTATGGACATAATGAATTTAGTTTGATAATTTCTAAATTTTTACAGGGTGAATATGGTGATATTAATAATGTTGATCCTATGTTTGTTGCTAATATTTATGCTATGGATAGATATATGTATAGAGAACAATTAATTAAAGATTTAAATGATTATGATATTGTATTGATGGATAGGTATGTTTATTCAAATTTATCTTTTCAGGGTGCTAAGTTATATGAAAAAGAAAGAGATAATATTATAGAATGGATATGGGATTTTGAATTTAATTTTTTAAAACTTCCTTATCCTAATACTATAATCTACTTAGACGTACCTATTAATGATATTGAAAATAGATTGAATAGTAATAGAACAGGTGATGATAGGGATTATTTAGAAGGTAAAAAAGATATACATGAGCAAGATATCAATTTTCAAAGTAGAGTTAGAGAAATTTATCTATCATTAGTAGATAATCCTAATTATTTCATTATCAACACTTATAATAAAGATTATAATATTTTAACACCTAAACAAATATTTCAAAAAATTAAAAAATTATTATGAAAAAATCAATTAGACAAATAGAAATAGAAAATAGATTATATTCTGATTTATCAAATATGGTATTAGAATTTCAATCAGGTCAATTAACAGAAGAATTAATTTATAATTATTTTAAATTATTTTTAAGTGATGCTAATGTTGATTCAGAAATAATTGTAAATGTATTAGAAAATGATAGATTCGGTAAATTAGGAAAAGAAGAGGCGTTAAGTATTAAAATAAATGAGGGTTGGTAAAATAAATGATGGTTGGTAAAATAAACTATTATTATTTTTTTACATATAATATAAAAATCATTATTATGTTTTACGAAAATTTATTTTACTTTGATATTGAAACAGTTGGACAATATAAAGATATCGAATCATTAAGAGAAAATGATGAAAAGGGTTATGATTTATTTGTTAAAAAATTTAAAAATAATCCATGGATGTCAGAAAGACACCAAGATATTGGTAATGCTTATTTAGAATATTCTCCTATTTTTTCATCATTTGGTAAAATTGTATGTATTAGTTTTGGTTATTTTCATAATAAAAACGACCAAGGATATACTATTATGTCTATATATGGAGATGATGAAGAAAAGATAGTAAAGGAATTTAATAATTTATTATATAAAGTAGGACAAAAAAATATGTTATTATCGGGTTATAGAATAACATCATTTGATATACCTTGGGTATTACATAAACTACATAAATATGATATTACACCATCTAAATTAATAGATATTTATGGATTAAAGCCATGGGAAATGAGATTTTTAGATTTAGCAGATGAATGGAAGCAAAAATTTAGATATTATAATACATTTGATGAAGTATGTTATGAATTAGGTGTAGAAAGTCCTAAAGATGATATTGATGGTAGTATGGTTCATTCTACATATTGGTATCAAAATGATTTAGATAGAATAAAAACATACTGCGAAAAAGATGTATACTCTTCCATGTTAGTTGGGAAAAAAATATTAAGTCATAAGTTGTAGAATTAAAATTATTATATTATCTTTGTATTTATAAATTATAATAAATGGATAAGATTGTTAATAGTTTTTTAGATTATCATTCACATATTAATTTTGGTGATTTTATTCTTTTTCAAGAATATAAAAATAATAATAATGAAATCATTGTATCTAAACCTATATTGGCTATATACTTAGGTAGTTTTTTAGTAGACCAGACATTAGGTTTTAATTATGTTAGATGGGTAAATGATAGAAGAGGAAAGATAAACGAAAAAGGTGTTTATATTTTTAATGAAGTAGAAAAAATAGATACACATATTGAATGGTTTAATTATATTGATATATTAGGACATTGGGATAAAAGACCAACAATGTTAGATATATTAAAATCATACAGAAAACAAAAATAAAATTATGAATATTGATATTAAACATAGAATAAATCTAAATTCATTTGTTGAACAAGATTTACCATACCAATGTCCAAATTGCCGAAATGAATTAACTGTTCGTGATATTATTGGTTTTGGTGATTATCCAGTAGGTGGTTATAGATCATCTATGAAACCTAATCATAAAATAGGATGCGGATTTGAATGTAATGTATGTTTTACTAAAAGTTGTTTTCATTCAGATCAATATGTTTATAGTATGTATTTAGATAATTTAAAATATAAATAATATGATAGATAATAGATTGGATAATGCGTTAGAATATATGAATAAACATAATATAAAAGTAGATAATTCCACATTTATTAAATATGTTGAATTTAATTCTAAATACGATTCTGATATTGATAGTATTGTTAATAATATTAATGATGATAAATATATTTATACGTGTGATTTGTCATCACTTATGAATATTATTTTGGATGATACAATAGATGATAAAGAACGAGAAAAACAATTAATTGACATTATAATATACTCATTAGATATAGATTATATTAAATATAAAGAAACAAGAGTATATAATAGTCCAGATGAAGAAGTAATTGATGTGTATGATATTTTATATGTAGATGGTAATGTAGATGAAATTACATCAGACGAATTACTAGAATTATACCAAAAAGGAGTTGTTGTTACAGATAATGGTATAATAGGAATAGATGAAGGAAGTATAATAAATTATATTGATAATTTTTAGTATGAAGACATTAGTAATACACCCAAAAGATCCAACAACTGATTTTTTATCAGATATTTATTCTGATAAAAAATGGACAGTAGTTAATACAAATATATCGAAAAAGTCTTTAAAGGAGCAAATTAAATCACATGATAGAATCGTAATGTTAGGTCATGGAACAGAATTAGGATTGATTGGATTTAATAAATTCATTATAAATAGTTCATTAGTTTATCTTTTAAGGGATAAGGTATGTATTTGTATTTGGTGTAATGCTGATATATTTGTTAAAAAATATAACCTTAAAGGTTTTTATACTGGTATGATAATATCAGAATATACAGAATCACTTATGTATAATATACCAACTAATAATTACTTTTTAACAGAATCAAATAAAGATTTTGCTAATTCAATTAAAGTATCCATAGATACAGATAATATACTAGATAATGTTATAAAACATTATGATGGTAATAGTGCAGTTGTATTATTTAACAAACAAAATCTTTTTCAAACTTAAAAATATAAAATATTATGGGATGCTGGAATGGAACGTGTATGATTTCTAATCTACCAATAATAGTTGGTGATAAAGTAAAATTGGTTTTTTATAAAACCATCATATTCTTTTAGAGAATTAAAACAATGTGGTTCTTATGTATATTCTAATGATGTTTTTTCACCATCTTTTTTACCTATATCTGCTACTTATGATGATTATGGTTCAGTAGAAAATATAGTAGAAGATTGGAATCACAATCTAATACTGAATGATTTAAAAAAGATTTTAGGTGATTATATCATTGTAGATGGTAAAAAGAAAACAGATTATTATTTAGGTGATATTATAAGGGGTATTGAAAGAAACTATTTAAGATATTTTGGTGTAGATCCAATAGATGTACAAAATAAATCATTTGCCGAAAGTGTCTGTGATGGTGATAAAAATATTAATGATGAATGGGAAGAATATCTTAATATAGATATAACACCAAAAGAAAGAAAATATTACATGTCATTCGTTATGATACGTGAAGATATATGGGATCATATTATAGATAATTATAAAGGTGAATTTTGGAATCATAATGAAGAAGAAAAAAATTCAGGTAAATATTATATTACAGCAAAAGAATGGTGTAGATATAAATTCGATAATTCATTTGAAGTAAGAGAAGTAATGGGTGAAAAATTTAATTTTAATAAATTATTTTCAAATACTGAAAGTGGTAATAGACTTATAACACCTTTTTCTTATAATAAATTATTAAGTGAATCAGATAAAAATTTAAAAGAAAGTATCTATAAACATTGGTCAGAATTTATAATTATAAATTCTTTTTTATCTAGTATACGTAAAGGGTGGATGATTCAACCAGGTGGTGGATCACAACATAATGGATGGGAAGATCATAAAATGTTATCTGAAAAAATTATTAATATATGTGATGAAAAATTAAAAGAGTACGAAGATGAATAAATTTATAAAATGGTTATTTGGTTATGAAACATCAAATATAAAATCACAAAATAATATTTTTAATCATCCATATCATCTATGTTTTTATTATCATCATTTTCAAATGGTTTTATAATATCACTAAAATTAGAATATAAATCATTATACATTTCTTTTGCTGCTTTATCATCATCAAAAACAATTTTGAATGTTTGGTCAATATCTAATTCTTTATTTAAATTTAAAATTTGTTTTAGTTTAAATACATATTTAGTATAATATAAAAATCTTTCATATTCTACTTTAGTTAAATCTAAAGTTATAGAATTATATGTTATCTGATATATGAAATAATATTTTTTATTTTTGATTATTAAATCACCATATAATAATTTGAATATTTTCAAATAAAAAGGTTTTTTATATAAATAATTTATTTTATCATTGTAATTTAATTTTGATATATTTTTTTTTATTTTATTATTTATGTATTTATAATATTTATCATTTATAATATTATCACTTAATTTATATCTTATTTTTTGTATACAAAAATTATGTTCATTATTATTTATTTTAGTACTTTCTACAATATCACTATTTAAATCTATATCATCGAATATAATATTTACATTAGTTTTTTTTAATATTTCTTTAAAAACTTCTCTAATTTTAACATTTAATTCTAAATCTATTTGGCTAATATCCATATGATATTTGTTTTTTATTTATATATTTAATAGTATAAGTTCTGTTAAACATTTTCAATATTTTATAATATATTATAAAAAATAATAATATAATAATGGTTAAAGTATCTGTTATAATGGCAAGTTATTTGGGGGTTTATCCAAATAGGTCATCAAATCCTGAACAAAAATTTATAAGGTCTGTAAAAAGTTTTATTACACAATCATATGAAAATAAAGAGTTGATAATCGTTTCAGATGGGTGTAATAAAACAAATGAAATTTATAAAAATATGTTTGATAAATTTTCAAATATTAAATTAGTATCAATTGATAAACAAAATATTTATTCTGGTGAGTGTAGAAATGCTGGATTAAGAGTTGCAACAGGTGATATTATAGTTTATTTAGATAACGATGATGTTTTAGGAAAAAAACATATAGAACTAATAGTGGAACAATATACTGAAGATATAGATTTAGTTTATTATGATGATTATTTAGTTAGATCTTCTGATTTTAAAAAATTAGAAAAAAGAATAGTAGAAACTAGATATGGTAGTATTGGTACTAGCTCAATAAGTCATAGAAATTTAAATAACGAAAAATATAAACATATAAAAAAATGGTGGCCAACTGGGTATGGTCATGATTGGGTTTTTTTAATGACATTAATAACTAATGGATTGAAATTTAAAAAATTAGAAAAAACCCCACAATATTTGGTATGTCATTATGGTTCAGGTGTTAATGGTGGTGATTTTTAAAAATTCATTTAATTTTTCTTCTATATTTTCATTATATTTAATTCTCAGTAAATGAATATTGTTATTTTTACAATATTCATTTTTTATTTGATCTCTTTCTTGTTGTTTTTTTAAAGTATCATCACCACCAAAAAAGGATATTGATTCATAATGTTGTTTACCATCATATTCTATACATATATTTTTATTTGGTAAATAATAATCAAACGATAATGTTTTTATATATTTACAATCTTTAAATTTCTTTTGGTATTCATATTTAATTTTTTTACGATTAAGTATAGTTTTTATTAATTTTTCACCGTTTGACTCATTACAAAATGGACAACCATTATTTAAATGGTTATCAGGTCTTTGTTCAAAAATACCATGTTCTTTACAAATAATTTTAATCTTGGTTTTATTATTTTTATAATCAATTAATGAATAATCATATTTATTATTATGTATTTTGTTGAAATTCATAATACAATCATCCTTTTTATTATTCCTATTACTACACTTGATGCACCCATATCCACTTAAATGATCATTTGGTCTTTGTTCAAATACACCATGTTCAGTGCAAATTATTTTAACTTTTTTGTGTGCATTAACATAATCAACTAAAGAATAATCATATCTATAACCATGTATAATAATAGATTTCGATATAAAATTATTTTTGTATTTATCTTTAGAACACAATGGGCAACCATCACCATGTAAATGTGTATATGGTAATTGTTCTACTTCACCGTGTATGTGACATATGAATCTTATTTTTGTTCTTCTGTTAATATAAATTGTAATTGAATAATCAATTTCTTTATCACCATGTATATTTTTAACCATTTTTAAATATTCGTCATTTGTTAATTTTTTTGGCATTTAATATATTTATTTTTATCGTCAATTTTTATATTATATATTAGTTTTTAATATATAAATAAAAGAAAATGAATATGAACAATAAAGAATTTATAAAAAAATCAAAAGATATACATAAAAATAAATATGACTATTCATTAGTTGAATATAAAAATGCACACACTAAAGTAAAAATAATCTGTAAAGAATATGGGATATTTGAACAAACACCTAATAGTCATTTAAATAAACATGGGTGTTCATATTGTTTTGGTAATAATAAAAAAGATACTAAACAGTTTATAAAAGAATCAAAAGAAATACATAAAGATAGATACGATTATTCTATATTAGAATACAAAAACTGTAAAACAAAAGTAAAAATTATTTGTAAAGAACATGGTATTTTTGAACAAAATCCAAATAAACACCTTATCGGACAAGGTTGCCCTATGTGTTATAATAAAAATAAAAAAATTAAACCATCAGAACAATTTATAAAAGAATCAATAGAAATACATGGTAATAAATATGATTATTCATTAGTTGAATATAAAGGATCATTTAATGATGTTAAAATTATATGTAAAAAACATGGTATTTTTAAACAAAAACCAGTTGTACATATTAACGGTTGTGGATGCAAGAAATGTTCTAATGAAAAATTATCAAAAATAAAAATATCTAACAATAAAGAATTTATAAAAAAATCAAAAGATATACATAAAAATAAATATGACTATTCATTAGTTGAATATAAAAATGCACACGCTAAAGTTAAAATAATCTGTAAAGAACACAGTGTATTTGAACAAACACCTAATAGTCATTTAAATGGTACAGGATGTCCAAATTGTCAAAAATCTAAAGGAGAATTGAAAATAAAAGAATATTTAGATAATAATAAATTTATATATAATGAACAATATAAATTTAAAGATTGTAAAAATATTTTACCATTACCTTTTGATTTTCATTTACCGGAATATAATATATGTATAGAATATGACGGTGAACAACACTTTAAAAGATATAAATTTGAAAAAGATGATAATAATTTAAATATTAGAAAATTAAGAGATAAAATAAAAACAGATTTTTGTAAGAAGAATAATATTAAATTAATTAGAATAAAATATACAGATTTTAAAAAAATTGAATCAATCTTAAATAAGAATTTTAAATTTTAATATATAATAAAAAAATCAATTAAAATAATATGTCAACTCCCTTATATAAAAGAATGAAACAAAGAGGTAGTACGTTTTATGCATTCCCTTCTACTAAACATCATACAAATCCAAATTTTAGTAAATTTGTATTATTAAATATACCAAAAAGAGAATCTGGTAATGTATTGGATTTTGACGATTTAGAGTCATTTGGAATTTATAGTGATGGAACAATACCAACTGAATCATATGCTGATGAATTAGTAGAATCATTAAGAAATTATGTTGCTAACCAAGATACCGTTTTCTTAGAAAGTAAAATATCATCCAGAAAAGAGTTTTATAATATACAAGAACCAAAAACACCAACAGAAAAGATTTTTTGGAAATGGTTAAAAAAGATGAGATCTATTGATCTTGAACCAGCTGTTCATAAGGTAGATTGGGATAAAAATTTACCAGATTTTGATAATCCATATGAGGATACTACAACTAATTCTGATTACTTTAGAAGATACTTATGGAAAGAAAGAGAACCAATTGATTATTTAATCACATCTGTTACAGAAAAAGGTGGTGGTGAATATGATATATTTATTGAATATACTGCTAGATTTAAAGAAGGTGATTATGTATATATACATGGTACTGATACTGGTTCGTTTCTAGATGAAACACCATATAAAATAATTAATGTATTATATGAAAATAATAATACAACTATAACAATTGAAACGGATGGTATAGTGGGGGAACAGGTATTAACAGAATCATATGTTAAATTAAAATATCATAGATTAGTACAGTATATAGGTGAGATAAATGTTAAAAGTGATGTAGTTACTGCATCAAAGAATCAATCAGAAGTAATTGCTTATATACCACATCAAGCTGGTAAAACACCTACTGTTTTATTTAAAATCAATGATGATACTAATTATTATCCAGGATTAAAGTTACCATTATTGGTAGAAGAAATACAATCTGAAATAAAAGGTGCTGAAAATTATTTATCACCAATAAGACAAAACCCAACAGATTATCCAGGTGGTTATTATGCACAATTTGATGATGATACTAAGACATATAATACTAGTTTTGGTGATAAAGTTAGACTAAGCGGGGAATATTATGGTATAGTTTTAAATAACAATGTTGGATTAAGTTCTAATGATTATATAGAAAAATTAAGTGATTTTAGATCAGATAATCTTGATGGTTTAACTTTAGATTTTGATTTAAATCATTATTTAAAAATGCAAATAATTGATGATCAAGTGGGATTTAATTTTGATGAATTTAATCAAATGCCAATAGATGATAATCCGCCAGAAGATTTTGAGTATAATGCTATACTTTGGTATTATGATACGGAAATAGAAGGTAGGATAGTATCTAATTTATATGGTATAACATTTCTTAATAATCCTAATGACGATGATGATAATGATCCTGATCATATATCAACATATGGTAAGTTAGTTAGTAAAAATGGACAAGATGGGATATCATATCAACATGTTTTGAATATAACAACGACGATTGATAATGATACTAGGTCTTTGTCTTTTGATCCATTATCATTAAATAATACATTTGGTTTTGATTTATATAGTAATGTGATGTCAAATGTTGGTAAATTAACAGAATCATTTATAAATATAATAAATGAACATATAAGATTAAATGATGAAGTAAATAATATGAAAAGTGTAATTTACACTCAAACTGATTTAGACTTAATTAAATCTAAATTAAAAAATATAGAAAACCTACTAAGATTATATTCTACTTTTCAATTTAAAGATTCAGAAACTATAAAAATTAATACTGATTATAATGATATTTACCCAACTATGTCATTTGATGCTAAAAATATAGAATATGAAAATATTATGAATATTAAATCATCAGATATTTATAATTATATGATAGCAACATATAGTGATATGGTTATTAATGTACCCAATAGTGGTAAAGTTTTATTAAACATAACTAATGATGATACTATAAACTTTTCAAATGAAACCGAATTTAATATACTATTTGATAAAGATTTGAAATATAAACAAGGTATTGAAATAATATTGAGTGCTAAAGATGCACAATATACAAATAAATTAAATTTTTATATTAATTATAATGATGGTTCTGGAAATGGTTCAAGTAGAACATCGGTTTTAAACGGTGTTCATTTACCAATAGATATAGGAAATGTAATACAAGGACAAACTATATATCATAGAAACAAATTTATTAATAATTCGATTATGCAAAATGTTGTATCTATACAAAATATAAGTGTAGATGGTGGTTTAAATAGAACAAGATTAAATATTTCATCTAATTTATTTGGTAATAGTCAATATTCTGAATATGTATATATTAGTGATTTTGTTTTTAGAACAACGAATGGTGATATTATAGATAAAAGCGGTATGTATTTAATAGATACAAATGATTTTGGTTCTAATTATATAGTTATAGATTTAGATTATATTAATATAGGTGATCCAATAAATATGCCAAAAGTATATTCTTATAAAAAATTGAAAATAAATATATTAAGAATACACGAATCTGATATATCATCATTAGAAGAAAGGTATTTAATAGAAAAAACGTTTATATAATTATGAAAATTAAAAAATATAATGAATATTTAAAAATACTAGAAAAATCTAATTTTATTATAAGTTTATCGACACTTGAAGATATTATAAGTAATATTTTTAATGATAAAAAAGTATCTTCTGTAAATACACTATATGAAGAATATGATAACGGTTATAAGTTTATATTAACAATAAATAACTTATATTATGACAAAACTAACATTATACATACTAAATTTATTTTTTATGTAGATAAAGAAAAAAGAAAATTAACAGAAAAATATTTTCATTATTTATATGATATAAATTGTAATTATAAGAAGATTAAATTTGATTATGATAGTGGATTAGAAACAGAAATAAATAATATTTTAGATAATAGGTTATTTGGTGATGATATTAAAGATATATCAGATGTAAGTATAGGGTTAGTTTCTAATGTCAATGAATGGTTAGTTGATAATAATGTAGAAAATTTGTCCATATATAGTATTCAATATAATCCTGTTGTAGATCATATACCTTGTGAATCTATGTTTTTTCAATTTGATATAAATATAGATGATATTAGATTTATTAAAATGAATCTAAAGAAGAATGATGATAATGATTATAAATTATCATTTTCAGAAGGTGATATTTTTAAGAATTTAACAATAGATGATATAAAATCCATACCACAAACAATAGGAAAAGTGGTTAAAAATAATTTAAAGTAAAATGAGATTTCTTGACTATGTAGAAATTAAATATGATAATTTAAAAAAACAAATAACCGATTATTTAAAAGGATTATACGGTAAATCGGATGAAAATTTTAGTAATGCATCTCCGTTTGGACAAGTATTAAATGTATTAAATAATTTTTGGAGATATAATGTATTGATGCAAAAAAGGATAGTATCCAATATAATAATAGATGAAACTGATAATAAAAAAGTAATAAATAGTTTATCAAGAATTGGTGGACATAATCCTACACGTGCAATATCAGCTACTGGAACTATAATTTTAAAAACAAAACCAAATACGAATATTAATAGTGATATATCAGGTGGTAGAATAAGAATAGGTAATAAAACTCGTATAAGAAATAAAACAAACGGGTTAAATTATTGTATATCAATAGGTAAAGATGAAGAAATTTATCAAGTTAGTCAATCAAATAATATTTATTTAAATGTAATACAGGGTAGGTATGAAACACAAACATATACAGGTAATGGTGAAATTAATCAATCAATAAGTGTGAATATACCTGTAATTAATTCTATTGATAATTTTGATGTTAAAGTTGAATACAATGGTAATAATTTAGATATATATGATTCCATATTAGATATGGGTAGATATGAATTATCGTGTGTAGTAAAAACTGGTATGAATGGTGGAATTGATATATGTTTTGGTAATGGTGATTTTGGGTTTATACCAAGAATTGGTACAAAAATAACAGTAACATATTTATTAACAGATGGTATATTGGGTAATATTAAAACACCGCAAATTAATGACTTTGATTTTGTAGATGATGTATACGATATGAATGGTGATAAAGTTGATATGGAATCGACTTTTGATATAGTTATACATAAACAAATAAATTTCGCATCAAATGGAGAAACGCCAGAATTCACTAAAAATTTAATGCCTTATGTATCAAGAAATTTTGTATTATCTACACCAAATCAATATATTTATGCTTTGAAAAAATTAAATTTATTTTCAAAAATAAATGTTTATAATACATTGAATGACAATGATTATGATAATGATAATATGGTATATCTATTTTTAGTACCAAATTTAAAAAATTATTTTTCGGGTAATATAAATTATTTTAATATACCAATAGATTCATTTTATTTAAGTGACGAAGAAAAAGATAAAACTATAACATATTTAAGAAAAATGGGGAATATATCGATAGGTACTGTGTTAGAGATAATTCAACCTAAAATAACAAGATATATAATGAATATTTATATTAGGAAATATAAAGGTTATCTAAAGGATAGTATCAAGTTAGATATAATAACAAGGGTATCAGATTATTTGTCATCACTTGATAGAGATGATAGAATTGTAAAATCTGATATAATAAGAATATTGGAATATGTAGAAGGTGTAGATAGTGTTAATATATCATTTATAAGTAAAAAAAATGAAGATTATCATAAAATAAATGCGGATAGTAAATATATTTACGGTATAGATCCAGTTTTAGGTGATATTGTTGTTAATAAAGATGAATTGGCTATTATAAGAGGTGGATGGTCAGATAGAAATGGTACATATTATAATGATAATATAGATGGTAATGGTTTAGGTCCAATAAATATAATGTTTGTTGGTGATATAGAAAAAAATATAAATACAAATGATAAATAATTTAGATAGAAAAACACATATATCAGAATTATATGATTTATCACATAAAAATGATAAAGAGATTCATATAGGGTACGATTATAAAAATAATCTTTTAAAAGATTCATTATCGAAACAGTTGTTTAAAAATGATGACCTATATAAATTTTTAAATTATATACAATCCATGATGGTTTGTATGTTAGAATCAAATTCTATATTAAGAAACTGGTTTAATCACAATGTACCAAAATGGTATGATAGACATGTAAATTAATTGGTATATTTTTCTTTTTAATTTTTGGTTTATTTTATTAAAATACTTCTTTAATTAAAATATTTTTACTGAAATAAAAATTTCAATGTGGTAATTTTTATCTTTATCTAATAGTATTTGATATTTTTATTTTTTTATTATAAACTTATAATTATATCTTTTATATAATTTATATAATAAAATTATATAAAAATATAAGTAATTGATTATGAATAAAAAAATAAAAGTTTTAGTAATATCACTCTGTAATGACGGTGTGGGATATTATAGGATAAACTCACCGTATCTATCGATTAACGAAGATGATATAGATATTAAATTTTTAAGTACTAGTGATTTCTACTTTAGATTTGATGAACAAACATTAAAGGATTATCAAATAATAATATATCATAAAGATATACCATTTAGAACATCTGATGAAGTTAATAATTTTAATAAGATAATTAAAAAATATGATATAAAATTAATATTTGATATAGATGATCATTGGATATTAAACTCGTCTCATATAAATTATAAGAATTGGAAAAATAGTAATTCTAAAGATAAGACTATTAATCATATAAAAAATGCAGATTATGTAACAACTACAACACCGTTGTTTGCTAATGATATAAAGGAATATAATAAAAATGTTTTGGTTATAGAGAATGCAATAAATGATAAAGAATACCAATGGATACCAAAAAAGATTGAGTCTGATAAGACTAGATTCATTTGGGGTGGTGGGATAACACATAAACCAGATTTAATGTTATTACAAGATAGTTTTAAAAATTTTAGTAATGATTTTATAAATAAAACACAATTGTATTTATGTGGATTTGATCTTAGAATGAGGACAAAAAATGGTATATTTAAAGATGATCCAACTAGAAGTATGTGGGTACAATTTGAATCAATATTCACTAATAATAAAATACACATTAAGAATAATAGTTATAAAAATTGGTTAGAACAGTATGATGATAATGGTAGATTAAATTATGGGTATAATGAAGAATTTAAAGATGAATTTTATCAAAGAAGATGGACTAAACCAATATTTTTATATGGTACTATGTATAATGAGTCAGATGTTGCTTTATCTCCTCTTAAATCGGGAACATTATTCAATATGGTTAAATCTCAAATAAAAGTATTAGAAGCTGGTATCCATAAGTGTCCAATTATTGCTAGTAATTATGGACCATATACTTTAGATGTTGTAGATGGTGTTAATGGATTTTTAATAGATGAAAATAACAAATATGAGTGGTATAATAAGATGAAATTTTTTGTTGATAATCCAAATGCCATTAAAGATATGGGATCATCATTAAATGAATTAGTTAAAAATAAATACACATTAGAAAAGATAAATAAAAAAAGAATAGAACTAATAAGATCCATAGTTTAATTTGATATTTTAAAAATATTAATTATCTTTGTATTCAAATAAAATAAGTAGGTGTTATTAAGTAAATGAAAAATTATATTAGAATAGATATAATAATATAATAGATAATTTAGCTGATATCGATAACTATCATAAATAGTATATTTGGTTTTTCATACCATCTTAATAACATCTACATTTTAATAATTTAAATTATGAATGATAACTTTAGAAATATAGATAATATTACTAATAAATTAATGGTAAATAGTCTTTTAAAAAGTAAAATAAACAAATTTTTAAAAATATCTAATATACCAGTTAATAAAATAAATGTTTTGTTAAAAATGGACAATAATACAAAACGATTGGGGTATATTTATCGCCTTGTTGTTTCTCATGCTCATTTTTATGGTGTTCCTAAAATTTATATTAATGACTGTATTAATAAAAAGAATATTTATAAATATTGGTCAAGTGGTAAATTTAAAATGTCATTAAATTTTTATGAAAATAAAATTAAAGTTGAAAAATTAAAAAAAGATATGAATAATTCATATGACATGTTAATTAGTGCAACAATTGATTGTTGTAATTATAAGAATTCTAGAAAGGGTAAGATTGAGAAATTATTAAATAAAATGGTTTAAATTGAGGTTGTTGGAAAAATAATAATAGACTTTTCCTAAAAGGATTATTTAAAATATGATTTTGGTTTGATTTTCCATCCAATAACCTTTATTTAGACTTAAATATAATTTAACTATGACCGAAAAAGAAAATTTAAAAAAGGATTTTATAAAACATTTATCATCAATTGTTATTGGTAATGATGTAAGATGGCAAATGACTTTATTTGTATTAGAATATCCATTCAAAGATAAGAAAATTAAGTTTTTTTTATCTTTGAAAAATGATAATGAAAAATTGGGATTTATTTATAAATATATTATGACAGCTGCATATCAATATGGTGTGCCTAAAGTTTATATCAATAAAGTTAGAAAAACTAAAGAATCTTATAATTTTTGGAAAAAAAATGGTTCAATTGATAATGTAGATAAAAGAAAAAGAGAAATGCAAGTCCAATATTATGAATTACTTTTAGCTACTAATGAGTTAATTCGTAGTAAAAATTCTAGAAAAGAAAAAATATTAAATATATTAGACAAAAAGAATAAAACTCTTAATTAAAAATTAAGAGTTTTATTTTTAATATATAAATTTAAAATTAATAATTTATTATGATACTAAAAGAATTTAATCAATATAAAAAGTATCTAGGTGATCATAAATTTATGTCATATTTTAATGAAATTAACGATAAAGTAAAAAATATGTTTCCGTATATTGATCCAAATTTAGAATTAGTAATAGATAAAATAAATTTATTATACCATGAAAAATATACAATAGATGATGCTATAAATAAATTATATTTAAGTGGAAATATATTTAAATTTTATTTTAATATAGGAGATGTATAAAACAAAAGTCACTATAAAGTGACTTTTTTAATGCAGTAATTTTATCAAATCATTAGTAAGAATAGTTATTAACTTTTGTCCATTTATTTCTACATCTGGTATATTTTTAATAATTGAAAATTTATCTTCTCCTTCAATTACTAAATTAGATATATGGGAAATCATATTTTCGTCTTTCATATAATATTGTTTTAATTCATTTACAAATTTACCTAAGTCAAATCCACTTTTATTATTATACTTAATAACTTGTAAACCATTATTATCCTTCTCTATAAGAATATACCATAATCTTTTTTTAGAAACTTTTATATTTTCTAAGAAATTATAGGCATTCTTAGCTTTTGTATTTTTTGGAAATTTTGCAACCTTTCCTATAAATCCAACATTTTTATCATTGTTTTTATCAACAGACATATAAAATATAATTTTATGTTTATATATAATAATTAAAAAGTTCAAAAATAATATTTTTATTTAAGATATTTTAATATCTATATATAAATATAGCATAAATATAAAATTAAAGTAGTATTATATAATAAATAGAAAAGAGTTAATAAAAAAGATGTTCATATTAAAAAATCATTTGATTTAAGTAAAACTGTTCATGAAATGATGATAAAAAGAAAAATATATAGAATATATAATTCTGGTAATTATAAATTTATATATACTAAAAATTAACTTCATTATAATATTATTTTTATTATAAAAAATTAACATATAATTAATGTCTAAATATTCAAAAAGATTAAACATACATCCTAATATTTTAATTGAATATATATTTGAAGATAGTCCATCACTATTAAGAGAATATAAAGTTCTAACAAATATTAAAGAGAATACTAAAAGTTTCATATCCGATAATGGAAATAATACAATTGATAATAACTTATTTTCAATTGATCCAATTTTAAATAAATTTTCTATTGTAGATACGGAAAATTTTAATTTTTTAAAAATACAAGACTATTCAACAACTATAAAATATGATAAAATTAAAATATATTTTTCTAGTGGTTTTAATTTTTATGATTATTTAGGGTTTTATATTAATATTTATACACAGGGGTATAACAATAATACCAAATATTCATTATCAAATTTTTATTATTTAAAATCAAATACAAATTCGATTGATATTTTTGATTTAAATATACCATTTTATTATAATGAAAAGTTTTGGGTAAGATATATTGAGTTAGAAATACCATCAATTAATATTGAATCATCTAATAGAATAGTTACTAATTCAATGGATGTTCCTACAAATGATACTTTAAATCAATTTTTAACATATGGTGAAGGTTTATCTACAAATAGCCCAATATTTATAGATTTTTCATTTATAACACATACAGAATCTATATTTAATATACCCTATTATTTTACTGGTGATGAATATAATACATCATTACCACAATCACCAGAATATACATCTGTGGGTATTAATATTGTAGAGTCAGAAATAGGTGATTTTTTTGAAATATATTCTACTTATATGGGTTCAAATGAATATATGGATACATTTGCATATAATGAGATGGTTAAAGGTGATAAGATCAGATTAGATTATATAATTAATTTATATGAAGAAAATATATTAACTAATAGTGAAACAAGAACAGTATATGATGATTTTAGTAAAAAAATATTATATAGACCAGTTATTCAATTTTCTAATACTACTGCTATGATTGAAGTAGAATTACGAATAATAAGTTTAGTGGACAATGGGTATATATCCAAGTTCGGAACATTAGGTATATTTAATAATATTAATAAATATGGTTTAAAATTATCTAAATTGGATATAAGTAAAAATACTATAAATCCAAATATTTATAATTTAAAAGTGGATAATAATATGACAGGTGGTGGTATAAATGATGGGATAATTGATGTTATGAAAGTACCATACCCCGTATTAATAGATAAATATAAAATTTTAACAAAAAGTGATAAAACTTTAAACGATAGAGGTTATTCCCCTAATGGAATATTAGAAATACTAATAAATCCATTCGATAATATAATAGAATTTAACATTGCACAAGATATTAATTCTGATGGTAATGTTGTACCATATGATATTTCTAATATAACAATAAATTCTAATTTAATATTAGTATTTAAATCAGACAGTGAAAAATTAGAATTGGAACCATATTACCAAGCAAATAATAATTACGAAAACGGTATAATATATTATAGAATATCTGAAAATAATTATAATGTCATAAGAAGAATATATGACAAAGGGTATGATAATTTTTATTTAGTTGTTAGTTCTGATAGTTCTAAAACACAATTATATTCAGGTAAATTTGCATTATATGAAGATATTACTTTTATATCAGAAGAATCAGATACCGGTACAACTAATATAACTACAAGTGATGTAATAACAACATCAACTGACAATTCTGACAATGTGATAGATACGGTTGATAGTGATATTGTACTTAATAATGATTTTATTACTGAAAAAATAGTTATGTCTGATAATTCTGATAAAAATTATTTTAATTTAATTGTTTATGTAAGATTTCAGCAAAATATAGATAGTATGAAATCATATTGTGATGTTAATGGATTAAAACCAAAAATAAATTATGGTAATTTATTCTATTTTGAAAAGGTTTATATTAACAGAGTAGAGGATTTAAAAAAACAAATTTTTATAGAAAAAGTTTTCCAATTAGAAATAGGAAAACCTAACATAATAGAAAAAGAAATAATTCCAAGACCAATTGTTAGTGTTACTAGAGAACCAGAAATTTCTCCACTTGTACCGAACGATATTACAACAAGAGATAAAAAAATAATAGGGATACCACCGAAAGTAACAATAGATACAAATAATAGAGATACTGATATTACAACATCAGTGACAAATAATATAGATGATGTGACAAAAAGTACAAGAGTAGATAGGAATAACATTAAAAAAATGCCACCACCTAGTCATAAATTTTAAAAAAATAAAAATTTATATGAGAATAAGTTCACAAAATAATCAGTTTTTATTTAATTTACCTGAGAATTTTATTTCTGATAGATTAGAGAAACAGTTTCAAGAATTAATGGATAAAAAATTTATACCATATAATACAATTATGGACTATATTAATAGTGGTATAAAGGATATTGTTTTCCCTAGTTTATCATATCAAACCGTTGAACAATCATTATACCATGGTAAAATAGTATCTTGGAGAGAATCAGGTAATATCATGGATAAGTTTCAAAATGAATTAGACGTGACATTTAGATCATTCGATTCACATTTAAATTATTTTATAATATTACAAATAATAAATGATTATTACTTAAATAATGAAAATTATTTAGACGTATTGAATATAAATGTTTTAGATAAAGATGGTGATATTTTATATACAGTTTTATTAAAAGAAATAATATATAAATCTTTATCAGAATTAAGAATGTCTTATAATAGTACAGAATATAGTGAACAAACATTTACATTAACATTCAAATATAATTTTATTGATGTGATATGGCAAATTGGTGATCAAGATGGAACATCTATATTTGACACTGGATTAGATTATGTTGATGGTAGAGATGTTTCTAAATTAGAATCATCTTATATCGAAAGAAAAACAAGTAAAAATAATTTTTAATTTTTAAAACTTTTGCGTAGATATATAATATATCATTTATAATTATAAAAACTATTTATTAACTAAAAATTAAAAATTATGTTCGAAACAAAAAATGCTAATGAACTAAGTGAAACAGGAAATTATTTTGATTTTGGGTCATTTGATGAAAATTATATACCCAAATATAAAGATTTATTAGATGAATCAAACAACCCAAGTGGTAAAATACCCAAAAATGTTATTAATCAATTTAAAAAATATGAGGGGTATGTTGATATCGATGAAATTAATAAAAATGATATCGTCAATGGTAAAATAATTGAAATTAATAAAAATTATGTTGTTGTTGACATTGGATATAAAGACAATGTTCTTATTAATAGAAGAGGACAAGAAGATAAGGTATGTAAACATTTACAAATTGATCAGATGGTAGATGTTATGATAACTGATATTAGTAATAACCCATATATAATCAGGGGATCTATTTCTGAACTTATTAAAATGAATGTAGATTCTAAAATGAAAGATTTCTATAAAAACAATGTATCGATTAATGCTACTGTTATAGATACTATACCAGCTGGATATAATCTTCTAATAGAAATTGATGGTATTACTATTGATGCGTTTATGCCAAATACCCTAGCAGATGTTAATAAAATATCAGATGTTAATTCCTTGGTTGGTAAGAATATTAAAGTTATGTTAGAAACTTTACAACAAGATAAAGGAGTATATGTAGTTAGTAGAAGAAAATATCTAAAGACGTTAATACCTGACAAGGTTAAAGAAATTAAAAATAATCCTAAAGATAAAGTTTATACAGGTCACGTTACCGGTACTAGGGATTTTGGTGTATTTATTCAATTTGAAGATTGTCTTACTGGTATGATACATAAAGCAAATATAAGAGAAGATTATCAAGATAAAATTAAAAGTATCGAACCAGGTACATTGATAGATTTTTATGTAAAAGATATAACAAAAGGAGGAAACCAAATTATACTTACTCAAATTCTTAAAGAATCACTATGGGATACTATAAGAGTAGGTGATATAATAAAGGGTAAAGTTATATCAGTTAAACCATTTGGTGCTTTAATCGAATTGGATTATGAAACTAATGGACTTATTCAAACAACATATATCAATAAAAATAATAGGAAATTGGTAGCTGGTGAAATTGTAGATGTTATAGTAATATCAATAATAAGAGATGATCGTAAGATATATTTAACATTTAAAGACGATGATGATATGATTAATAAACTTAAAGAGAAATCGGACGAATTAGAAAAACTTAAACAAAAATTCAATGATAATTAATTAAAACAAACCCCCGATTAACCGGGGGTTTTTTAAAAAATAAAATATGCAAAATACTAATATAGATTTTACTAAAAGAAAATTTAAAAAATTTGGTGGTGAAATAATAGAAAATATAGTTGAATATTTAAAACCTTTAGTAAATAAAGGTGATGATATGAGGATAATTGTTGGTTGTGATTCACAACAAAAAAGATCATATACATTATACGCGTTGGTTATTGTTTTATATGACCAAGGTTTGCATAATGGCGCACATATCGTATTTATGAGAATAAAAGATAAAAAAGAAAAATCACTTGTTAATAGATTAATGAATGAATCATTGTATTCGCTAGATTTAGCAGAATATTTAAATAATGAATTAAACGATTTTTATAATATGCCTAAATTTGGAAAATGTAAATATAATGATACTACACCAAGTAAAAAAATAGAAATCCATGTAGATGTTAATCCACAAGAAGGTAATAATAAACAGAATAAATCTAATGTTGTTTATAATTCTATAATGGGTATGGTAAGTTCTTATGGATTTATGGTAAAATGTAAACCAGATGCATTTGGTGCATCTTGTGCAGCTGATTTATTATGTAAATAACATTTTTTGATTTTTTGATTTTATATATACAATTAAATATAAAATATAATTATGAATAATATTAAAACATTTAATGATTACATTAAAGAGAACGTTAGTGAACTCCTTAGTGGGAAATCAATGGATGAATTTTTTAAAAAACCAAAAATAAATATTCTTCAATATTTTCAAGAATACGATGATGGTAAATATACAGGAGAACAAATAAATGATATACTTTCAAAAGTACCACAGATTAAAAAAATAAACTCATTATATAATGAAATAATGAGTTTATATGATAAAAGTAATTTTAAAATTGTATATGAACCAAATTTAGAAAAAGAATATGCAGAATATACGTTTTATTTAGAATTTTTTACTGACGAGAGAATTAGAATTGGTATAAAATATGATTCTGATATGCCAGAAATAGAAAATAATTATTTTTTAGATGATTTTAAAAGGTATTATGATTTCGATACATATTCAAAATTAAAAAATACAACACTTAAAGTTATAAAACGTAACATAGATGATTAAAAAACAGATGGATATTTAGAGTTATCATATAAAAAATAATAATATAGATATGAATAATATTAATACTTTTAATGAATATATTAACGAATCAAAATTACAAGATGATTATAGAGATTTTTTTTCGAGTGTACTTTGTTTACATGGTGTTAAATCACCTATGGAATTTAAAAACAATAAAGACAAATCAAAAAGTTTTTATGATGATATAAGAAAGGGGTGGTCTAAGGGTAATGGTTTGACAGATTATGGAAAAGAACTTATGAAAAAATGTGAAGAAGAAAATAAAAAATCTTCATAATAATATGAATTTTAATCAAATAGGAAGGTCTAACTGCAATTATAATTTTTGTAGTTAGACCTTTCTGTTTAAAAATAAATCCAATAATAAATATGGCTAGAAAAAAAAGTAACGGAAACGGAAACGGAAACGGAAACGATAGTGTAGAATTAATTCTAGAAAAGAATTTTATTACAAAATTAGATACAAATTTATATGGTAAAAAAGTAAAAATTAAATGCAAAAACCAAAATCAAAAAGAATTTATTAAATTAATAGATGAAAAAGAAATAATATTATGTAGTGGACCAGCTGGTTGTGGAAAAGCACAACCACTGTATTCTACTATTTATACGCCAAACGGACCAATTAAAATGAGGGATGTTAAAATTGGACAAGATATATGTGGAGTAAATGGTGATGTTATTAAAATAAACGGTATATATCCTCAAGGATTAAAAGATTGTTATAGAGTATATTTTACTGATGGTGTTTATGTAGATTGTTGTGATGAACATTTATGGTCGGTATCGACTAATAAAAATAGAGATTATGGTAAATATGATGTATATGATATTATACAAACAAAAAACATGTTAAATAATATTTATGCAAGAGACAATAGAAGAAATTATAAATTACCTATAACAAAACCCGTTTTTTATAAAAAAACACAATTACCATTTGATTCATATTTGATGGGGGTTTTAATAGGGGATGGATCAATGACACAACGAACAACAAGAATAACATCTAATGATAAACAAATAATAAATGAAGTTTCTAATATTGTTAAAAATTATAAATTAAAATTAGTACCAACTAAAAAAACACTATTAAATGAAGATTGTACTTATATAATAAGTGGTAAAAAAAATAATCCTAATTATATAACAAATGAAATTGATAAATTAAAAATTAGATGTAAATGTGAACATAAATTTATACCAAATGAATATTTATATTCATCGATTGAAGATAGAATTAAATTGTTACAGGGGTTAATGGATACAGATGGCACTGTAAGAAAAAAAAGCGGTTGTCCTATGTATAGTACATCTTCTTATCAATTAAAAGATAATTTTTGTGAATTGATTAGATCGTTAGGTGGAATTGCAACAGTTAGTATAAAAAAAACTAATAAATTAGATAATTATGTTATTAATATAAATTTACCAAATAATATAAAACCATTTAAATTGAAAAGAAAATTAAATTTATTAAAAGAAAAAACTAAGTATTTAACACCTAGATTTATAGATAAAATTGAATATATTGGTAAAATTGAACAACAGTGTATTTCAGTTAATTCGAATGAACATTTATATTTAACAGATAATCATGTAGTAACTCACAATTCGCATTTATCAATTGCTAAAGCATTAGAATATATACAAACTCCTGATAATGGTTATAATATAATTTATATAATAACACCTGCAGTAGAAGCAGAAGAAAAATTAGGTAGCCTTCCGGGAAATTTAGATCAAAAGTTAGAACCGTATTTATTTTCAACATACTATTTAATTGATAAGATAATAGGAAAAGAAACTAGAGAAAAATTAGTAGATAACGGTATAATACAGCCATTGGCATTAGGTTTTCTTAGAGGGGTAAATATTGATAACGCAATTTTAGTTTTTGAAGAGGCACAAAACTCATCACATAAACAAATGAAAACACTTTTAACTAGAATCGGATATAATTCAAAATTTATAATATCAGGTGATATAAAACAAATAGATAGGTTTGAATCGTATGAAAAGAGTGGACTATTAGATGCTATGGAAAGATTTAAAAATTTTGAAGAAATAGGTAAATTTAATTTTTGTGATGGTGATAGTGTTAGAAATGATATAATAAATAAATTATTAAAATATTATTAAATAAAAATAGTGCACTATTGTACTAATGCGTGCACTATTTTTATTATTGAATTTAAATTAAAATATTCATTATTTTTATATTAATTAAATTGGCTTAATTTTTGTATTTTAAATAAAAAAAATTAAATGAAAATAACAACATCGGATTTAAAAAATAGGGATTATTATTTAATACAGAATAATAAATTCGAGTACTATACTATTTCTATTCCTATTATAATAAATTATATTGATGATTATTTTGGTGGTGAATTAGAAGTATCCTTAAACGGTAACGATATTATATGTGGTAGTGCTAAATTTAGTTCATTTAATATAAACGATTATTTTATAAATAAATATGTTAAATATTTATATGATTTTTGAAAGAAAACCAACAAATCTTTACCCTTTAGGGTTTAATAGTTTGTTGGATGAATTTCAAATTAATTTTTAATTATTTTTAACATTTTAATCAACTGATTTTTAACATTTTAAATAAATTTAACGATTAAATCCATCAAAAATGGAAAAAGTGACCTTTTGAATTTAATATATAATTACATAACATAAAAAAATTCTGTAAAAATGTTAAAGTCTTACAAATATAGAATATATCCTGATCAGAATCAAAAAGAACTTCTTTCAAAAATTTTTGGACAAGTCAGGTTTGTGTATAATCTAGGTTTAGAAACTAAAATCCAAGCATATACAGGAAACAAAAAACATTTAACTTGTTTTGACTTAAATAAACAAATCACTGATTTAAAGAAAGATATAGAATGGCTAAATGAAAGTCCTTCACAGGCTTTACAAATGTCTATCAGGAACTTAGATAACGCCTATACAAATTTTTTTAGAGGTGCTGGTTTTCCAAAATTTAAATCAAAATATAGTAAACAATCATTTCAGTTGCCACAAGGTGTTAAATTAAGTGAAAATAAAAAACAAATTTACATCCCAAAACTTA
>Ga0265293_10004116_pt1 | contig 26063 bp, 20 predicted proteins | sample Munlanlewell138R_FD_192505 | JGI IMG/M metagenome (GOLD analysis project Ga0265293, IMG submission 192505) | Leachate microbial communities from a municipal landfill in Southern Ontario, Canada - Leachate well 138R | ecosystem: Engineered > Solid waste > Landfill > Unclassified | place: Canada...
TTTATATAATTGCGAGAAGTTCCCAATGTACAGGCATTTTATTCTGTATTGCGTGGTAATGCAAGGATTTTGTACGTTTTTGACTTTTTCAACAGGCTGTAACGCGGGGACACCCCGCGACGCCCCGTCCAGTTTTTGGCGAAACAGGACTTTGCGGCTGCCCTACTCGCCCCCCGACGCGATTGTTCAGACCGTCCTTGCACTCATTGTAGTAGTAGCCTTATACAATGTTTTCTTGCTGCAACTTTGAATGTTTGAATTGTCAACTAAATTATTGTATAATTCCCTGTGGGTGAGGTGGGAACTTAATATTGGGTGGTACTTCAGCTTTAAACAGAGGCGGCTGTGAAAAGATTTCTTGGTGTTTTAGCATTAATCCTATGTATGTGCGCTGGAGCGACCGTATTTGCTCAGGAAGATAGCGGGAGCGGGCGCTTTTCAGAAGGACAGCGGTTACTGAACCAACAGGCTTTTGAAGCGACAAGTGAAAATGACTTTAAGAAAGCCGAAGGTCTCTACAAGTCAATGCTTCTTTTGGGAGAGCACAACGTCACATACCTTAACCTTGGTAGAGCGTATCTTAAACAAGGCAAGTGTATGGAAGCAGCTTCTACGCTCAACAAAGTTGAATCTGCCCCACAAGTCGAGGGTGTCCCCCTTGAGGGGATTTTGGCGAGATTGACCGAATATAGGGAAGAAATGACGGAACTATGTACGGCTCGTATGGTTCTTGATTGCAAACCCAAAGAGCTCTTAGTCTCGATTGATAGTGGCGAAGAGTTCGTCTGTCATGAAGCGCCTATACCCATGTCTCCAGGTAACCACACCTTTATCATGCGTTACCAATACCCCGGTAATCCATCCTTCGACAACGCGGCCACCATGGATGACCTTACTGCTAACGAAATTACTACGGTACAATTAACCGTCGAAAACTCCGCTGAAATGATTCGATGCGGTGGAATGACTTATGAAGAGAGGGAGCAGAAATCTAAGCTCTTCAAAATTCTTGGCTGGTCATTTGTTGCTGTAGGTGCTATTGGGGTTGCAGGTTCTGCAGGGTGGTTAGGGTACGAATTCTTAGATATAAGAGAAAGTCTGCGCAAGCATAACGATGACCCTGAATTTACCGAGGACGAGCATAGCTCCGCCTCTGTGCGCAAAGAAAAATTCGACAAAAATAAATTATATGCCTTCATAGGCATTGGTATCGGAAGTGCGTTCGCTATCACTGGTATTACGCTGCTTATCTTTGATGCTATCCAACATAGTGGCGACTGTACGGCGCTAGCTTGTGCGCCTAAAAAAGGCTTGGAACTCTATCCCGTCTTTGGCGCTGGTTCAGATGGAGCGAATTTTGGCTTAAATCTTAAGTTTTAAAGCCATATTGTATGAAACTAGGCAAGCCTTTTGGTTTGCCTTTTTTTTTGTGCTTGGCGCGGCGTCTATGCATCTTTTTAGTAATCCTTACCCTAACTTAGTGTAAAGAGGCGTTTAGCGCAAGCGCAGAAAGGCTCTAAAGCATTCCCCCCCCATCCGTTTAACTAAGTCACTTTTTCAATCTGCAGGGAGTTGATCCAAAGTGCTTTTGAGGTTAGCTTAGTGGCGGGGAATAGTGTTGTGGGCAAGCAGTTTTTATTTAAGAAACTTGCATAACTGATTGACTTAAGAAATAGGCGCATGAACCAGCATTTTGATGAAAAGCAAGACGATACTGGCTTATCTGAGTTTTTAGCTGCGGAGCTCGATCCAGATGCCGCGGAATTACTGCGGGATCTCGAAGATGATGACGAAACGAATAATGAGCTCAGTGAAGAAGCCGAAATGCCGCGCCTAAGTAACCCCTCGCTAGCTAGTGTCATGGCGGCGACTCCATCGACTATCTTAGATGGCGTTGCATCCCAAGAGCGCAGTTTATCCTTGGGTAGTGCTGAATTTCCTAGTATATCGCGCAGTCACCCATCCTTGGCACCCGTGGCAAAAGCTGAGCAAGCTAGCGAAACGGAAGCTGATATGGAATCAGACGCGATGGCACAAGAGGAATTCCTCGCTGGTAAAACCATACCACAACTCATGCTGGTTCAGCTCGCCAAGCCCGCAAGCGACGCTGAGGTGGAAGAAGCGGTGGCAGATAACGGCGATGAAGAAGAGTCGTATGATTCTGAGCAAGAGTTAAGTGGAAACGAAATAGAGGAAAATGAGCAAAGTAGCGCCGATAAACCAAAGCCTCCACTGCCCAGTGCTGTAAACGAAAAGCAACAAAAGTCTAGTTCCTCCGAAAAGTTGGCAACCGTCGATGCCGAAGGGAAAACGGCAGAGAGCAAAGCTGTGTCTAGACCACCGCGTAAACCCTCTGCACCGCCCCCCGTTCCGGCACAAGCGCCGCAGCGCATGCTCAAAGATAATGAAATTGCGCTTACCACTGAAGCGCTCAGTGCAATGTGCGCTGGTGGACTACTCGATGAAGCCCATGATCTGGAGAAGCACAGCTTCACAGATAATAGCTGGTATACGCAGATCTTTAATGATGATTTCTTGCGCACGATACCAAGTGATGTAGACCGCCAGTCTAGGCGAGAGACAAAGTTTATTATCGATAGATTAGGGATGCAGGAAGGAGCGAGGATGCTAGACCTTTGCTGTGGCTATGGTCGGCACACGCTGCTTATGTCTCAGCAAGGCTTTGATATGGTTGGCTTTGACCTATCGATGATCATGCTCAAAAAAGCGCTAGCCGACGCTCAAAAATCGGGGCTTTCCATTAAGTTTGTTCACGGGGATATGCAAAAGCTGTCCTTTAAATCCATATTTGATGGCATTTACAACGTTCAGACTTCTTTCGGTTATTTTAACGATCAAAAGAATTTTAAAGTACTCCAAGGTATTTTGCACGCACTAAAGCCCGGCGGACGCTTCTTGATTGAAACAATAAACCGAGACTTTTTTGTCGATCAACTACCGCACCGCGTTTTCTGGAAAGGTGTAGACTGCACCTTATTTGAGGAGGTCGATATCGATCATTTCCTCGGTGTGCTCAAGGTCAAGCGTTCCTTTGTTTTTAATGACTCTGTACGCGCGCCTTGGGAGCAGTATATCAATATTCGACTCTACACCGCTGCTGAACTTCGTGGTCTACTTCTACGCGCTGGCTTTGATATTATTGAGCTTTCGGGTGGTTATTCTTTGCCAGGTGCATTCTTTGGTGCACAGTCGCCGCGCATCATCTTCGTTGCCGAGCGCCCCATCAAGTAAACGCAGCAGGGATCCATTTTTAAACTTAACGCCTTACTTTAAGCTGGCAGGGCAGTGGGTTTAATGAGGATGATAGGGTTTACGCGAGCATTAGGCTGCTAGAACACTGAATATGTCATACTTATAGCGCCAAAAACTTGCATCTTTAGCACTTGTGTATAGCTTTGGCGCTTGTAGGGGAATAGTCTGTATTCTTCTTATATATTCCACATATAACAAGGTTTAAGATGGGAATTTTCGATAAATTAAAGGCAATATTTAAGCCTACACCAGAGCAGAAGGCAGAGCGTTTACTCGCTCGCATCAGTAATATGTACAGCCAAACACAGGATAGGCAGTATTATCTGCATCAAACCCGTGAATTGGGCGGTGAATTAGCGGCAAAAAATCTTATTCGTCGTTTTACCTGTACCTGTGAAAACAGCACGGTCGATGCCGATGAAAAAGAGTTGACGATGCAACTTTTGCTTAGCTTGGGTCAAGATGCTGTGGAACCACTAAAGCATCATTTATTCCACAACGACAAAGACTTTAACTGGCCATACCGCACTTTGGCTCAAATTATCGATGAAGCGGAACTTATCTCTTTCCTCATTGAGATACTTGAAGAGATCGGACCCGAATACGTCCGCGATCCAGAGAGAAAAGAGCAGATTATGCTCATAGCCAAGTCCTTCGACTCGGAGCCGCTAGCCAAAGCCATTTTACCTTATTTGGGCGACGACAACGAGACCATACGCTTTGTGGCGGCCGATTCTGCTATTGCACACGCTTATCCTTTTAATATAGAAGCGCTATCGGAACGCTTGGCGCTCGAAGAATCGCAACGCGTAATTGCCCATATTGCTGATGCTTTTAAAACCAATGGCTGGACAGTATCGCCTTGTAATCGCGAGGAAATTACTAGCCGCCTACCCCAAGCCTATAAGCTTAGGTCAAACTGTTCGATAGCGTAGTTTGAGCGGTTTTCCTCTTAAATCCATGCCAATTTTTATCGACAAAATTCAGCTTCCCTACAACACAGCGATAGCGCCCATGGAAGGAATCACCGACGCCGCTTTTCGCAAGCTGCTTCGACGTTTGGGGGGCTGCGGTTTGAGCGTGACGGAGTTTGTAAACTGCGAAGCGTTAACGCGTGATGTTCGTCGAATTTGGGCAAAAGCCGAAGTTTATGAGGACGAAAGGCCAGCATCCGTGCAAATATACGGCAGAAAAGTGGAATCGCTCGCCAAAGCTGCGGCAATGTGCGAAGAGCGTGGAGCGCAGATCATCGACCTCAATTTGGGTTGCCCAGCGAAGCAGGTTGTTGCGGGAAACGCTGGCAGTGCTTTGATGCGTGAACCAGAGCTATGCAGCGAAATCTTTCAAGCCGTAGAGTCTGCTATAAGCATACCCTTTACCGTAAAAATGCGGCTAGGCTGGGATTCCCATAGCTTAAACGCCGTTGATATCGCCACGCGCGCCCAAGATGCGGGCGCCAAGATGGTGGTAGTTCACGGACGCACGCGGGCTGAAGCTTATCGTGGCAAAGCGCGCTGGGATATGGTGGCTCCAGTTGTTGAAGCGCTAAAAATTCCTGTCATGGTAAACGGCGATATTCTGACGCTTCAAGATGCGCGCGATGCACTCAAACAAAGTAAAGCGCAGGGAATCATGGTGGGGCGCGGACTTTTGCGCAATCCTTGGCTATTGCGCCAAATTTCGGATGAAGCCCAAGGACGCGAAATTTACTCGCCCTGTTTAGACGAAAGACTGCATTTTATTTTCGAGTACATGGAGCTACTACAAGATTCACTGCTCTCGCCGACTGCTGTACTCGGACGCGTAAAGTGTTTTGTGGGCTATTTTACAAGAGCACTGGCCTATGCTTCCCAGATGCGCCAACAAGCGTACCGATCACGCGATCTTGAAGAACTAAGAGGCCACTTATTGCATTACTTTGATGTGCTCAAGGCTGAGAAGCTTGATGATATCTTTGACCGCCATGTTACCGAAGGCCAAGACCCCAATTTACGCGAGGGCGATCCGCGCAGCTTTTAGTATGAATTTAGAGTATCTTAAGGAAGCTCTAAACAATGTGAAAATTGCCAAAAACCTAGCTAGTCTGAACTCAGTCAAAAACTCGAATTTTGCTTTTTCGTGGTTTTAAGAGGGGGGAGCGCAAGATCAGCTGAAGAATTCGCTTAATGACGCACGCTTTGCAAAGGCTGAGCGTTTAGCGAAGACTTTGCAAAGCGTAGCGGAATTTAGCGAATTGAGAAGCAAGCTTGCGCGCGGGGGGAAACCTCCCCCCGCCCCCCAAAACTAGCCCTTTATAGCGTTAATGCTTAGTTTCTGGGCGCAAAACTTGTAGAAGTTTTTTAAGGTCGGAGTTAAATATTATTGCCAAAATCACGAAAGATGCCGAAGAATATATCAAACACTCCCACCAAAGCCGAATAAAATCTAGCTTTACAAGCAAAACGGCGAGTGCTAGGAACGCAAGGAGCGGCGGCAAGACGCGGATAACTTCGAGCAAACTCTTGGCTTGGATGCCGAGGCGATTGATGGCAAAATGGATGTTTGACGCGGCGGAAATGCTATTGGCGGCAATAAGAATGATAGCGAGTCGCATGGGGCTGAGCGCACTTTGAAGGGCGAGTATGCCGAGAATCATGAAGGAAAGCCGAGCGATGGAGGAGAAAACGCGTCGGCGCTCGCCGTTGAAGGCGATGATGACACCTTCAATGAGGTCGAATGAAAAGATGACGGCAGCAGCGAATAGGACTTGGGCGATGGGTGTAGCGTCGGTCCATTCTGCGCCGTAAACGCTGGGAATGAAGCGTAGCCACACGTAGCCTACGGCGCTGACGCAAAGGGGAACGAGTAGGAGATAGCGTAGAACTTGTGTAAATAGCGCGCGACAAGCCTGAATATTGTTCTGTAATTTTGCGAAACCAGCGAATAAAACATTGCATGCGGCGCCAGTGAGCGAAGATATGGGGTTGATGGCAATTTGTAGTGAAATATTGTAATAACCGAGTGGTAAAGGCGATAGGATGCTGGAGAGTAGGAGTTTGTCGAGGTTGTAGAAAAGTTGTGTAAGTACGAGGGAGAACACTTGCCACATGCTGAAGCTGAATAATTTTTGAAAACTGCGAAGTCGGAGAGCTAATTTTGGGCGCCAATCGACAGCGATGCTGGCGGTGAGGTAGCGAACGAGGCGTTGGAATACGAGCGCAATAGCGATGCTCATGGCGCCAAAACCGAGTACGGCGAGTGCAAGGCTTGAGCTTGCGAATGCGATCTCTCCAGCGATATCGCGAGCGGCTAGGGAGTTAAAGCGTAGGTCGCGTTGTAATTTTACGTTGGGTACGACGGCGAGTACGGATAGTGGGATGGCAAATGCGGCGATGGGGAGTAGTCCTTTGAGCGAGGGTGCATTAACGGCGATGCTGATGGGGTCGGCGAAATACAGCAGGGCGAGTGCAGAGACTGTGGCGGTGATGATATTGAGGGTGTAGACGCTGTGGAAGTCTGACTCGTCGAGTTGTTGGTGTTTAATGAGTGCGGTGCCGAGTCCGAGGTCTGCGAAGGTAATGGGTAGGTTTACGCAAACCATAATGAGTGCGGTGTATCCTATTTCTGTGGGGCTAAGCCAAAGAGGTAGGAGCAATACGCTGACTATGCGCAAAGACATGGCTAGTAGGCGTGCGCCCATGGAAGCGACTAGGCCGCCCGTGATTTTTTTTGATATTTTGTCTTGGCTTGAATGGGTCATAACTTGCGATTTTTTGCTAATACGCTAACTTTGCACTTGGCGTGCGTATAGTAAGGTACGGCGCAAGGGTGCTTGAATTAGCGGGAGAAGCAGTGTCTAATCAAAAATGTCGTCAATGCGGCAGATACAATCCGCCTGAGAGCCGATTTTGCAATAGCTGCGGCAACACTTTAACGGCGTCGTTTGTGCCAGCCGATGGTATTTTGAGCCCAGGCGCGGTTTTGCGCGGGAGCTATGTTGTAGAAGATGTCATTGGTGAGGGTGGAATGGGCGTTGTATATCGCTGCCACCACAAAACGCTGGGTTCCCAATACGCGTTAAAAGTGCTCGAAGCAAAGCTTGCGCGCATGGAAGTGCTGCGGAACCGATTTTTAGCCGAAGCCAAGATCCAAGCTACCGTGATGCATCCGCACATTGTGCGAGTAATGGATGTTATAGATTCGGACGGCATCTTAGCCATGGTGATGGAGTATATCGAGGGCAAGGCGCTGGACGAAATTCTTGAGGAGATCAAGTTTTTGACGCCGAGAACGGCGATTTCGGTAGCTTTGCTGATTCTCGATGCTGTCGGCTACGCGCATCACTCTGGGATTGTACACCGAGATTTGAAGCCTTCCAACGTTATGATCGAAGAGAAGTACGCCAAAGACGCGATGTGGAAGGGCGTCAAGGTTATGGACTTTGGGATCGCGAAGCTGCTTCAAGAGGAAGATCGGCGTACGATGACTGGGGTCAAGATGGGGACGCCGCGTTATATGGCGCCAGAGCAAATTGAGAATGCGCGCGAGGTTGATGAACGCGCCGACGTCTACGCGATAGGTGTTACGCTTTATGAGCTGCTTTGCGGTAGAACACCGTTTGAGGAACTTCGCGAATTTGAGTTACTCAAGGCGCAGCTTACGCAGAATCCGCCGATGATGCGAAACTTCAACCCCAATATCCCCGAGCGGCTAGAAGCCGTGGTAATGAAGGCGCTTGAGAAGGAGCGCGATAAGCGCTACCCGAGCGCCGAAGCGTTTCAGAGGGCACTGCTCGATCTTGGCAACAACGAAGAGCTTAAACTCGTGTTAAAGCCTCGCGATGTCGTCGTTGACTTACAGAGTAACCAAAAACTGCAGCGCAAAATTGGTAAAGCCATCAACAAAAATTTAGCCAAAGCCGAAGATGCACAAAAGCCTAAAGTAAGTGCGATGAGCGAGAAGGTGAAAGCACAAATCGACACCGCATCTCAAGATGCTTTCGCGCGTACAGAGGCAGAATTGCCCAAAGCCGAAATTGTTGCGCCAGCCGTTGATGAAGCCAAGGTCATAGCGAAAGCTACTGGCAAAAAGCGAACTAACAAAGCAGCTACACAGGAGAATAAACAGGATAACGCTCTAGTTCTTAAAGAAGCGGAGATAGCGCCGGGTCGACAAAACGTTAAAGTTTCCAACGACCCCGCTCTTGTACAAAAGCGTCGAAAGTCTCGCGCCTTGTTTTGGGTGCTTTTTCTTATGGCGACGCTTTTGGTAGTAGGTCTGGTGTACCGCCACTACCACAATATGCAAATCGTTTCGGTAAATGTGGCGACAAGCCCAAAACCCGAGGAAGCGCCTAAAGTCGAGGTCGACGACATCAGTCGTTTAGCGCTCAAAATCAACACCACACCGACAGGGCGCATGGTGTATATCCCTGCCGCTAAGCATTGGATCAGCGTCATCAAGGACGGGAAGCCCGCGCTAAAACAGGAGAAACTGCCTTCGTTCTATATCGATCAAAGCGAAGTTTCCTACTATCACTACCTAAAGTGCGTCAACGCTCAAAAGTGCCCACCTCTTGCAAATCCGCCTAGTTCCTTGGCCATGCCCGTTAGTCAAGTAGGCTATGGAACGGCGCAAGCCTATTGCGAGTGGGCAGGGAAACGTCTACCTAGCGCCATCGAATGGGAGGCCGCTGCACGTTTTGGAGGAGACGCTGATGGCTTGAGTTTCGTCAACGTCGACTGTGTTAGCACCAACTTCGCTGCAAGCAACCGCGACGAGTGCTTCCGTAAAAATCCACAAGGGCCAGAACCCGTCTACTCGCGCCCACAAGGCGCAAATGTTGGCCACCTATACCATATGCTTGGCAATCTTCGTGAATGGACTTCAACGCATTCACAAAATGACAAACAAAAGTACGTCACCAAGGGCGGCAGCTTTAAGAGCAAGCGCAGCGTTGTTAGCATCTCCGCTGAAGTCGCGCAAAGCCCCAATACTGGGGCGGCGGATTTAGGCTGGCGCTGTGTGATGTAAGTCGTGGCTTTTGCGTCTTTGAATTTTGAACCACGAAAAACACGAAAATATACGAAAAATTCTTTTTTATTCTTATAGAACCAGCTTGATATGTAATAATCTATCGTGCCTTTTGTGTCTTTAAATTTTGAACCACGAAAAACACGAAAATACACGAAAAATTCTCTTGTTTTTTATAAAACCAGCTTGATTTTTTATGGTCTTTCGTGCCTTTCGTGTCTTAGAATTTTGAACCACGAAAAACACGAAAATACACGAAAAATTCTCTTGTTTTTTATAAAACCAGCTTGATTTGTTATGGTCTTTCGAGTCTTTCGTGTTTTTCGTGGTAAAAAAAGCTTTTCGAGCCTTTCGCGTTTTTCGTGGTAAAAAAGCTTTTCGAGTCTTTCGTGTTTTTCGTGGTAAAAAAAGCTTTTCGAGCTTTTCGCGTTTTTCGTGGTAAAAAAAGCTTTTCGAGCCTTTCGCGTTTTTCGTGGTAAAAAAGCTTTTCGAGTCTTTCGTGTTTTTCGTGGTAAAAAAAGCTTTTTTTGCATGCCCCCCGTTTAGTTAATGGCTACGGGCGGCTCACCTGGTACGATAATCGCGACATTTTGGGTGTCGAAGACTTGACCTGTAACGGGGTCGTAAACTTCGATCACAGCCTTAAATAATTTTGCCTCAATGCTATCGGGTACGTAGCAGTCGTTATTCTTGGCGCTCACCTCAAATTTTAGCGTAGAACTTGCTCTGTCGGGCTTTGCCGTTCCAGTGGCAAAGTTCGTAAAACCATCGTTATAGCCCTTCCCAGCGAAATCCTTACGTGTTGCTACGGGGCTACAAGATTTCTCGGGCTCTTGGGGCGGTGGCTCATAACTGATAGCTTCGACGCGGTCAATAAAGCAGCTCGTGTTCTTGCCAGCAGGTAGATCGTATCCACTGACACGCGTGGTAATGTCGTAAGTTGCGTACTTCACCAGAGCCTCTACACCCTGTACGACGACTTCTTGAAAATCATCTTGAATGAGAGGAACAAGATACGACAGCGTACACATGCCGTTGGAAGGCGCATACGAAGGTGGATCATTAAATAAGTTAGTACAACATTGATCTGTTCCGCAGAGCCAGCTGTTATTATTATTTTTAAAAGCACACACTGGAACTACTGCGTTTGTAGCCATAGAAATTTTACGCCCTTGTACCGCAATAGGTCCACTGTCATCACTGGATTCTTTGTTTGGTCGCAATGTAATAACGCGCGCTCCCAGTTTTTTGAGTGCAGCGAAAGTTTGCGTGCTGTTATGGGCACCCGTGACATTGGCTGGATTGTGCGAAAGAGCATCGGAGACACTCAAAATTATAGGCAGCGAAGCAGCTCTGAATTGCCCCCCACCACGCCTGTTTGCAGCAATCGGCGTTGTCGAGATTTCATTTGGCACTCCCTCGCCGGTAGCAATTTGGTAGAGCGACTCGATGGCAATTTCGGGCGCGTCAGTCGTTGTATGTACGATATTCTGCGCGGTAATGGCATTAGATACCGCAGTGATATTCTCGCTAATGCCCGACGCAAGTTTCCATATGGGTGTAACATCAAAGTCCGTGAAAAATGCCACACCAAACGCACTCTCGCTCACTCTTTCACGAATATTTTGTGGCAAAGCACCAGATAAAGCTGATTTTAGGGCACTCAAAGAGTGTTCCATAGAGCCAGTAATATCTAGGCTAAAGAAGATATCCGCTTTTTGCACACGCGGCTTAAATGTCAATACTTGGCTACTAGCTTCGCCACTCACAGGTAATTCAAAATAGAATTCATAAAACTCGCCAACACCCTTGTTGGGGTCACAAATATACTCTTTAGTGTCTTTGCCCGCTTCCTTAGCGCTAACATATTCCGCCAAATCCGAGTAGCCATCCCCGTCCGCGTCTTTGAGTATACGCGCGTCCACGCCGTTGTCACAAACGGGTTCAAACTTATCGAGTAAGCCATCGTTGTCAGAATCGTGATCTTTAAAATCGGGTATGCCATCCTCATCGCTATCCAGCGGCGTATCGCCGTCGCCAAATTCAATTTTGTCGCTTATGGTGTCGCCGTCGGCATCGTGTACATAACGATCTGCGAACCCATCACCATCGGAATCGCTACTAGCTTCAAAAAGATCCAGCACGCCATCTCCGTCGCTATCGGGATCAAGATAGTCTGCCACCCCGTCACCGTCACAGTCTAAGGGGTTTTCTGGCGTCCCAAAAGGATCGGCCACGGTGTCGCCGTCGCAGTCGAAGGCCGAAACGGGCTCACCATTTTCATCGCGGACTGCGTTGCCGTTTGCGTCAAAGCGTACTAACCCCGATATTTCTTGGCTATCATCTAAACCATCGCCGTCGTTATCGGGGTCAATATAATCGGGCACGCCATCACCATCAGTGTCTACAGGTTTCGTAGGCTCTGGACCCGCCTCCACGGAATCGGGTATCCTGTTGTCATCGCTATCGAGATCCCGAAAATCAGGCACCGTGTCCCCGTCACTGTCTACCGGTCGTTTGTTCGTATTCCCACCTGTCCCCGCTTCCACAGCGTCCGGTATGCCGTCTCCGTCGCTATCGAGATCGAGATAATCAGGCACCGTGTCCCCATCGGTGTCGACAAGATCGCTCTTTCCTTCATACCTGTCGGCGATGGTGTCGCCGTCCTCATCGGGTTCGTCATATTCGGGATTATCAGGATTATCTGGATTATCCGGATTATCCGGATTATCTGGCGTCTCATTTTCCTTATTATCCTCGCTACCAAACGTTCCACCCCCACAGCCCCAAAAACTCATCGCTATGATGGCAAACAGCCACACAAACAAACGGCTACGCAACATATATCCTCCTTATCCACGGCTTCGCGCCCATTATATTATAGACAGGATTTCACGAAATGAAACAAGCTATTGACTAATTTGTTTTATAAGTCTTTTTTTGTTGGGGGAGCGCCCCCTACGCGCGGGCTTCCCTCGAAATTCGGCAAGATTTGTTGTATTTTTTGCAGCGTTTCGACTGTTCGTCAAACCACTGCAAAAAATACAAATCTAGCCGAATTTCTCAGGCGATCCCGCACTACCCCCCGAATTGTCGTTCAGAAAACTTGTTGTACGCAAGCACAACATTCATGAAAAAAGCCGCCCAAAAGCGCGGTGAGATAAGAAAACAAGCAAAAAGCCAGTAAACACCGCGTTTTAAGGACAGAGGGCAAACAGGTTACAAGTGAATAACCGAGCAAGAGGGGCGTTATCGTCAAGATAGCGTCCCTTTTTGCATATTGCCGCGCCGCAGATAAAAAATCTGTGGCGTTTTTTTATGCCCGAAAGAAAGGAGGTGCAGCCGGAATGTATTTCACAAACGGCGAGAAGCGGGCGTTTGAACTGCTCATGCAGCAGAAACCGGGATTTGACCGCTATCAATCCGGCTGTGCCGGAAGTGATGAAGATTGCGGCACTTGCCGTTTCTATCGCCCGCAATGGAAATATGAGTTTTGCGTTTTCAAAGAGTGTCCCTATTGCCCCGGTAAACGGACGCGGAAAACGACTATCGGCATGGACAAATAGACAGGGTAAAAGCCTTGTGTTATGCGGCTTTGCAGAAGCGAAACCCGCATAGTGCGATACTTCATACCTAAACCCGCAAAAACGGTTTTCTAATTGTCCACGCAGACCGAGAAAGGAAGTGATGAAAAATGCCAGTTTTCCGAGTGGAACGCAATACGGGATATACCGTTATGAGCAACCACCATTTACGCAACAAGGAATTGACCTTAAAGGCAAAAGGGCTTTTGTCGCAAATGCTGTCTTTGCCGGAGGGCTGGGACTATACCCTTGCGGGGCTGTCCCGTATCAACCGGGAGAAGATCGACGCAATCCGCGAAGCAGTTAAGGAACTGGAAAAGGCCGGGTATATCGTCCGTAGCCGGGAGCGCGACGGGAAAGGCCGCTTACGCGGCGCGGAATATGTTATCTATGAGCAGCCGCAGCCGCCTATATCGGATTTACCTACATTGGAAAATCCAATATTGGAAAAACCAACGCAGGAAAAACCTATGTTGGAAAATCCAATGCAATTAAATAAAGATATATCAAAAACAGATTTAGAAAATACGGATTTAATCAATAACGGATCCATTCCTATCCATTCCCCTAACCCCTCTCCTTTGACGGGTACGGCAGAGCCGGAAAGGAAAAGAACGGAAGCGAGAAGCGAAAGCGCAGTAGAGATATACCGGGAAATTATCAAAGACAATATCGAATATAATCACCTCATTCAAAACTGCAACATTGACGCTGACCGCCTAAATGAGATTTTGGAAATCATACTGGAAACCGTCTGCACAGCGCGAAAGACAATCCGTATCGCAGGGGACGACTACCCCGCCGAACTCGTGAAATCAAAGTTTATGAAACTCAACAGCAGCCACATTGAATATGTTTTTGACTGTCTGCATGAGAACACAACCAAAGTACGCAATATCAAGCAGTATTTGAAAGCCGTCCTATTCAACGCGCCGAATACCATTGACAACTACTATTCCGCGTTAGTCAACCATGATCTTTACGGCGGCTGACCGCTTATCCCATAGGGAAAGGAGTTGATACCTTGCAGGAGGAAGTAACACAAAAAGTCATTGCCCTGTCTATCAAAACGGCAAAACTTGACGCGGCTGTGCTGCAAAAGGCATTGAAAATAGCCTTGCAGCAGATAGAAAAGCAGCGCGGCAAGCCCAAACGCGGCAAACAGACCATGCGGCAACTGAAACGATCCGGCGAACAGGTTACGAATATCCAAATCACCGACCAAAATATCAAAGCGTTTGACCCTATCGCAAAAAGGTATGACCTTGACTATCATGTGAAGAAAATCGAGGGCGGCGAGATCCCCCGTTATCTCGTTTTTTTCAAAGGCAAGGATATTGACAGCATGACCGAGGCCTTTCGGGAGTTTGGCGCGAAGAAACTGAACAGGGATAAAAAGCCCTCTATCCGCAAAGCCCTTGCCGCAGCAAAGGATAAGGCAAAGCAACTCAACCAGAGCCGCGATAAGGTGAAAAACATAGATCGGGGGCGTGCGCTATGAAAAATCCTGATTTGAAAAAACTGCTCATTCTCAATCTGCCCTACTTATTTTTCGTCTTTCTGTTCGGTAAAGTGGGACAGGCGGTGCGCCTTACCCCCGGCGCGGATATGTCCGAAAAGGTGCTGCATATCGGGCAAGGCTTTTCCGCAGCCTTTGAAAACGCCTTGCCGAGTTTTCACCCGCTGGATTTACTCGTTGGCATTGTCGGCGCGGTGGTGATACGGCTTGTTATCTATACGAAAGGGAAAAATGCAAAGAAATACCGCAAAGGAACAGAATACGGATCCGCCCGTTGGGGCGGCAAAGCCGATATTCAGCCCTACATAGACCCGGATTTTCAAAACAATATCCTCTTGACGCAGACAGAACGGCTTACCATGTCCAGCAGGCCGCCAAAACCGCAGTATGCGAGAAATAAAAATGTGGTGGTGATCGGCGGCAGCGGCAGCGGAAAGACAAGGTTTTTTGTCAAACCTAATCTTATGCAAATGCACTCGTCCTATTGCGTAACCGACCCGAAAGGAACGGTTTTAGTCGAGTGCGGAAAGATGTTGCAGCGCGGCGGCTACCGCATAAAGGTTTTGAATACAATAAACTTTTCAAAGAGTATGCACTATAACCCGTTTGTGTATATCCGCAGCGAAAAAGATGTGCTGAAACTGACAAATACCCTTATTGCCAATACCAAAGGCGACGGGGAAAAATCCAATGAAGATTTTTGGGTAAAGGCAGAACGGCTATTGTATTGCGCCTTAATCGGCTATATTTGGTATGAAGCCCCCGCCGAAGAAATGAACTTTATTACCCTTTTGGAACTTATCAACGCCAGCGAAGCGCGGGAGGACGACGAAGAATATCAAAGCCCCGTCGATCTGCTGTTTGCTGAATTGGAAGAACGGGAGTCGGAACATTTCGCGGTGAAGCAATACCGCAAATACAAACTTGCCGCAGGCAAAACGGCAAAATCAATCCTCATTTCTTGCGGGGCGCGGCTTGCCCCCTTTGATATAAAGGAACTCCGCAGCCTTATGTCCTATGACGAATTGGAACTTGATACTTTGGGCGACAGGAAAACGGCCTTATTCCTCATAATGAGCGATACGGATAGCACCTTCAATTTCGTTATAGCAATGCTGCAAGCCCAGTTATTTAACCTGTTATGCGATAAGGCCGACGACGAATACGGCGGCAGGCTTCCCGTCCATGTGCGGTGCCTGTTAGATGAGTTTGCCAACATTGGACAAATCCCGCAGTTTGAAAAGTTAATAGCCACAATCCGAAGCCGGGAAATCTCGGCTTCTATTATTTTGCAAAGCCAGAGCCAGTTAAAAGCCATTTACCGGGACGCGGCAGAAATCATTTTGGATAACGCCGACAGTACCCTGTTTTTGGGCGGCAGGGGCAAGAACGCCAAAGAAATATCGGAAAACTTGGGGCGTGAAACAATCGACAGTTTCAATACTTCCGAAAATCGAGGGCGTGAAGTGTCCCGCGGATTGAACTATCAAAAATTAGGAAAGGAGTTGATGACACAAGACGAAATTGCAGTAATGGACGGTGGGAAATGTATTTTGCAGTTGCGCGGTGTGCGCCCGTTTTTCAGCGACAAATACGACATAACCAAACACCCCAACTACAAATACCTTTCCGACGCAGACAAGAAAAATGCTTTTGACATTGAACGGTATATGAAAAGGCAGCCCGCAGCGGTTAAGCCGGACGAAGCCTTTGATATATACGAAATAGATTTGCCCGACGAGGGCGCAGCCGCCGAAGAATAACGGCGGCTTTTTCTTTCCTACAAACAATCTATTTCAAATTATGGAGGTAAACTATGGAGTTTTTTAATAGCGCAGTTGAAGTATTGCAGACTTTGGTAATCGCGCTTGGCGCAGGGCTTGGCATTTGGGGCGGTATTAACCTCATGGAGGGTTACGGCAACGACAACCCCGGCGCGAAAAGCCAGGGCATGAAACAGTTAATGGCGGGGGGCGGTGTTGCGTTGATCGGCCTTACCCTTGTACCGCTTCTTTCCGGCTTGTTTGGCTAATGCCCCTTGCTCAATATCATTTTCCATGCGCCCCGCGCCTTGCGGGGCGCATGAGAAAGGAGGAATAAACCCTTGATATGGCAAATGATTGAAGATTGGTTCCGGGGCATTTTGACAGACGGAATACTCTCTAACCTCTCCGGCCTGTTCGACAGTATCAATACCGAGGTTGGCGAGGTTGCGGGCGAACTGGGGGCAACCCCCGCAGCATGGAACGCCGGAATATTTAATATGATCCGCAGTCTTTCGGAAAATGTGATTGTGCCGATTGCTGGCGTTATCATTACTTTTGTAATGTGCTATGAGTTGATACAACTTGTCATTGAAAAGAACAATCTGCACGATTTAGACACTTGGATTTTTTTCAAATGGATTTTCAAAACCTTTGTGGCGGTGCTGCTGGTAACGAATACTTGGAATATCGTCATGGGGATTTTTGATGTAACGCAAAGCGTCGTCAACGACAGCGCGGGCGTTATCATATCGGACACAAACATAGATATTTCAAGCGTTATTACCGATATGGAGGCGCGGCTGGAAGAAATGAGTGTGGGCGGTTTATTGGGGCTATGGTTTCAATCGCTTTTTGTGGGGCTTACCATGAAAGCATTGACAATCTGCATTATGCTGGTGGTGTACGGCAGAATGATTGAAATATACCTTGTAACCAGCGTTGCCCCGATCCCATTGGCGACAATGACAAATCACGAATGGGGATCCGTCGGGCAAAACTATTTGAAATCGCTGCTTGCGCTGGGTTTTCAAGCCTTTTTGATTATGGTGTGCGTCGGCATTTATGCGGTGCTGGTGCAGACCATTTCCGTAACCGACGACATATCCGGCGCGATCTGGACTTGTATGGGCTATACCGTCCTCTTATGTTTTACCCTGTTTAAGACGGGAAGCCTTGCAAAGAGCGTTTTCAGCGCACATTAAGGAGGTGCAAAATGGCGTATGTTAGTGTGCCAAAAGATTTAACGAAGATAAAAAGCAAAGTCATGTTCAACTTGACAAAGCGGCAAATCGTGTGTTTTGGGGCGGCGGTGCTTATTGGGCTACCGCTTTTCTTTTTGCTCAAAGATACCGCAGGGACAACGGCAGCGGCCTTGTGCATGGTGCTTGTCATGCTACCGCTGTTTCTCTTTGCCATGTATGAAAAGCATGGACAGCCCCTTGAAGTGATCTTACGGCAGTTTATTGAAGTGAAGTTTATCCGGCCAAAAGAGCGACCCTATCAAACCAACAATTTTTATGATGTAGTAACCCGGCAACGCAAGTTAGAAAAGGAGGTGCAGGCGATTGTCAAAGGCAAAGACACAGACCGCAAAGCGTAAATTGACTTCCAAAGAGAAAAAGCAGATTGCGGCGACAATCCGGCAGGCAAAGGGCGACGGGAAACCCCATACCGCGCAGGACAGCATACCATTTGAAAAAATGTTTAAGGACGGGATCTGCAAACTATCGGGCAACCGCTATTCAAAGTGCATTGCATTTGAAGATATTAACTATCAGTTGGCGCAGCCCGACGACAAAACCGCCACTTTTGAAGCCCTATGCGATATGTATAACTACTTTGACGCTTCTATCGGTGTGCAACTGTCTTTAATCAGCCACCATGCCAACAAAGAGGACTTTCAAAAGAACATTACCATTACCCCACAGGGGGACAGTTTTGACAGTATTCGTGAGGAATACTCGGAAATGCTGCAAGCGCAGTTGGAACGCGGCAATAATGGTTTGGTAAAGACAAAATATCTTACCTTTACCATTGAAGCGGAAAATCTCAAAATTGCGCGGGCGCGGCTCAACCGCATTGAAACCGATATATTCCACCATTTTAAGATTATCGGAGCAGCGGCGCAGCCATTGGACGGGAAACAGCGACTTGCGCTGCTGCATGGCCTGTTCCACCCGGACGGGGAACGCTTTTACTTTGATTGGAATATGCTTCCGCAAAGCGGCCTGTCCGTCAAAGATTGCATTGCCCCGTCCTCTTTCCGTTTTGGCGACGGGCGAATGTTCCGCATGGGCGGCAAATATGGCGCAGTTTCCTTTTTGCAGATTATCGCGCCGGAACTCAATGACCGTATGCTTGCCGACTTCATGGAAGCGGAAAACGGAATTATCGTCAATCTGCATATCCGCAGTATCGACCACAACGAAGCGATCAAAACGATTAAGCGCAAAATTACCGATTTAGACCGTATGAAAATTGAGGAACAGAAAAAGGCGGTTCGCAGCGGGTACGATATGGACATTATACCGTCCGACCTTGCCACCTATGGCGGCGAAGCAAAAAACCTGTTGCGGGATTTGCAGAGCCGCAACGAAAGAATGTTTTTGCTGACGCTGCTTGTGATGAACATTGCCGACACAAAGCAGAAATTGGACAATGATATTTTCGGGGCGGCAGGCGTGGCGCAGAAATATAATTGTGCGCTGACCCGGCTTGACTACCAGCAGGAACAAGGGCTTATGTCCTCTATCCCGTTGGGCGAAAACCTAATCAAAATCCAGCGGGGCTTGACAACTTCAAGTACCGCTATTTTTGTACCCTTTACGGTGCAAGAATTATTCCAGCATGGCGAAGCGTTGTATTACGGCCTAAACGCCCTTTCCAACAATATGATACTTTGCGATAGAAAACTGCTGAAAAATCCAAACGGCCTAATATTGGGGACACCGGGCAGCGGCAAGAGTTTTTCGGCAAAGCGCGAAATCACAAACGCCTTTCTCATTACTGCTGACGACATTATCATTTGCGACCCCGAAGCCGAGTATTACCCCCTTGTAAACCGTCTGAAAGGACAGGTTATCAAAGTGTCGCAGACCAGCACGCAATATATTAACCCTATGGACATTAACCTAAATTACAGCGAGGACGACACGCCGATAGCCCTAAAAAGCGATTTTATCCTTTCCTTTTGCGAGTTGGTTATGGGCGGCAAGAACGGCTTGGAAGCGGTTGAAAAAACCTTGATTGACCGCGCTGTTATCAATGTGTACCGGGCTTACCTTGCAGACCCGAAGCCCGAAAATATGCCGGTACTTGGCGACCTTTACGACGAAATCAAGAAGCAGCCGGAAAAGGAAGCCCAGCGGATCGCGTCGGCATTGGAACTGTATGTGCATGGCAGTTTGAATATCTTTAACCACAGGACAAATGTTGATATTCAAAACCGCATTGTCTGTTTTGATATTAAGGAACTGGGTACACAGTTGCGAAAACTCGGTATGCTCATTGTGCAGGATCAAGTTTGGAACCGCGTAACCCTTAACCGCAGCGCGGGCAAGGCGACGCGGTACTATATCGACGAGTTTCATTTGCTGCTCAAAGAGGAACAGACCGCCGCCTATTCTGTTGAGATTTGGAAGCGGTTTAGAAAATGGGGCGGGATCCCCACAGGTATTACCCAAAATGTCAAAGACCTGTTGGCAAGCCGCGAGATTGAAAACATTTTTGAAAACAGCGATTTTGTGTATATGCTCAATCAAGCGCAGGGCGACCGGGAAATCCTTGCAAAGCAACTCAATATCAGCCCGCAGCAGATGAACTATGTTACTCACTCCAACGCAGGCGAGGGACTATTATTTTATGGCAATACGGTATTGCCGTTTATCGACCATTTCCCGCAGGACACCGAATTGTATCGCGTGATGACAACCAAACCCGGCGAGGTGTCGGCATGAGGATAGAAACGGACAAAATCTATTGCGGCGACAGTCTGGAGGTGCTTCAAACCTTGCCGGATAACTGTTTGCATTGTGTGGTTACTTCCCCGCCGTATTACGGCTTGCGCGATTATGGCGCAGACGGGCAGATCGGGCGCGAAGCAACGCCGGGAGAATACATAGCCCGCCTTGTGGCGGTATTCCACGAGGTAAAACGGGTATTGCGGCAGGACGGCACTTGTTGGCTGAATATCGCAGACACCTATTGCGGCACAGGCAGCAAATCAGGACACTTTGACCCCAAATACCCCAAAGGCCGCAACGGGCAGCAGGTTTCTATCAATCACCGCGCCCCCGGCTGCAAGCCGAAAGATTTAATGGGTATTCCCTGGCTGCTTGCCCTTGCCTTACGCGCCGACGGATGGTATTTGCGTAGTTCGATTATCTGGTACAAAGCAAACCCCATGCCGGAAAGCACGCGGGATAGACCGTCGCGGTGCTATGAATATGTGTTTTTGCTGACAAAATCAAAGAAATACTATTATGATTGGCAGGCCGTAGCCGAGCCGATAGCGGCGACAACGGCAACGCGCATGAAAAGCGGAGTTGGAAAAAACAACAAATATGCCGCTACTGTTCCGGGACAAAACCAGCCGCAGAAAATTAACCGCCAACGGGAGAAAGGAGCCTATACCGCAGAAATGATATTGCCGATCCGCAACCGCCGCAATGTTTGGCAAATCAATACCGTACCCTATCGCGGCGGGCATTTTGCCGCGTTCCCGCCAAAACTTGCGGAAACCTGTATTTTGGCGGGCTGTCCTGTGGGCGGGATTGTCCTTGACCCCTTTTTAGGCAGCGGCACAACCGCAGCGGCGGCGAAGCAACTTGACCGCCGCTATATCGGCATTGAGTTAAACCCCGAATACTGCACCCTTGCAGAACAGCGGATCGGAGGTGAAAGCCCATGAGCAAAGAATTAAACGCGCCGGACAAGGTAACGCAGAAAATGACCCATGACGGGGCGATTTTGGAAAATCGGAATACAGGCGAGGTATCAAGTATCAGCCAGCGGGAGCCGGAAGAAAACTATACCAAACCCGCAGCCGACGCAGCGGAACAGGTGATTGACCGTATCGGAACCGAGCATAGCCGCCATGTATCGAAAAAGGCGGGGCAAAAGGCTTTTGACGCAGCGCAGCCGAAAACCCATGTTTCCCGCTTGCACTTTTCCGCAGAGGAACAGGCGACGCCGGAATTGCAAAAATCAATCCACAAATCCAACAAAGCCGCTGACCGTCTGGACGCGGCGCGGGCGGCGATCCCGAAACAGACGAGGATTGTCAAGCAGCGCACTTTTGATGAAGCCGCAGGCAAAGCCAAAACGCGCCTTTCCTTTGAAAAGACGGACAAATCCCCGAATGGGAAGTTGCAGCACAACCCACTTTCCCGCCCTATGCAGGAGGTGGGTAATGCGGTGCATGGGAAAATCCACGAAGCGGAAACCGAAAATACAGGCGTAGAAGCCGGACACAAAACCGAGTTAGCAGGCGAAACGGCGGGCAGATCGGCGGGGCGGGCAGTTCAAAGCGGTATGCGCCGCCACAAATTGAAACCCTACCGGGCAGCGGCAAAGGCCGAGAAAGCGGCGGCAAAAGCAAACGCCGATTTTTTCTATCAAAAGGCATTGCATGAGAACCCCGCCCTTGCACATTCTAACCCTCTTTCCCGTTTTTGGCAGAAACAGCGCATTAAAAAGCAGTATGCGAAAACGCTGAAAACAGGCAAGACCGCGAAAAAGACCGCCGAAGCAACCGCAAAGGCGGCGAAGAAAACCGCAGAGGAAACCAAACGGGCGACCTTTTTTGTGGCGCGGCATTGGAAAGGCTGCTTGCTGGTGGGCGGGATTGCCTTTATCGTGCTGCTGCTCTTTGGCGGCTTGTCCTCTTGTTCTCTCTTTGGCGGGAACAGCGGCAGCGGTTTAATCGCGTCGTCCTATCTCTCCGAGGACGCAGACATTTTGAGCGCGGAAGCGGCCTACTCGGATATGGAAGCAGAATTACAAGATATGCTGGACAATATCGAAAGCGAATACCCCGGCTATGATGAATACCGGGTAACGGCTGACGAGATCGAGCATGACCCCTATGTGCTAATCTCTATCCTATCCGCATGGCATGAGGGCGTTTTTACATTGGCCGACGCGCAAAGCACCCTTGAAATGCTGTTTGATAAGCAATACATTCTGACGGTTACGGAAGAAGTCGAGGTACGCTATCGGACGGAAACAAGGACGGACAGCGAGGGCAACGAATACGAAGTAGAAGTACCCTACAACTATTACATTCTCAATGTGGATTTGGAAAACTTTGATTTGTCCCATGTTCCCGTTTATGTCATGGGGGAAGAAACCTTATCCCTCTATGCGGTATATATGTCCTCTCTTGGCAACCGCCCCGACCTGTTCCCGCAATCCGGGTATATCTCAAAATACTATGAAAACCCGCCCGACGAATACGAAATACCGCCGGAACAGTTGAATGATGAAAAGTTTGCACAGTTGGTAGAGGAAGCCGAAAAATATCTTGGTTTCCCCTATGTATGGGGCGGCAGCAACCCGCAAACCTCTTTTGATTGCAGCGGTTTTGTGAGTTATGTACTGACGAACAGCGGCCTATACAATACGGGCAGGCTTGGGGCGCAGGGGCTATACAATATTTCAACCCCTGTTTCACAGGCAAACGCAAAGGCGGGCGACCTTATCTTTTTTAAGGGTACATACGATACCCCCGGCGTGAGCCATTGCGGGATTTATGTCGGCAATGGAATGATGATCCATTGCGGGGATCCCATTTCTTACACCAGCATTGAAACGAGTTATTGGCAATCGCACTTTTACGCCTTTGGGCGGCTGAACTACAATTAAGATTGGAGGAATGAATATCAATATTGTTTCTTTTGGCGGCGGTACGAATAGTGCCGCCTTACTTATTGGGCTTTACAACCACAAAATACCTGTTGACCTTATCACCTTTGCCGATACGGGCGCGGAACACCCGCATACCTATCAATTTATCGGCCAGATGAACAAATGGCTATCCGAACATGGTATGCCGCAAATTACCGTCGTGCAAAAGGTTGACCGCAGCGGAAACCGATTATCCCTTGAAACCGAGTGCTTGCGTTCCCATACGCTTCCGTCCATTGCATACGGGCATAAGCGTTGTTCGCAAAAGCACAAGATCGGGCCGCAGGAAAAGTTTTGCAACCACTATGCCCCATGCCGCGAGGTGTGGCAGCGGGGCGAAAAGGTAAACCGCTATATCGGCTATGACGCAGGGGAAATGAAACGCTATGAACATTCCCACAAGCACAATGAAGCCGACAAAAAATATATTAACCATTATCCCCTCATTGAAAAATGGGGTTGGGACAGGGACGATTGTATTCGGGAAATCAAAGCGGCAGGCTTGCCGCAGCCGGGTAAATCGTCCTGTTTCTTTTGCCCCAGCATGAAAAAGCAAGAGATTTTGTATCTCAAACAGCACTATCCCGATTTGTTTTGTCGGGCGGTTGCTTTGGAAGAAAACGCTATGCCCTATCTCAAAACAGTTAAGGGATTGGGGCGCAACTACTCATGGAAAGACCGATTTGGAAAGGAGTAAACGACTTATGGCAAATGTAAAATTGGAGCGTATCGAAAAGGACATTTCAAAGACGCGGGCAAAAATCGTTGAGTATCAAAACAGGCTGAAAGACCTTGAAGCGCGGAAAACCGAGGAAGAAAACGCCCAGATCGTGCAAATGGTTAAGGCGGTCAATATCGACGCGGCGCAACTTGCCGCGTTCCTCTCCGCTTATGCAAACGGGGATCTTCCTTTGCCGCAGCAGCAAGGGGACTATCTGAATACGCAGGAGGTAGCCGAAGATGAAGAATAAAAAGTTTATTCGCACCTTTACCGTCTTGATTGCCGCACTTGTCGTCATGTGCGGCTTTTCTGTTACCGCTTATGCAGGGGGCGGCCCAGAGTTTGAAGAACCCGCGCCAGAGGAAGAAACAACGGGCGGTTATGAGCCGCAGCCCCTTACCCCGGACGGAAATATGTCCCTTGTAGACGATATAACGGGCGAAGCGTCCGGCGATAAGCAGTTTATTACCGTCGTTACCAAAAACGGCAACTATTTTTACATCATCATTGACCGCGCCGAGGACGGGGAAAACACAGTACATTTTCTTAATCAAGTGGACGAACAAGACCTTTTGCAACTTATGGAGGACGAACAGGCAGCGGAAACCCCTGTTTGCAACTGTAAAAACAAATGCGCGCCCGGTAGCGTCAATACCGATTGCCCCATTTGCAATACCAATATGAGCGAGTGCGCGGGCAAGGAAGCCGAACCGCAGCCGGAGGAAACCGAGCCAACCGCAGAGGAAGAAAAGGGCGGCGGCATGGGCGGTATTCTGCTGGTGGTGCTTCTGCTTGCGGGAGCAGGCGGCGGGGCGTTCTACTACTTTAGGATTTTGAAACCGAAGCAGGACGCGGCAAAAGGCAGTACCGACCTTGACGATCTCGACTTTGACGAGGACGACGAAGAAATGGAAGATATAGAAACCGAGCAGACCGAGCAGGAGGACGAGGAAGAATGAAACTTGTAATTGCAGAAAAACCGAGTGTAGCAAAGGCAATCGCGGCGGTACTCCATGCCGACGAGAGAAAAAACGGATTTTTGGAGGGTGGCGGCTACCTTGTGTCATGGTGTATCGGGCATTTGATTAGTTTTGCAGACGCAGGGGGCTACAAGGAACAATACCGAAAATGGAACTATGACGATCTTCCCATTGTCCCGCAGGATTGGCAGTTTACCGTTGCCAGCGGCAAGGAGCAGCAATTTTCCATTCTCAAAGACCTTATGCACAGGGAAGATGTAACCGAGATTGTCAACGCTTGCGACGCAGGCCGCGAGGGGGAACTCATTTTCCGTTTCGTCTATGAACAGGCAAATTGCAAAAAGCCCTTTTCCCGCCTTTGGATCAGCAGTATGGAAGAAAGCGCAATCCGCGAGGGCTTTTCAAATCTCAAAGACGGGCGCGGCTATGATAACCTTTATCAATCCGCGCTTTGCAGGGCAAAGGCCGATTGGTTGATTGGCATTAACGCAACCCGCCTTTTCTCTATCCTCTACCATAAGACTTTGAATGTGGGGCGGGTGCAGACCCCTACCCTTGATATGATTGTCAAGCGTGATTATGCAATCGGCAGTTTCAAAAAGGAAAAATACCATGTTGTCCGATTGCAGGCAGGCGGCATAACGGCACTTTCTGAAAAACTCTTTGATGAAGCGGCGGCACAGCAGATGAAAACGGCTTGCGAGAAATCGCAGGCCGTTTGCACTTCCCTTACCAAAGAAGCAAAGACCGCAGCCCCGCCGCGATTGTTTGACCTGACCGCCTTGCAGCGGGAAGCAAACCGCTTATTTGGATTTACGGCGAAGCAGACCCTTGATTATGTGCAAGCACTTTATGAAAAGCGGCTTTTGACCTATCCCCGCACCGACAGCAAATATATTACTTCCGATATGGCCGGATCCACCGAACAACTCATAAACAGCCTTTGCGGGATTTTGCCATTCATGCAGGGCGCAGCCCTTACCCCCGACCTTTCCCGCATTACAAACAATGCCAAAGTTACCGACCACCACGCCATTTTGCCAACAGCCGAGTTTGTGAAAAACGGCTTTGCTGGTTTGGCCGAGAGTGAAAAGAAAATCGTAACCCTTGTATGCGTAAAACTGCTTTGCGCCGTTGCCGCGCCATACGCTTATGAAACCGTTACGGCGGTATTCTCTTGCGGCGGCTATTCCTTTACCGCCAAAGGGAATATACCCATTTGCGAGGGCTGGCGCGAGATTGACCGCCGTTCCCGTTCTATTCTGAATGGGAAAACCGACGAGGACGAAGCCGAGCCGGACA
>Ga0265293_10004117_pt1 | contig 26061 bp, 26 predicted proteins | sample Munlanlewell138R_FD_192505 | JGI IMG/M metagenome (GOLD analysis project Ga0265293, IMG submission 192505) | Leachate microbial communities from a municipal landfill in Southern Ontario, Canada - Leachate well 138R | ecosystem: Engineered > Solid waste > Landfill > Unclassified | place: Canada...
AAAAAAGATATAACGATACATAAAAATATTGCTAGAAAGTACTTTTGACTTCATGCCAATAGTGTCTTTTAATATTTTGCATATTGGTTCTACGATTTATCATTCGAATAGAGAGCGGTTCTATCCAATTCCAAAATTCTTCTAGGTGCTCTTTTGGAAAATCTATCTCTTTGAGTGTTTTTTTATACATGGATAGCCAAATCTCACGGTCATTTTCATCTATTGGGATTTTAAAATGACGAACTCTAAGTTTTGGTTCTCCATGAACTGATGTAAAAATATTTTCGCCACCTAAGGCTTCTATAAAAAAGTCAGCTGTAGCATCTACCGTCATTTTAAAAGCCTCTTTATTTGCAGGAAAAAGCTTTCCTACTTTTGTTTTTAAGAGCAGTTCATGATGATACCAAACCATTTCTCTAATCCTACTCTCTCCTATAGTTTTAAAAATTTTGTTTGATGGAAATGCTACGCTTGGAAAGATGATATCTATCATCGGCTCAGCATGGCGAACTTCATCTCTTGCAAAAAAAGACTTTATTCTTTCTTTTGGTATCTGATCTATCTGTGTAAATGAGTTTACTTTTTGAGTATCGCAACTCTCTTTTTTTTGATTTTTCATTTTTTTCCTTACTTCGTTATAAAAACCCACCAACCGCTCTCATCGTCTATGATGGTGTGTTGTGATGGGTTTAGTGAGTTTAGTATTTGTGGCAAAGCTTCTCGCTCTGTTTTTACTCGCTCTTTAAAAGAGTCTCTCCAGTCTGGTTTTTCTTTGCTCATGTGAGCAGTTATTTGGTCTTTTAGCTCTTTTGTGCCAAATCCACCACCTATGTAGGCGTGTCCGCCGACTTTTAATATTCTTAGGATTTCACTATAAGCCTTATGCCAATCATCCCAAAACGGAGAAGAACCACGGCTTATGACTATGTCCATGCTCTTATCTTTTATATCTATGTTATGGATATCGCCGTTTAAAAAATCACTTTTATCTAAAATATTTTCACTCTTTGCATAGTCTCTAGTGAGCAAGAGCATCTCAGGCGATTGGTCAAAAAATGTGATATGCAAATCCGTAATACTTGCCATTGCACGCCCTAGTGCTCCAGTACCGCATCCAGCATCAAAGCATCTACCAGATACAACTCCAGTTTTTTCTTTTATCTGCTGTGCAATTACAGGATAGATGGGTGCAAACACTTCTCGCACGATGCGGTCAAAACTTTGAGGGTTTGATCCGCCTTTATGTTCTTTCTTTTGCATACTTTTAACTTTAACCATTCTTTTAACCCCTTTTTTAGTGTTATATCTTTTTTCACATAACGATATATAAATAAGTTATGCCCAATCCAAAAGGCGTCTCTCGCCCTCTATCTTTTGTATCTCTGTAATATCTTGCGTAAGTTCGATTACACCTTTGTAATTTTTATCTTCATCTCTAAGAGCAAAGTATCTGATGTGAATCAATTTACCACCGAAATTTATCCAAAACTCAGCACTATCTTTACTTCCATTTTTAAATGCCTCTAAGATAACTAAAACAGTATCAACGCTCTTTGGAGGGTGACAAAACTTTACTTCTCTTCCAATTATCCCTGGACTTCTTAAAAAAGTTCTCTCACTGCCTTGGTTGAAAAATGCCACTCTGTCATTCTCATCTACAAAAGTTACATCAAAAGGTAGATGACTAAAAAAGAGGTTTAGTTGCTCTTGTGAGAGAGAACCTTCTTTGAGAAAGATTGAACTAAGTGATGATGCCATATCTGCTTTTTTACTCTCATTTGTTGGCCATAGTGGAGGGTTTTGTATGAATACATAACCTATCTCTTTCTCTTCTAGGCTCATTTTTTTCCACTCATCATGAGAGAGCAGTTTTACAGATGTAGGAAGCAGCATCTTCTCTTCTCTAGTTGTCATATCATAGATGTCTTTTATAACATCTAGTAGAAGTGTTGATATCTCTTCGTTTACTCTTTTTTCTTCGACAGCTTTTGTAACTATTTTTAAGTTATCTCTTATCTCATCATGAAACTTCCACATGCCAGTACTTGGATAAGTAAAGTCATGTTTTTCTAAGTATGGAAAAAGTTGGTCCTCTTTTCTTAAGTAGTGTGTGTGTATCTTAGATAGTTCATACAAAAGTCTTAAACTCTCATCATAACTTTTTAAGTTTTGTGCATCAAACGCAACTTTTATTTTGTCGCATAACTCTCTAATGACTACATTTTCTTTTAAGTAGTTTGTGACTGGATGGCCTTCTGGTTGGCTAAGTGGATCTGACTTAATCCTATTTTTTATAACATCCAAAAAGAACTCTCTTCTAGCAATACTTCTCTCTCTTGGACCATCCTCATCAAAAACTCTCTGATTTGCTTTGAAGAAATGTTCTATATTTATCTCTTTCATCTCGCCAAGCCACTCATTTTTTTGAGTATCATTCATCTCATCAAATGACCTATGAAAGTTCACTATCTTTTCTATAATTTGGCTCTCATCTTGTTTGTTTAAAAACTCACTCATCTTTTTTTCCTTTATTTTAGATTAAATGCCACGGGCACTATTATTGATATCTTCCCTTTTGGTGGAGCCTCAAATGGAGATACTTGGAGTATGGTGTTTATCGCCTGTCTGTCGAGTGAACTGTTGCCACTTGATGTGTGTGTGGATATAGTTGAGCCTTCAACACTTCCATCACTTAAAATATTAAATGCTACTACGCTCTCTCCTTGTATTTTTAATCTTCTAGCTAGTGGGGGATATCTTAGGTTTTGCTGTATTTTTACTCTTACTTTATAGAGATATATCTCTAGCTCATCAGCACTTATGGTTGAATTTTTGGCATCTTGGCTTAGTGTACTCTCTTGTGAAGTAGATGGTTTTGTTATCTCTTTAGGTTCTTCTTTTTGTGTTACTTCTTCTACTTCTTTTTCTTCTATCTCTTCTTTTATTTCTATAGGTTTTGGTTGGGTTTTAACAATTGGTTTAGGTTTTGGCTCTGATTTTACGATTGGTTTTGGTTTTACAAATGGTTTAGGTTTAATAACTGGTTTAGTGATTGGCTTTACGACTGGCTTAGGTTTTTCTAGCTTTTTCTCTTTTACAAGCTCTTTCTTCTCTTCTTTGGCTTCTTGAACAAGCTCTATCTCTATAGTTTTGTTTTTTACAATTCTAGGTTGTTTAACCTCATTTAGAGAGTAAAAAAGCGACGCATGCAAAATAGTTGTAGAGAGTACTGCAACAATAACTCTTTTATACAGCGATATCATCTACGCTTTACCTCTGTTTGAATTGAAAACTTGTTTATGTCATTTTCTTTACAGATGTCTATAACACCAACAACATGCTCAAATGAGACCTTCGCATCACTTCTTAAGACGACCCCATTTTTTGAAGCCTCCTTAGCATCTTTTAAAAGAGTTTTGCCTAAATCTTCTTTTGTTGTGAGTATGTCATTTAGGTAAATGTTGGCATCTTTATCTATAGTGATTGTGATTGGTTTTTGCTTATCTTTTTGAGCCTCTGTGCTTGAAGTTGGAAGTGTGATGTTTATCTTTCCTTGTGCTACAAAGGTGGCTGTAGCCATAAAAATAACGAGTATTACAAGAACAATATCCACAAAGGGAGTCATATTTATCTCTGATATTTCGTTATGTTCACAACTCATGACGCGTCAGCCTCTCTTTTTAGTAGTGTCATCTTTATCTTTCTTACAAAGTAGTTATAAGCGATTACACTAGGAATTGCCACAAAAAGCCCAGCAGCAGTTGCAACGAGGGCTTCTGAGATACCACCCATAACTGCATTTACTCCAAATTCGCTCCCCTTAGAGAGCGTTGCAAAAGCGTTTATAACACCTAAAACTGTTCCAAATAAACCTATAAAGGGAGCGTTGTTTCCAAAGGTGGCTAAGATGCCAAGCCTCTTTTCTAAAGTTAGTTTTATCTCTGGCACACTCAACTTGCTAAGACTTTTTTTTATGCTAGCAAATACTAAGAGCCTCTCAACTATGACTCCAAAGGAGACTATGCTCATAGTTATAAGAATCCACAAAACTGGATCAACTCCTATGAAAACTATGGAGAGCAGTTTTTCAGTAAGCATCTCAAACTCCTTGTTTTTGCTTAAAGAAGAGCTTTTCGAACTCTTCTTTTTCAGACTCAAATGAGTTTTGTCTTAGATTTGGATAGAAAGAGTCTATAAGCCATCTGATGCCCAAAAGCCTCATAAAAGATGGAGGTCTTGAGATGTAGTTAAAAGGAGATGATGGAACTAAGTAGACTCTCTTTTCTTTTACAGCTCTAAGTGTTGACCATTGAGAATTTGAATAGATATTATCAAAAAAACTCTTCTCCATCACTACAATAACATCAGGATCACTTAAGATAACACTCTCAAGAGAGATTTTCTCCATTCCATAATTAGAATTCATCTTACACTCAAGTGCATTTTTAGCTCCAGCGTACATAAATGGTTCTATATGAAAAGAGCCATCACACTCGCTATATTGTCCATCAACACCTTGTGCAAAGTAGTAGCGGACTGGTTTTTGTTTTGCTAGTTTTTTTTGCAGATCTTCAACAAGACTTAGGCTTTTTCTTGTGTAGGCTATAAGCTCCTTTGCTCTTGCTTTATCACCTGTTAGTTTTGCATAAAGCTCAAACTGAGATATAAGGTCATATATGGTCTCGTTATTTACTAACAAAACTGGAATGCCTAGTTTTTCAAATTTTGACAATATTTTTTCATGTCCTCGCATATTGCGCCATACAATGACTACATCAGGTTTTGTGCTAGCTAAAATCTCAAAGTTTGGAGTGTTTCCTTGACCCATAAACCCGCCAATAATTCTTTTGTTAGAAGCACTTCCAACGAATTTTTTTTGTTCATCGTTGTATTCGGACGTCAAACCTGCTAGCAAGTCAGGGTTAAAAGCTAAAACAGACATACTAAGAGGCGGAGATGCAGCATAGATTTTAGTTATATGCTCAGGAATTTTTACAACTCTGCCATAATCATCTGTGATGGTTCTAGCATCTAAAGAAAAGAGTATAAAAAAGATAAAAATCAATACTCTCATGAGACCTCTTTTATAGTGACTTTAATATCAAGAGGTTTTGCATGATAGGGCGATGAAGTAACTATAAAATCGACTCCGCACTTAGCGTACGCTTCTATGTTTGACTCATTTATTCCACCAGTAGCAGAGAGTAGTAGATGTGGATATTGCTCTTTTAAACTCACACATCGCTTAAGGGTTTCATAGTCCATTTTCTCACACTGAAGTATGTCAACACCTAAAGATGCAAAGTATGATGCACTCTTGAAGTCTTCAACTTCTACGGCTATTTTTTTCTCTAAAAACTCATACTTTAGTTTAGAGAGGGCACGCTCTATCTCCTCTTTTGTTTTAAAGAAGTTAAGATGCTGCTCAAAGACTAAGATGCTGTCATAAAGTCCCATGCGATGGACAGCTCCGCCACCTGCCATTACAGACTTTAGCATGAGCTCTTTTACGCCTGGGAAGTTTTTTCTAGTAGTTGCTACGCTGATTTTAGGGTTTATCTCTCTTGCTTTTGTGACAAGTGAGTTGGTATATGTTGCAATCCCACTCATATACTCAAAGATATTTTGAGAGATTTTCCACGCTTTATGCAAACTCCCAGCATCTCCTTTGCACTCAAGTATAAGTTCTTTAGCTACAACTACATCGCCATCACGCTTATAAAGTGTGTACTCGATATCCAACTCTTTTATAAGCTTTAAAACTTCATCAACTCCGCACAAAATTATCTTGTCTTTTGGTGCAAAACTCATAGTGGCTTTTTTGTCTTTTATGCCAAGTCCGTGCGTTGTCAGGTCAAAATAACCTGCATCTTCATATAGTAAACTCATAAAATCCCCTTTATCTCTCATTAGCAAATATTGGCAAACATCTCTTGTGGTTTGCGTGAGTTATGATATCTGCTTTTATGTTGTAAATCTTCTCTAGCATCTGTGATGTTATAACTGCATCAGGAGCATCGTCCGCTACAACAACGCCCTCATGCATAACAACCACACGACTCGACATCAAAAGTGCGTGGTCTGGATAGTGGGTGGTTTTTAAGAAAGTATAACCCTCAGATGCAAGAGAGTCTATAAGCTCTAAAAGTCTTATCTGGTTACCATAGTCAAGACCAGCTACTGGCTCATCCATAATGAAAGTGTTGACCTCTTGAGCGATAGAGCGAGCTAAAAGTACCATCTGCTTTTGTCCGCCGCTTAGTTGTCCAAAGGCTCTATCTTTTAGATGCTCCATCCCTATTTTCTTTAATGCATCTATGGCTATTTCATAGTCTTTTTGTGATGGCTGTGCGAAAAAACCAAGCTTTGAGACTCTAGCCATAAGCACCATATCAAGCACTTGATAGTTAAATGGTGTGTTATTATACTGCGGAATGTAAGCGATTTTATGAGCTAAATCTTTGTGTGAGTAGCTCTTGAGATCTTTTGCATCTATCTTAATATCTGCATCTGTATGGATGAGTTTTAAGATAAGTTTTATAAGTGTACTTTTGCCACAACCGTTGATGCCAAGGAGTGAGACCACTTCGCCTCTGTTTAGCTTAAAGTTGATACCAGAGAGAACCTTATGCTTTTTATATGAGAAGTGAAGGTCATTTACTTCTATGATAGGTTTTAGTTCCATGCTGCCCTCGCATTTTTTAAAACTATAATGAAAATTGGAATCCCAATGAGTGAAGTAAGTATCCCAATAGGAATCTCAACACTTAAGGCTAGTCTTGAGATGGCATCTGCACATAGCAAAAAGATAGCGCCAATAATTGCACTAAGAGGGATTAGCATGCGATGTGATGGACCGATAGCCATACGGATGATGTGCGGGATGATAAGCCCAACCCAACCGATAATTCCAGCCATAACAACGCTAAGTGAACTTGCAAGTGTAGCTAGGATGATAGCTAGGATGCGGATGAGTTTTACATTTACGCCAAGAGCTTTTGCCTCTTCATCGCCTAAACTCATCAAATCAAAATACTTACTCATAAAAATCATACCTAAGATGCTAAGCGTGATAGGAATAGCGACAAGTAGAGTTTCGTTTAACTCTGCCATGGATAGTGAGCCCATCAGCCAGTAAACTATGGCTGGAAGTGTTGAGTACGGGTCTGCAACATATTTTATGATAGAGAGAAGTGAAGTAAACAGTGAGGCGCTGATAACTCCGCCTAAGACTAGCATTACAGTTGAGCGAGAGTTTGTAACCATAGAGCCGATAAAAATAGCAAAACCAACTGCAACAAATCCAAAAACAAAAGCGAGTATCTGTACAATAAACCAGTGCTCAGAGATTAGCATCCCACATGCAGCACCAAAAGATGCACCAGCTAAAACTCCCAAAATCCCTGGGGAGACTAGGGGGTTTACAAACATAGCTTGAAAAACAGCTCCGCTTGTTGCAAGAGCTGCACCGATGAGGATGGCTAAAAGCACACGAGGAAGACGGATATCTAAGATGATGCTCTCAATAAGGCTAAAATCTTGCGTAGCATGGCTTGAGAATAGTTTGTGATTTAAGTAGTCAAAAAAAGTAGAGATGCTTATATCGAACTGCCCCCACAAAAGTGAGAACGTTGAGAAGACTATCAAGATAATAGTTGCTATGATTAGATATTTAGCATCATTTATATTAGACATTTATAACCCTAGTATTTTAAATTCAGACTAAAAAACACTCCAAGAGGAGCACCAGTTTGGTAGGTTGAAGCGCCACTTGTAGAGAGTGCATTGTCAGCTGTGATAATTGTAGATATATATTTCTCATCAGTTAAGTTTGTAGCAGTTGCTCTAAAAGTAACATCTTTTGAGCCAAAAAACTCTTGTGGTTTGTAAGAAATATCTAAGTCAACTACAGTAAAAGCATCAACTTTTTGAGTATTTGCCACATCGCCATATCTGCTTGAAGTATATCTAGCACTCGGAGTAATCGCCCACTTGCCAAGATAGTAAGAAAGAGCAGCTTTTATCATTATCTCTGGAGCATCTGGGAGTTGATTTCCTTTTATGTCAGATGTGCCACCAGCGGATGTTTTAAAGTCTTGCGTAAAAGAATACTTGTTATATGAGAGTCCTAGTAAAAATTCCAAATCATCTACAATAGCACCACTAGCTGCAAACTCAGCTCCATAACCAAAAGCATCTCCAACATTTGAAGGATAGCTTACGCCCAAGGAAGAGTCATAGATATTTGCCTGTTTGTTCCTTATAAAAGAGACAAAAATGCTAGGATTTAGAGTAATGCCTCCTACTAAGATTTTTGAGCCGAAGTCTATGTTTTCTGAAAGCTCAAGATCTTGTTTATCCCATAGTTGCTGAAGTGTTACGCTTTTTCCTACAAAAGCAGCCCTTTGTTGTAAATAAGAAGGAAATAGATTTACATTAAAACCATAAGCACGAGTGTAATCAAGATAAATCGCACTACTATCGCTTAACTCATATCCAAGATATAGTGATGGCAAAAAAGTATGAAATGTTCTTGCATCCACGCTAGCCCAAGGATCTAGCGTACCACTTGCAATGGCTGCATCATAATCAGGGCTAGTCGAGGCATTTGTACCATGACTATAGCTCTTGATTGAGCCTAGCTCAAATGTTTGGTATCTAACTCCAGCAGCGTAGTTAAACTTAGATATCTCACCACTTACTTCTAAAAAAGGGGACTGTAGAGTGTGATAATCGTTCTTAGATAGAACTTGATAACCTGCAAAGTTTAAATCTCCAGCAGCATTTACCATGTATTTTTTTTGATCACTCGGAGGTCCAGGAGGTTGTTGTCTGTGAAACCAGTAGCCAAGTTTAACTTTTAGCTCTTTCATAAACTCATGCTCATATGATGCAACTCCACCATAAAGGTCATGATCCATCTGCCAGTTCATAACGACTTTAGGATTAGCTGCCCCAAACCAATACTCACCCTCATCTTGTTTATAGTAAGCTTTAAAAGAGATAGTATCTTTACTTGTTGGTCTATAAGTTAAATCTGCTAAAACACTTGTAGTGTCAAAATCTTGCCTGTTATAGTCGTAGTAATCATTGCTATTTGCTTTTTTTATTGAAGAATAATCATTGTTATAGTTGCTTTTTAAGCTTTTAGCCTCAGCGAAAGTTAGGCTCTTATAGTTGTGATGTTTATCACGGTTTTTTATAACATAAATATCAGCCTTTAACTGGTCATTTGGCTCATAAGAAAACCCTAGCATGGCGTTAAATCTATCTAAATCTCCACTTCCTTTGTTTTTATCACTTCTTAGATAAGAGATAGATCCAAAAGCAGAAAAGTCACCAAACTTTCCACTATCAACTCGCACAAATGTTCTACTAAAGCTATCAGCACCAAAGGATTGTGAGAGTGTTGTTTTCGTGGTTTTTGCTGGGGCTAAGATATTCATATCTACCTTACCTATAAGAGAAGAAAAACCAAGGTTTTTATCAACTGGCATATAGCCTTTTAAAAGGTCAATGGAAGCAATGTTTTCTAAGTCCACCATATGTTTTCCGCCACCTGGATTACTAGAGACTGGCATCGAGTTTAGCATAAAAACTCCGCCAGGCCCTGTTTGGCTCTTACCACGGATGCGAATTGGGTCGTGAAATGATGGCTCGTTTGAGCCTGCACTATCAACAGGCGAGAAGTTTACAGATGGCGAAAATGCTACGACTGAAAAAGGGTTCATGTTGGCATGTGAGCTTAGCACTTTGATGCTTTTTTTTGTAAAACTCTCTTGGTTTTTTGACTCACTAAGATTGGCATCTTGCATATAAAGATAGTCACTCTCTTCATTTTGTGCACTAACTACGATCCTCTCTATGCTAATTGGGTTAGCCATCAGCAGACTCGATGCCATCAGTGATAGCAATAAAACTCTCTTTTTCAATTTTTCTCTCCTATTATTTGTTTAATTTGTTTATCAGATATCTCTACATTTAAGTACAAGCTATAAAACTCTCTTATCCTTTGAGATAGATCTACTTTGTAGAGTTCTGGATGAAATATCTTTGTAAGCCACTGTATGCCGATGATGCGCATAAAAGATGGCGGTCTATCTATCCAGTTGAAGGGTTTGTTTGGAACAAGATAGACTCTTTTTTGCTTTACGGCATCTAGGTGTTGCCAGATTGGGTTTGAGTAGATTGCATCTAGTGCTAGTCTATTTTGAGCTATGATGATGTGTGGTTTGTAAGATAGTAGAGTCTCAAAGTTGATTCTCTCAAGTCCTAAAACATCGCCTTGTTGGCACTTATGAACATTCTCGCCTCCTGCAAAGTTTAGAGCCTCTACATGAAAGGAGATGTGACACTCAGTTGATAGCCCATCAACTCCCTCAGCGTAGTAGTAAGATGTAGGTTTTACGCCATTTAGAGTCTCTTTTATCTCATCTATAACCTTAGATGCATAAGAAGCTAGCAAATCGCCTCTTGTTTTTTCATCTATCGCCTCTCCTACAAAACTAAAGGCATAAGGCATATCTTCTATCTTTCTAAAAGGTAGAGTGATAGTTGAAATCTTTGTTTTTTCTATCTCGGACTTTACTCTCTCTATGAGCAGATCGTCTTCCCATAAAAGAATCAAATCAGGACTGTGCTTTATAATTGTTTCAAGATTTATGCTCTGTCCACCACCATGAAAAGAGCCGATAACATCGAGTTTTAAAAACTCTTGTGATAAAAACTCATCAGTAGCATTATTGTTTTGATTTTTGGCTTTAAAGTTTAGACCTGACATTTTCTTAGGGTTTAGTGCATATAAAAGATAGTTCATCGGTGGCGATGAACCAAAAACCTTTTTAATGTTTTGTGGAATTTTAATATGATTGCCTTCCCTGTCTTGTAGGGTTTTTGCATTAGATGAAGTGGTTAAAATGAGTAATAGTACCAACTTTAGTATAGTTCGCATCTTTGTTTTTCCTTGTTTTTTTTGCTATTTAAATTTTGTAGAATAGAGTCTAGTAAGACACTTTTTTTCTTGTGTCACGGTTATCTTGTATGGGGGACACCTAACAAGATAGTTGAATGAGAAAATTGCACTTTTTTAACCAACAAGAGGAGAATAAAAAAGGCTCACTAGACATATGAAGCTCTGACGCCTCAAGCGAGGGTATTTGTGCATGTAATACCCTCTGTTGAAGTGTAGTTATTGTGTTATGAATACATTGCATCTTTTTTGATATAACGGTACATGATTTTGAGTTGTTATAAAAGAAGAAGAACAACTCTTCAAATATCGCTATGTCTAAATAGATATAACGAAGTGTAAACTAAAATATCTTAAACTAAACTTTAAAACTCTTATAAACCTATGATTATATTTTTTGTGTTTAAAACGGCGTAAGCACTTTGCCCAACTTGCAAATTTAGTTCGGAGCCATCTTTACTTGATGCTGCAACTAAAGAAAGGGAATCGTTCACTTTAAGTGTTACCTCTTGAGAGTGTTGTGAAGTTTCTATGAACTCTATGACTCCATTTATTATATTGAGCGTATTTGATGCTTTAGGAGGAATTTTCACGATATCAATGTCACTTGATTTGATGATGGCGTAAGTGTCGCTACCAATAGCAAGAGCCATATCTTTAGCTGATTTTGATGTGATGCTTGAGATTAGAGAAACATCGCCAAAGAGCGAGAGCTCAAGATTTGTGCTTAGTTCATCTTGTGTGATGCTTTTTACTTTTGATGGAAGTTGATTTCTTGCACTTGTTGTTAAAAAGGTTCTGTTTAGGATGCTCTCTAGTCTATCAGCATCTCCTCCAGCCTCTGCAAAACGGTCTATAAACTTAGTATGCACAGTACGAAGTCTTTCATAGGTCTGTATGAGTTGATGTGCGTAAGGTGTAAGTGTAGTTCCACCTCCGCCGCGCCCACCTGTAGTTCTGGTTATAAGCGGCTCATCAGCGAGAGCGTTCATGCTGTTAACACGCTCCCAAGCTGCTTTATAGCTCATCTTCATCTCTTTTGCAGCAGCGTTCATTGAGCCTGTTTTTTCTATGATTTTTAAGAGTTGTATCCTGCCTGAGCCTAAAAAGTTTTCACCATCTTTACTAAGCCAAAAACGACCATCAATCTTCATGTGCATCCCCTAAAGTTGAAAAATATCTAAAATCATATCTAAATATATGTTTTGCAAAGATTATGCTTTGAGATGATAAAATACATTTATGAAAAATAAATACAGAATTTTAGTAACAAATGATGATGGTTATGAGGCAAAAGGATTGCTCTGCTTAGTTAGAGCCTTAAAAGAGTTAGAGGATGTAAAAATAACAGTTGTAGCACCTGCAAATGAAAAATCTGCATGTGGGCACTCACTTACATTGACTCGCCCTCTAAAATTTGTAAGCGTTAATGATGATTTTTATAAACTAGATGATGGAACTCCTAGTGACTGTGTATATCTCTCTTTAAGTACAATTTTTGTCGATAGAAAACCAGATTTACTCATAAGTGGAATAAATCGCGGCTCAAATATGGGTGAAGACATAACTTATAGTGGAACAGCAGCAGGTGCTATGGAGGGAGTCTTGCATGATATCCCTTCTATTGCTATTAGCCAAGTGATGGACTTTACAAATCCTGAGGGAGACTTTTCTTTAGCAAAGAAAACTATAAAAGAGCTGGTTTCAAAGATAAGAAATGGTTCGTTTCCACTTCCTCATAGAGAGTTTTTAAACATAAACATCCCTCCTGATGTAAGTGAGGCAAAGATGCAAGTAACTTACGCTGGGTATAGATTTTATGCAAATGACTCACATGTTCATAGAAATCCACGTGGAGAAGAGCATCATTGGCTAGGTCTGCATCCTCTTAGTTTTTCGCCACGAGAGGGCTCAAAAGGCATTAGTGACTACGAAGCCATCCAAGCAGGAAATATCTCCATAACACCCATACACCTTGATTTGAGTGCATATAAAAGTATGCAAAGACTCAAAGAGTGGATAGAGTAAAGTTTGAGATTTGATCGCGTTAAAACTCTACTAGGGGATGATTTTACTAAACTTCAAGATGCAAAGATTCTTCTTTTAGGAGTAGGGGGAGTTGGTGGATACTGCCTCGATTGCCTCATAAGAAGTGGTGTGAGTGATGTCACTATAATTGATTTTGATAGTTTTGATGAGTCAAACCAAAACAGACAACTACTCTCAGAACTACACCAAAATGAGTCAAAAGTGGAGTCATTTAAAAAACACTATCCAAGTATAAAAATCATAGATGCTAAGATAGATGAGAGCTGGGTTTATGAGTTTGATTTTGATGAATTTGACTTAGTGCTTGATGCTATAGATGATACAAAAGCAAAATTAGCCCTTGCTCAAAAGTGTCATAAAAAACTTATCTCATCCTTTGGAAGCGCAAAAAGACTCGATCCAACTAAGATAAAAGTGGATGATATTTGGAAGAGTTATGGAGATAAGCTAGGCTCTAAAATTCGCTACGAGTTAAGAAAAAGAGGCTTTAGTAAAAAGTACAGAGTCATCTTCTCATCTGAAGAGGCAAAAGTAAAAGAAAAGGGTAGTTTTATGGGTGTAACGGCATCTTTTGGCTTAGCTATGTGCTCTGAAGCGGTCAAAATTCTTACAAAGAAGTAGAGTGAAACATTTTTTAACCCTACTTATTTTTGTAAGTATATGGAGTAAGATTTTTGCTGCTGATCTAATAGATTATGATTATGAAGTAGATGCTTATTACTCAAAAGCTTTGCTCTTTATAGATTTAGATAGAGACAATAATATTACAGATGCTCTTGAGTATGCTGAAGAAGAGATATATAAAGAGATGCTTTTAAACGCTTTTAGCCCAAATGTTTTTTCACTAGAAGCTGCACTTCATCCTATGAGTTTTGTTGGATTATATTTTAGACAAAATTATGGCGATATGTATGAAAAGTCAAAAATCAACACCTTTAATCCTGTGAAAGTCATAACAGCAGGTTATGATGAACCATATTCTTTTTCCTTTTTCATAGGTAGGATGATGGTTTTTAAAAATAAAAAAAATGATCGTATAGGTAACAACAGAGCTTATATGGGATTTATTTTAAGTGTAGGTGATCAATCTATCAAAGATAATTTAGCTCATTATGATAAGTGGCACAACATAGAGTTTAAACTACAAGGTATAAGAAATACTGATGAGAGAGATTTGGAGTGGAATTTTAGGGTGGGTACGAAGGTACATCAAAATCAGGATTTTACAAATAGTTTATTTATAAGTGCAAAAAGAAGCAGTATAGATTACAAAAAAAGTGACTGGTCTTTTATCTATAATACCGCCTTTTACTTTAGTTTAGCAGTTAGAACTGATACCTATAAACTAACAGAAGCAGAATTTATAGCAGAGAAAAAATGGCCTCTAAGTTTGAGTCAAAAGATAAGTTTTGGGCTAAGTATAGGTTATCTTTTTAATACTGGAGACAAATATAAAGGAGCGCTAAAAGAAGAGGGGATAGTAAAACATCAACTCATCTTGCGTCCAAATTTTAAGTGGTAAAGGTCTGTTTTGTTTGATTTTTTAGATAGTGACTGGTTTAATATAAGCCTAGAGATACTTTTTTTAGTGCTTATATCTTATGATATAAATAGGTATATAAAGACTAAAAGAAAAGAGTATATAGTCAATATTGTAGTGACTTTAGGCTTTGCTATTTGGGTTTTATATCCTTACTATAAGAGTTATTTTGGCTGGAATGAAGCACAAAAGCAAGAGTTGATTTCAACGTGTGCAGATGCAAACGACACAAAACTTTGCAAATGCATAGATGAAGCACTATTTAAAGGTTTTACTTATGAAGAGTACAAATCACAAGATACAAATTCAAATGAGTTCAAAGAGTTTTTAGAAGATGCAAAAGAGGAGTGTTTAGATGAGTCATGGTTTTGATATAGATGCGGCTCTGATTTGTGAGGGCATCATCGGCAATGGTTGCGGAGGAGGGCGTTTTTTTATGGTTGATGGTGATGTACTAAAAGCTTATGACCCACTTACAAAAGAGTACTTTGAACTTTTAGCAGGTGTGAAAAATGCTCTAAGTATCTCAAAGAGTGCTTGTGTAATAAGCGTGGTTTGTGAAAATGAGACTGTAGATTTTGACTTATCTAAAATGCAAAGAGTAGAAATAAATAAATAAATCTCAAGCCTTATTTACGAGGTTAAAACCTCATTTTCGAAAGACATGAAAAAGTAAAAAAGAGGGTCAAAAGAGAAACTTAACTAAAACTTTTTAGTGATTATGCTTAATCCTAAAGCTCTCAGTAATTAGAAGAGTTTTTACCTCTTCTTTTACTTCACCTTGAAACTCCATCCAACCATCTTTATATGTTCCGCCACAGCCTAGCTTTGACTTTAGAAGTTTTAGAGTTTTAGCTGCATCTTCTTTTGTGAGAAAAAACTCTCCAACAAGAGTTACGGTTTTTCCTCTTCTTTTCTCTTTTGCAAAAACAAGTAGATGTTTTTGTGGTTCTAATATTTCATCGGCGATTTGTGAGGCTCTAGTACTTTGGACTTGTGTCCAGCCATCATTGATTTCTGCACCAATGAAGAGGTCTAGCTTTTTACCTCTGCTCATAACTAGATGACTCTTTGAGAGAGTAGGCTTAGCCTTTTATCTGTGTGATTGTCGATATTTTGTAAAACTTGCTCTTTTGTAAGGTCATCCCTTGGATATAAGACTATGATTATTTCATCACCCTTTTTTAAAAATGTCTTCTCACCAAACTCTGTATATCTCGTAGCACCTATGCTAATGATGGCTTCTTTAGGGTTTGCACAAGCTGCTATATATTGGTTTATAGGCTCAAGAGGCCCGTAGTTTTCTTGAGTGTTTATCTGATGAACCATCCAGTCAAGCAGTTTTGTATAAGAGTAGCTATATCCGCTAAGTTCTACATCTTCTCCATAAGCGTGTAACTCTCCATCACGGCGTAAAAAACTAGCAATCGAGTAAGAATCCATAATCCCACCCTTTTTAAACTTATCTATCTTTATAAGAGTGTTGCTAAAGCCTTTAGAGCTCTCTCCCCAGTTTTTCTTATCGCTAATTTTATCTGCGCCTGCGACTCTAAGGGAGCAGTCGTTAAATGCGCCAAAGTATGTTGGAATGATTTTTGTAAGTTTCCCAGCACTATATTGTAAGCTACAAATTAGTCCAACTTCAGGTTCAGCTTGGACATTTACATCTTCGTTTGGTAACTTTATATGTGAAGTCGAGAGAGGGTAAGTGCTTAGGATGTTTTTCGCATCTAAGACTAATCCATTGTCAAGATTTGGAGGCTCTGGAAGGTAAAAGGGAAACATCCCTTTTGGCGCAGCTTCATCCGCTGTTACAATTCCTTTAAAGTCTTCCAACTCCCCAGCTTGCTCTAAATGTAGAGCAAAATTTCCAGCAATACCAAGCCCTATAAACTTTTTATATTTAGCCATTTTCTATATAGTACCGTTTTGCTTTGCTTCTGCGTACTCTTCGTAAGTACCCTTGAAGTCTGTTACACTTCCATCAGCATGGATTGCTATGATACGCGTTGCAAAAGCGTCTAATAGTTCACGGTCATGCGATACACATATGACATTACCTTTAAACTCATGCAAAGCCTCTCCAAGAGCTACAATAGCCTCTAAGTCAAGGTGGTTTGATGGCTCATCTAAAACCAAAAAGTTTCCACCTTCAAGCATCATCTTACTTAGCATCATTCTATGTTTTTCTCCACCAGAGATACTCACCACAGATTTTTCTTGTTGTTCGCCATTAAATAGCATCCTACCTAAGCAGTTTCTTATCTCGGCTATATCTCTTTTAGGGTCAAATCCTCTAAGCCAATCATAAAGAGTTCCATCACCTTTTATGATGTCTGCTGTATCTTGTGGAAAGTAAGAGTTCTCAATCGTAGCACCCCAGTGAATTTCTCCACTTGTAGGTTTTAACTCTTCCATAATGATTTTTAGAAGTGTTGTCTTACCAGCACCATTTGGACCGATTAGAGCTACTTTTTCATCTGGATTGAACTTTAGAGTTATGTTTTTAAGAACTTCATTTCCATCAGAGTAGGTATGATTTACATCTATGATATGAAGTGCTTCATCTCCCATAACTCTCTTTGCTTTAAAAACTATACTTGGATCTCTTCTTGAAGATGGTTTGATATCTTCGATGTTTAGTTTCTCTAACTGCTTTTGTCTTGAAGTTGCTTGTTTTGCTTTAGATGCATTAGCGCTAAAACGGCGAACGAAGGCTTCAAGTTGCTCTTTTTCTTTCTCTTTTTTTGCAGTGTCAAGTTCAAGCTGCTTTGACATAACATTTGCAGCTATATACCAATCATCATAGTTTCCTGTAAACTCACGAATCTTTTGATAATCCACATCTAAGATGTTTGTGACAACTGCATTTAAGAAGTGTCTATCGTGAGAGATTACAACCATAGTCCCTTGATGTCTTTGTAGCTCATCTTCTAGCCAGCTAATAGTCTCAATATCAAGGTTATTAGTTGGCTCATCAAGGAATAAAACATCAGGTCTAGGATATAAAACTTGAGCTAAAAGAACCTTAAACTTATCAGCACTATCTAGTGTACTCATTAAGTTGTGATGAAGTTCAGCTCCTATACCAACATTTTCAAGTATTTTAGCAATGTTTACATCATACTCATAAGTTGGATCTTCCTCAACACATATAACTTCAAGGTCTGCTAAACGGTTGTTTACGGCATCATCTTCAAAGTCGCCAGTTGCATAGATCTCTTCTTTTTCTTTGATGGCATTAAATAGCCTTTTGTTTCCATAAAGAACTGCATCCATAATTGTGTAGTTTTCAAAAGCGTATTGGTTTTGCCCTAAAACTCCAACTTTGTTTGCTTTTGGAATGATTATTTCGCCATCATACTCATTGATTTCGCCACTTAGAATTTTTAAAAAAGTTGTTTTACCAGCACCGTTTGCGCCGATAAGTCCATATCTTTTGTTGCGGTCTAGTTTGAGGTTAATATCTTGAAATAGCACTCTATTTCCATAACGCATAATTAGATTTCTTACAGTTACCATGATTGTTTCTCTTAGATGGATTTGCCCAATATAAATCATTAAATTTATTTGGGCTATTTTGCGCGGATTATAGCCAAGAGTTGTTTAAAAGACGATTACGTCGTTTTTATGTCTTGTAGCCTTTTAGTATATCATTTAGGCTTATAGTCATCTGTGTCAGCGTTGAAGATGCATTTGAGATATCATCCATACTCTTTTTATTTTCACGAGAGATTACTTCTATCGCTGCTACTTTATGAATCATAGACTCAACTGTTTTAGAGTTGTTAATATAACCATTTACAGTCTCATCAACCTGAACGATTGAACGCTCTATGGATACCATACTTGTATTTATCTCATTTTGGGCGTTGTTTGCATCTGAAGATAGGGTTTCTATAGCTTTAGCATTTTTTGAAATACTTTGACTAGCGTCTATTACGGATTGAACAATTACGCTGATAGTCGCATTTATCTCCCCTAGTGAGTATTGAGTTCTCTCTGCAAGTTTACGGACTTCATCGGCAACTACTGCAAACCCTCTTCCATGTTCGCCTGCTCGTGCTGCTTCTATGGCTGCGTTTAGTGCGAGTAAGTTTGTTTGATCTGCAATGTCTGAGATAACTGTAAGAACGTCTTTAACTTGTGTTGCATCTGCGCTTAGTTGTTCTAATCTTAAAGAGAGTTCTAGCTCATCCTTTGCTCTGCCTTGTATCTCATTAGCAAGATGAACTATCTGCTTATTTGCTTCTTTTAAAATCTCTCCTGCAGAGTTAATATCATCTTTTGTAATCTTTGCTTGTTCTATTGATTTGCTTAAAACATCTTGCAGATTTTTACCTTCTTGTGAGACATTGTTAACGATAGCACTCTCTTCGGCAGCTTTTTCTTTCATGCTTGAAGATGTCTCTGAGAGGGTTTGAGAGATTTGAGTGTTTTGAGATGACGATATCTTAGCTTCTGAAACTGTTAGTCGGACCTTATCTATAAAAGCGTTGATATTTTGGGCAACTTCAGAGATTTCATCGCCAAGTGGGACGATGATTTTACTTGTTAAGTCTCCCTCTCCTTTAGCTAGATTATATGAAGCCTCTTGAAGTGTATTTAGCTTAGATATGATGAATTTTTGAACTAAAAAGATACTAATAAGTATCAAAACAAAGATAATAACTATGGAAATAGTGACTATCATATTTCTAATCTCTTGAACATTTTCTAAAACTTCTGACTCATCAATATCTACAATAATTCCCCAAGATTCTCCAAAAATCTCTATAGGAGCATAAGAGCTTAAAACTTCTACACCTCTGTGGTCTTTTGTAATCCAAGAGCCGTTTTCACCTTGCTTTATCTTCTCTAGTGATTTTGAGTCTATCTTGTATGTACCTACTGTTGTTTTTGCAACTTTTACATTTTCATCAGTGATTTGGTCTAAAAAACGGCTATCATTTTTCATCGCTCCATCAAAAGAGACTAGATTTGCTTTACCAGTTGCTCCAAGTCCAGCCTTTTTAAAATCGCCTTTAAAGTTCATAACACTGTTTATCTTATCTTTAGGAAGTTGAAATATAACAGCCCCCTCAAAGCTATCTCGAAAAAAGAGAGGAGATGCTAAAAACATTGCAGGTTCGTTATAACTTGGTTCATAAGTGCTAAAGTCAGCAAATGCTACTACATCTGCCATCACTGTTGAGGCTTTTTTAAAGGCAAGAGCTAACCCAGAGTCAGCAAAAGCTCCACTAATTAGGTTTGTTCCAAATTCTTTTTCTTTTTTAACTGAGTAGATTACATCACCATCAGCGTTTACAATAAAGATATCATAGAGTCCATAGTTTTGTAGAATTTTCTCATAGGTTGGGTGGATTTGGACATGATTTGGTGAGTAATCTTCTTTATGATTTTTGTTCATCATAAGTTTGTCTTTTTGAAAAATGCTATATTCGTTATCTACGATATATAAATATTGTGCAATGAGGGCATACTTAGTCTTTGGTAAGTAGTCTTCTGGTGACTTTTTAGGTTTTACCCCTTTTATACCAAAGTTGATATTTGGTAAAAACTCATCTTTATAGTGTTGTAGAAGTTTTGTTTTTATCTCATCAGTATTTATGCCATTAAGAGATTCAAGCCCTAAAAACCCCTCATCTAAAGCCCACATGGCTTGAACTGTTGCAGAATCAGCAGTCCTTGAACGAAGAAGGTTTTCTAAAGAAGTAAAAAAGTCAAGAAGGTGCTCTTTTTTAGACTCCTTTACTGCATCTAGTAGTGCCATATTGCTCTTTACTAGAGAGTCAGATGCCCTACTTATGGATATTGACATAATGCTAAGAGCCATAAGGAGCAGAGATACCGCCATCAGGGTGATGACCTTAAATTTAATGCTCTTTATATTCATTTAAATCCTTTTACTTTTTATTCCCTTTGTATTGAGCGAGCATATCATTTAGAGAGTCAAATAGCTTATCACTGTTAATTTCCATAGTTTTAAGATTATTAACTATTTCATCTTCATTTTCTATTCTTATATCTTTTTCATCAAAGAAAACGATACTTTTTAACACACTCTCATGAACTGTTTTATGAGGCTCAAAGGCATCTTTATATGCCTGTGTATTTCCAAATCTCTCTTTGCCATCACTCTCATACCATTTTCCTAATCTACACTCAGTATGTTTACTAAATGCTTTACTCTTATCTGCTGCGATTATAGAGTCATAAGCATTTGACTTGTAGATTATATGGTCAACTTTAGCTAAGACTATAAAGACTTTATTTTCCATGTCATTTATAACATCAGCCATCTCGACGGCCTCAGAGTTCAAGTTTCTCATAGTATCATTAAATTCTTCAACTGAAACTGAAGCCTCATCAGCAAGAGCTGTCATGATTTCAGACTTGCCTAAAATATTGCTAGCTTCTTGTTTCATAGAGTTTATAGAGATAGTTATCTCGCTAGTTGCTTTTTGAGTTCTCTCAGCTAGCTTTCTTACTTCATCAGCAACAACTGCAAAGCCACGACCATGTTCACCTGCACGAGCTGCTTCTATCGCAGCGTTTAGGGCTAAAAGATTTGTCTGTTCTGCTATATCTTTTATAAGGTCAACAATGGAAGTTATCTCGCTAGTTTGGTTGTTTAAATCTCCTATAGAACTATTGCTATCACTAATTTGCTCAACTAAACTTTGTAGTTTTTCTAAGATATTTCCTACCGCACCCATAGAGTTGTTTGATGTTTGAGCTGTGTGCTTTGTTGTGTTTTGAACAACACTTAGCTCTTTTATAACACTAGACATCTCATTTTGGATAAGCCCCAAACCATCACCAATGCTTCCTACATTTCTAACGTTTGAACTAAAGTTTATAAAGAGCTGCTTCTCATGAGATGTTTTCATTGCATAGATACCATCTTGCACATTTTTAATAGCCTCGGCAAAATCACCATTTAAGCCTTGGGAGTTTAACTCATAACTAAAATCTCCCTGTGAAGCTTTATGTACAGAGGTATTGATTCTTGATGTTAGTTCCTTTATGAGATCTACAAGTGTCGCAAGTAGCTGAGTTATCTCATCCATCTCATTTCTAGTCTTTGATCTTCTGTCAACTGTTACTGATAAGTCACCATTTGTTGTAATACCACCAATGATGGACTTAAATCTCTCTATGGAGCTTGTTATGCTAAGAGATACGCTTCTTGAGATGTATATTAAAAAAGCTAATATGATTAGCGTGATGCTTAGTACAACAATAAGTGTTTGAAATGAAGATGAAACAAGGTTTTGAGATAAAGTTAAAGTATGAGTTGCAAGAGCATCTTCAAACTCTTTAAGTTTATTGATTTTTTTTGTGATGGTTTTAAACCATAGTGTAGCATCTACCCCAAAATCACTCTCTTTAGACTCTGCAATGGTTCTAAACTTAGCTACTTCTAAAAAAGAAGCATCCGATTCTATCTTTTTATAGAGCTCTTGCATGTTTTTTTCAGAGACGCTTAAAAAGAGGTTTGTGAGTGCATTTTGTTCAGAAACTAAAGATGCAAACTTTGCAGCAGTTGCTCTTGTGAAACTACCTTTTGCAAATACTCCAGATAAAACTGCTCTTTCTATTCCAGCTCTTTCTTTTGAAGAAATGAAAATAGCAAAACTGTTAAAATCAGTTCTTAGAGTATTGTCTTGAGGGATTATTGAGAAGTTAGATACCATATCTATAAGTTGCTTGTTTAGTGAGGTGTAAAAGGAGACAGCATCTTTTACTTCACACTCAAGAGTTGTTACTTTTTTTCTCATCTCTAGTATCGAGTCTAAATTTATCTCATTTTTTACTCTCAATGAAGCTAAAGAGTTATGAGAAACTATGTAAGCATTTAGCTCTTGAACTTTAACATCAGTGTCAATATGCTGTTTAGGCAAAATATCTTGAAAACTCTCACCATTTGAGCCTATAAAACCAGCACTAGCACCTCTTTCTTTTTGAAGTTCATGCAACAAAGCACTCATCTTTACAGACAAACTTATCAAAGAAGCAGTCTCTTGCGAGTTTTTATACTCACTCCATGTTTCATAAGCGTTCTTTATAGAAAAAATAGCTATTACTATAAAAGTAATAGTACTTAGAAAGATCAGTTTGTTTTTAATTGACATATTATTCATCTTTTAAAACCCCTTTAAAATTACTTAAAAAACATATCTACTATTGTAACCAAATTTTATAAGAATATTACAGTAAAATAACATATGCAAATAAGAGAATTAGATTTTAAAGAGTTAGAGATGGCTTATGATGTGTTAAAACAACTAAGGTATGAACTCTCATATAAAGAGTTTGAAGATCTCATTTATGACATGAGGCACATGAACTATAAAATGTTTGGCATAGTTGAGGGTGAAGAACTTATCACTTACGCTGGAGTGGCTGTGCAAACAAACCTTTATCATAAAAGACATCTGTATATATTTGATTTAGTAAGTGATGATAAGTACAAGTCAAAAGGCTATGGAGCTATGATGCTAGAGTTTTTGAGTGACTATGCAAGAGCTTCAATGTGTGAGAATATTGTTTTATCTTCAAGCTTTGCAAGAGTAGATGCTCATAGATTTTATGAGAAAAATGGCTTTGAGAAAAAAAGTTATATTTTTCTCAAAACACTTGTCTAAATTTACGCGATAGCTGCTGGAGTAGATCTAGTAGAGAGTTCATTGTCTATCATTAAAAGTCCATAACCATCTTCTTTGACAAGCTTTATCTTAGAGATGATTTCTGAAACCGAAGCTTCTTCTTCAACTTGCTCATTTACAAACCACTGAAGTAGATTATAGGTAGCGTGATCTTTTGACTTTAGAGCTAAGTCACTCAGGTTATTTAGTCTTGCAGTCATCATCTGCTCATGCTCTAAGCTCAACTCAAAAACATTTAAGAGCGTACCAAAACTCTTAGGCGGTTTTTCAATACTCTTTAGTAAGACATGCGCACCTTGCTCTATAAGATAGTTATAAATTTTTGTAGCGTGCATATGCTCCTCTTCATACTGCATCTTAAACCAGTTTGCAGCACCGTTAAAATCTTTGTTGCTACAATACGAAGACATCGCAAGATAGAGGTAAGCAGAGTAAAATTCGTGATTGAGTTGCTTTTCTAAGTCTTTTTTCATTTTTTTAGATATCATTTTTTCTCCTTAAAATTTATCCATTGTAGGCTAATAAGCATTAATAAATGATAAACAAAACAGGCTACTTTATACTGCTTTTAATCACAAAAACTCTATCATAACTTTATGAAAATAAAATCACTATATATATCTGCGCAAGAAAAAAATGCTGGAATGTTGTTTGTCTCGATGGGAATGATGGAGATACTAAAAAGAAATCTACATCGCGTTGCTTTTTTTAGACCTATAATCTCATCTAAAGATGGAGTTGATGGAGATATAGAGTTTATACTAAAGAGATATAGCATTGACATGGAGTATGAAGATACCTATGGATATGACATAGAATACGTTGAGATGATGCTCTCATCTGGACGATTTAATGAGCTTATGAATCAACTCATAACAAAGTTTAAAAAGTTAGAGAGTGAGTATGATTTTGTTCTTTGTGAGGGGATAAGAAGATCTCTTTTAGCTACAACCATAAACTACGACCTAAATATAAAGATAGCTCAAAATTTCTCAAGCTCTATAATCAACGTCATAAGTGCAAAAAATGCTAGCGCACAAGAAGTTTACGAGGGCGTTCTTATGGAAGCTCGAAACATAAGTTCCGAGGGTTGTGAGTCTTTTGCTACTTTTGTAAATAGACTAAGTGATGATAAATATAATGAACTACAAAAAAAACTAAGCAAAGACAACATAAATACATACCTTTTTAAAGAGATAAAAGAGTTAGATCGCCTAAGCGTTCAAGATATTATAGAAGGGCTAGATGCGAAGCCTATAAAACTTCGCCAAAATGATAATTCAAGAATAATCAAAGGCATAAAGGTAGCGGCTTTGAGTTTGGATAATTTTTTAGAGTATCTAGAAGAAGATGATTTGATTGTTGTCCCAGCTGATCGTTCGGATATTATAGTTGGACTTATCGGTTCCTTGTACTCTAAAAACTATCCAAATATAAATGCAATAGTACTTCCTTTTGGAATGAAACTTCATAAAAATATAGAAAAACTCATAGATGGACTTGAAGATTTTAATATTCCACTTCTCCTAGTTGAGACGGACACTTACGAGACTGCAAAAAATATCTCAAATATCAATGCAAGATTAAGAGTTACAAGCCAGAGAAAAATATCTTTAGCAGTAGGCCTTTTTAACTCAAATGTTGATATAAAACATATCGAAGCAAAGATTGCTTCATCAAAGCAAAATGTAATGACGCCGATGATGTTTGAGTATAAACTCTTCGAATTAGCAAGATTAAATAAAAAACGAATAGTCTTGCCTGAGAGTATGGATGAGAGGATTTTAAGAGCTGCTGAGATAACACAAAGGCGAGGAGTGGCGGATATCATACTCTTAGGAGATGAAGATGAGGTCAAAGAGAACTATTTAAGATTAGGACTTGATTTATCAGATGCAACTATTATAGATTATAAAAACTCTAGCCTGATGGAAGAGTTTGCAGATAATTTTTACGAGATTAGAAAACATAAGGGCTTAAGTAAAGAAGCAACTAAAGAAGCTATGCAGCAATCAAACTACTTTGCAACAATGATGGTTCATCTTGGATATGCTGATGGAATGGTAAGCGGAGCTATTCACTCAACCGGAGACACCATCAGGCCAGCTCTTCAAATCATCAAAACAAAACCAGATATCTCAGTAGTCTCAAGCGTCTTTTTTATGTGTATGCAGACTCAAGTTTTAGTCTATGGAGATTGTGCCATAGTCCAAGACCCAGATGCACAAACTTTAGCACAAATTGCCATATCTTCTGCATCTACAGCACAAGCCTTTGGCATCGAGCCAAAAGTTGCGATGCTCTCATACTCAACAGGAGAGAGTGGGAGTGGTGCTGATGTAGATAAGGTTAGAGAAGCAACCCAGATAGTAAAAGCAAAAAGACCAGACTTACTTATAGAAGGGCCAATTCAGTACGATGCAGCAGTAAACAAAAGCGTAGCACAAACAAAACTTCCAAACTCAAAAGTAGCAGGGGAGGCTAGTGTCTTTATCTTCCCAGATTTAAACACTGGAAACAACACCTATAAAGCAGTTCAACGCTCAAGTGGAGCAATTGCCATAGGGCCGATACTCCAAGGACTCAACAAACCCATCAATGATTTGAGCAGGGGATGCAGCGTAGAAGATATAGTAAATACCATAGCCATAACATCAATACAAGCAGGACAAAAATAGTGAGAGTCGCAGTTATAAACTCAGGTAGTTCATCTTTAAAGTTTAAACTTTTTAATATGGATACTAATGAGGTGATTTACTCTACAGTTGTAGAAAAAATAGGTGAAAAAAACTCTGCTATAAAGAGTCATAGTCAAGCACTTGAACTTATAG
>Ga0265293_10004118_pt1 | contig 26051 bp, 26 predicted proteins | sample Munlanlewell138R_FD_192505 | JGI IMG/M metagenome (GOLD analysis project Ga0265293, IMG submission 192505) | Leachate microbial communities from a municipal landfill in Southern Ontario, Canada - Leachate well 138R | ecosystem: Engineered > Solid waste > Landfill > Unclassified | place: Canada...
GCCATGTCGGAGGCCATGTCGCTGCGCGCGGAACCGGGGATGACCGCGGTGCTCACCGAGGACCGGCCGGTGCGCCCGGCCCGGCTGGCCGCAACCGCCGCGCTGCTCGGGGCAGTCGCGGCGGCGTCGCTGCTGAGCTGGCGGTGGCTGCGGTGACGGCCGGGGTCCTGGCGCTGCGCGACGTCGGGTTCGCCTACCCGCGCGGGCCGCGGGTCCTTGACGGGGTCAGCCTCGCGCTGGCACCGGGCGAGCGGATCGCGCTGCTGGGTGCCAACGGTTCCGGCAAGACGACGCTGCTGCGGATCCTGGTCGGCCTGGCCAAGCCGACGGCGGGCAGCCTGCTGCTCGACGGCGCCGCGGTGGGCACCTCCCGGGCCGAGAAGACCCGGCTGCGCACCCGGGTGCAGATGGTGCTGCAGGAACCCGATGACCAGATCGTCGGCGCGACCGTGCGCGCGGACGTCTCGTTCGGGCCGGCCAACCTCGGCCTCGACCGGGCCGAGGTGGTGGCCCGGGTCGACGAGGCGATGGCCGCCCTCGGCATCGCCGACCTCGCCGACCGCACGCCCAATCACCTGTCCTTCGGTCAGCGCAAGCGCGTGGCCATCGCCGGCGCGGTGGCCATGCGGCCGCGGGTGCTGCTGCTCGACGAGGCCACCGCCGGCCTCGACCCGCGCGCCGTCGAGGAACTGCTGGCCACGCTCAGCGCGCTGGCCGAGGCGGGCACCGCGGTGGTGCTGGCCACCCACGACGTCGACGTCGCCTGGACGTGGTCGCACGAGAGCCTGGTGCTGGGCGGTGGCACCGTGCGACGCGGCGGCACCCACGAGTTGCTCGCCGACGAGGAAGTACTGGCCGGGGCCCGGCTCACCGTCCCGTGGGGTGCGGCGGTGTCGCGCGCGTTGAACCGGATCGTGCTGCGGCCCGACGAGGTGTGAATGCACTGCCGTCGTGCACAACCGGGCCATGCACGACGGGCGGTCACCCCTTCAGGAGTGACCGCCCGTTGTGGCGTGTATCGGCTATTCGGCCGCCGTGGCCGCGAGGTCGGCTTCCTCGCCGCTCTTGGCCGCCTTGGGGGCCCCGGAGAACGTGAACCGCGCGTCCTCGCCGGCACCCTCGCCGTCCCAGTTCTCGACGTCGACGGTGATCAGCTGCCCCGGTCCGATCTCGTCGAACAGGATCTTCTCGCTCAACGCGTCCTCGATCTCGCGCTGAATCGTGCGACGCAGCGGCCGCGCGCCCAGCACCGGGTCGAATCCGCGCTTGGCCAGCAGGGCCTTGGCGCGGTCGGTGAGGACCATCTCCATGTCCTTGGTCTTCAGCTGATTGCCGACCCGACCGATCATCAGGTCCACCATCTTGATGATCTCGTCCTGCGTGAGCTGGTGGAACACGATGATGTCGTCGATGCGGTTGAGGAACTCAGGCCGGAAGTGCTTCTTGAGCTCGTCGTTGACCTTGAGCTTCATCCGCTCGTAGTTGTTCTCGCCGCCGCCCTGGGTGAACCCGAGCCCGACCGCCTTGGAGATATCGGAGGTGCCCAGGTTCGAGGTGAAGATCAGCACGGTGTTCTTGAAGTCGACCGTGCGGCCCTGACCATCGGTCAGACGGCCGTCCTCGAGGACCTGCAACAGGGTGTTGTAGATCTCCTGGTGGGCCTTCTCGATTTCGTCGAACAGCACGACCGAGAACGGCTTGCGCCGCACCTTCTCGGTGAGTTGGCCGCCCTCCTCGTAGCCGACGTAGCCCGGAGGGGCACCGAACAGCCGCGAGGCGGTGAAGCGGTCGTGGAACTCGCCCATGTCGATCTGGATGAGCGCGTCGTCCTCGCCGAACAGGAAGTTCGCCAGCGCCTTGGACAGCTCGGTCTTACCGACACCGGACGGCCCGGCGAAGATGAACGAGCCCGACGGGCGCTTGGGGTCCTTCAGACCGGCGCGGGTGCGGCGGATCGCCTTGGAGACGGCCTTGACGGCGTCCTCCTGACCGATGATCCGCTTGTGCAGTTCCTCCTCCATGCGCAGCAGCCGAGTGGTCTCCTCCTCGGTCAGCTTGAACACGGGGATGCCGGTCCAGTTGCCCAGCACCTCGGCGATCTGCTCGTCGTCGACCTCGGCGACCACGTCGAGATCACCTGAGCGCCACTGCTTTTCACGCTCGGCGCGCTGTGCGACGAGCTGCTTCTCGGAGTCGCGCAGCCGCGCGGCCTTCTCGAAGTCCTGCGCGTCGATGGCCGATTCCTTCTCCCGGCGCGCGTCGGCGATCTGCTCGTCGAACTCGCGCAGGTCCGGCGGAGCCGTCATCCGGCGGATCCGCATCCGGGCGCCGGCCTCGTCGATCAGGTCGATCGCCTTGTCCGGCAGGAAGCGGTCGTTGATGTAGCGGTCGGCCAGGGTGGCGGCCGCCACGATCGCACCGTCGGTGATCGAGACGCGGTGATGCGCCTCGTAGCGGTCCCGCAGACCCTTGAGGATCTCGATGGTGTGCTCCACCGTCGGCTCGCCGACCTGGACCGGCTGGAAGCGGCGTTCCAGCGCGGCGTCCTTCTCGATGTACTTGCGGTACTCGTCGAGGGTGGTCGCACCGATGGTCTGCAGCTCACCGCGAGCCAGCTTCGGCTTCAGGATCGACGCGGCGTCGATGGCGCCCTCGGCGGCACCCGCACCCACGAGCGTGTGCAGCTCGTCGATGAACAGGATGATGTCGCCGCGGGTGTTGATCTCCTTGAGCACCTTCTTCAGGCGTTCCTCGAAGTCACCGCGGTACCGGCTGCCGGCCACCAGCGAGCCCAGGTCCAGCGTGTAGAGCTGCTTGTCCTTGAGCGTCTCGGGCACCTCGCCGTGCACGATGGCCTGCGCGAGGCCCTCGACCACGGCGGTCTTGCCGACGCCGGGCTCACCGATGAGCACCGGGTTGTTCTTGGTGCGACGGGACAGCACCTGCATGACCCGCTCGATTTCCTTCTCGCGGCCGATGACCGGGTCGAGCTTGCCCTCGGCAGCCGCGGCGGTCAGGTTGCGACCGAACTGGTCGAGGACCAGCGACGTCGACGGGTTGCCCGACTCGCCACCGCGGCCACCGGTGCCCGCCTCGGCGGTCTCCTTGCCCTGGTAGCCGCTGAGCAGCTGGATGACCTGCTGGCGCACCCGGGTGAGTTCCGCGCCGAGCTTGACCAGCACCTGCGCGGCGACGCCCTCGCCCTCGCGGATCAGCCCGAGCAGGATGTGCTCGGTGCCGATGTAGTTGTGGCCGAGCTGCAGCGCCTCCCGCAGGCTCAACTCCAGCACCTTCTTGGCGCGGGGGGTGAACGGGATGTGGCCGGACGGGGCCTGCTGCCCCTGGCCGATGATCTCCTCGACCTGGCTGCGCACGCCCTCCAGCGAAATACCCAGTGACTCGAGCGACTTGGCGGCCACGCCCTCGCCCTCATGGATGAGGCCCAGCAGGATGTGCTCAGTGCCGATGTAATTGTGGTTCAGCATCCGGGCTTCTTCTTGAGCCAGGACGACAACCCGACGTGCTCGGTCGGTGAATCGTTCGAACATCAGTGGTTACCTGCTTCCCTCGATAGCGCAACGGCGCCCTTCCGCGGGTGAGCGCTTTGCCTGCCATCCACTGTAGTGGTCGGAGGTAGGTGGGGAGTTACCTTGGTGCCCGCTGGGCCACCAAGAGGCCCCGCCGGTCCCCCTTGTCCGTTCTGGACGCAATAGAGCAACGTCGGGTTACCCCGATTCGTTTCCCTTTTGGTTCGCCGCTAGCGAAAAGCAGCGGCGCGTGCCGAATGTGGCGCCGAACCTCAGTTCGAGGCGTGGAACGCCTCGATGACATCGGCGGGGATCCGGCCGCGCGTCGACACGTTGTGGCCGTTGCGCCGGGCCCATTCGCGAATGGCGGCGCTCTGCTCACGGTCGATGGCGCCGCGGCCACCCTTGACGGGGGCGCGGCCACGACGACGACCGCCGACCCGGCGTCCCGATTCCACCCACTTCTTCAGATCGGAGCGGAGTTTCGCGGCGTTCTTCGCCGAAAGGTCGATCTCATAGGTGACGCCGTCGAGACCGAATTCCACAGTTTCGTCAGCCGAGCCTTCACCGTCGACATCATCGATCAAGGTGACGGTAACTTTTCTCGCCATTAGCTCACTGACCCTTCTGCGATGCGCTTACCGGGCGATGTGCGGACTGCAATTACCCGTCGGTATCCAATGTGCCACAGGAATGCGGAGCGTTCAACAACACGAGATCGCTCGCGCCCGTTCAGTTCGACTGACGACGAACAATCGGGAATAAAACGGTGTCCCGAATTGACAGTCCGGTGAGTGCCATCAACAACCGATCGATACCCATTCCGGTCCCGGTGGTGGGCGGCATGCCGTACTCCATGGCCGCCAGGAAATCCTCGTCGAGTTCCATGGCCTCGTCGTCGCCGGCCGCGGCCGCGCGGGCCTGGGCGGCGAATCGTTCGCGCTGGATGACGGGGTCGATGAGTTCGGAGTAGCCGGTGGCCAGTTCGAAGCCCCGGACATAGAGATCCCATTTCTCGGTGACGCCCTCGACGCTGCGATGCTGGCGCGTCAAAGGCGTTGTCTCGACCGGGAAGTCCCGCACGAAGGTCGGCGCCCACAAATGATCGCCGACCTTGTGTTCCCAGAGTTCCTCGACCAGCTTGCCGTGGCCGTAGCCGCGGTCCCGCGGGATCTCGACTTCCAGCCGGTCCGCAATGCCCCACAAATGGTCGGCGGAGGTCTGCGGGGTGATCTCCTCACCGAGCGCTTCCGACAAAGACTCGTACATTTGTAGGAATTGCCATTCGCCGTCGAGGTCGTACTGTGACCCATCCGCGAGTAGCACCTGCCGTGTGCCCAACGCTTCATCGGCGACTTCTTGAATAACTTCACGCGTCACCAACGCGGAATCGTTGTAGTCGCCGTACGCCTGGTAAGTCTCGAGCATCGCGAATTCCGGCGAATGTGTGGAATCCGCACCCTCGTTTCTGAAGTTGCGATTCAGCTCGAAGATCCGGTCCAAACCACCTACGACGCACCGTTTCAGGAACAGTTCCGGAGCGATACGCAGGTATAGATCCGTATCGAGTGCGTTGGAATGGGTGACGAACGGCCGAGCCGCGGCACCGCCGGCCTGGGTCTGCAGCATCGGGGTCTCGACTTCGAGGAAGTCGCGACGTTCCAGCGCCGAACGCACGGCGCGGACCACCGCGATGCGCTGCCGGGCGACCTCGCGGGCCTCCGGCCGGACGATGAGGTCCACGTAGCGCTGCCGCACCCGGGACTCCTCGCTCATCTCCTTGTGCGCGACCGGCAGCGGACGCAGCGCCTTGGCCGCCATCTGCCAGGACTCCGCGAGCACGGAGAGCTCGCCGCGACGGGAACTGATCACCTCGCCGCGGACGAAGACGATGTCACCGAGGTCCACGTCGGACTTCCAGGCGTCCAGCGCCTCCTGCCCGGCCGAGGCCAGGCTGACCATCGCCTGCAGCTGGGTGCCGTCGCCGTCCTGCAAGGTCGCGAAGCACAGTTTGCCGGAGTTGCGGGCGAACACCACCCGCCCCGAGACGCCGACGACATCGCCGGTCTGGGCGTCGGGTTCCAGGTCCGGATAGGCGGCCCGGATCTCGGCCAGGGAATGCGTGCGGGGAACCACGACCGGGTAGGGGTCGTGGCCTTCGGATAGCAGACGTTCGCGCTTGGCCTGGCGAATCCGGAACTGTTCGGGAAGATCGGCCTCACTCACGTCGGGCCAGCCTAAATGACCGGACGCAATAAACCCATTCCGCGCACGTCGTGGGCGTGGTCGGCTCAGTTCGCAAGTTTGGCCCGTCCGCGGCCGCCGTCGCGGTTGCGTTCGAACACCAGGCGCAGCCCGTCGAGTGTCAGGTGCTGGTCGTAGTGCGCCGGGGTGTGCAGTTCGGGCAGCAGCAGCGGCGCGGTGTGGCCGGTGGCCACCACCACGACGTCGTCACCGTCGAACCCGTCGATGTCCTCGCGGATCCGCCGGATGATGCCCTCGACCAGCCCGGCGAACCCGAACACCGCGCCGGACTGCATGCTCTCGACGGTGTTCTTGCCGACCACCGAGCGCGGCCGGGTCATCTCCACCCGGCGCAGCGCGGCCGAGCGGGCGGCCGCGGCATCCGAGGACACCTGGATGCCCGGGGCGATGGCGCCGCCGAGGAACTCCCCCTTGGCCGACACCACGTCGACGCAGATCGAGGAGCCGAAGTCCACCACGATGGACGGCGCGGCGAACTTGTGGAAGGCCGACAGGCAGTTGACTATCCGGTCGGCGCCGACCTCCTTGGGGTTGTCCACCAGCAGCGGCACGCCGGTGCGCACGCCCGGCTCGATCAGCACGTGCGGCACCGCACCCCAGTACTGCTCGAGCATCACCCGGATCTCGTGCAGGATCGACGGGACGGTCGACAGCGCGACGGCACCGGTCAGCCGGTCGGAGTCGTCCCCGATGAGCCCGTCGATGGTCAGGGCCAGCTCGTCGGCGGTGACCTCCGGTTCGGTGCGAATCCGCCACTGCTGCACCACCTTCGCGTGATCGCCGGTGCCGGAGATCAGCCCGACGACGGTGTGGGTGTTGCGGACGTCGATGGCCAGCAGCACTAGCGCAACCCTCGCGGGGAGACCAGGCCGGCGGCATCGTCGGGCACATACGCCGGGTCCGACGAGTGCTCGCCGAGTTCGATCTGGCGGTTGTCGGCGTCGACGAACACCACCCGCGGCCGGTACGCGCGGGCCTCGGCGTCCTCCATGGTCCCGTAGGCGATCAGGATCACCAGATCGCCGGGGTGAACCAGGTGCGCTGCGGCGCCGTTGATCCCGAGCACGCCGCTGCCGCGCTCACCGGTGATCGCGTAGGTCACCAGGCGGGCGCCGTTGTCGATGTCGACGATGGTGACCTGCTCGCCCTCGAGCAGGTCCGCGGCGTCCATCAGGTCGGCGTCGATGGTCACCGAGCCGACGTAGTGCAGGTCCGCGTGCGTGACCGTCGCGCGGTGGATCTTCGACTTGAGCATGGTCCGTAACATCAGTCCCTCCAGGCCGATTCGCGGTGTTCGTCGGCGTAGGCACCGTCGGCGCCGGCCGTACCCAGTTCCACCGCGGTGTTGTCGAGCAGGCGGGTGGCGCCCAGCCGCGCCGCCACCAGCAGGCGCCCGGTCCCCTGGGCCGGCGCGGGCAACAGCCACGGGTCGCGGACCTCGAGATAGTCGACCTCTATGCCGGGAACATCCTCGAGCACCGCCCGGGCCGCGGCCAGCGCCGCCTCGGCCCCCTGCGCGGCGGCGTAGCGCCCGGCCAGCAGGGCCGCCGACAGCGCGCCGGCGCTGCCACGCTGCTCTGCGTCGAGGTAGCGGTTCCGCGAGGACATCGCCAGCCCGTCGTCCTCGCGCACGGTCGGGACCCCGACGATGCGGGTGGGCAGGTTCAAGTCGTCGGCCATCTGCCGGATCAGCACCAGTTGCTGATAGTCCTTCTCGCCGAAGAACGCCCGGTCCGGCCCGACGATCTGCAGCAGCTTGAGCACCACGGTCAGCATGCCCGCGAAGTGCGTGGGGCGGACCGCACCCTCGAGTTCGGCGCCGAGCGGCCCGGGATGCACGGTGGTGCGCGGGCCCGTCGGGTACATCGCGGCGGCGTTCGGGGTGAAGGCGATGTCGACCCCCTCGGCGCGCAGCAGTTCCAGGTCGGCGTCCAGGGTGCGCGGATACGCCTCGAGGTCCTCGCCGGCACCGAACTGCAGCGGGTTGACGAAGATCGACACCGCCACAACGGATCCCGGCACCTTCTTGGCGGCGCGCACCAGGCTCAGGTGCCCCTCGTGCAGCGCGCCCATGGTGGGCACCAGCATGATGCGACGGCCGGTCTGGCGCAGCGCGTTGGTCACCGCGGAGACCTGGGCGGGCGCGGTGTAGGCGTTGAGTTCGCCGGGGGCGAACTTCGGGGCGGACGGGTTGTTCACTCGCTCACTCCTCCGCCCTGCTCGTCGCTGGCAACGCTGCGTCGAATCGCGGGTGTCAACACCTGGAATACCTCCGGGGCTGCGTGGGAACGCTGCGCGGTGCGCAGCGATGCGGTCCGGTAGGCCTCGCCGAGCGCGGGGTCCACCTCGTCGAGCGCGGCCAGATGCCGGGCGACGGCGTCCGCGTCGTTGCGGGCCACCGGGCCGGTCAGCGCGGCCTGCCCCCGCTGCAGGGCGTTCTCCAGCGCGGCGCGCGCCAGCGGCGCGAGCACGCGTTCGGCGATGCCTCCGGGATCGTCACCGATGAGTTCCTGCCCCAACAACTCCTGGCCCTGCAGCGCGGCCCGCAGCGCCTCCAACGCGTCGGCGATCACGGTGACGATGTGGTTGCTGCCGTGCGCGAGCGCCGCGTGATAGAGCGTGCGGGCGTCCTCGCGCACCCGCACCGGTTCGCCGCCGATCTCGAGCACCAGCGATTGCGCTATGGCATAACCGATCTCGTCGGCGGCGGTGATCCCGAAGCAGGTCTCCGAGAGGCGGGTGATGTCCTCGTCGCCGCCGGTGAACGTCATGGCCGGGTGCAGGGCCAGCGGCAGGGCTCCCCGCTCGGTCAGCGGCGCCAGGATCGCGATGCCGTTGGCCCCGGAGGTGTGCGCGACGATGGTGCCCGGCGCCACGGCGTCGGTGGCGGCCAGGCCGGCGATCAGCCCGGGCAGCTCGGCGTCGGGAACGGTGAGGAGCAGCAGTTCGGCGGCCGCGGCGACCTCGGGGACCGGCTGGATCGGGGTGTCGGGCAGCCGGCTCGCGGCCCGCCGCACGGACGCGCCGGAGATGGCGCTGCACGCGACGACGACGTGGTCGGCGCGCTCGAGCGCGACCCCCAACGCGGTCCCGACCCGGCCCGCGGAGATGACCCCGACCTTGAGTCGGGCCGGTCGCAGGCCGTCGAGACCTTCCGGCTGCACCATGGCAGAGGACCCTCGCAAGTTCTGTTCGTTTCGTTCCAGTCCCGCGCTGCGGGTACCGGACGGTCAGGGCAAAACTCTAACGGATCAGTCCTCGCGCCGACGGCGGCGTCCGCCGCCACCGGGGGTGGCCTGGAACCGGGCGAGCAGCTCGGCGGCGGACTGCCCGCGCCGGCGTTCCGATTGCTCCTCCTCGTCGGGACCGCGGTGCCGCGCGGCGGGTTCCTCGCTGCGGGGCGCGGGCGGGAACGACGCCGCGATCGGGTCCTCGGCCTCGGCCGGCGCCGAGTGCCGACCGCGCCGCGGCGGGGCGGGCTCGGCCGGCGGGGGCGCCGGGGCCGACGGGACGGGGTACTCCGGCTCCGCCGGGCTCGCGTGCCGGCCACGGCGCTCCTCGGTGACCGGGGGCGCCGGCGCGGGTGGCGGCGGTGTTGGGGCCGGGGGCGGCGGCGGTGGTGTTGGCGCCGGGGTCGGGGTCGGGGCAGGGGCTGGGGGCACCGACCAGTCCGCGGCGGGTGCCGCCGGCGGCGCGGGGGTGGGCGGCTTCCAGGTGTTCAGCGGCTCCCACTGGGGATCCGGCTGCGCGACGGGCTCCGGCCGGGGCTCGGGCCGCGGCGGGGCGGGTGGCGGCGGAGGAGGGGGCGGCGGGGCCGGTGTTGGTGTCGGGGCCGGGGGCGGTGTTGGTGTCGGGGGCGGCGGGGACTGCGCGGTCACCGGCGGCACCACCTGAGTCGGCCAGCCGCCGTCGTCGTCCTCCCGGCGACGTCGACGACGACGCGGCTGGGGTTGGGGCTGCGGTTGCTGCTGCGGCGGCGGAGCCGGGCGGGACGCCGCCGGTTGCGGTCGGGGCCGCGGCGCGGGCGGCGGGGGCGGAGGTGGTGGCGGCTCCTCCGGCACGTCGATGATCGGGCTCTCGGTGGTGCGGGTGTTCTCGTCGTCCTGGTCCTCGGTGAAGCGGCTGCTGACCACCCGGTCGGAGCGCACCGGTTCCGGGGTGCGGATCCACTCGCTGTGGGCACGTTCCTGTTTGCGGTCCGACTCGAGGGCCGCCCGGTGCGCCAGGTCGGCGTCGAACAGGATCTCCAGGTTGGTGCGCAGCGCGGCCAGTTCGGCGCGCAGCGCGGCGACCTCGTCGGCGGCCGCCGAGCGCAGTTCGGAGGCGATCTCGCGGCGCAGATGCGTCTCCACGGTCAGCTCGTACTCGCGGCGCGCGGAGATCTCCCGGTCCAACTGGAGGTCGTACACCAGCTTGAGGTCGCGCACCTTGGCGTGGTCGGCATCGCTTTGCCTGCGGTAGATCACCGAGACGAACGCGGCCACCACGGCCGCCCACAGCGCCAGGATGACGGCGAGCTTGAGCAGCTCGACTCGGTTGGTGAAAACCAATGCGGAACTGGCCGCAATGGCGAGGACCAGCAACACGGTCAGGAGTAGCCAACCCGGCCTGCGGCCGCCGCGCCGAGCCCGGGCGCCGCGGGACAGAACGGTCATGGGCCGACTGTACCTGTGCGAGGTCAGAACGCGTGTCGGCCGCTTCGGCGATTCCTAAACCGGGTCGCTTCGAGTGCCATTTTCGTCCAGGTCGTCGTCGCCGTCGGAGGGCCAGCGGCAGCAGTGCTGCAACCACAGCGCGGCCACCAGCAGCGCCAGCGCGCACGCGGCCGCGACGACGGCCCCGGCGGTGTCCTCCTGGGCCACCCGGATCATCGCGCGCCGCGGCAGCAAGTAGGCCAGCACCGCCAGCCACCACCCGAGCACGATGGCCCCGACCCACGCCGAGGCCTTGGCGATCACCACCGTGCGGGCCACCGCCAACGGATTCAGCCGGTCCGCACCCAGGCCGATCTTGCCCGCGGCGATCTTGGAACGCACCTGAGCGCCCCACGCCGCCTCGGCGACGGCGACCGCGGCCAGCGAGGCGCCGGTCCACACCGTCAGCGGCGGGAACCACCGGTAGAGCAACAGCACCGCGAGGTAGCCGACGATGCCGGCGACCACCACGGCCGCGGCCAGGTCACGCTTTCTGGTCGGGCCCATGCAACACCGCATCGAAAAGCTGCACGCCGGCCCGTTCGGCCGCGTCGATCTGATCGAGCAGGTTGGTCGCCGTGCGCGGGGTACCGGCGACGGTGAGCCACCCGTCGGGGTCGACGTCCTGCCACGGGATCAACACGAACGCCCGCAGGTGCGCCAGCGGATGCGGCAGCGTCAGGCCGTCGGAACGGGAGAACACCTCCCGCCCGTCGTCGTGCACCGTGATCAGGTCGACGTCCAGCGTGCGCGGCCCCCACTTCTGCCCGCGCACGCGGTCGGCCTCCCGTTCGAGGCGCTGGGCGAAGTCCAACCAGTCCTGCCCGTCGAGGTCGGGATCCTCGGCGATCACCACCGCGTTGAGGAAGGGCCCCTGATCCACCCCGCCCCACGGCTCGGATTGGTACACCGGCGACACCGCGCGCACGCGGGCCCCGAGTTCGTCGACCGCGGTCTGCAGCCGCGCCATCCGGTCGCCCAGGTTGGACCCGATCGAGAGCACCACCCGACTCACGGCGCCACCTCCTCGCCCCGGCGCCGGCGGGATCGGCGCGCGACCACGGCCACGTCGGCGAAGTCCAGCGGGATGGGCGCCTGCGGCTTGTGCACCGCGACCTCCACGGCGTGCACCCGCTCGTCGGTCATGACGTCCTCGGCGATCTCGCCGGCCACGGCCTCGATGAGGTTGCGCGGTTCGCCGCCGACGATCGCCGCGGCGCGCTGCGCGAGCACCCCGTAGTCGCAGGTGTCGGACAGCCGGTCGCTGGCGGCCGCGGCGGCCAGGTCGAGCCACAGCGTGATGTCGATCAGGAACTCCTGGCCGTCGCGCCGTTCATGATCGAAAACCCCGTGGTTTCCCCGAACAGCCAAGCCGCGCAACTCAATCCGGTCAGTCACCGACACCCTCTCCGCCTGCCTCGTTCCAGGCTCGTAGCACCTTCAACGCGTCCACCGACGCCTGCACGTCGTGCACCCGCACACCCCACGCCTCGTGCGTGGCGGCCAACACCGAGATCACCGCCGTCGCGGTCTCGCGGCCGTCAGGGGGCCGCGGTTCGCCACGCTCGTCGGCCAGCACCGCACCCAGGAACCGCTTGCGGGACGCCCCGATCAACACCGGCAGCCCGTCGGCCACGAACGACGGCAACGCGTGCAGCAGCGCCCAGTTGTGCTGGGCGGTCTTGGCGAAACCCAGTCCGGGGTCGAGGATCAGTTGGCTCTCGGCGACCCCCGCGGCCAGCGCGGCCTCGACGGCGGCGCGCAACTCGTCGCGCACCGTGGCCACGACGTCGTCGTAGTGCGGCACCCGGTGCGGCTCATCGGCTTTCACCGAGCGCCAGTGCATCAGCACCCACGGCACGCCGGCGTCGGCGAGCAGCGGGGCCATCGCGGGGTCCGCGCGCCCGCCGGAGACGTCGTTGACGATGTGCGCGCCGGCGTCGAGCGCGGCGCGCGCCACCGCGGCGTGCATGGTGTCGATGCTGACCGTGATGCCTTGGGCCGCCAGCGCTTCCACCACCGGGACCACGCGGGCCGACTCGACCTCGGCGTCGATGCGCACCGCGCCGGGGCGGGTGGACTCGCCGCCCACGTCGATGATCGTGGCGCCCTCGCGGGCCAGTCGGAGCCCGTGGGCGACCGCACGCTCGGGATCGAGGTAGCGGCCGCCGTCGGAGAACGAGTCGTCGGTGACGTTGACGACTCCCATCACCTGCACGCCGACCCCCTGCTGTGCGTCATTTACGCAGGATGAGTTCCAGCGCCTCGGCCCGAGATGCGTTGTCGGTCTTGAACTGTCCACGCACCGCCGACGTGGTGGTGATGGCCCCCGGCTTGCGGATGCCGCGCATCGCCATGCACAGGTGCTCGGCCTCCATCACGACGATGACGCCGCGCGGGTCGAGTTTGCGCATCAGCGCGTCGGCCACCTGCGCGGTCAGCCGCTCCTGCACCTGGGGGCGCTTGGCGTACAGGTCGACCAGCCGGGCCAGCTTCGACAGGCCGGTCACCCGGCCGTCGTTGCCGGGGATGTAGCCGACGTGCGCCACGCCGTGGAACGCCACGAGGTGATGCTCACAGGTCGAATACATCGGGATGTCCTTGACCAGCACCAACTCGTCGTGTTGCTCGTCGAAGGTGGTGTTGAGCACCTCATCGGGATCGAGATAGAGCCCGGCGAACATCTCCTGGAAAGCCCGAGCGACCCGGGCTGGAGTGTCCACCAGACCGTGTCGATCCGGATCTTCACCGATCGCGTACAACAGCTCTCTGACTGCTGCTTCGGCGCGTTCCTGATCGAACACCGGAACGTCAACCGTAGCCGTACGTGAGTGCGGCTGGGCCATCCATAACTCCCCTCGTCATCAACCGTTTCCCGGCGGTACGGGCCGGTTCGCATCGTCACCGCGCGCATCGCCGTCTGGCTGTTGATGCGGTTGCGGCGGATACGGCTGATGCGGGTAGGGCTGACCCGGGTAGTTCTGCGGCGGCGGCCAACCACCCTGCGGTGGGGCCGGCTGCTGCTGCGGCGGTGGCGGCGGATACCAACCGGGCTGCGACTGGCCCGGGCCGCCCGGCGGCCAGCCGGGGGCATGCCAGCCGGCGGGGGCGCCGTAGTCCGGCTGCACCGCCCCGGGGTTGTCCGCCGGCGGCGCACCGTTGGCCCCGTTGGCGCCGTTGGGACCGTGGGGGGCGTTGGTGCCGTTCGCATTTCGGATGGCGCTCTTGAACGCGGGCTCCGGCTCGGGCTTGGGCCACTCCTCGCCGCGCTCGATCGCGAGCTCGCCCGGGGTCTTGATGGGCGGCTTGTCCGACGGGATGCGCCCGCCGAAGTCGTCGAACGCGGTGATGCGCGGGCGCTTGTGCACATCGGCGAGCACCTCTGAGAGCTCGGCCTTGTGCAGCGTTTCCTTCTCCAGCAGCGCACCGGCGAGGCGGTCGAGCGCATCGCGGTTCTCGGTGAGGATCTCCCAGGCCTCGGTGTGCGCGGCCTCGATGAGCTTGCGCACCTCTTCGTCGATCTCCCGGGCGACCTCGTGGCTGTAGTCGGCCTGGGTGCCCATGGTGCGGCCCAGGAACGGGTCGCCGTGCTCGGTGCCGTAGCGCACCGCGCCCAGCTTGGCGCTCATCCCGTACTCGGTCACCATGGCGCGCGCGATCTTGGTGGCCTGATCGATGTCGGAGGACGCCCCCGTCGTCGGCTCGCGGAACACCAGTTCCTCGGCCGCGCGCCCGCCCATCGCGAACACCAGCCGCGCGATCATCTCCGAGCGGGTCATCAGACCCTTGTCGTCCTCGGGTACCGCCATGGCGTGCCCGCCGGTACGGCCGCGGGCCAGGATGGTCACCTTGTAGATCGGCTCGATGTCGGGCATCGCCCAACCCGCCAGCGCGTGACCGCCCTCGTGATAGGCGGTGATCTTCTTCTCGTGCTCGCTGATGATCCGGCTCTTGCGGCGCGGCCCGCCGACCACGCGGTCGACGGCTTCCTCGAGCGCCGCGGCCGTGATGACCGTGCCGTTCTCGCGCGCGGTCAGCAGCGCCGCCTCGTTGATGACGTTGGCCAGGTCCGCACCGGACATCCCGACCGTGCGCTTGGCCAGCCCCTCGAGGTCGGCGTCCGGGGCGATCGGCTTGCCCTGCGAATGCACGGCCAGCACCGCGCGCCGGCCCGCGAGGTCGGGTGCCGACACCGGGATCTGCCGGTCGAAACGGCCCGGGCGCAGCAGCGCCGGGTCGAGGATGTCGGGCCGGTTGGTGGCCGCGATCAGGATGACGCCCTGGCGGTCGCCGAAGCCGTCCATCTCGACCAGCAGCTGATTCAGCGTCTGCTCGCGCTCGTCGTGCCCGCCACCGAGGCCGGCGCCGCGCTGACGTCCGACGGCGTCGATCTCGTCGACGAAGATGATGCAGGGGTTGTTCTGTTTGGCCTGCTCGAACAGGTCGCGCACCCGGGAGGCGCCGACGCCGACGAACATCTCCACGAAATCCGAACCGGAGATGGTGAAGAACGGAACCCCGGCCTCACCGGCGACGGCGCGCGCCAGCAGCGTCTTACCGGTGCCGGGCGGGCCGTAGAGCAGCACACCCTTGGGGATCTTGGCGCCGAGCGCCTGATACCGCGAGGGGTTCTGCAGGAAGTCCTTGATCTCGTAGAGCTCCTCGACCGCCTCGTCCACGCCGGCGACGTCGGCGAAGGTGGTCTTGGGCATGTCCTTGGTGAGCTGCTTGGCCTTCGACTTGCCGAAGCCGAAGCCCATCCGCCCGCCGCTCTGCATCCGGGAGAACATCACGAACAAGCCGATGAGCAGCAGCAGCGGCAGCATGTAGATCAGCAACGTGCCCAGCGCACTGCCCTGGTTGACCGTGGTGTTGATCGTCGCGTCCTTGCTCTGCAACGCGTCGAACAACGGCACCGCATAGCCGGTGGGGAACTTCGTGATGATCTTGTCGGAGTCCTCGGTGTCGCCGCTGGCCTCCTTGAGATCCAGCCGCAACTGCTGCTCGCGGTCGTCGATCTGGGCGCTCGTCACGTTGTCGGCGTGGATCTGGGCGATCGCCACCGAGGTGTCGACAGGCTTGTAGCCGCGGGTGTCGTCGCTGAAGTAGAAGAACGACCACACCAGCAGCAGCAGGACACCGATCGCCGTCAGCGTGCGGATTACGTTTTTTCGCTTCATTCGAGCATCGACCTTGGAGCGGTCACGTTCCTTCCCAGAAGATTCAGGTTCAGTCAGGCTACCGCTAGACCAACGAGCGACAGTTCCCGACGGTGTGCTTTGGTGAGATCATGCTCACATCGGGGCGGCGATTCGTCGAACGCGACGGCGTCCGGCTCCGCGTCATCGACCAGGGTGATCGCGGGCGGCCCGACCAACCCGTCGTCGTCCTGGCGCATGGCTACCCCGAGCTGGCGTACTCCTGGCGGCACCAGATCCCCGCGCTGACCGCGGCCGGCTACCGGGTGCTGGCACCCGATCAGCGCGGCTACGGCGGATCGGACCGGCCGGCGGCCGTCGAGGCCTACGACATCTTCGCCCTGACCTCGGACCTGGTGGGCCTGCTCGACGACATCGGCGCCGAACGGGCGACGTTCATCGGCCACGACTGGGGCGCGATGGTGGTGTGGCACACCGCGCTGCTGCACCCGGACCGGGTGGCCGCCGTCGCGGGGCTGAGCGTGCCGCCGATCCCGCGGGCCCGCACCCGGCCCACCGAACGCTGGTTGGAGAAGTTCGGTCCGGACTTCTACATGCTGCGCTACCAACAGCCCGGCCTGGCCGATGCCGAGCTGGCGGCCGACGTCGCCGCGACAGTGCGGGACATGTTCGCCGAGGGCCGCAGTGCCGGGTTGCCGGACTGGCTCGCGGCCGAGGAGTTCGACGTCTACGTCGAGGAGTTCGGCCGGACCGGATTCACCGGTGCGCTGAACTGGTATCGCAACTACGACCGCAACTGGGCGGGTACCGAGCACCTGGTCGACGCCCGGATCACCGCGCCGGCCCTGTTCGTCGGCGGCACCGACGATCCGGTGCGCGCCACCATGCGTCCCGAACGCGCGGCCGAAGTGGTCGCCGGACCGTACCGGGAGCTGTGGTTGCCCGGCGCCGGTCACTGGCTGCAGCAGGAGCGCCCGACCGAGATCAACCGGATACTGCTGGAGTTCCTGGCCGAGCGGTAGCCGTCACAAGCGGTATATCTCGCGGCCCATCGTGGCCTGATCCAGCCACGAGGACCGGTGATTCCGGGTGTGGGTCGTTTCGCTCACCGTCGCCGCCGACGCCAGTCGGCCGAACGCCCGCGAGAGGCTCGCGGTGATCGTGGCCCAGGGCACCGATCTGGGCGCGGGCAGCGTCAGCGGCCGGACCAATGGATAGCTGCCGAAGTGTGCTGAGCTGGTAGTCATCGTGATTCCCCCGTTCGGATATGCATGAAATCGTGGCCCGCGCGGGGTATCTGAGACACGCGTAATCGGCTACTCGACTGTGGGAGCCGACGGCCCGCGCCGGTAGGGTGCCACCATGCCGACCGTCGGGAACCTCAGCACTGTGCGCCGCCTGTCCGCCACGCTCATCGCCGGTCTGGCCATCTTCGGCCTCGCCGCCTGCGACGCGACCCCGGGCGCCGGGACCGGGAACGGCGACACCGGCCGGCAGGTCACCGTCGTCGGCTCCGGCCAGATCGACGGCACCCCCGACACCCTGACCACCAACGTCGGGATCAGCTTCACCGCGCCCGACGCCACCGCGGCGCTCAACCAGACCAACGAACGCCAGCAGCGCGTGATCGACGCGCTGCTGGGCGCCGGGGTGGACCGCGAGGACATCGCCACCAGCCAGGTGCGACTGCAGCCCCAACTCGAGGCCGACGGCACAACCGCCGCGGGCTATCAGGCCACCAACGCGATCGACGTCACGATCCGCGACGTCAGCGCCGCGTCCCGCGCGCTGGCGCTGATCACCAGCATCGGTGGCGACGCCACCCGGATCAACTCGGTGGCCTTCTCCATCGAGGACGATTCGCAGCTGGTCACCGATGCGCGATCTCGTGCCTTCGAGGACGCCCGCAACCGTGCCGAGCAGTACGCCGAGTTGTCCGGGCTGGAACTCGGCGACGTCATCTCGATCTCGGAGACCGGCGAGCAGTCCACCCCGCCGTCGCCGACCCCGATGCCGCGCGCGATGGCCGCCGACGTGCCGCTGTCCCCGGGCGAGCAGACGGTGAGCTTCTCGGTCACCGTCGTCTGGGAGCTGCGCTGACCCGCTGATTCAGCCGCTGCGTTCAGAGACGATCCATCGCACGGGCCATCGCTGCGTTCTCGATGAAGACGTAGCGACGCGGGTACACGTGCGGAATTCGCTCACCCCCGTCGTCCGCAGCCTTGTGGAGCACGAGCGGCAGGTGTAGCTGCGGCAGGTGCGCGTGCGGCCAATGTGCGTGCGGCAGGTGCATGGCAAGCGTCATGTCGACCCCCTCTATCTAGACCCTGGTCTCAATCAACCAGTCCGTGGCGCGGCGCCGCCTCAGCCGAACGGGTGAAATCGGACTAAACTTGCCCCATCGATCCGCGCGGGGAAGGGCGGGGCGATGGTCACACTCGAAGAATTCTCGCGCGTCACCACCGAGGTCTACGCGTCGTCACTTCGACCAGAGAACTGGCCGACGGCACTGGCCCGCATCGACCGCGCCGTCAGCGCCACGGGTTGTGCGATCTTCGTCGGCGCGGGCGCCGGCCGATCGCTGCTGGCCGCCACCGTTCCACCGGAGGCCCGGGACTGCTACCAGAGCTACTACCACTCGATGGATTACGTGCTGGACGCCGTCGAGACGGGTCCGGCCGGCCTGGTCCACAGCGGTCGGGCGCTGGTCCCGCTGGCGGCCGACTCCGAGTTCGACGTCGACTTCATGCGGCCCTTCCACCTCGACGACGGGCTCTTTGCCCGGCTGGGGGTGGGCGGGACACCCGTGACGTTCCTGGCGGCGGCGGCCAAGGGCGCCGCGCCATTCGCCACCGCCGACCGCGCGAAGTTCATCGGCGCGCTGGTCCCCCACCTGCAGCAGGCGCTCCTCGCGCAGCGGCACCTGCGGGAGTTGGGCACCCGAGCGGGCGAGATCCGCGGGCTGATGGAGACCTCCGCCACGGCGTCGTCATCGTAGGACCGGAATGCGTTGTGCTGCACATGAACTCCGCGGCCGAGCGGATCCTGGCGACCGGTGACGGGTTGACCGTGCGCGGCCACACCCTCGAGGCGACGGGCACGACCTGGGGCGGTCAGTTGCAGCGGAGCATCGGATACGCGTGCGTCCAGCAGCCCGGTGATGTGCGCCGAGGAGATGCGTTCGCGTGCCGTCGGCCGTCCGGGAAGCGTCCGTACATCGTCCACGTCCTGCCGCTGAGTTTCACCGAATTGAACTCGTCGGCAACGGCTTTGGTGACCGTCATCGACACGGAGACCGATCCGGCGCCGCCGCGGGTCCTGCTGCGACGGCTCTTCGGCCTGACGAACGCCGAGGCCGATGTGGCCTTGCGGGTGCTGCGCGGCGGCGGCCTCAAGCCGATCTCGGAGGACCTCTCGGTGTCCACGGCCACCCTCAAGACGCACCTGGCGCACATCTTCGACAAGACTGGCACCCACCGGCAGGCCGAGTTGGTGCGGCTGCTGCTGGCCGTCAGCCCCTGATCAGCCGCTGGGCACCGGGTCGACGGCCGATACCTCGACCGGGATGCCGTTGAGCACCGAGGTTCCCGACAGCGGATCCAGCTGGGTGCCGTCGTTGAGCCGGTTGACGTTGGCCTCGTCCCAGCCGTGCGGGATGGACACGACCCCGGGGCGGATGTCGTCGGTGCGTTCGACCGGGATCAGCAACTCCCCACCGGGCCCCTTGACCACCGCGACATCGCCGAGCCCGAGTCCGGCGGCGTCGTCAGGGTGGATCTGCAGCGTGCACCGGTTGGTCCCACCCACCAGGTGCATCCAGCTGTTGTTCGACCGCAGATGCCGTCGGCCGATCAGCAACAGGCCGTCGTCGCGCCGGGTCAACGCGTCCCGCAACCGCAGGGTGTCGGCGACCAACGCCTCGGGCGCCAACTCCACCTTGCCCGACGGCGTGCGCAGCACCTCCGGCAGCCGCGGCTGCGACGGTCCCAGGTCGATGCCGTGCGGGGCGGCCTTCAGGCGCTGCAGGGTGAGCCCCTCCGGGTTGGCGCCGAAGGCGTCGCCGTAGGGACCCACCCGCAGCATCATGTCCAGCCGTCGCTCATAGCCCGGCCCGTCGGGCAGCATCGCCACCAGTTCCTCGACGGTGCGCCCGGCCACCGGCGAGTGCGGGTCGGCGACCTCCTTGCCCAGCGTCGCGGCGATCACCTGCTCGTCGGCCAGGGCCGGGTCGGCGTGGATGCCGACGCCGAAGATCGCCAGCGCGATGCGCGCGAGGATCTCGGTCTCGTCGGGCCGGCCGTCGAGCGGCAGCACGGGCGGCGAGTACCGCGCGTTGTTGCGGATCGCCAGGTTGTTGAGCACGAAGTCGAAGTGCGGGCTCTGCGACGGCGGTGGCGGCGGCAGGATCACGTCGGCGTGCCGGGTGGTGGCGTTGACGTACGGATCGATGCTGATCATGAAGTCCAGCCCGGTCATCGCCCGGGCCAGGCGTTCGCCGTCGGGCGCGGAGAGCACCGGGTTGCCCGCGATCGTGATGAGCGCCTTCAGCTGTCCGTCGCCGGGGGTGTCGATCTCCTCGGCCACGGCCGCGGCGGGCAACTCGGAGGCCACCTCGGGATAGCCGGAGACCCGGCTGTGCCAGCGCCCGATCGCGAAGCCGCGCCCCGGCCTCGGCGGCCGCGGCTTCGAGGCGGTCGCCGACAGCGGGAACAGCACCCCGCCGGGACGGTCCATGTTGCCGGTGAGGATGTTGATGACCTCGACGAGCCAGCTGCCGACCGTGCCGAATTCGACCGTGGTGGTGCCGATCCGGCCGTACACCGCGGCGCTGGGCGCCGCGGCGATCTCGCGGGCCAGGGTGCGGATGTCCTGCGCGTCGATGTCGCAGTAGCCCGCGACGGCCTCCGGGGTGAAGTCGGCCGCCAGGGCCCGGACCTCGTCGACACCGCGGACGTAGGAACCGATGCCGCCGAGACCCTCGGCCACCAGGTCCTCGTCGAACAGCACGTGCACGATCGCGAACAGCAGCGCGGCGTCGGTGCCCGGCCGGGGTGCGAGGTGCCAGTCGGCCTGGGCCGCGGTGCGGGTGCGCGCCGGATCGATGACGGTCAGCTTGCCGCCGCGCCGGCGCAGGGCCTTGAGCTTGCCCGGGAAGTCCGGCGCGGTGGCCAGGCTGCCGTTGGACACCAGCGGGTTGGCGCCGATGATCACCAGGTGATCCGTGCGGTCCAGGTCCGGGACGGCGAACGCGAACGGGCTGCCCAGCAGGTGCCCGAGCGCCACCTGCTTGGGCATCTGGTCCAGGGTACTGGCGGAGAACACGCTGCGGGTGCCCAGCGCCTTGATCACCATGGGCCCGTACAGCGCCCCGGCGACGGTGTGCGCGTTGGGATTTCCGATGTAGACGCCGACGGCGCTGCCGCCGTGTTCGGCGAGCACCTTGGCCAGTCCGTCGGCGACGGCGTCGTAGGCCTCGGTCCAGCTGACCTCGGTGAGTTCCCCGTCGCGGCGCACCAATGGGCCCGTCAACCGGTGCGGATCGCCGTCGAGTTCGGCGAAGCTGGCCCCCTTGGGGCAGATGAAACCGGCGCTGAAGACGTCGTCGGCGTCACCACGCGCGCCGGTCACCCGGCCGTCCTCGATCGTGAGGGTCAGCCCGCAGGTGGCCTCGCAGATGGGGCAGATGCGAAGTTCCGTGCTCATGGCGACCTCCCGAGAACTCAGGGCGTATAAACCCTCGGTTCCAGAGTGCCTATGTAGGGCAGATCTCGGTAGCGTTCGGCGTAATCCAGTCCGTAACCGACGACGAATTCGTTCGGGATGTCGAAGCCGACGTAGTTGATCTCGACGTCGGCGCGCACGGCGTCGGGTTTGCGCAGCAGCGTGCAGACCTCCAGCGACGTGGGCCGCCGGCTGGCCAGGTTGCGCAGCAGCCAGGACAACGTCAGACCCGAATCGACGATGTCCTCGACGATCAGCACGTGGCGGTCGTTGATGTCGCGGTCGAGGTCCTTGAGGATGCGCACCACCCCGGACGACGACGTCGACGACCCGTAGGAGGACACGGCCATGAATTCCAGCTGGGTGGGCAGCGGGATCGCGCGGGCCAGGTCGCTGACGAACATGACGGCGCCCTTGAGCACCGTGATCAGCAGCAGGTCCTGATCGTCGAGGCGGTCCGCGTAGGCGGCGCCCACGGCGGCGGCCAGTTCTGCGGTCTTCTCCTGGATCTGTTGCTCCGAGAGCAACACCGATTTGATGTCTCCGGGGTACAGCTCATCAGAATTAGCTGGCACGTGCCCCAGCGTGCCACGTCGGCGCCGCGCTGGCCAAAGCGAAACTCAGATGGGCGCGTATTCGAGCACCAGCGCGCCGTCGCGGCGCCGGGCGAACAGTCGGGTGCCGGCGCGGTCGCCGCCGACGGCGACCCCGCCCTGCCCGCGCCAGGCGGTCACCAACTCGTCGACCGCGCGGATCTGCTTGCTGGTCAGGTTGCGCGCGCCACCGGCCAGCAACCAGCCGCGGATCACCCGCAGCCGCACCGCGACGGGCAGCTCGGTCAGGGGGGCGGTCTCGAGGCGGGTCCCCCGATTCTCTTCGAGGGCCCGCTCGGCGAGCGCATCGAGCACGTCGCCGTCCTCCTGCAGGGCGGTTGCGGTGCGGGCCAGCGCCTCGGCGACGCCGCCGCCGAGCACATCCTCGAGCAGCGGCAGCACCTCGTGCCGCAGCCGGGTGCGGGTGAAGCGGCGGTCGTGGTTGTGCGGGTCGCGCCAGGGCGTCAGGCCCAGGGCGGCGCAGGCGGCCTCCGTGGTGTCGCGGCGCAGGTGCAGCAGCGGCCGGCACCACGGCGGGTCGAAGGGCCTTATACCGGCGATGGAGCGCGGGCCCGACCCGCGGCCCAGGCCGAGCAGCACCGTCTCGGCCTGATCGTCGAGGGTGTGTCCGATGAGCACCGGCGCCTGCCCTCGGCCGCTGTCCAGGGCCGCGTAGCGCGCGGTGCGGGCGGCCGCCTCGGGCCCGCCCGCGGTGCCGACGGTCACCGAGATGATCTCCGCACCAACGCAGCCCAGTTCTTTGGCTTGGTTTTGGGCCGTCTTGGCGGCGGCCGCCGACCCGGCCTGCAGGCCGTGGTCGACGATCAGGGCCGTGGTGGGCAGCAGTCCGGCCGCGGCCGCGGTGAGCGCCAGCGAGTCCGCGCCGCCGGACAGCGCGACGCACCACCGGTCCACGTCGGGCAGGTACTCCTTGGCGAAAGCCGCGACCGCCGCGCGCAGTTGCCCTACAGGATTCGATCGATCCATCGCTGTGGTTCGTCGATCTCGTCGGGCAGCGGCAGCGTCTCGGCGCCGGTCCAGATGGTGTTGAACCGGTCCATCCCGACCTTCGTCACCACCTCGTCGACGAACGCCTTGCCGCGGGTGTACTGCGACATCTTGGCGTCGATACCCAGCAGCGCCCGCAGAATCCGTTGCAGCGGAGGCTGTTTGCGATGGCGACGCTCGTCGAACCGGCGCCGGATGGTGACACCGGAGGGCACCACCGTCGGGCCGACGGCGTCCATCACGTGATCGGCGTGCCCCTCGAGCAGTGTGCCGAGCACCAGCAGGCGGTCCAGCGCCTCGCGCTGCGGCTCGGACTGCACCGCGCGCATGAAGCCGAGCACCCCGTCCTGGCGGTCGCGGACGAACTCGGCCAGGCGGCCGATCACCGCGGCGAGGTCGTCGCCGGCGTCGGCCGTCAGGACCTCCAGCGCGTCGGTCATGTATCCGGCCAGCCACGGGTTGGCGGTGAACTGCACCCGGTGGGTGACCTCGTGCAAGCAGACCCAGAGCCGGAAATCCCTTGGCACCACCCGCAATTGCCGTTCCACGGCGATGACGTTGGGATACACCAGCAGCAGCTTGCCGCCGTCGGCGGTGAACGGATCGTATTGCCCCAGAATGCCCGACGACACGAAGGCCAACACCGCGCCGGTCTGCGCACCGGTCACGCGGCCGGACAGGAACCCGCCCGCGCTCTCGTCGCCGCCTGTCATCGAGCGCAGGGATTCAGTTGCGGCCCGGATCCATTCGGGCCGATCGACGATCCGGGCATCCGGGATGGGACCGTCGGTGTGCAGCCGCGTGACGTCGCGCACCGGCGGCTCGGCGTCCCGCGAGCATTCGGCCAGTTCCTCGATCGCCTGCCGGCGCGTGTACTCGGTGACGGGACCCGCCGGGCGGGCCAGCCGGGCACCCACGGTCGCCGCGAACTGCCAGTCGACGGCGCCCCCGAGCGCGGATTGGCTCATCGCACACATCCGCAGGAGCGCAGCGTGGCGGCCAGCGCGTCGATCGCCAGGCGTCCCGTCGGCCCCGCGTCGTTGGACAGGAAGGAGAAGGTCAGCACGCGGCCGCTGCGGTCGGTGACGATGCCGGCCAGGGCGTTGGTGCCGGTCAGCGAGCCGGTCTTGGCGCGCAGCCAGCCCGCCGCGGGCCGGGTGGTGCCGGCTTGCAGGAACCGCTCCGACAGCGTGCCCGATCCGCCGGCCACCGGCAGCAGGTCCAGCAGCGGGCGCAGTTCGCGGTGGTCGGGCCCGGCGGCCTCGCCGACGACCTCGTCGAGGGTGAGCGCGGTGAGCCGGTTGTCGACCGACAGCCCGCTGGAATCCAGCAGCTTGGCACCCGTCAGGTCGATGCCCTCGCCGGCCAGCCGGGTCGACACCGCACCGGCGGCGCCGGCGAAGCTCAGCGGGCGCTGGGAGGCCGCGGCGACCTCGCGGCCGATGCTCTCGGCCATCACGTTGTCCGAGTTGACCATCATCTGGCGCAGCCGCTCGATCAGCGGCGCCGAGTCGACCGAGGCCAGCTCCGGCCCGGTCGGCGGGCCCGGGACGATGGTCACGGTCGCCGGATCGACGCCGAGTGCCACGGCCAGCGCGCGACCGGCGTCCAGCGCCGGGGTCGGGGACCGCCGGGAGTCGAACGTGGTCGGCTGGGTGCGGCCGCCGTCGAGCATCACCGGCTCGATGGGCGCGATGTCGCCGCCGTCGATGTCGGCCGGATCCCAGCCGGGGGCCAGCCCCGGCCCGCTGTACAGCGACGTGTCGACCTGCACCGCGGTCGGGGTGTAGCCGCTCTCGCGGATCTGGCTGACCAGATCGCTCATCCGGGCCGCACCCTTGTACCAGGTGTCTTGATCGGCGGGCGCGGCCGAGAGCGTGGTGTCGCCGCCGCCGACGAGGACGACGACGCCGCGGGAGCCCCGATCGGTCGCGGCGACGACCTTGGTGGTCACCGTGGCGTCGCGCTCCAGCGTGAGCAGGGCGGCCGCGGCGGTGAGCACCTTGTTGGTGGAGGCGGGCTGCATCGGCAGGTCATCGGCCTGCTGCCACAGCGGCTCGCCGGTCAGCGCGTCGCTGATGCGCCCGGTGAGGATGCCGAGGTTCGGGTCGGCCAGGGGTTTGGCCAGCGCGACGCTCATCCCGACCTCGGTGGGGATCTCCGCATCCTCGGCCAGCGGGACCACGCCCGGGCTGGCGGCCACCGGGGCCGGTCGCGCGGCGGCCAAGGCGTCGGTCTGCCGATCGCCCACGAACAGCAGCGACGCGGCGACCAGCGCGACCACCGCCACCAGGACGGCGGCCCCCACCGCCAGGTGCGTGGAGCGGCGCCACCGCTTGGGATGCATGTACTGCAGGGTATCGCCCCACCGTGGTCAGGGCCTGCACGCTAGTGTGGCGTCCGACGAAACGACGGTCAGCCATGCGAAGGAGTCCTGCCGGTGGAGTTTGACGTCACCATCGAGATCCCCAAGGGGCAGCGCAACAAGTACGAGATCGACCACGACTCCGGTCGGATCCGGCTGGACCGCTACCTCTATACCCCGATGGCGTACCCGGCCGACTACGGCTACATCGAGGACAGCCTGGGTGAGGACGGCGATCCGCTGGACGCGATGGTGCTGCTGCCGCAGTCGGTGTTCCCGGGCGTGATCGTCGAGGCCCGCCCGGTGGGCATGTTCAAGATGGTCGACGAGGCCGGCGGCGACGACAAGGTGCTGTGCGTGCCGGCCGGCGATGTCCGCTGGGACCACGTCCAGGACATCAGCGACGTGCCGAGCTTCGAGCTCGAGGCCATCAAGCACTTCTTCGTGCACTACAAGGACCTCGAGCCGAACAAGTTCGTCAAGGCCGCCGACTGGGTGGGCCGCGCCGAGGCCGAGGCCGAGGTGCAGCGCTCGTTCGAGCGGTTCAAGACCTCCGGGCACTGATCCTTTCTGTGTTCCGCTGTGGGTTATCCACAGTGTCGCGCCGTGGGTTATCCACAGTGTCGTTTTGATCCACAGGTGGGTGGTTTCGGTGGTGCGCCGGGGTTGAGGTCGGCTTACTGTCGAACGTATGTGCGAGTTGCTGGCGGATCCGGAGG